>Ga0247730_1000165_pt1 | contig 64647 bp, 67 predicted proteins | sample UWRJL073202C2_FD_180959 | JGI IMG/M metagenome (GOLD analysis project Ga0247730, IMG submission 180959) | Plant litter microbial communities from Arlington Agricultural Research Station in Wisconsin, United States - UWRJ-L073-202C-2 | ecosystem: Environmental > Terrestrial > Plant litter >...
CTGTCGTCCCTTGCGCTCGACCCGCGACTGGTCGATGTGCATCACGATCCCGTCCGGCAGCGGCGTCGTCTCGACGGTGTCACCGCAGGCCGCGAGCGCGCCGACGATCAGCGTGACGACCAGGACGACGAGCCAGGGCGCGCGCGGTCTCGTGGTCGCAGGGGACGTCATCTGCCCAGTATGTCGATCCCGGCGCGGGCGCGGGCGGACGATGTTATCGTCAACTCACTACCACCTGGGAGTCGTCATGGATCTCGCGGAGCTCATGGACAGCGCGGCGAAGCCCTACGCGCTGCACGTCTCGGCGGAGGGGGAGCGTCTCGTGGCGATGCGCCTGGCCGACGACTGGGACGTCGGACTGAGGCTGCACCGCCGTGGGTCGTACCGGACCTGGAACGTCCTGGAGATCGCGGTCCGCCCGCGCGGCGACCACACGTCCATCAGCGGCAACGACGTCCGCGAGCTGCCGCTCGGAGCACTGATCGAGGAGGCGCGGCGCCTGGCGACCAAGAGCGCGCGCCCGGACGTCCACGCCCGACCGGTCCTCGATCTCACCGCGCTGCTCGCGGAGCGCGACGGACGATTCGGCTCGGACGACGCGCTGCTGGCCGCGCTGGCCTTCGAGTACATGTCGATCCTCGAGAGCGGCAGCCGCACGCCGTCCCGGGACCTCGCCGAACGATTCGGCGGGGCCGCGGGCACCTGGACCAACCGGGTCGGCGAGGCCAGGGCTCGCGGCTTCCTGACCCCGGTGGAGCGGGGCGAGGCAGGCGGCTCGTTGACGCCGAAGGCGCTCTCGGCGCTAGGCATCTCGCACGGCTGACGACGACCGCTACAGTGTGTCTCGCCGGCCTGGCCGCGCCTCCAGTCGACCATCTGTGGATCGACCGCTGCTGCTGGCACTCACGAAGATCGGGGACTTCATGCTCATCACACGCACGCGCCGCACCGTCGCGGCCGCCATCGCCTCACTGGCCCTGGTCGGCCTGTCCGCCTGCGGCGGCTCCGACGAGCCGGCCGCGGACGACGCCCCGGCTGCCACATCGTCAGCCCCGGAGGCCACGGACGAGCCGACCGCCGACGCGTCCGAGGCTCCGGCGGCCTCCTCAGGAGCGCAGCCCGAGTGGGCCAACCCCGCCACCAAGGTCGGCAAGAAGATCTCGACCGTCAAGGCCGGCGACATCACCGTCGACGTCTACCAGGTCGGGACCAGCAAGGCCACGCGGGACGGACAGTTCGTCGACCCCGACTCCAACAAGCCGCTGCTCGCCGAGGGTGACGACATCGTCTTCGTCAACTACGTCGTCACCAACACCGGCGCGCCGATCGACCTGGGCTCGTCGCTCGTGGACGTCGAGGCCCGCTACGAGGACTGGCCGTACCTGCAGGGCATGGACTCCGTCGTCGACGACGCCCTGTACGAGGCGCAGAAGGTCAACACCGACGCGTTGGCGCCGGGAGCGTTCGTCGATCCGAGCATCTACACGCTCGGCACGGGCCAGTCGTTCACGTACGGCGAGAACTTCAAGTACCAGGCCGGGTCGCCGATCGAGTTCTCGGTGACCGCGATCCCCGTCGACAGCGCTGGCGAGCTGCTGCACGACCAGAGGCTCGAGGCCAAGGCCACCGGCACGATCAAGTAGTCGCGTCGCGCGCTGTCCCCGAGCCTGCCCAGGCCGGGGACAGCGTCACGACGTCGCCGATGACCGTGATGGCCGGCGACGTCGCACCGGCAGCGGCCGCCGTCTCCGCCAGGGTCGCCAGCGTCGCGACCGTGACCCGTTGATCGGGCGTGCACCCACGCTCCACGATGGCGGCGGGGGTGTCGGCGCTGTGCCCGGCCGCGATCAGCTCGGCGCACGTCTGGCCCAGTCGCTTGACGCCCATCAGCATGACGAGGGTGTGCGAGCCGGAGTGTGGCAGCGCCTCGATCTCCTCGTGACCCGTGACGACCGTGAACCCGCGGGCCACACCGCGGTGCGTGACGGGGATGCCGGCCGATGCCGCGACCGCGATGGCGCTCGTCACGCCCGGGACGACCTCGACGGGTATGCCAGCGTCGCGGCAGGCGATGAGCTCCTCGCCGCCGCGACCGAACACGTAGGGATCGCCGCCCTTGAGGCGGACCACGATCTTGCCCTGCTGCGCGCGGTCGATCAGGAGAGCGTTGATCTCGTGCTGCGGGATCGGGTGGTGATCGGGCATCTTGCCGACGTCGATGACCTCGACGTCGGGGTCGAGCTCGGCGAGCAGGGCGTGCGGGGCCAGGCGGTCGACCACGACGACGTCGGCCTCGGCCAGGAGCCGTCGCCCGCGGGTCGTCAGGAGCCCGGGATCGCCCGGGCCGCCGCCCACGAGGGCCACGAAACCGGCGGGATGATGCGTCCGGTGGCGCATCGGCAGCTCACCGGACTGCAGCGCCGCAGCGACGCCGTCGCGCAGGGCCGATGCCCGCGCCGCGTCGCCGCCACCGCTGACGGCCACCACGACGTCGTCGACGCGCGCGACCGCCGGAGCCCATGCCGTGGCGTGATCGGGATCGCCACCCTTGAGGCACCAGATCTGAGCGGCCTCGGCGTCGGCGGCGACCAGGTCGTCCACGGGGGAGTGGGTCGCGGTCTGCACCAGCCACGCTCCCGTGAGGTCGCCCGCGGCGTACGTGCGGGGGACCCACTCGACGTCACCTCGGCCGATCGACGAGGCCAGCGAGTCCGAGACGTCCGGCGAGATGACGACGACCCGCGCACCGGCGTCGACGAGCGACAGCGTGCGCCGGGTCGCGACGTGGCCGCCACCGACCACCACCACCCGGCGGCCGGTGACCCGCAGGGTCAGCGGGAGGCTCCCTCCAGCGGTCATGCAGGAACGGTGGCGAGCACGCCGGCCGCGTCCACGTCGGCCACGGTGTCCAGGAGGGCGTCGCCGACCATGCCGGCCGCGAGCGTCCCGCCGTCCTGCGGGTCGACCAGCAGGAAGGCGCCGGTGTCGCGCGCGTGGAGGTACTCCTCGGCGGGGATCGGCGCGGCGAGACGAAGGGTCACGTGGCCGATGTCGTTGAGCTGCAGCGAGTCGGCCGGCAGCAGTCGGGCGTCGTCGAGGTCGAGCTTTCCGCCGATGGCCCTGACGATCGCCTGGACCGTCCGGGTTCCGTGCTTGACCAGCACCTTCGTGCCGGGCAGGAGGGTGTGGTCGGCCAGCCACGCGACCGTCCCGTCGATGTCCTGCGTGACGGGCGGGACGCTGCGCGACGTGGCGATGAGGTCGCCGCGGGAGATGTCGATGTCGTCGGCCAGACGAAGCGTGACCGACTGGGGCGCGAACGCCTCGGTGAGCCGGGTGCCGGCGAAGTCGATGCCCACCACGGTGCTGGTGCGGCCGCTCGGCTGCACCGTGATCTCGTCGCCCACCCGCACGAGCCCCGACGTGATCTGGCCCGCGTAGCCGCGGTAGTCACGGAACTCGTCGCCGGCCGCCTGCTGGGGACGGATGACGAGCTGGACCGGGAAGCGCAGCGGCTCGGAGTGCGGGCTGCCGACGGGGGAGAGCTGTTCGAGGTACGTCAGCAGGCTGGGACCCTCGTACCAGGGTGTCCGGTCCGACCGGTCGACGACGTTGTCGCCGTCGAGGGCCGAGACGGGGATCGTCGCGACGTCGTAGAGCCCCAGCGTGTGCGCCGAGGCGAGCACCTCGTCGGAGACGCGGTGGTACGTGTCCTCGTCGAAGTCGACCAGGTCGATCTTGTTGACGACCACGACGACGTGGGGGACGCGCAGCAGCGAGGCGACTGCGAGGTGGCGTCGGGTCTGCTCCTGGATGCCGTGGCGCACGTCGACGAGCAGCACGACGACATCGGCCGTGCTGGCACCTGTGACGGTGTTGCGCGTGTACTGCACGTGGCCGGGGCAGTCGGCCAGGATGAACGACCGCTCGGCCGTCGCGAAGTAGCGGTAGGCGACGTCGATCGTGATGCCCTGCTCACGCTCCGAGCGCAGACCGTCGGTGAGGAGCGCGAGATCCGCCGTGGCGAGGCCGCGGTCACGGCTGACCCGCTCGACCGCGTCGAACTGGTCGGCGAGCACCGACTTGGAGTCGTACAGCAGTCGGCCGACGAGGGTCGACTTGCCGTCGTCGACCGACCCGGCCGTGGCGAGGCGCAGCAGCGTCCGCATCAGAAGTAGCCCTCTTTCTTGCGATCTTCCATGGCGGCCTCGGAGGCGCGGTCGTCGGCGCGCGTGGCACCGCGCTCGGTGAGGCGGGTCGCGGCGACCTCGACGATGACGTCCTCGACGGTCGTCGCGTCGCTCTCGACGGCTCCGGTGCACGACATGTCGCCGACGGTGCGGTAGCGGACCTGTCGCTTCTGGACGGTCTCGCCGTCGCGGGGGAGCGACACGTCGCTGACGCTGATCAGCATGCCGTCGCGCTCGAAGACCTCACGCTGGTGGGCGTAGTACAGCTCGGGCAGCGCGATGTCCTCGGCGGCGATGTACTGCCAGACGTCGAGCTCGGTCCAGTTGCTGAGCGGGAACACGCGGACGTGCTCGCCGGGGCGGTGCCGACCGTTGTAGAGGTTCCAGAGCTCGGGACGCTGGTTGCGGGGATCCCACTGACCGAACTCGTCGCGCAGGCTGAACACGCGCTCCTTGGCGCGGGCCTTCTCCTCGTCGCGGCGGCCGCCACCGAAGACGGCGTCGAACCGGTGACTCGTGATGCCGTCGAGCAGCGGCTGCGTCTGCAGCTGGTTGCGGGTGCCGTCGTTGCGCTCGCGGAGGCGGCCGTCGTCGATGTAGTCCTGGACCGACGCGACCTCGAGCCGGAGCCCCAGTCGCTCGACGGTCGCGTCGCGGAAGGCCAGCACCTCCGGGAAGTTGTGCCCCGTGTCGACGTGCATGACGGGGAACGGCACGGGGGCCGGCCAGAAGGCCTTGGTCGCGAGGTGCAGCATCACGACGGAGTCCTTGCCGCCCGAGAACAGCAGGACGGGCCGCTCGAACTCGGCGGCGACCTCGCGGATGATGTGGATCGCCTCGGACTCCAGCCACTGGAGCTGGGTGAGACGGCGTTCGTCGGTCAGGGTCATCGGTGCCTTGTCAGGGAGTGCGGTGCTGGACGTGAGGGACGGTCAGGTGTGCAGGCCGCACTCGGTCTTGTCGAGGCCCGCCCAGCGACCGGCGCGGGGGTCCTCGCCGGGGGCGACGCGCCGGGTGCAGGTGGCGCAGCCGATCGAGGGGTAGCCGTCGTTGACCAGCGGGTTGACGATGACGCCGTTGTCGTCGGCGTACTGGAGCAGCTCGTCGAACGTCCACGCGGCGAGCGGGTTGACCTTGACCAGGCCGTTCTTCTCGTCGAACGTGATGAACGGCGTGTCGGCACGGGTCGGACCCTCGTCGCGACGCACACCCGTGATCCAGACCTCATAGCCCTGCAGGGTCTCGTGCAGCGGCTGGACCTTGCGCATGTCGCAGCACAGGCCAGGGTCGCGCTCGTACAGCCTCTCGCCGAACTCCGCGTCCTGCTCGGCGACGGTGCGCCGGGGGGTCACGTCGACGATCGAGAGCCGCATCGACGACTCGACGGCGTCGCGCGTGCCGATGGTCTCGGCGAAGTGGTACCCGGTCTCGAGGAACAGCGTGTCGACCCACGGCAGGTGCTTGGCGACGACGTCCGGCAGCACGGCGTCGGCCATCGAGCACGCCACGGCGGTGCGGTAGCCGAACTCCTCGGCGACCCAGGCCAGGACCGTGTCGCCGTCGGTGTCGCGCAGGCGCTCGTCGGCGGCAGCGGCGATGGCGCGCAGCTCGTCGTTGCTGCGGCGTGGGGCCAGTAGGGCCTCACGATCGGCCAGGTGCGCGGTGCGCTCGCGGTCGTGCTCGAGCTGCTGCTCGCGGCGCTCCCGCAGCGTCAGGACTGCTTCGGTCATGTCGTCAGCACCTCTTCCTGGACGCGGGCCACTCCGACCTGGTTCGCCTCTCAGGATAGGTCGGTGCGCCAGCCGCGTCCCACCCCGCAGGTCGACGTCCGCATCGCGGAACACGATCCAGTGACCCAGGTCACATGCGCAGGCGTCACGACGGCGCCGGACGCCGTAGGCTCGGTCCATGGCACGGTTCATCGACATCCACCCGGACAACCCGCAGCAGCGCGCCGTCGACCAGGCGGTCGCGATCATCAGCGACGGAGGGCTGATCGCCTATCCGACCGACTCGGGCTACGCCCTCGGCGCGCAGATCGGCAACAAGGACGCCCTCGACCGCATCAAGACGATCCGCGCGCTCGACGACAAGCACCACTTCACGCTGGTGTGCAAGGACTTCTCCCAGCTGGGGCAGTTCGTGCACGTCGACAACGCGATCTTCCGTGCGGTCAAGAACGCCACCCCCGGTCCGTACACGTTCATCCTGCCGGCGACGCGCGAGGTGCCGCGACGGCTGCTGCACGACAAGAAGAAGACCGTCGGCGTGCGCATCCCCGACCACCGGGTCGTCAGCGCCCTGCTCGCGGCGCTGGGCGAGCCGATCTTGTCGACGACGCTGATCCTTCCCGGCAGCACCGAGGCCATGACGACGGCGTGGCAGATCGCCGAGGAGCTCGACGGACGGGTCGAGGCCGTCATCGAGTCCGGCGAGGACGTCGTCTCCGAGCCCACGACGGTCATCGACTTCTCCGACGGGCGCGCCGAGATCCTTCGCGTCGGCGCCGGGGACCCCGCGCCGTTCGAGTAGGCCCACCACGAGAGAGGACACATCATGGTCACGTTCGGAACACCCTTCAGCGGATTCTCCGTGCGCGACGTCGCCGAGGCGGTCGACTTCTACCGCGACGTCCTGGGACTCACCGCCCGCGAGGCCGACGGCATGGGGCACATCGACCTGGGCGACGACCACGCCGTCCTGGTCTACCCCAAGGGCGACCAGCACGAGCCGGCGCCGTTCACGGTCCTGAACCTGCCGGTCGAGGACGTCACCGGTGCCGTGCGCGAGCTGACGGCGCGCGGTGTCGAGTTCGAGCGCTACGACAAGATGCCGCAGGACGAGGACGGGGTCATGAAGGGCAACGGGCCCGACATCGCGTGGCTGACCGATCCGTCCGGCAACGTCTTCTCGATCATCGCCGCGAGCTGAGGTCGAGCCCGTACAGGGCCTTGGCGCCGTCGATCTCCTCGGCGACGACCTGCCAGCCGCGTCCCTCGTACAGGCGCGGCGCGGGACCGTCGCCCGGCACGGTGGCCAGCAGGGCGCGCTCCTGCGGCAGCCCGTCGACCAGGTGGTCGTGCAGCAGGCCGGCGATGCCGTTGCCGCGGAACGCAGGATCGACCACCATGTCGACGAGCTCGAAGTGGTCGCCGACCCACGTCTCGACGATGTCGGCCGGGACGGCGCCGGCGAGCCAGTCGCTCCAGAACTGACCGCGGCGGCCCGTGAAGCCGTAGCCGTACCCGGAGACGGTGCCGTCGGTGACCGAGACGACGAGCCGGAAGCCGGACCTGCGGGCGTGACGCCTGAGCGTGGAGCCGGCGAAGTTCTCGGCGTCGAGCCGGCTCTCCGGCAACGCCTCGTCGCCGTAGGCCGCGAGGTACACCCCCGCCAGCGCGTCGCGCGTCGTCTGGTCGATCTGGCGGCGGGCCAGGGTCTTCACGGTCGTCGTCATGACAGGTTCAAGGCCGTCGGCACCGCGGATCATCCCGGCCCTCAGATCCGGCGGTGGTCCACGCGGGACATGCGGGGCCCGCGTCGCTCGGTGCGAGCCAGCGGGCTGAGGTGGACCAGCCGGACGACCCGGCCACGATGGCCACGCCACGGCTCGAGCAGGACGGCCAGCTCGGCGTCGTCGATCCGCCGGCCGAGCAGCGCGGTGCCCACGTCCTTGGCGACGTGGTAGTCGCCGAACGGGACCGCGTCGGCATCGCCCAGGGCTCGGGACCCGACCTCCGCGGCCGTCCAGACGCCCACGCCGGGGATGCTGCGGAGCCCGCGGTAGACGGCGGCGGGGTCGTCGCGGTGGCGCACGGCCAGACGCTCGAGCTGTGGGGCGAGGCGGGCGCCCGCCTGGGCCGCACGGGCACGACTGGGGTCGACGCCGGCCAGGTGCCACTCCCACGACGAGATGGCGGCCCACTGCTCGGCCGGGGGAGTGACCCGCATGCCCGTGGGCGCCGGGCCCGGCGCGGGCTCGCCGAAGCGGTGCAGCAGCCGGCGCTGCGCGGCGAAGGCGTCGACGCCCAGCACCTTCTGCTCGATGATCGCCGGGATCAGTGCCTCCAGCACCCGTCCCGTGCCGGGGACCCGCAGACCGGGGAAGCGTCGGACGCCGTCGACCAGCACCGGATGCTCCGGGACGAACGTCGACGGATCGTCCGTGGCGCCGACCAGCCGGTCGAGTCCGTCGATCAGCTCGTGCCGCCCGGGGCCCCAGGCGTGCCCGCGCACGTGGACGGGGGAGAGCTGCTCGATCGCATAGGTGACGGGTCCGGACTCCATGCGGCTGGTGCGCCACGTGCGGGCGCCGTCACGGCGGAAGGTCGGATCCCCCGGGCCGCGACGCAGCAGGGCCAGCGTCAAGGCGACGTTGACAGGGGCGGCGAGGTGGAGATCGCGGACGAGGGGTTCGGTCGACGCCGCGATCACGAGGTCAGCCGCCGACGGGGCGCGACCAGTCGCCGCCACCAGGGCGGGGGAGCGGAGGCTGCCTCGGCCGCTCGGATCTCGGCCAGGCGAGCCTTCTGCGCCGCGACCCGCTCGGTGCGCCGGTGCTGCCAGGCCACGACCTCGTCGTCGGCGTCCCGTAGGGGAGTGATGACCGGGGGGCCGCCCTGGAGCTGACGGCGTGCCTCGACGACGCGGGCGTTGAAGTCGTCGATCGCCTGACGGACCCCCGCCGGTGTCGTGATGCGGTCGAGGGTCGCGTCCATCTCGGCGTCCTCTCGGCGCAACGCCAGCGCCGGGGGGAGCACGCCGGTGATGCGCTCGCGCTCGATGAGCTGCTTGACCCACCAGTCGGGGTCGTGCGGACGGTCGAGGCCGGGGATGGGCTTGCCCGCGCCGGGGAGGTCGTCGAACTCGCCGCGGCGGATCGCCTGCTGGATCTGCATGTCGACCCAGACGGCCTGGTGCTGGATGCGCAGGGCCCGCTGGGCGGCGTCGTCCGTCGGTTCCTCGGCGGTCTCCGCCGCGGCGGCCTCGGCCTCCAGGCGCAGGCGGTACTCGTGCCGCTTGCGGTCGCTGGCGCTCATCGGGACTGCACCTCCTGTCGTCCGTCCATAGTAGGACGGACGACAGAACGCGCCCTAGACCGTCGAGACGGTCCCGCCGTCGATGACGTACTCGGCGCCGACGATCGCCGAGGCGCGGTCCGAGACGAGGAACCCGACCAGGTCGGCGATCTCCTCGGTCGTCGCGAAGCGCCCCAGAGGCACTCCTCCGAGAGCGTCGTAGATGCTCTGCTTCGCCTGCTCGCGCGTGATCGAGCCGGCCTCGGCCAGCGTGGTCACCATGCCCTCGTAGCCCTCGGTCTCGATCCCGCCGGGACTGATCGTGTTGACCCGGACGCCGCGCGGCGCCAGCTCGTTGGCCAGTCCCTTGCTGTAGGTGCGCAGGGCCGCCTTCGCCACCGCGTACGGCAGGGTCGCGTCGTGCAGCGGCATGGCTCGCTGGATCGAGGTGAAGTGCAGCACCGTGCCTGACCCCGACTCGAGCATCGCCGGGAGGAGTGCGCGGTCGAGCCGCACCGCTCCCAGGAGGTTGAGGTTCAGCTCGGTGAGCCACTGCTCGTCGGTGATGACCCCGAATCCGCCGGCCGGCGTCGACGACCCGCCGACGACGTGCACCAGGATGTCCAGCGCGCCGCCCTCGCCGATGCGGGCGGCGACGGTGTTCGCCCCCTCGATCGTCGACGTGTCCGCTGCGATGAAGCGGTCCGGGCGCTCGTACCCGTCGGGCATGGTGCGGGCCGACGTGTACACGTCGGCGCCCATCTCCCGGAGCCTCTCGACCACGGCCTTGCCCGATCCCTTCGACCCGCCTGTGACAAGGGCCCTTCGGCCGTCGAGACGATCGCGATCTGAACTGGTCACTGTGCTCCTCATGCTTCGGTGGCAGTCACTTCTGACATAGCAGTGACCGACTTTGATGTTAGCATCCACGTGAGGTGATGCGAACATGGTCGCGAAGACTCGGTTGGTGGACAGCGAGTGTCCGCTCACGTCGACGCTGGGTGTCGTGGGCGAGTGGTGGACGGTGCTGATCCTGCACGACGTGTTCGACGGCTACACGCGCTTCGACCAGTTCCTCGAGAACCTGCACATCTCGTCGAGCATGCTGTCGGCGCGGCTCAAGTCATTGGTCGACGCCGGCCTGCTCGAGCGGCGTCAGTACCAGACGGGGCCGGTGCGACACGAGTACGTCCTGACGGATCTGGGTCGTTCCATCCGTCCGGTGCTCGTGGCGATGGCGGCGTGGGGCAACAGCCGACAGGCGCCCGAGGACCGGAGCATGATCCTGCTCGACACCGAGACGGGTCTCGAGGTCGAGCCGGTCGTCGTCGACGAGCGGTCGGGGGAGCGCCTCGACGACAGCACGAGGTTCGTCTTCGCGGCCGGCGACGGCGCCAGTCCGGAGTTCCGTGACCGCTATGCGCGCCACGTGAGGGCCTAGCCCGCCCGTCAGCGGCTCATGACGCAGAACTCGTTGCCGTCCGGATCGGCGAGCGCGACCAGGTCGGCATCCTGTCGACCGGTGTCGACACGGCTGGCGCCCAGGGCCAGCAGCCGGTCGACCGCGGCGTGCTGGTCGACGTCGCCGGGGGAGAGCGCGAGGCGCAGGCGGTTCCTGCCGACCTTGACGCGCAGCGGCGGGCCGCCCCAGCTGATCTTGGACCCGCCACGGGGCGACTGGATCGCGGTCTCCTCGTCCTGGTCCCACACCAGCGGCCAGTCCAGGGCCTCGCTCCAGAAGTAGCCCACGGCCTGGGAGCCGTCGCTCGAGAGCGCACCGATCGTGCCGGTGTCGGCCAGGAAGCCGTTGCCCGGCTCGATCACGCAGAGCTCGTTGCCCTCCGGATCGGCCATCACGACGTGGTCGACGTCGCCCTGGCCGATGTCGAGGTGTCGTCCGCCGAGCCCGAGCACCCGGTCGACGGTCGCTCGCTGGTCGTCCGCCGACGAGCTCGTCAGGTCGAAGTGGATCTGGTTGGGCTGCGTCTTGGGGACGTCGGTCGGCAGGAACCGGATCCAGAGCTGCAGGTCGTCGTCGGTCAGCAGCGTCACGCCGTCGTCGGCGACCGTCCGACCGAGCACGCCGGACCAGAACGCGGCGAGCAGCTCGGGGTCGTGCGCGTCGACGTCGAGACCGACCAGCTCAGCGGGCATCGGGACCACTTCCTCGGTTAGTTGACATAATGTGCATTATCGGACAACAACATCAGGTGGGGATCAGAGCGGTCGGGGGCCGTCCTCGCCCTGCACGAACGATGCCGTCGGCGTGACCGACGCGGTAGTCGCGCCGTCCAGGACGGCCTCCACGGCGACGAGGAACTTGTCAGCGGCACGGCCGCCTTTCCACCCGTCCATCAGCGCCTTCGGGGCGTCGTCATGACTGCCGCACAACACGGTCAGCGTCGCGCCCGAGGCCGACGGCTCGACGTCGGCCAAGTACTCCTGGCCCCAGGAGATCGCCGTCTTGCCACTCGTGAAGCCCAGTCGCCAGAGCTCGTTGTTGAGCAGCATCAGCGTGTAGCGGCCGTTCTGCACGACGCCCAGCGCGGCGTCGAACAGCTGCTGTGGGCTCACGGGGCGGTCGAGGGTCCTGGTCTTCGCGGCGCGCATCCCGCCATCGTGCCAAGGCCTGCCACCGATGTCACGCTCCGCTAGGTTCTCGTCATGGACCAGGACAGAGCCGCCGAGCCCCGCACCGCCGACGACCGGTCGCCGTTCGACCGCTTCGTCGAGGCGTCGTACCAGCGCGTCAGCCGCGCGCCGTTCTTCGGCCTGTGCGCCGGCATCGTGATCGTGTGGTTCGTCACCGTCCCGCTGTGGCCCGACCTCAAGTCCTGGCAGGTCGCGATCCACACCGTCGGATCGGTCGTCTCGCTGCTGCTGCTCGTCCTGCTGGAGAACGCCAGTCGGCGCGCCGAGGAGGCGTCGCAGGAGAAGCTCAACGTCATTGCCGAGGCGTTGTCGGACCTGATGCTGTCACGCGCCCAGGAGGACCCGACCCTGACCGACGCCGCCCGCAAGCTGCGGGAGGCGATCGGCCTGGAGGAACGGCACTGACGTGGAACGGCCCCGATCCGGCAGGGATCGGGACCGTTCGTCGTGCGGGTGCTGCGGCGTCAGACCTGCTGGCCCAGTCCGAAGGTGACAGCGCCGTCGGGCTGCACCTCGGCGTCGAGCACCTTGTCGTCGAGGATCGTGGCGGCGGTCTCGTCGAGGAAGACGCGAGCACCGTCCTCGTCCAGGACCTGGTCGCCGGGCTCGGGCGCACCCGCGGCGGTGAGCGTCAGTCCGGCCTCGGCGCCCTCCTCCGCGGTGCTGATCCGGAGACCGGATCCGTCGGACTCCGGAACCTGGTCGGCGATCTGCTTGACGATGTCGGCTGCTGTGTCGGTCAGGGTGAGCATGCTGTTCTCCCGTTCGTCGGTGTCGTGGCCAAACGTCCACACTTGCGGACGATCGCCATCGGGGCAACTCGAGGACGGCCGATCAGGTCAGGGACGGGCGTTCCTGCACACGTCGTTCGGCCAGCAGCCAGGCTGCCAGCGCGCCGGCGGCCGCCCCGAAGAGATGGCTCTCCCAGGACACCCCCGGACGTCCCGGCAGGGCGCCCCACAGCACGCCGCCGTACACCGCGAACACGACGACGCCCATCGCGATCTGCGGCAGGCTGCGGTTGAAGACTCCCCTGACGATCAGGTAGGCCAGCCAGCCGAACACGAGGCCCGAGGCCCCGATGTGGTTGGTGTCGGTGCCTCCGAGCAGCCACACCCCGGCTCCCCCGACGACCCACACGATCGCCGTGACCTGCACCCACGTGCGCACGCCGGACAGCGCGAGCAGGAAGCCCAGCACGAGCAGCGGCGCCGTGTTGCCGGCCAGGTGGGCCCATCCCCCGTGCAGCACCGGGGCGAACACGATGCCGTCCAGGCCGCCGACGTCGCGCGGGTGCACTCCATGTTGGTCGAGCCGACCGGACGCGGCGGTGTCGAGCGCCTCGACCGCGTACAGCAGCCCCACGAACGACGTGGTCGTGACGAGCGCGGCTGCGGGCCTGGACAGCGACGACCGCCGGGCCGAGTGCGCGCTCATGTCATGAATGCTAGGTGGCGCCCGGTGGGCCCAGACCCACCCCGGGGCGGGGTCGCAGCACCATCGCGGGCGGTGCTCGCGATTCCTAGCGTGGAGGGATGACCCGGACGCCCGTGCAGGACCGCTACGTCAGCCACTTCTCGGACCTCGTGAAGGAGGTGCGTGACGCGGGCCTCCTGCGCCGTCGGCACGCCTACTACTGGACCCAGATCGTGATCGCCGTGTCGGCCTTCGCAGGGGTCTGGGTGATGTTCTTCGCGCTGGGTGACACGTGGTGGCAGCTGGCGGTCGCGGCCGCCCTGGGTCTGGTGGTGACGCAGTTCGGCTTCCTGGGCCACGACGCGGCCCACCGGCAGATCTTCGCGTCCGCGACGTGGAACGCCTGGGCAGCCAGGGTGTTCGCGGGCGGGTTCGCGGGGCTCAGCTACGCGTGGTGGCGGGCCAAGCACGCCAAGCACCACCAGGCGCCGAACACCGAGGGCGTCGATCCCGACATCGGTCCCGGAGCCATCGCGTTCACCCCGACGATCGTGGCGGCCCGGCGGACGGGCTTCCCCGGGTGGTTCGTCAGGCGACAGGGCTGGCTGTTCTTCCCGCTGCTCATGCTGGAGGGCCTGAACCTGCACGTCGCCAGCGTCCGCGCGGGTCTGGACCGCAGCTCTGCCCAGCCGTGGAGGCGCCTCGAGCTGACGACCGTCGTGGTCCGGCTGGTCGGCTACGTCGCGGTCCTCGCGATCGTCCTGCCGCCGGCTCTCGCGGTGGCCTTCCTCGCCGTCCAGATGGCCGTGTTCGGCGTGTGCCTCGGGGCGTCGTTCGCCCCCGCGCACAAGGGCATGCCGATCGTCCCTGCCGGGATGCGGCTGGACTTCCTGCGGCGCCAGGTGATGGTCTCTCGGAACGTGCGCGGCAATCCCCTGACCGACGTCGCGATGGGCGGGCTGAACTACCAGATCGAGCACCACCTCTTCCCCGGCATGCCGCGCTGCAACCTCAAGCGGGCTCGTCCGATCGTCCGTGCGCACTGCGAGCGGGAGGGCATCGCCTACCAGGAGGTGGGCCTCTTCGAGTCGTACGGGATCGTCATCGACTACCTCAACCACGTCGGCCTGCGGGCCCGCGACCCGTTCGACTGTCCCCTGGCGGCTCAGCTCCGCGGCTGAGAGGTCACCGGCGGCTCGGTCGACCACGGGAAGTTGATCCAGAGATCGGTGTGCCGCCAGGTGTAGTCGGCCTTGATGACCGAGCGCGGCTTCTCGTACAGGACGGCCGTCCGAACCTCCGAGACGTGGCCCCGGCAGAAGTCGAACACCAGCTCCAGCGTCTTGCCGCTGTCGGCGACGTCGTCGACGATCAGCACCGACAGGTCGTCGAGCTCGGTGACGTCGAGCAGCGGCGGCAGCATGACCGGGGCGTCGAGCGTCGTACCGACACCGGTGTAGAACTCGACGTTCATCGTGAACAGGTTCTTGCAGTCCAGGGCGTAGGCCAACGACCCGGCCGGCACCAGCCCGCCCCGCGCGATGCCCAGCACGACGTCAGGTCGAAAGCCGCTGTCGGCGACGGCTTGAGCCAGCTCGCGGCTCGCGCTGCCGAACAGCTCCCAGGTCAAGATCTCACGGTCGGACATGGCCTCATCGTGCCGCATCACCGGTCGTCGCCGCCACGCAGTGCGGCTCGCACGTGAGCGGCCAGCGCGTCGAGCAGCGGGCGGGCCTGCCCCGGGTCGTCCCCGTCGAGGAAGTAGTGGTCACGACCCGGGACGACGCGGTGCTCGACGAGCAACCCCTCCGCGTCGAGCCGTCCTGCGTAGGCGTCGCCCTCGGCCCGCAGCGAGTCACGTTCCGCGGTGTAGACCACGGCCGGCGGCAGGCCCGCGACGCTGTCGGCCAAGAGCGGAGAGGCGTACGGCTCGGCGCGCCGCGAGGCGTCCCTGAAGTACGTCGCGCGGACGAGACGCAGCAGCCCCGGGCCGACCATCGGGTCGCTGACCGTCGACGGCTTGGCGTGGACGTCGCCCGCGACGTCGAGGGACGGGACGCCCAGCAGCTGCAGCCGGGGCGACGCGGTGCCGCGGTCGCGCGTCTGCAGGCACGCGGAGGCGGCGAGGTTGCCGCCTCCGCTGAACCCACCGATCGAGATGCTTCCCGCGTCCAGGCCCCACTCCCCTGCGTGCCGGGTCAGCCAGGCCAGCACGTCGTGGACCTGCTCGTGCGCGACCGGGTAGCGCACCCGCGGTGCGACCAGGTAGTCGACGTTGACGACCGCGACACCGGCCTCGGCGACCAGGAACCGGCAGAAGAAGTCGTCCATGCGCGGGTGGCGCATCATGAACGCGCCCCCGTGGAGGTGGACGTGCAGCGGTGGCCGCTCGGCACCGGGTGGCACGTAGAGATGGACCCTGACCTGACCGTGCCGGGTCGGGACGCGGCGCGAGGCGGGGCGCGGCAGGTCCTGGCCGGCGAGCTGCAGACGATCGCCGTACCGGACCGTCAGAGGCGCGAGCGCACCCGACAGCAGGGCGCGGGCGTCGGCGAGCAAGGGTGCAAGATGGGTTCCATGCAGATCACTCGGTTCGGGCACGCCGCCATCCTCGTGGAGGCCTCCGACACGCGCATCCTGATCGATCCCGGCGTCTTCAGCAGCGACGAGACGTTCGCCCTCACGGGGCTCGACGCGATCGTCGTCACGCACCAGCACCCCGACCACGTCGATCCCGACCGGCTGCCCGCGCTGCTCGCGGGAAGCCCCGACGCGGTGCTGCTGAGCGACCCCGAGAGCGCCGCCGCCCTCGACGTCGGCGAGTGGATCCCCAACGCGGAGGGCCTGGAGACCGTCGTGAAGGGCCTGACCGTCCGTGGCGTCGGTGCTCAGCACGCCGTGATCCTGCCCGAGATCCCCCGCATCGCGAACATCGGCGTCCTGGTCACCGGTTCCGGCGACCCGACGCTGTTCCACCCGGGCGACACGTACGAGCACGCCCCGGACGGGGTCGACGTGCTGGCGCTGCCCCTGTCGGCGCCGTGGGCCAAGGCCAGCGAGACCGTCGACTTCGTCCAGCGCGTGTCGCCGTCGGTGCTGTTCCCGATCCACGACCGGACCATCGCGGACGTCGCCTACGGCGCCTACTGGGGTCAGGTCGCGGCGCACGGCGGAGTCGACGACGTGCGTCAGCTCGGGCAGTCCGACGCCACGACCGTCTGACGTGGCGGAGGCGCCGGGCTGGCTGCGCACCGCGTCGGTCCCGCTCATGCTGGGAGCCGGCGCGCTGGTCGCGATCCAGGCTCGCGCGAACGGCGGCCTCGCCGACCGGCTCGGCGGCGGCACCCGCGCCGGCGCCCTGGCGGCCGTCATCAGCTTCGGCAGCGGCCTGGTGATCCTCAGCGTCGTGGTGCTGCTGCGCCCGAGCGCCCGTCGGGGCGTCACCGACCTCGTCGCGGCGCTGCGACAGCGCCGGCTCCGGCCGTTCGAGCTGCTCGGTGGACTCGGCGGTGCCTTCTTCGTGGCGAGCCAGGGCATCGCCGTCGGGACGATCGGCATCGCATTGTTCATCGTGGCGTTCACGGCCGGTCAGTCGGCCAGCTCGCTGCTGGTGGACCACCTCGGCTGGTCGCCCCACGGCCGCCACCAGATCGCACCTGCGCGTGTGGTCGCGGCGCTGCTCGCAGTCGTCGCGGTGATCCTCACCGCGGGCGAACGACTCGTGCGGGACGCCGACGTCCTGCTGGTGGCCTTCGCGGTGCTCGCGTTCGTCGCCGGCACGCTCCAGGCCGTGCAGCAGGCGCTGAACGGCCGGGTCGCGGCCGTCGGCGGGCCGTGGCCCTCGACGTGGAACAACTTCGTCGTCGGCACGGCCGGTCTGCTGGTCTTCTTCGCCGTGACGTCGCTCAAGGGCGACGACCTCGAGCCGCTCCCCCACACGTGGTGGGTGTACCTGGGCGGTGTCTGCGGCATCGGGTTCATCTGGGTCGGCTCGTGGACCGTCCGGCTCCACGGCGTCCTCGTCCTGGGGCTGTGCATGATCGCCGGTCAGGTCGTGACGGCCGAGATCATGGACCTCGCGGGTGACGACGGACACGTCGGCGTGGTCGGCGTCCTGGGCGGTGTCACGACCCTCGTGGGCGTCGCGATCGCGCTCTGGTCGCGGCGTTCCGGCACACCCGCCACCGCTCCTTGAGTTATCTCATATCTGAGATACCGTGGACGACATGAGTGTGCGCGATGACTACCTTTCCCGGATCGGAGCCCTCATCAGGGACGCCCGACAGCACAGCGGCCTGACGCAGGCGGAGCTCGCGACCGAGCTCAAGACCAGCCAGAGTGCCGTGAACCGCATCGAGAAGGGGCAGCAGAACCTGACCCTCGACATGCTGGCCCGCATCGGCAGCGCGCTCGACTCCGAGCTCGTCAGCGTCGGCACGTCGGGACCCAGCCACCTGCGCGTCGCGGGCGGCACGACGCTGTCCGGCTCGATCGACGTCAAGTCCAGCAAGAACGCCGGGGTCGCGCTGCTGTGCGCCTCGCTGCTCAACGCCGGCACCACGGTGCTGCGCAAGGTCGCCCGCATCGAGGAGGTCAACCGGCTCCTCGAGGTGCTGACGTCGATCGGCGTCAAGGCGACGTGGCTGAACGCCGAGAACGATCTGGAGCTCGTCGTGCCGGCCGAGCTGAACCTCGCGGCGATGGACGCCGACGCCGCCCGTCGCACCCGCAGCATCATCATGTTCCTGGGCCCGCTGATGCACCGCTACGAGGACTTCGAGCTGCCCTACGCCGGCGGCTGCGATCTCGGCACCCGCACCGTCGAGCCGCACATGACCGCGCTGCGTCCCTTCGGCCTGAAGGTCGTCGCGACCGAGGGCAGCTATCACGCGACCGCCGCCGAGGGCGTCGGCCCCGAGCGTCCGATCGTGCTGACCGAGCGGGGCGACACCGTCACCGAGAACGCGCTGCTGGCGTCCGCCCGTTACGACGGGGTCACCGTCATCCGCAACGCGAGCCCCAACTACATGGTCCAGGACCTGTGCTTCTTCCTCGTCGAGCTCGGCGTGCAGATCGAGGGCATCGGCACGACGACGCTGCGCATCACGGGCAAGCCCGTCATCAACTGCGACGTCGAGTACGCGCCCAGCGAGGACCCCATCGAGGCCATGAGCCTCATCGCCGCGGCGATCGTCACCAAGTCCAGCATCACGGTGCGCCGGGTGCCGATCGAGTTCATGGAGATCGAGCTCGCGCTGCTCGAGGAGATGGGCTTCCAGTACGACCGCACCGCGGAGTACGCCGCGGAGAACGGGCACACGCGGCTGGTCGACATCACGACGTACGAGTCGCAGCTGCACGCGCCCATCGACAAGATCCACCCCATGCCGTTCCCCGGCCTCAACATCGACAACCTGCCGTTCTTCGCGGTCATCGCGGCCACGGCCGACGGTCAGACGATGCTGCACGACTGGGTCTACGAGAACCGGGCGATCTACCTCACCGAGCTCAACAAGCTGGGCGCGCAGGTCAAGCTGCTCGATCCGCACCGCGTGCTGATCGAGGGTCCGACGCACTGGAGCGGGGCCGAGCTGATCTGCCCGCCGGCGCTGCGTCCCGCCGTCGTGATCCTGCTGGCCATGCTCGCGGCCAAGGGCACCTCGGTGCTGCGCAGCGTGTACGTCATCAACCGCGGCTACGAGGACCTCGCCGAGCGGCTCAACGCGCTCGGCGCGCAGATCGAGACGTTCCGCGACATCTAGCCCGGCGGGGCATAGCGTGGGGGCCGTGCCCGGCTACCTCGACCCGCCTCCCCTCGCGTTCGCGCACCGCGGTGGTTCCGGCACCGCCGGCAACGTCGGCATCGAGAACTCGATGGCAGCCTTCGCCCACGCGTACGACCTCGGCTACCGGTACCTGGAGACCGACGTGCGGGCGACGTCGGACGGGGTGGTCTACGCGGTCCACGACGAGGCGCTGGACCGGCTGACCGGCAGCAGCGACGCGGTGGCGGCACTGACCGCCGAGTCGCTCGACCTGCAGCGGCTCGACCAGCGGGAGCCGTTCGCCCGGCTCGCTGCCCTGTACGAGGCCTTCCCCGATGCGCGGCTCAACATCGACCTGAAGTCCGAGGACGCGGTCGCGCCGACGTGCGCCCTGGTCCGCGAGCAGGGGGCTGTCGACCGGACGCTCCTGGCGTCGTTCTCGCACCGCCGCCTCCGGCGTGCCCGCCGACTCCTGCCGGACGTGGCCACCTCGGCCTCGACCGTCGAGGTCGCCCTCGTGAAGCTGCTGCCCGCTCCCCTGCTCCGGCGTCTCCGCCTGGCACCCGTCTGCCTGCAGGTGCCTGCGGCGCGCGGACGGCTGCAGGTCGTGACCCGCCGCTTCGTACGCACGGCGCACGCGCTCGGCCTGCAGGTGCACGTCTGGACCGTCGACGAGCCGGCCGAGATGCGCCGCCTCCTCGACCTCGGGGTCGACGGCATCATCACCGACCGGACCGACCTCCTTCGCGAGGTCCTCGTCTCCCGGGGCACCTGGAAGGACCCCGCATGACGTCCTCCTCCCCTGCGGTCGCCGATGCCACACGCCGGGGCCCGGTGCTCGCCTGGAGCCTCTGGGACTGGGGATCGGCGGCGTTCAACGCCGTCATCGTGACGTTCGTGTTCTCGGTCTACCTCACCGACGCCGTCGGCGAGGACCTGCCGGGGCCCATCTCGGCCAGCTCGTGGCTGGGCTGGTCGGTGGGCGCCGCGAGCCTGGTCATCGCGGTGCTGGCCCCCGTCATGGGGCAGCGGTCCGACGCCTCGGGACACCGCAAGCGGTCGCTGGCCATGCTCACGCTCTCGGTCGTCGCCGTGACCGCGCTGATGTTCCTGGTCGAGGACAGCCCCGACCACCTCTGGCTGGGTCTGGTGCTGATCGCGGTGGGGACGGTCCTGTTCGAGCTCGCCCAGGTCCCGTACTTCGCCATGCTGCGCCAGGTGTCGACACCCGAGACGGTCGGACGGGTGTCCGGCATCGGCTGGGCGTTCGGCTACCTCGGCGGCATCGTCCTGCTGGTCATCGTCTACGTCGGGCTGATCGCCGGCGACGGCGGCGTGCTCGGCGTGTCCACCGACAACGGTCTCAACATCCGCTGGGTCGCGGTGGTCGCCGCCGCCTGGTTCCTGGCCTTCTCGATCCCGGTGCTGCTGGCGGTGCCCGAGCTGCCGGCCGGTGCGAGCCCGGTGCCGAGCGTCGGCTTCGTCCAGTCGTACCGGGTGCTGTTCGCCGAGATCCGCACGATGTGGCGGGACGACCGGCACACGCTGCAGTTCTTGATCGCGAGCGCGCTGTTCCGCGACGGCCTGGCGGGGGTGTTCACGTTCGGCGCGGTCATCGCCGTCAGCGTCTACGGGTTCACGGACGACAGCGTCATCCCGTTCGGCATCGCCGCCAACGTCGCCGCCGCCGGTGGGGCCGTCGCGGCGGGCCGGCTCGACGACCGGCTCGGCCCGCGACGGGTCATCGTCGTCTCCCTCGTGGCGATGCTGGCCGCGGGGACGATCCTGCTGTTCGTCAGCGGCATGGCCGGATTCTGGGTCTTCGGCCTGGTGCTGTGCCTGTTCGTGGGTCCGGCGCAGTCCGCGTCACGCACCTACCTGGTGCGGCTCACCCCGCCGGGCAAGGAGGGCCAGCACTTCGGCCTGTACGCCATGACCGGACGAGCGGCCTCGTTCCTGGCCCCGACGCTGTTCGGCCTGTTCGCCTTCGTCGGCGGCGACGACCGCTGGGGCATCATCGGCATCATGCTGGTGCTCCTGATCGGCCTGCTGGCCCTCCTGAAGGTGCCCGCTCTGACACGCGATCGAGCGTCGGACACATAGAAAAGCCGTTCAGGGGAATCTCATGTGTGTCATCTACGTTGTCAGTGGTACGGCACACGAAAGGGGAGGCACATGGCTGAACGTGCACTACGAGGTGCCCGACTCGGGACACAGAGCTTCGAAGACGAACGCGGCGTCGAGATGGCCCCGCGCCAGCAGGTCGAGTACGTCTGCGCCGACGGTCACACCTTCACGGTGATCATGGCCGACGAGGCCGAGATCCCGTTCGAGTGGGAAGATCCGAAGACCGGTCAGATCGGCCGCCTGGCTGACGGCGTCAAGCCCGAGGGCAAGGCCGAGAAGCCGATCCGCACGCACTGGGACATGCTCCTGGAGCGTCGATCGGTCGACGAGCTCGAGGAGATCCTGACCGAGCGGCTGGAGCTGCTCCGTGGTGGGGAGATCGGCCCACCGCACCTGCACCGCCCGGCCAAGAAGTCGGCGGCCAAGAAGAAGAGCGCCTGACACCAGGACGCCCGCACGATCCACACGACCCCGGCCCCGGCCGGGGTCTTTGGCGTCTCAGGACCGACGGCGGGTGCCGAACCACCAGGCCCCGGCGCCGACGGCGACCAGGACCCACTCCAGGTAGCGGCCGATGACCAGCGCCGGAGTCCGGCCCGATGCGAGCGTGACCTCGGCGTTGACCGTCGCCGGCTCGTGCAGGGGTGCGCGCTCGACGCTGCGGCCCGTGGGGTCGACGACGCCCGTGATGCCGTTCGTGGACGGCACGACGACCCAGCGTCCCGTCTCGATGGCCCGCAGCCGGGAGATGTCCCACTGCTGCTCGGGCTGCGACGTGCCGGTGAAGGCGGCGTTGCTGGTCTGGACAACCATGAGCTGCGCGCCGCCGTCGACCGCGCGCCGGGTGACGCTGTCGTACGCGATGTCGTAGCAGATCGTGTCGCCGATCCGCGTGTCGCCGATCGTCATGGCCCCCGGCTCGTCGCCGGCGAGCATGTCGCGAGGGATGTCGCGGGCCAGCCGGTTGACGACGGCGCCGGCCTCCTTGCGGAACGGGACGTACTCGCCGAACGGCACGGGCTTGAGCTTGACGTACCGCTCCCCCGGACCGTCGGCCGTCCACACGACACCCTGGTTGTACGCGGTGTCGACCGTCGGCCCGTCGAAGATGCCGCCGACGAGGATCGGGGCCCGGAGGAGGGCGGACAGCGTCTCGATCTGGTCGCGCACGCCCGGGTCGTGGTATGGATCGATGTCGGTGGCGTTCTCGGGCCACAGCACCATGTCGGGTTGCGGCACCGCGCCGGACCGGATGTCAGCGGCCAGGCGGGCCGTCTCGGCGGCGTGCAGGTCGAAGATCTCCCCCCGCGGCCAGGTCAGGAAGACGCCGGGCACGTCGCCCTGCACCAGGGCGACCTGCCGGGTGCCGTCGGCACCGGCGATGCCGGTCGGCAGGACCGCCCCGAGGCCCAGGAGGACGAGGACGCCGGAGGCGGCCCCGATCCGTGCCCGCCGGCCGGGCCCGACGACCACGACCAGGAGGAGGGCCGCGACGACGAACAGCACGGCGCTGGTGCCGGGCATCGCCACCAGGCGGGCGTACGCGGAGAACGGTGTGTCGATCGAGGTGTGGGCGAGGCGTCCCCACGGGAAGCCCGTGAACGGGAAGCGGCCGCGCGCCCACTCGCCCAGGACCCAGACGCCGGCACCCCACAGGGGCCAGGCGCGAAGACGCGTCGCGGCTCGCAGCGCGAGCATGATCGGGACGAAGAACAGCGTCTCGGCCAGCACGAGCGCTCCGTACGCCCCGTGGCTCACGGCGTTCATCCACCAGATCAGCGGCCCCATGAAGCCGAGCCCGTACAGCAGCCCGGTGACCGCGACGGTCCGCTTGCGGGCGCCGGACAGCCCCCGGGCGAGCCAGATCAGCCCGGCGACGCCGACGACCATCGCGAACGGCAGCCCGACCGGGTCGAAGTTGAGCGACGAGACGACGCCGAGCGCCGCAGCGACAGGCCAGGCGATCTTCCACCCGAGAGCGGGAGGTGTCACAGGGCGACGAGCCCGCGCGGTGTGTTGTTGAGGACCTCGAGCCCGTCCGTCGTGCAGACTGCGATGTCCTCGATGCGGGCGCCGAAGCGTCCGTCGAAGTAGATGCCGGGCTCGATCGAGAACGCCATGCCCTCCTCGAGCACCAGGTCGTTGCCCTCGACGATGTAGGGCTCCTCGTGCGTCTCCTGGCCGATGCCGTGCCCGGTGCGGTGGATGAACAGGTCGCCGTACCCGGCGTCGGCGATGATCTGGCGGCCGATCGCGTCGACCGACTCCGCGGTGACGCCCGGCCGGGCGTGGTCGCGCTGCGCCTGGTGCGCCGCCTCGAGCACGGCGTAGGCCTCTGCGTACGCGGGATCGACCGTGCCGCCGGCGAGGTAGTTGCGGGTGGAGTCCGAGCAGTAGCCCGACGGCATCGTGCCGCCGATGTCCACGACGACCGGGTCGCCGACCTCGATGACGCGGTCGGAGAGCTCGTGGTGCGGCGACGCACCGTTCGGGCCGGAGCCGACGATCACGAAGTCGACCGTCTCGTGGCCCTCGTCGATGATCGCGCGGGCGATGTCGGCGCCGACCTCGCGCTCGGTGCGTCCGGGGCGCAGCCACTCGGAGATGCGGGCGTGCACACGATCGATGGCGAGGCCGGCGTCGCGCAGGGCGGCGACCTCGTGGGCGTCCTTGCGGATGCGCAGCTGCTGCACGAGCGAGCCGGCCAGGACCTGGTCGGCCGTCGGGATCGCCGCGCCGAGCGCGAAGACCCGCGAGGCCCACATGTGGTCGTCGAGCCCGATCGTCGCCGCATCGCCCACGAGGTCGGCGACGAGCGCGAACGGGTCCTCGGTCTCCTGCCACGTGGCAATGTCGACGTCGACGCCCGACGCGACCGCTGCGTGACGCTCGAGCGCCGGCACGACGAGGGTCGGGGTGCCGTGCGCGGGCAGCACGAGGCAGGTGAGCCGTTCGAGGGGCAGCGCGACGTACCCCGTCAGGTAGCGGAGATCCGCTCCCGGTGTCACGAGCAGGGCGTCGATCCCCTGTGCTGCGGCCAGTTCCTGTGCCTTGCGCCATGTGCTCACGCGACGACGATACCGGCCCGACCCAGGCAGGAGGCATGACAGACGCGAGGGGCTGACCTACCGTGAAACGACAACCACGAGGATCGGGGGGTCCACATGCGCACAGCGCTCTACACCACAGCTGCCGTCGTCCTGACGAGCAGCCTCCTGGTCGCCGCACCAGCGGTGGCCACGTCGAAGCACGACACGTCATCGGTCGACACCCGTCGACTGACCAAGGCCGTCACGGTCAACGGCCAGCTCAAGACCTTGCGCCAGCTGCAGGTCATCGCCGATCGGAACGACGGCAACCGCGCGTCCGGCCTTCCGGGCTACGAGGCGTCCGCCGACTACGTCGCGAAGCAGCTCACGAAGGCGGGCTACCGCGTCACGAAGCAGACGTTCACGTTTCCGTTCAGCCGTGACCTGGAACCGGCGACGCTGGCGCAGGTCGCGCCGACGGGCCGCGACATCGCCACCGCGGCCTTCGACTACTCCGGGTCCGGTGACGTCACCGGACCCGTCACGCCGATCGGGCTGGTCATCCCGCCGGGCGAGGCGGGAACGACGCCGTCGGGGTGCGATCCGGCCGACTTCCCGGCCGCCGGCCCGGAGCTGTCCGTCGCGCTGATCCAGCGGGGGTTCTGCGACTTCGGTGTCAAGGCCGCGAACGCCGAGGCCGCGGGCTACGACGCCGCGATCATCTTCAACGAGGGCCAGGACGGCCGCCAGGAGCTGCTGACCGGGACGCTCGGCACCCCGGTCGGCATCCCCGTCGTCGGCATCTCGTACCAGGACGGTGTCGCTCTGGCCCAGACGGCCGGCGCGACGGTGCACGTCACCGCGACGACCGAGGTCGACCTCGAGCGGACGACGACCAACGTCATCGCCGACCTGCCGCGCAGGACCAAGAACCCCGACCAGGTCGTCGTGGTCGGCGCACATCTCGACAGCGTCGCGGAAGGGCCCGGCATCAACGACAACGGCACGGGGACGGCCGGCGTGCTCGAGATCGCCAAGCAGCTGGCGTCGACGGGTCTGACCAAGAAGGCGCAGCGACCCGTGCGCTTCGCGTTCTGGGGTGCCGAGGAGAAGGGTCTGCTCGGTGCGTACCACTACGTCGAGAGCCTGACGGACGACCAGCGGGCCGCGATCTACGCGAACCTCAACTTCGACATGATCGGCTCGCCCAACTTCGCACGCTTCGTGTACGACGGTGACGGATCGGACGGCGGCGACGCCGGACCCGCGGGCTCGGCGGAGATCGAGAAGGTGTTCACCGACTACTTCGACCGCAAGGGCCTCGCCTCGGCGCCGACCGCCTTCGACGGGCGGTCCGACTACGGGCCGTTCATCGAGGTCGGCATCCCCGCGGGTGGCCTGTTCAGCGGGGCCGAGGGCATCAAGACGCCCGAGGAGGCAGCCCTGTTCGGCGGTACAGCAGGAGCGGCCTACGACTCCTGCTACCACCAGGCCTGCGACGACATCACCAACGTGAGCACCCAGTCGCTCGATCAGCTGGGTGACGCGGCAGCGCACGCGGTCGCCACGCTGGTCCTGTCGAAAAAGGGGCTCTACGGCGACGCGGCCCGGTCGTCGGCCTCGTTCGCGAAGCTGGCGCCGCCGCGCAGTGCAGGCCACGCGTCGTCGCGCTGACCTGCTCCGACCGTGGGGCATGTCCTAGAGTCTGGTCATGCCCCACGGTCGACTCCTCCTCCTGGACAGCGCGAGCCTGTACTTCCGCGCGTTCTTCGGCATCCCCAAGACGCTGACGGCGCCGGACGGGACGGTCGTCAACGCCCTGCGCGGCATCCTGGACTTCACGTCGACGCTGTCGACCCAGTACGCACCCGAGGCCGTCGTGGCGTGCTGGGACGACGACTGGCGTCCGCAGTGGCGCGTCGACCTGCTCGACACGTACAAGACGCAGCGGCTCGATGCCGAGGGCGGCGAGGCGGACACGACCGAGGGGCTGCTCGGACCACAGGTGCCGCTGATCGCCGAGGCCTTCGGGCTGCTGGGCATCCCGGTGGTGGGCGCGCCCCACGCCGAGGCCGACGACGTGATCGGCACGCTCGCGGATCGGTGGGACGGTCCCGTCGACATCGTCACGGGCGATCGCGACCTGTTCCAGCTCGTCGACGACGAGCGGCAGATCCGGGTGCTCTACGTGGCCAAGGGCGTGTCCAAGCACGACGTGGTCGACAACGCGTGGATCCGCGCCAAGTACGCGATCGACGCGTCCGACTACATCGACTTCGCGGTCATGCGGGGCGACCCGTCCGACGGCCTGCCCGGTGTCGCCGGCATCGGCGACAAGACCGCGGCCGTCCTGCTCGACGAGTTCGGCGATCTCGACGGCATCGTCGCGGCGGCCGCCGACCGGTCGTCGTCGATCAAGCCGCGGGTGCGGCAGTCGCTGCTCGACTCGGGCGACTACATCGCGGCGGCGCGTGAGGTGGTCGCGGTGCGACGCGACGTGTGCGACGTGCCCGACCTGACGGCGACCGTCGACGTCGACGCCTTCAACCGGTTCGGCGAGACGTGGGGTCTGGGCGGCGCGACCGAGCGGGCTCTGGCAGCGCGCTCGGTCAGCTCGTGACGCTGGTGTAGCTGACGACGCCGTGGCGCAGCTCGTCGAGAGCCGTGCGCGCCGTGTCGCGCAGCGGACCCGGTCCGGCGGCGTCGGCCACCTGGGCGACGACGTCGATGAGCTGCTTCATGGCGCGCACGAAGTCGCCGGCGGCAAGATCGGTCTCGCCGAGGACGTCGTCGAGGGTCGCGCCGTTGCACCACTGGTGGACCGCCTGCGCGAAGCCGAAGTCGGGCGCGTGCAGGAACTTGACCCGATGGTCACGCTCGAGCCGCTGCAGATCGGCGCACAGCTCGTTCATGGACGACGCGACCTCGCGGACGCGCTGGGTGGGCAGGCGCGGCGCCGGCAGCTCGTCCATGGCTCGGGACTGGAACGTCAGGCCGCTGACCACGGCGGCCAGCTCGGCGGCGTCGAGGCCGTCCCAGAGGCCTCCGCGCAGGCACTCGCTGACCAGCAGGTCCAGATCGCTGTAGAGCCGCTTGAGCTTGCGGCCGTCGTCGGTGACCTCGTCGCCGTCCAGGTAGCCGAGCACGTCGAGCACCTCGCAGACGCGATCGAACTGACGCGCGATCGTGTTGGTGCGCTGCTCGATGCGTCCGCGCTGGTTGCTCGTGTCGCGCTCGAGCTTGAGGTAGCGCTCGGCCCACCGGGCGTGCTTCTCGCGGTCCGGGCAGTCATGGCACGGGTGGTCTCGCAGCTTCTCGCGGATCGCCGCGATCCGCGGGTCCTCACGACTGGGCTGCTCGCGGTAGGGCCGGTCCTGGCGCCAGGCCACGCCGTGGGCGCGGTCGCGCAGGGCGGTGGCCAGATCGCGTCGGGACTGCGGGTTGCGGGGGCTGAAGGACTTCGGGATGCGCATCGTCGTGATGGGCTCCACCGGTGTCGGGAAGTCGATCATCGCGAGCCGGCGGGCGTGCCGGTTGGCGGTCAGCACCATGGGTCGTGGGCCGTCGGCGTCCGTGACACGACCGGGATCCAGGACCACGGCGATGCCGGCGAACTTGCCCACCGGGACGTGGATGACGTCACCGGGCTTGAGCCGGGTCAGCGAGGCGACGATCTCGTCACGATCGGCCTGCCGCCGCGCCTTCGAGCCCGATGCCTCGATGTCGCTGAGCTCGCGCCGCAGCGACGCGTACTCCATGAAGTCGCCGCGGTCGCAGTGGATGTTCTCGCGGTAGCCCTCCAGGGCGTCGTCGGCCTTGCGGATCTGCCGGGCCATCCCGACGACCGCCCGGTCGGCCTGGAACTGCGCGAAGGACTGCTCGAGCAGCTCGCGCGCGACCCCGCGGCCGACCTGGCCCACCAGGTTGACGGCCATGTTGTACGAGGGGTGGAACGAGGAGTTGAGGGGGTACGTGCGGGTGCTGGCCAGCCCGGCGACCTGCTTGGGGTCGAGGCCCGGCTGCCACAGGACGACGCCGTGTCCCTCGACGTCGATGCCGCGGCGGCCGGCCCGACCGGTCAGCTGGGTGTACTCCCCCGGCGTGATGTTGGCGTGGGTCTCGCCGTTCCACTTCGACAGCTTCTCGATGACGACCGAGCGGGCGGGCATGTTGATGCCCAGCGCGAGCGTCTCGGTCGCGAAGATGACCTTGACGAACCCGGCGCTGAACAGGTCCTCGACGCACTCCTTGAACGTCGGCAGCATCCCCGCGTGGTGGGCGGCGATGCCTCGCGCCAGCCCGTCGCGGAACTCGTAGAACCCCAGGACGTGGAGGTCCTCGTCGGGCAGGTGCGAGCACGCGGCGTCGACGAACGCCGTGATCTCGGCCTGCTCCTCGGGCGTCGTCAAGGTGATGCGCGCGTCGAGGCACTGCTGGACGGCTGCGGCACAGCCCGCCCGGCTGAACACGAACGTGATGGCCGGCAGCAGCCCCTCGGCGTCGAGCCGCTCGACGACGTCGACCCGGCTCGGCGTGCGGTGGTGGCTGCGGGGTCGCTTGCCGCCCTTGCCCTTGTGACCCTTCAGCATGCGGCTGAGCTGCCAGTCCTCACGGGCGAGCCGCTCGAGCGACCGGTTGACCTCGACGCCCTGGTCGTCGGGGCTGGGCTCGAAGAGCGGGAACATCTTGCGTCCCACCAGGACGTGCTGGTGCAGCGGGATGGGGCGTCGTTCCTCGACGATCGTCACGGTGTCGCCGCGCACGGCCGTCAGCCAGTCGCCGAACTCCTCGGCGTTGGAGACCGTCGCCGACAGCGCGATGACCGACACCGACTCGGCGAGGTGGATGATGACCTCCTCCCAGACCGCGCCGCGCGTGCGGTCGGCCAGGTAGTGCACCTCGTCCATCACGACGTAGCCGAGGGTGTCGAGGGTCCTCGACCCGGCGTACAGCATGTTGCGGAGCACCTCGGTCGTCATGACGACGATGGGCGCCTCGCCGTTGATCGTGTTGTCGCCGGTCAGCAGGCCGACGTTCTCGGCGCCGTGCCGCTCGACCAGGTCGGAGAACTTCTGGTTCGACAGCGCCTTGATGGGCGTCGTGTAGAAGCACTTGCGACCGGTCTGCAGGGCCAGGTGCACCGCGAACTCCCCCACCAGGGTCTTGCCGGACCCGGTCGGTGCGGCGACCAGGACGCCGTGGCCGTCCTCGACGACCTTGCACGACTCGACCTGGAAGCCGTCGAGCGGGAAGTCGTACAGACCGCGGAACTCCGCGAGGTGGGGGTACTGGCGGCTGCTCCTGGACTGCGCGTACTTCTCAGCCGGCGACGTCATGCGTCCAGCCTACGCGGGGGCAGGTGGCGCGAAGACGCGCAACGCGCCCGGTCTGATCGTGGTCGTCATCGGCAGCGGGCCGAGTCGCTCGCCGTCGCCGTAGGCCACGACACCCGGTGACGACAGCGTCACCTCGCGCACGCGGTGCCGCTCGAACTCCGGGATCGTGACGTGGGTGCCGCGGTACAGCTGCGGGAAGACCCGCAGCAGCTTGGCCTTGCTGACCGGGTTGATCACGACGACGTCGAGCAGGCCGTCGTCCATCGCGGCTCCCTCGCAGATGCGCAGCCCGCCGCCGAACGACGGGCCGTTGCCGACGGCGACGAGCATCGCCTCTCGCTGGATCGTGCGGCCGTCGAGGGTCAGGGTGAACGGCAGCGGCGTGAAGGTCCGCAGCTCCTTGACGATCGCGATGTTGTAGCGCATGTTGCCGTGCGGCCAGGTCATCGCGTTGACCCGCTCGTTGACCTTCGAGTCGAATCCCGATGCCACGACCGTCACGACGTGGGCCCCGTCGGTGCGGGCCAGGTCGATCGTGCGCACGTGGCCCGCCACGACCAGGTCGACGGCGGCGTCCACGTCCTGCGTCGGGATGCCGAGCGAGCGGGCGGTGTCGTTGCCGGTGCCGGCGGGGACCAGCCCGAGCACGAGGTCGGAGTCGGCGACGTGGTCGAGCACGGCGTGCAGGGCGCCGTCACCACCCACGACCACGACGCCGTCGAGTCCCTCGCCGATCGCCCGCTCGAGCTGGCCACGGGCCGTCGGTGCGTCGTCGCCCTGGATCGTCATGGTGGTGTGACCGGCCCGGACCAGCCGTTCCACGGCTTGCGCGGCGATCGTCTCGCCACGTCGCCTCCCGGACGTCGGGTTGACCACGAGAGCCAGGTGCATGGCAGCAGACTAGGGGTGTCGGCCGGTCAGTCGTCGAGCGGCGCCGGACCGTCGAGCGGGGACGCCTCGTCGTCCGCGAGCCGGCGGGCGGCTGCCGAGCCACGACGGCGGTCCGTGAGCTTCGCGATGACCTCGGAGATCAGGTACAGCACCGCCATCGGGGCGGCGAGGAAAAGCATCGTGAGCGGATCGGTCGTGGGGGTCGCGACCGCGGCGAAGATGAAGATTCCGATGATGGTCCACGGGCGGGCGCGGGCGAGCTGCGCGGCACTGACGGCGCCGATGCGGTTGAGGATGACCACGACGAGCGGGATCTCGGCGGCGACGCCGAACACCAGCATCATGCGGATGATGAAGTCGAAGTACTCCGCACCGGTGACGAGGGAGCCGAATCCGTCGGGCACGAAGCCGATCAGGACGTCCATCGCCTTGGGCAGGATGACGTAGGCCAGCGTCGCGCCGCCCACGAACAGCGGCGCGCCCGTGGCCGTCAGGAGTGCGGCCCACCTCTTCTCGTTGCGGTGCATCGCGGGCAGGACGAACCCCCAGATCTGCCACAGCCACAACGGGCTGGAGATCAGCAGGCCCACGACCAGCGAGATCTTGAGCTGGAACTGGAACGCCCCACCGATGCCGGTGATGACGATGTCCGTGTCGATGCCACGCTCGGCCAGCAGCGGGCGGATGTCGTTGTACGGCTCGGTCAGGAAGTCCAGGATCGGTTCGTAGAAGATCCAGGCGACGACCGTTCCGACGACGATCGCCAGGACCGCGCGGGTCAACCGGTTGCGCAGCTCACGCAGGTGGTCCATGAGCGGCATCGCGCCGCCCGGTGCGGGGGTCGGCTTGCCGCTTCTCAGCGCCAAGCGTCAGCCCTGTTCGGGCTTCTTGTCCCGATCGGTTGCCTCGACGGTCTCGAGCGACGCGGGCTTCGGGGTCTCGTCGTCGTCATCGTGCAGTGCCTTGACCTCGGTCTTGAAGATGCGCAGGGCCTTGCCCGACCCACGGGCGAGCTCGGGGAGCTTCTTGCCGCCGAAGAGCAGCAGCACGACTCCCAGGATGATCAGGATCTCGGTGGGACCGATCTGACGGAACATCATGACTCCTTCTGGGGGACGATCCCATCGTACGCCTCCAGGGCGACCCGGGCGTCACGAACCACGGCGGAGCGGAGGTCTTCTGGCTCGACGACCGAGATGGAGCCGGCGTTGCGGAGCACCAGACGTCGCAGCCACGACCAGTCGGCGCCGTAGAGCTTGGCTCGCCAGACCCCGTCGTCGCGCTGCTCGAGCAGGTCGACCTGGTAATACTCGGTGAGCCAGTGTGCGCGAGGGTGCAGGTCGACCAGGGCGTACGGGGTCTCCTCCCCCACCGTGAAGATGCCGTCGGAGAGGTCGCGCGGTGCGGCATCGTGCTCCTCGGCGTCGATCGCGAGCACCCGAGCGGAGACGATGCGGTCGAGCCGGAAGAACCGCAGGTCCTCGGCCTTCAGGCACCAGGCCTCGAGGTAGAGCTTGCCCTGCTCGGTGAACAGCCGACGCGGGTCGACGTCGCGGTCGGACTGCTCGTCGCGCGACGTCGTGGCGTACGTCAGCTCGAGCCGCTTGCCGCCGGTGAGCGCCTCGACGATCGTGCCGTGGATCACGGGGTCGACCTCGTCGAGCAGCACGTCGACGGGCGCCTGCACGGTGTCGCCGACGGCGCTCTCGAGCTTGGCCAGGGCGCTGTCGATGACGGTGAGCTCCAGACCGCTCGCCGATGCCCGCAGGGTGCGCAAGGCCACGATCAGCGCGACGCCCTCGCGCGTGCTGATCCGCAGGGGACGGGTCATGAACTCGGCGTCGCGGATGTGCACGACACCGTCCTGCTCGAGCGCCGTGAGGTCGAAGTCGATGAGCTCGCCGGCGTACTCCCCCGTGCCGGTGTACATCAGGAGCCGGAGGTCGTCGCGGATGACCTTGGGCGTGACGCCGAACTCCGCGGCGACCTCGTTGACGGGGACGCCGTCGTTGCCCTGCAGGTACGGCACGAGGGCCAGCATTCGCACGACCTGCTGACGGGACCGGCTCATGAAGCGGTCCCCAGCGTGCCGGTCACCGCGGCGGTCAGCCGCTGGACGACGGCGTCCCGGACGTCGGCGGGCGAGACCACGACGACGTCGGGACCGTAGGACGCGACCTCCGAGGCCAGCTCCCAGCTCGAGGAGTAGCGGATCTCGACCTGATCGACCCCGTCGCCGAGGGGGGTGATCTTCTCCGCCAGGCGTCGCAGGGACTGGCCGCGTCCCTCGCGGATGCGGAGCACCGCCGCCACCTCGGGCGCGGGCGGGACGAGCGATCGCGCGATCGTCTTCATGTCGGTGCCCTCGGGGATGTCGTACGAGCCGGCGTCGCCCTCGGCGGTGACCTCGCCGATGACCCGCGACAGCCGGAAGATGCGCGACTCGCCGCGGTCGAGGTCGAGTCCCCCGACGTACCAGCGGTCGTGCCAGGAGATGATCCCCCACGGCTGGAGATGCCGCTGCATGGGCTCCTGGCCGGGGCGGGCGTACACGAACGCGACCGGCACCCGTCGGGTCACGGCGTCCCACATCGCGTCGAACGACGGCTCGTCGGTCGACAGCCGCGGCTCGGCCATGCGCAGGACGCTGGTGTCGACGTCGACCCCGATCGCCTTGAGCTTGACCAGGGCGGTCGTGGAGTCGCTGGCCAGCCCGGCGTGCTCCCACACCTGGGTGGCCAGGCCGATGACGGCGGCCTCCTCGCGGGTCAGCTCCAGATCGGGCAGCTCGGCCTCGTCACGACGGATCCGGTAGCCCGGCTCGTCGTTGAAGTACTTGTCGTTCTGGCCGGTCTCGACGTTGATGCCGAGCTCGCGCAGCTCTTCCTTGTCGCGCTCGAACTTGCGGTCGAACGCCTGTGGGGTCGAGTCGCGGTAGTCGGCGATCGACTCTCGGATCTGGTCCTTCGTGAGGTACTGGCGACTGACCAGCAACGCGAAGATGAGGTTCATCAACCTCTCGGTCTTGCGTTCGGCCATGGGGTGAGGATGTCAGTAAGCGGCAAGCAAGTCGACCACGAAGATCAGCGTGTCGCCGCCCTTGATGCCGGCGTCGGGACGACCTTCGTCGCCGTAGCCCTTGTCGGAGGGGCAGGTCAGCACGACCCGGCTGCCGAGCTTCTGCCCGACGAGCAGATCGGTCCAGCACGGGACGACGGTGCCCGCCGTCAGGTCGAAGGGCTGCGTGGGGCCCGTGGACCAGGACTCGCCGAACACGGTGTCGGTCCCGTAGATCTGGCCGACGTAGTTGGCCATCAGGCTCTGACCGGCCTTGACGACGGCGCCGGTGCCCTGGTTGACGACGTGCACGCTCTCGGTGGTCTGCTTCTTGGCGACGTGCTTGGTGTTCTTGAAGCCCGTGGGATGACCTTGCTCGTCGAGCACCAGGGACGGCAGCGACTTCGGGAGGGCCTGGGCCTCGCCCTCCGGGTACTTCGCGACGATGTCGAACAGGAACACCATGGTGTCGTCGGCCTTGAGGTCGTACTGGGCCTGGTCCTGTCCGAAGCCGTCGTCGGGGGCGATCGCCACGACGACCCGGCTGCCCACCTTCTGGCCGACGAGGCCCTTGATGATGCCGCCGGTCGTGGTGCTGGCGCCGAGGGTGACGGCCGGTGCGTCGCCTGTCACGAATGAGGTGTCGAACTGCTTGCCGGTGCGCCCGTTGACGGCGACGTAGTTGGCCTGCACGGTGTCCCCGTCGTACACCTCGGCGCCGTCGCCCGCGCTGACGACCTTCGAGGCCGTCGTGTCGACGGAGAACCCGGCAGGGACCGTGACCTTCGGGGTGTCGGTGCCGCTGACCGTGACGTCGTCGATCGAGCCCTTCGTCCCGGTGTCGCTGCCACCGCATCCGGCGAGGAACAGGCCGGCGGCGACGGACATCAGGAGCATGCGACGCACGAGGACGACCTTCGGGGGTGGAGGGCTCGGAACGCCGCCCATGCTATCGACCGGGGCCAAGGCCCTGGCGTCACATCCCGTCGATCAACCGCTGCACGCGCTCGTCCTGCGAGCGGAACGGGTCCTTGCACAAGACGGTGCGCTGCGCCTGGTCGTTGAGCTTGAGATGCACCCAGTCGACCGTGAAGTCGCGACGCCGCTCCTGTGCCCGCTTGATGAAGTCGCCGCGCAGCCGCGCACGGGTCGTCTGGGGCGGGATCGACTTGGCCGCGAACACGTCGAGGTCGTTCGTGACGCGCGCGACGGCTCCCTTGTTCTCCAGGAGGTAGAAGATCCCGCGGTCACGACGGATGTCGTGGTACGCGAGGTCGAGCTGGGCGATGCGGGGATCTGCCCACGTCAGGTCGTTCTTGGCCCGGTAGCGGTCGAGCAGCTTGTACTTGATGACCCAGTCGACCTCGCGCTCGACGAGCGACAGGTCCTCGGACTCGACGGCCTTGAGCGTGCGCTCCCACAGGTCGAGGGCGCGGGTGATCGTGGGCGTGTGCAGACCGTGCTTGTCGACGAACTCCGCGGCCTTGCTGAAGTACTCGGCCTGGATCTCCAGCGCCGACAGCTCGCGGCCGTTCGCGAGCTGCACCTTGCGGCGGCCCGTCATGTCGTGGGAGATCTCGCGGATCGCGCGGATCGGGTTGTCGAGCGTCATGTCGCGCATCGACACGCCGGCCTCGATCATCCGCAGCACCAGGTCGGTCGTGGCGACCTTGAGCAGCGTGGTGGTCTCGCTCATGTTGGAGTCGCCGACGATGACGTGCAGGCGCCGGAAGCGCTCGGCGTCGGCGTGCGGCTCGTCGCGGGTGTTGATGATGGGACGCGAGCGGGTCGTGGCGCTGGAGACGCCCTCCCAGATGTGCTCGGCGCGTTGGCTGACCGAGAAGATCGTTCCGCGCGGCGTCTGCTGGATCTTGCCGGCGCCGCAGATGATCTGCCGGGTCACCAGGAACGGGATCAGGACGTCGGCGAGCCGGCTGAACTCACCCTGACGGCTGACGAGGTAGTTCTCGTGGCAGCCGTAGGAGTTGCCGGCGGAGTCGGTGTTGTTCTTGAACAGGTAGATGTCGCCCTCGACACCGTCGTCGGCCAGCCGCTTCTGGGCGTCGAGCATGAGGCCCTCGAGGATGCGCTCCCCCGCGCGGTCGTGCGTGACCAGGTCGACCAGGTCGTCGCACTCCGGCGTCGCGTACTCGGGGTGGCTGCCGACGTCGAGGTAGAGGCGGGCGCCGTTGCGCAGGAAGACGTTGCTGCTGCGCCCCCACGAGACGACGCGCCGGAACAGATAGCGCGCGACCTCGTCCGGAGACAGTCGACGCTGACCCTTGAACGAGCACGTGACGCCGTACTCGTTCTCGATACCGAAGATCCGCCGGTCCATGTGCCAACACTAGTCGGGCGTGTGCAACCGTGCGGGATGGCGCGCAAACGTCATCGAGATGTCATCCGAACCGTGCGCTAGGTGCGAGGTCAGGGGCAGCGAGGGCCTGACGTCACCCGGTCACCCCCGCTCGTCCGGGATCCCGGGACGTGCCAGCTCGATGATCAGGGCGATGAGCGTCGCGAAGTAGATCAGGTCGGCACCGAAGGCGACCAGGAACAGCCCCGGCCCGGAGTCTTGGTCGTACGTGCGAAGCACGGTGGCGATGAGCACGATGCAGACCGCAGCCGGCACCAGCGGTGCCGCTCCCCACACGCCGCTTCGCTGGCGGTCGTGCAGACGCCGGGCCACTGCCGCGGCGAGGAGGGCGACCAGGACGACCGCGCTCAGCACGGTCAGCACGACGAACGGAGCGATCACGTCCCTGCGGTCCCGTGTCGAGGTCGAGATGAACACGGCGACGAAGCAAAGATTTCCGATCGCGAGCCAGCCACCGAACATCGTTGCGCAGAACGGCCAGAACTCCTCCCTCGAGTCACGACCGTCGAAGGTTCTCACCATTCGAAGTCCGCGGCGAACCGCGACCATCGAGTCCATGCGTGTGGTGGATACAGCCGCTACGAGCTGAGTGCCGCCGCGACGTCGGCGTCGGTCAGCCGCTTGAACTTGCGAGGCTGAGGACGTACGCGGCTGAGCACCGCGACCTCCAGGGCCGATGCCTCGACGGTGCGCGCCGGGTCGGTGTCCTGGCCGAGCGCCGTGACGGCGACCCGGATCGCTGCTGCCTGGTCCAGACCGGGCGTGTAGTGCTCGCCCAGGTAGGTCTCGACCTGCTCGCTCTGGCCGCCCATGACGCCGAAGCCCTGCACGTCGGCGACCGAGCCGTCGTACATCAGGCGGTAGATCTGGTCCTGCGACGAGTCCTCACCGAGCTCGCCGACGAAGATCTCGACCTCGTAGGGCTTCTCGCCGCCGGAGGAGAAGATCGTCCCGAGCGTCTGGGCGTAGGCGTTGGCGAGCGCACGGGCCGTGACGTCGCGCCGGTCGTAGGCGTAGCCGCGCATGTCGGCGAGGCGCACGCCCGCGATGCGCAGGTTCTCGAACTCGTTGTAGCGGCCCACGGCGGCGAAGCCGATGCGGTCGTAGATCTCGCTGATCTTGTGCAGGGCTCGCGACGGGTTCTCGGCGACGAACAAGATGCCGTCGGCGTACTGGACGACCGCGACGCTGCGCCCGCGCGTGATGCCCTTGCGGGCGAAGTCCGCCCGGTCCTTCATGAGCTGCTCGGGCGAGACGTAGAACTGCTGGGTCATGCTGCCATCCTCATCGATTCAGTCTGCTCAGCTCAGGGGGGCGGACGGTCCGTCGGGACGCACCAGGCGCCCGCCGATGACGTCGTCGGCGATCGCCCCGACCTCGTCGTCGGCGAGGCGACGGTAGCCGTCGCTCGTCACGACCGACACGACGGGGAAGATGCGTCGCGTGAGATCGGGACCGCCGGTGGCGGAGTCGTCGTCGGCGGCGTCGTACAGCGCCTGGATGGCGGCGGTGACGCAGTCGCCCTCGGTCATGCCGCGGTTGTAGAGCTTCTTGAGCGAGCCGCGCGCGAACACCGAGCCGGAGCCGACGGAGTGGAAGCCGCTGTGCTCCTCGTAGCGGCCGCCCGTGACGTCGTAGGAGAAGATGCGGCCCTGCTGGGTCTCGAGGTCGAAGCCGGCGAACAGCGGGACGACGGCCAGCCCCTGCATCGCGAGACCGAGGTTGCCGCGGATGAGGGCCGCGAGGCGGTTGGCCTTGCCGTCGGCCGACAGCACCGTGCCCTCGATCTTCTCGTAGTGCTCGAGCTCGACCTGGAACAGCCGCACCATCTCGATCGCGAGGCCCGCGCTGCCGGCGATGCCGATGCAGGAGTACTCGTCGGCCGGGAAGACCTTCTCGATGTCGCGCTGGGCGATGACGTTGCCCATCGTCGCGCGCCGGTCGCCGGCCATGATCACGCCGCCGTCGAACGTCGCCGACACGATGGTCGTCGCGTGGGGTGCCAGATCGGAGTGTGCGCCGCTGGTGCGGGACGCGGCGCCGGGCATGAGCTCGGGAGCGGTGCGGGCGAGGTGGTCGGCGAAGCTGGAGGAGCCGGTGAGGCGGGTTCCCTCAGGCAGCATCACTGCCCGCCCTTCTGCACGAAGCTGCGGACGAACTCCTCGGCGTTCTCCTCGAGCACGTCGTCGATCTCGTCGAGGATCGAGTCGACGTCGTCATCGAGCTTGGCCTTGGCCTCGGTGTCGACCTCGGTCGTGTCGACCTGGGCCTCGTCCGAGTCGGAGGGCTTGCGGGTGCTCTTGTGCTGCTGCTCTGACATGACACAACCCTAGCCCTAACGCCCAGTGATCGCGCTGAACAACTCCGATGCCGTCGTGCTGGTCTCGAACAGGGTGCCGACGTGCTCCGCCGTGCCGCGCAGCGGCTCCATCGTCGGGATGCGCTGCAGGGAGTCGTGCCCGGGCAGGTCGAAGATCACCGAGTCCCACGACGCGGCCGCGATGTCCTTGCTGAACCGGGCCAGACACATGCCGCGGAAGTACGCGCGGGTGTCACGCGGGGGGTCGGTCACGGCCGCCGCGATCTGCTCGTCGGTGAACAGCCGGTCCATCCGGCCGGTGCGCACGAGCTGGTGGTACAGACCCTTGTGGAGCCGGACGTCGTGGTACTGCAGGTCGACGAGGTGCAGCTTGGCGTGGTCCCAGTCGAGGGCGTCGCGCTCGCGGTAGCGCTCGAGCAGGGCCAGCTTGGCGACCCAGTCGATCTCGCGCACGCACTCCATCGGATCGCGCGCCAGGCGCTCCAGGACGCTCTCCCAGCGCTGCAGGACGTCGTCGGTCTGCTCGTCGGACCCCTCGCGGGCCACGAAGGCCTTGGCGAGCTCGAGGTACTCCCCCTGCAGCTCCAGCGCCGTGACGCTGCGGCCGTCGGCGAGCTCGACCTTCTCGGTCAGGGTGGGGTCGTGCGAGATGTCGTGGACCGCGGTGACGGGTGCGGCCAACGCCATGCTCCGGGTGATGAAGCCGGCCTCGATCATCGCGAGCACCAGCGACGTCGTCCCGTGCTTGAGGTAGATCGCGGTCTCGGAGCAGTTGGCGTCGCCGATGATGACGTGCAGCCGGCGGTACTTCTTGGGATCGGCGTGGGGCTCGTCGCGGGTGTTGATGATGGGCCGCTTGAGCGTCGTCTCCAGGCCGACGCCGACCTCGAAGTAGTCGGCCCGCTGGCTGATCTGGAAGGCGTGGACGCTGCCGTCCTGCTTCTGCCCGACCCGGCCCGCGCCGGTGAAGACCTGACGGGTCACGAAGAAGGGGGTCAGGTGCTCGACGATCTGGTCGAACGGCACGTCGCGGCGCATGAGGTAGTTCTCGTGGGAGCCGTACGACGCACCCTTGTTGTCGACGTTGTTCTTGTAGAGCACGATCGGCTGCGTGTTCGGGATCTGGGCCGCGAGCTCGGCGCCCAGCCGCATGACGTTCTCGCCGGCCTTCTCCCACAGCACGACGTCGAGCGGGTTGGTGACCTCGGGGCTGGAGTACTCGGGGTGCGCATGGTCGACGTACAGCCGGGCGCCGTTGGTCAAGATGATGTTCGCCAGGCCCATGTCCTCGTCGGTGAGCTGCGACGGGTCGGCCACCTCGCGGCTCAGGTCGAAGCCGCGGGCGTCGCGCAGCGGGCTCTCCTCCTCGAAGTCCCAGCGCGCCCGACGGGTCAGGCCGTGCGCCGCGGCGTAGGAGTTGACGACGTGCGTCGACGCCACCATGGGGTTGGCGTGGGGCTGGCCCTGCACCGCGATGCCGTACTCGACCTCGCTGCCTTGGACGCGACGCACTGTCATGTCGTCCACCCTACGGTGGACGTCGTCATGAGCGTGGTTAACCTGTTGGTTGCGTCGTGCAACAACATTGACTGACTGCAGGAGGACGTCGCCGTGAGCTCTGCTCCCACCCCCCGTTCGGCCCGGACCCGCTGGGGCAAGGACCACCCGCACTACCGCTGGGTCGCGCTGTCCAACACGACCCTCGGCGTGCTGATGGCCACGATCAACTCCTCGATCGTGATCATCTCGCTGCCGGCGATCTTCCGGGGCATCGACCTGGACCCGCTCGACGCCGGCAACGTCAGCTACCTCCTGTGGATGCTGATGGGCTTCCTGCTGGTGTCGGCCGTGTTCGTCGTGACGTTCGGCCGCCTCGGCGACATGTACGGGCGGGTCCGCATCTACAACCTCGGCTTCGTCGTGTTCAGCATCGCCTCGGTCGCCCTCGCGTTCGATCCGTTCATGCACGGGTCGGGGGCCCTGTGGCTGATCCTGTGGCGCGTCGTGCAGGGGGTCGGCGGCGCGATGCTGTTCGCCAACTCGACCGCGATCCTGACCGACGCCTTCCCCGCGACGCAGCGTGGCATGGCGCTGGGCATCAACCAGGTCGCCGCGATCGCCGGATCGTTCCTCGGCCTGATCATCGGCGGACTGCTGTCCGAGTGGCACTGGCGCGCCGTCTTCTGGGTCAGCGTGCCGTTCGGCATCCTCGGCACGATCTGGTCGTACCGGTCGCTGCACGAGCTCGGCGAGAAGCGGCCGGGCCGGCTCGACGTGCCGGGCAACCTGCTGTTCGCCGTCGGCCTCGGCGGCCTGCTCGCGGCGATCACGTACGGGATCCAGCCCTACGGCGACCACAGCCAGGGCTGGTACAACCCCTGGGTGCTGACCGGCCTGATCGGCGGGATCGCCCTGCTCGTGGTGTTCTGCGTCGTCGAGACCCGTGTCGCCGAGCCGATGTTCGACATGCGCCTGTTCCGCATCAAGGCGTTCAGCGCCGGCAACCTCGCGGGGCTGCTCGCCTCGATCGGGCGCGGTGGTCTGCAGTTCATGCTGATCATCTGGCTGCAGGGCATCTGGCTCCCGCTGCACGGCTACGACTTCGAGTCCACTCCCCTGTGGGCCGGCATCTACCTGCTCCCGCTCACGGTCGGCTTCCTGCTGGCCGGGCCGCTCTCGGGCACGCTGTCCGACCGGTTCGGGGCGCGGTGGTTCTCGACGGGCGGCCTGCTGCTCGTGGCGGCGACCTTCATCGGTCTGATGGTGCTGCCGACCGACTTCACGTACTGGCACTTCGCCGTGCTGGTGTTCCTCAACGGCATCGGGTCCGGGCTGTTCGCGGCGCCGAACACGTCGGCGATCATGAGCAGCGTGCCGGCCCGCAAGCGGGGCATGGCCTCGGGGATGCGCGGGACGTTCTTCAACTCGGGGACGTCGCTGTCGATCGGCATCTTCTTCTCGCTGATGATCGCGGGGCTGGCGAGCTCGCTGCCGCGGACGTTGACCGAGGGACTGTCGGCCCAGGGTGTCCCACCGGGCACCGCCGCCGAGATCGGCCACCTGCCACCTGTCGGCTCGTTGTTCGCCGCGTTCCTGGGCTACAACCCGATCGAGAGCCTGCTGGGCCCCAGCGGAACCCTCGACCGGCTCCCGCAGGACAACGTCGACACCTTGACCGGCACGCAGTTCTTCCCGCAGCTCATCACCGAGCCCTTCCACCACGGTCTGGTCATCGTGTTCTCGGCAGCGGCGATCATGACCGTCGTCGCGGCACTCGCGTCGTTGCTGCGGGGTGGCAGGTACGTGCACGACGACTCCGTCGAGCCGGCGACCGTCACGGTGTGAGCGGCTTGCCCAGGTGCACGCTGTCGTCGTAGGCCGCGTAGAAGCCGAACTTCGGGACGTCGACGTAGCCCGCCGACCGGTACAGGGCGATGGCCTCGGGCTGGGCGGTGCCGGTCTCCAGCACGAGTCGGGTGACGCCGGCCGCCGCCGCGGTCCGCTCCAGCTCGGCCAGGACGGCCCGTGCGAGCCCGCGCCGCGCGAAGGCCGGGCGCACGAACATCCGCTTGATCTCGGCGTCGGAGGCGCCCGCGGGGCCACCCCGGCGCCAGCCGCCCATCGCGGCGGGGACGTCGTCGACGTAGGCCATCACGAAGTGGCCGCCGGGCGCGTCGAACTGGTGCACGTCGATGGGTGAGATGTCGCCCTCGCCGCCGTAGCGTCGTGCGTACTCGGCCTGGACCTCGGCCGTCAGCAGCTGCGCGTCGTCGTTGGCATAGCTGACGACGCGCAGCTGGCTGGAGGGTCGAGCGCTCAGAGGTACTGGCCGGTGTTGGCGACCGTGTCGATCGACCGTCCCGGCTCGTTGCCGCTCTTGCCGGAGATGAGGGTGCGGATGAACACGATGCGCTCACCCTTCTTGCCCGAGATCCGCGCCCAGTCGTCGGGGTTGGTCGTGTTGGGCAGGTCCTCGTTCTCCTTGAACTCGTCGAGGCACGCCTGCAGCATGTGCTGGATCCGCAGACCCCGCTGCTGGTGCTCGAGCAGGTCCTTGATGGCCATCTTCTTGGCCCGGTCGACAATGTTCTGGATCATGGCGCCGGAGTTGAAGTCCTTGAAGTACAGGACCTCCTTGTCGCCGTTGGCGTACGTGACCTCGAGGAACTGGTTGTCCTCGGACTCGGTGTACATCCGCTCGACGGTGCGCTGGATCATGCCGCTGACGCAGGCCTGACGGTCCCCGCCCCACTCGGCCAGGTCGTCGGCGTGCAGGGGCAGGCCGGCGGTCAGGTACTTGCTGAAGATGTCGCGCGCGGACTCCGCGTCGGGACGCTCGATCTTGATCTTGACGTCGAGGCGACCGGGCCGCAGGATCGCGGGGTCGATCATGTCCTCGCGGTTGGAGGCACCGATGACCAGGACGTTCTCGAGGCCCTCGACGCCGTCGATCTCGCTGAGCAGCTGCGGGACGATGGTGTTCTCGACGTCGGAGGAGACGCCGGATCCGCGCGTGCGGAACAGCGAGTCCATCTCGTCGAAGAACACGATGACGGGCGTGCCCTCGCTGGCCTTCTCGCGGGCGCGCTGGAAGACCAGCCGGATGTGCCGCTCGGTCTCGCCGACGTACTTGTTGAGCAGCTCGGGGCCCTTGATGTTGAGGAAGAACGAGCGTCCCTCCTCGCCGGTGCGCTCGGTGACCTTCTTGGCCAGCGACGCCGCGACCGCCTTGGCGATCATGGTCTTGCCACAGCCGGGAGGGCCGTAGAGCAGCACGCCCTTGGGCGGCTTGAGCTCGTGCTCGATGAAGATCTCGGGGTGCAGGTAGGGCAGCTCGACCGCGTCGCGGATCGACTCGATCTGCTGGCGCAGGCCGCCGATCGACTCGTAGTCGATGTCGGGAACCTCCTCGAGGACCAGCTCCTCGACCTCGGACTTGGGCACCCGCTCGTAGACGTAGCCGGAGCGGCCGTCGAGCAGCAGGGAGTCGCCGGGACGGATCTTCAACCCGATGAGGGGCTCGGCGAGCCGGACGACCCGCTCCTCGTCGGCGTTGCCCATCACGAGGGCGCGCTCACCGTCGGCCAGGATCTCCTTGAGGGAGACGACCTCGCCGATCTGCTCGAACTCGAGCGCGACGACGACGTTCATGGCCTCGTTGAGGATGACCTCCTGGCCCCTGCGCAGGGAGTCCTTGTCGACCGTGGGGCTGACGTTGACCCGCAGCTTGCGGCCGCCGGTGAACACGTCGACCGACTCGTCGTCGTTGCGCTGCAGGAAGGTGCCGAAGCCGGTCGGCGGCTGGGCCAGCCGGTCGACCTCCTCCTTGAGCGTCACGATCTGGTCGCGCGCCTCGCGCAGGGTCGAGGTGAGCCGTTCGTTCTGGCCGTTCGTGGCCGAGAGCTTGGCCTCGAGCTCGGTGAGGCGCGAGTCGGTGGAGCGCTCCGTGCCGAGGCGACGCCGAAGGTGTTCCACCTCCGCACGCAAGTAGGCGATCTCCTGGTCCGATCCGCTGGTCTGACCACTCATGCCCGTGGGCTCGTTGTCGCTCATCAGCACCTCCTGCTCGTACCGACGACCCTACCCGTAGCGGCCACGTCATGAATGTCATCTCAGACACAAGTTGCCGGAACGTGGCTACTCCAGCTCGGTGCCCGCCGGCCGGGGGCCGTGGTAGTCGGGCCCGTACGCCCCGGGGGCCGGACGCTTCGACGTCCCCATCGAGCGGTGCCCGGGCGCCATGCGGCGGGCCGTGACGAGGAAGGCCGTGTGACCGTTCATCGAGTGCTGCGGGCGGACCGCAAGACCCTGCAGGTGCCAGTCCCGCTCGAGGGTCTCCCAGGCGCGGGGCTCGGTGAAGCCGCCGTCCGCGCGGACCGTCTCGACGAACACCGACAGCTGGGTGGTCGTGGCGACGTACGCGCAGATGATGCCGCCGGGCACGAGCCGCTCCGCCGCCAGGGGGATGCACGTCCACGGGTCGACCATGTCGAGGATCAGCCGGTCGATCTCGGTCTCGGTGACGACCTCCCGGACGTCGCCGACCGTCAGCGTCCACCCGGGCGGGTCGATGCCGGCGACCTGGTGGACGTTCTTGACGACGTTCTCGGCGAACTCCTCGCGCAGCTCGTAGGAGCCGAGCGTCCCGGTGGGGCCGATCGCGCGGAGGAGGTAGGCCGTGAGGCTGCCCGATCCCGCGCCGGCCTCGACGACCCGTGCGCCGGGGTAGATGTCGGCCTGCGCGACGATCTGCGCGGCGTCCTTGGGGTAGATGATCGCGGCGCCGCGCGGCATCGACACCACGTACTCGAACAGCAGCGGGCGGAACACCTGGTACGGGTGGTCCATCGACGAGTGGATCACGATCCCCTCGGGCTGCCCCAGCATGTCGTCGTGGCGGATCTGGCCCTTCTTGGTCGAGAACTCCTTGCCGGTCACGAGCTGCACGTTGTGCTTGCGGCCCTTGGGATCGGTCAGGCGGACCCACTCGCCCTCGGTGAGGGGTCCACTGCGGGTGAAGGAGGTCATCGGCGGCTCGCTCTGTAGGCATCGTCGACGGCGCGGGACGTGAGCACGCCGTACACGGAGCCATCGGCCTCCGTGAGGGCGTACGCCTCAGCCGGGTGCGCCGCCATGGCCCGGAGGAGGTCGGAGCCGCGCAGGTCGACCGAGAGACGCTCGGCTCCTGGCGGCGGTGTGGCTCCGGCGAACCCGATCTCGCGGGCCACCAGCAGGTTGATGCGGGCCGCGCGGCCCGCGTTGCGGAGGGCGTCCGTGGCGCCCTCCCACAGGAACCAGGCGACGAGGGCCGCGATCACCACGTTGAGGACGGTGTCGCGCGCGGTGCCGGACGCCAGGACCGCGACGGCCACGACCGCCACGGCGGTGAGGCGTCCGAGCCACCCGGCGATACGGACCCCGGTGTCCTCGCGGCCGGTGATCTTCCAGACGATCGCGCGGAAGACGTGCCCGCCGTCCAGCGGCAGGCCCGGCAGCATGTTGAACCCGGCCACGACAAGGTTGACCCAGGCGATCGACCAGATGACGTCGGAGGTGGTGCCCACCGCCATCCGGTCGGACACGGCGAACGCGCCCAGCGCAATCGCGAGCGACGCCAGCGGTCCGACCGCGGAGGTGACGAGCTCCTGGCCCGGCGTGCGGCTGTCGCCCTCGATGACGGTCTCACCGCCCAGCAGGTGCAGCGTGACGGAGTCGACGCGCATCCGGTAGGCCCGCGCCGCGAGCACGTGGGCGATCTCGTGGACCAGGATCGACACGTACAGCGCGACGACGAAGGCCGTCGCGAGCACGTAGGGGCTCGTGTCGGACCGGTCGTCCCAGCGGGGCGCGAACAGCACGACCAGGACGACGCCCATGGCCAGCAGGGACGGCTTGATCAGCACGTCCACGCCGACGATGCGCCCGATGCGCCACGTGCCGGGTCGCTGGGAGGTGCTCACCGAGACAACCTATCGGGTGGCGTGTCGGTGGCCGCACCTATCGTGCAGGCATGACCGAACAGGCCGCGCCGACGACGTACCGACGGTCGTTGTCCCCGAGCCGGGCGGGCGACTTCCAGAACTGCCCGCTGCTCTACCGGTTCCGCACGATCGACCGTCTCCCCGAGCCGGCCAGTCCCGCGATGGTGCGTGGGACGCTCGTGCACGCGGTGCTGGAGGACCTCTTCGGCGAGCCGGCCGCGGGCCGCACGCTGCAGCGCGCCGTCGACCTGCTGCCCGGCGAGTGGGAGCAGCTGCGGACGTCCGAGCCGCGCCTGGCCGAGCTGTTCACCGCCGAGCAGGCCGCCGACGAGACGGCGTGGCTCGCCTCGTGCGCCGATCTGCTCGGTTCCTACTTCGCCCTGGAGGACCCGCGCTACCTCGAGCCGGCCGCTCGCGAGGAGCGCGTGACGTACGAGCCCCAGCCCGGCCTGGCGTTCGGCGGCATCGTCGACCGGGTCGACATCGCCCCGGACGGCCGCATCCGGGTGGTCGACTACAAGACCGGCCGTTCGCCGGGGCCGGCCTTCGAGGGCAAGGCACTGTTCCAGATGCGCTTCTACGCGCTCGTCATCTGGCGCACCCGCGGTGTCGTCCCCACCCTGCTGCAGCTCATGTACCTCGGCGACGGCCAGCTCCTGCGCTACGAGCCGACCGAGTCCGATCTCGTCCACACCGAGCGCAAGCTCCTGGCGCTGTGGGAGGCGATCGAGCGGGCCATCGAGCTGCGCGACTTCCCGCCGCGCAGGAGTGGCCTGTGCGCGTGGTGCGCGCACCAGGCGCTGTGCCCGGAGTTCGGCGGCACTCCCCCGGAGCTGCCCGTGCTGCAGATCGCACCGCCACGCGACACCCCGTAGCGTGCAGCGCATGACCACACCGCTGCACCAGCTGCTCGCCGCCGTCCCCGCGCTGAACGATCCGCGGGAGCCGTTCGTCTACACGGTCGACGGCGACGAGATCGTCGGCACCTGGGACATCGTCAAGGCGACGACCCTCTACCCCGTCGGCCTCGACCTGGAGCACGTCGACCAGGACTACCGCATCACGGTGAGCCTCGACGCGGAGAAGCAGACCTTCGACGTCGACGAGCTCCAGACGTCAACGACCGGCTCGGTCGGCGTCGACGGCGGCACGATCGTCGGCGGTGGCGAGAAGACCTTCTTCAAGGGCAGGAGCAGCAGCGCGTCGTTCAGCTTCTCCGCCGGCGGCATCACGAAGGACGAGAACGGCATCTCGGCCCAGCCGTTGGTCTACTCCTTCGAGACGAGCCGCATCAAGGAGCCGCTGTTCACGTTCCTCGAGCAGCACGGCTGGAAGCGCAAGAAGGGCTTCCTGGGCAGCCTCTTCAACCGCTGACGGGTCAGACCCGGGCGAACAGCCCGTCCAGGTCCTCCGGGGCCACTCCGGCGAGCGTCGGGATCAGCACGCGGCGCTCGGCCTCGGGCACCGTGACGAAGTGCGGCACCACGAGGACGTCACAGCCCGCGGCGTTGGCGGACGCCGCCCCGGTGCGGGAGTCCTCGATCGCGAGGCACGCGGACGCGTCGACGCCCAGCTCGGCGGCCGCCATCAGGTACGGGTCGGGGAACGGCTTGGGGCGCGTCACGACGTCGCCGGTGACGACGGCGCCGAACGGCAGCGAGTCGGCGACCGGCTCCGCGATCGACGCGTACGACATCGTCACGAGCGCCTGGGGCACTCCCGCGGCGTCCAGCGCCTCGATCAGCTCGCGCGCACCGGGACGCCAGTCGATGTGCTGTCGCAGCGACGCCGCGAGCCGCTGCACCAGGTAGTCGACGATCTCCTCGGCCGTCATGGGGATCGCGAGCTTGTCGCGGATGTACTCCCCCGAGGCGATCAAGGAGTTGCCGACGAGCTGCATCGCGTCCTCGTCGGTCCAGGTGCCGCCGTGCTCGGCGGCCAGCTCGTGCTCGGCGGCCATCCAGAGGGGCTCGGTGTCGACGATCGTGCCGTCGAGGTCCCACAGGACGGCGGCGTAGGAGGTCACGTGTTCACGGTAGACGACCTGCGGCTGCGTTCTTGCCGCGCGTGAGATACTGGAGTCTCTAGTTCGGGAACCCCGCAAGGCCCAGGCGAGCCCGCCGCCGGCTGGCGTTCCCCAGCACTCCTTCCGATCGCACCCCGAGGAATGCTCGTGCCAGACACCACGGTCCGCCCCGTCCTTCGCCCCGACGCCACTGCCGAGCTCACCGAGCTCCTGCGCAGCCGCATCATGGTGCTCGACGGCGCGATGGGCACGGCGATCCAACGCGACCGGCCCGACGAGGCCGGGTACCGCGGCGACCGGTTCAAGGACTGGCCGTCCGACGTCCAGGGCAACAACGACCTGCTCACGCTGACGCAGCCCGAGATCATCGCCGCGATCCACCGCGAGTACCTCGAGGCCGGCGCCGACATGATCGAGACCAACACGTTCAACGCCAACTCGATCTCGCTGTCCGACTACGGCATGCAGGACCTGGCGTACGAGCTCAACTTCGAGTCGGCGCGGCTCGCCCGCCGGGAGTGCGACGCGATGACCGAGCGCACGCCCTACAGGCCGCGCTACGTCGCCGGTGCGCTCGGGCCCACGAGCCGGACGGCGTCGATCTCGCCGGACGTCAACGACCCCGGCGCCCGCAACGTGACGTACGACGAGCTCGTCGAGGCCTACAAGGAGGCCACCTTGGGTCTCGTCGAGGGCGGCGCCGACGTGATCTTCATCGAGACGATCTTCGACACCCTCAACGCCAAGGCGGCGATCTTCGCGGTCGAGACGGTCTTCGAGGAGCAGGGCCGTCGCTGGCCGATCGTCATCTCCGGCACCATCACCGACGCCTCCGGCCGCACGCTGTCCGGCCAGGTGACCGAGGCGTTCTGGCACTCGGTGCGGCACGCCAAGCCGTTGCTCGTCGGCCTCAACTGCGCGCTCGGCGCGAAGGAGATGAGGCCCTACATCGCCGAGATGGCGCGCGTCTCCGACACGTTCGTGTCGTGCTACCCGAACGCCGGCCTGCCGAACGCGTTCGGCGAGTACGACGAGGAGCCGGACCAGACCTCGGCGATCGTCTCGGAGTTCGCCGAGGCGGGCTTCGTCAACATGGTCGGCGGCTGCTGCGGCACCACGCCGGCCCACATCGCGTCGATCGCGCGCGACGTCGCCGGCAAGGCACCACGCACTCCCACCGAGGCCACCGATGCGCTCCGCCTGTCGGGTCTGGAGCCCGTCACGGTCGTCGAGGACACGCTGTTCGTCAACGTCGGCGAGCGGACGAACATCACGGGCTCGGCCCGGTTCCGCAACCTGATCAAGGCCGGCGACTACACGACGGCGCTGGCCGTCGCCCGGCAGCAGGTCGAGGCCGGCGCGCAGGTCATCGACGTCAACATGGACGAGGGCATGATCGACGGCGTCGAGGCGATGGAGCGCTTCATGAAGCTCATCGCCACCGAGCCCGACATCTGTCGCGTCCCGACCATGATCGACTCCTCCAAGTGGGAGGTCATCGAGGCCGGCCTGAAGTGCGTCCAGGGCAAGGCCATCGTCAACTCGATCTCCATGAAGGAGGGCGAGGAGAAGTTCATCCGCGAGGCCCGGCTGTGCCGCAAGTACGGTGCGGCCGTCGTGGTCATGGCCTTCGACGAGGACGGCCAGGCCGACAACCTGGAGCGCCGCAAGCAGATCTGCGACCGGGCCTACCGGATCCTGGTCGACCAGGTCGGCTTCCCGCCCGAGGACATCATCTTCGACCCCAACGTCTTCGCGGTCGCGACCGGCATCGAGGAGCACGCCAACTACGGCGTCGACTTCATCGAGGCCACCCGCTGGATCAAGCAGAACCTGCCCGGTGCGCTGATCTCCGGCGGCGTGTCCAACGTGTCGTTCTCGTTCCGCGGCAACAACCCGGTGCGCGAGGCCATCCACGCGGTGTTCCTGTACCACGCGATCAACGCCGGCATGGACATGGGAATCGTCAACGCGGGTGCCCTGGAGGTCTACGACGAGGTGCCCGAGCTGCTGCGCGACCGCATCGAGGACGTCATCCTCAACCGTCGCCCCGACAGCACCGAGCGCCTGCTCGAGATCGCCGCGGACTTCGCCGGCGACGGCTCCGTCAAGGAGGTCGCGACCGAGGAGTGGCGCTCGCTGCCGGTCGGCGAGCGGATCACGCACGCCCTGGTCAAGGGCATCGACGAGTTCGCCGAGTCCGACACCGAGGAGCTGCGGGCCGAGATCAGCGCCCGCGGCGGCAAGCCCATCGAGGTCATCGAGGGACCGCTGATGGCCGGCATGAACGTCGTCGGCGACCTGTTCGGCGAGGGCAAGATGTTCCTCCCGCAGGTCGTGAAGTCCGCGCGCGTCATGAAGAAGGCCGTCGCCTACCTGATCCCGTTCATCGAGGCCGAGAAGCAGCCCGGCGACGCCGAGCGCAGCATCGGCAAGGTCGTCATGGCGACCGTGAAGGGCGATGTCCACGACATCGGCAAGAACATCGTCGGCGTCGTCCTGCAGTGCAACAACTACGACGTCGTCGACCTCGGCGTCATGGTGCCTGCGCAGCGGATCCTCGACGTGGCCAAGGAGGAAGGGGCCGACGTCATCGGACTGTCCGGCCTCATCACCCCGTCCCTCGACGAGATGGTCAACTTCGCCAAGGAGATGGAGCGCCAGGGCTTCGACATCCCGCTCATGATCGGTGGTGCCACGACGTCGCGCGCGCACACCGCCGTCAAGGTGGCCCAGCAGTACCACGGTCCCGTCATCTGGGTGAAGGACGCATCGCGCTCCGTGCCGGTCGTGGCGGCGCTGCTGTCCGACGAGCAGCGCCCGAAGCTGTTGGCCGACACCAACGCCGACTACGAGGAGCTGCGCGAGCGTCACGCCGCCCGGCAGGACACCCGGTCGCTCCTGACGATCGCCGCCGCCCGCGCGAAGGCGACGCCGATCGACTGGACCGGCTACCAGCCGCCGCGCCCGCGCATGCTGACCCAGCAGGCCCGCGACGTGCACACCGACGACTACCACGTGTCGGGATCGCCGACCCAGTTCGTCAAGACGTTCACCGACTACCCGCTGGCCGAGCTCCGCAGGTACATCGACTGGCAGCCGTTCTTCAACGCCTGGGAGATGAAGGGCAGGTACCCCGACATCCTCAACAACCCCTCGACGGGCGAGACCGCGCGCAAGCTGTTCGACGACGCCCAGGCGATGCTCGACCAGCTGATCGAGGAGAAGTGGATCCGCGCCAACGGCGTCTTCGGCCTGTTCCCCGCGAGCCAGGTGGCCGGCGACGACATCGAGGTCTACACCGACGAGTCGCGCACCACGGTCCGCACGACGCTGCACCAGCTGCGTCAGCAGGGCGAGGGGCGTGAGGGGTCGGCCCGCAAGTCGCTCGCCGACTTCGTGGCGCCCAAGGAGACGGGCCTGCGCGACTACGTCGGGGCGTTCGCCGTCACGGCAGGCGTCGACATCGGGGAGAAGATCGCCGAGTTCAAGAAGAACCTGGACGACTACAACGCGATCCTGCTGGAGTCGCTGGCCGACCGGCTGGCCGAGGCCTTCGCGGAGCGCATGCACGAGCGGGTCCGCAAGGAGTTCTGGGCGCACGCCCCGCACGAGGCGCTCAGCAACGAGGACCTCATCAAGGAGAAGTACGACGGCATCCGGCCGGCCCCGGGCTACCCGGCGTGCCCCGAGCACACCGAGAAGCAGACCATCTGGGAGCTGCTCGACGTCGAGGCCAACACCGGCATCGAGCTGACGGAGAGCATGGCGATGTGGCCCGGAGCGTCGGTCAGCGGTCTGTACTTCTCCCACCCGGAGTCGCAGTACTTCGTCCTGGGCCGCATCGGGCGCGACCAGGTCGAGGACTACGCCCAGCGCAAGGGCTGGACCGTCGACGAGGCCGAGAAGTGGTTGTCGCCGAACCTGGGGTACCGCACCGAGAACGAGTGACGAAAACGGGGACGGGCGAGGCCTGGCGGCCATACTCTGACCGCCATGTCTCGTCTCACCCGGGCCATGAGCCCTGCCGCCCTGTTGATCTCGATCCTCGCGCTGGTCGTCGCGGCCAGTGCCGGTTCGGCCTATGCCGCCACGAAGATCGGCACGAAACAGCTCAAGGACAACGCGGTGACGTCCACGAAGATCAAGAACCGGACGATCACGACCGGTGACCTGGCGGCCAGGACGGTCGCAAGTCTCCGGGGCACGGGAGCGCAGGGTCCCCAGGGCCCCGTGGGTCCGCAAGGCCCCGGATCGATCACCTTCGACCGTTCGCTGGCCGTCGGTGCGTCGAGCCAGGACGTGGCTCTCCCGTTCGGCCGCCTCAACCTGCTGTGCAACGCGAACCAGGTGCGCGTGCAGGTCAACGTCACCAGCACCGACCTCAATCCGGTCATGGTGGCGGGAACCCATGCCGTCAACGGCGGCGCTGCCAAGACCGACGAGGCGACCGGGAACGGTGAGTTCTCCGTCAACGAGAACTCCTCGACGATGTGGCTCGACTGGCAGGTCAGCGACCGCGCGTCCGGCAGGACCGGCACGCTGCGGGTCCAGGGCTACCGCGAGGCCGGCAGCTGTCGCTGGATCGGCCAGTACATCCCCTGACGGGCTGTCGCGACGTCCTACTAGACTTTTTGCATGAAGCGTCCGCGAAGACCCGCTCCCCACCTCCCGATGCCCGTGGGAGGTGGGTGCTGATGGATCAGCAGACGCTCCTCAACTTCGGGCTGGTGCTGGTGTTCGTGCTGGTCGGCGGTGTCTTCTCCGCCACCGAGATGGCGCTGGTGTCGCTACGACCCAGCCAGCTCGACCGGCTCGAGCAGCAGGGATCCCGCGGGGCCAAGGTCGCCTCGCTGGCTCGTGACCCCAACCGGTTCCTCGCGGCGGTGCAGATCGGCGTCACCGTCGCGGGCTTCCTGTCGGCCGCGTACGGCGCCTCGACGCTGGCGCCCGACGTCGCACCGATCTTCACGGGCCTCGGCATGCCCGACGGCGCCGCGGACAACGTCGCCCTCGTCGTGATGACCCTCGTGATCGCCTACCTGTCGCTGGTGCTCGGCGAGCTCGTGCCCAAGCGGTTCGCCCTGCAGAAGTCGGCGGGCCTGGCCACGGCCGTCGCCCCTCCCCTGTCGCGGTTCGCGACCGTCATGCGCCCCGTCATCTGGTTCCTGTCCCTGTCGACCAACGCCGTCGTCCGCCTGCTGGGTGGCGACCCCCACGCGACCAACGAGGAGATGAGCGAGGACGAGCTGCGCGATCTCGTCGGCGGGCACGAGGGATTCGCCGACGACGAGCGGCGCATCGTCCAGGACGTGTTCTCCGCGACCCAGCGCACGGTCAAGGAGGTCATGCAGCCGCGGCACAGCGTCGACTTCCTGAGCGCGTCGACCCGCGTCGTCGAGGCCGCCGCGAGCGTCCGCCTGCTGCCGCACTCCCGCTACCCCGTGACCGGCAGCTCCGTCGACGACGTGCTCGGCTTCGTGCACGTGCGCGACCTGCTGCAGGCCGAGATCGATCCCGTGGCCACGGTCGGGTCGCTGGCCCGCGACATCCCGGTCCTGCCGGGCACCAACCGGATCCTGCCCGCCATGGCGCAGATGCGCAGCGACGGCGTCCACATCGCCCTCGTGATCGACGAGTACGGCGGCACCGACGGCATCGTGACCCTCGAGGACCTGGTCGAGGAGCTCGTCGGCGAGATCCGAGACGAGTACGACCTGCCGGGCGAGCCGGACGAGAGCCACGAGGTCCGTCGCGAGGGACTGTTCGACGGCGGGCTCAATCTGGAGGACTTCACCGAGATCACCGGCATCGAGCTGGTCGACGGCTCGTACGAGACGGTGGCCGGGTTCATCATCGACCAGCTGGGCCGCATGCCGGAGGTGGGCGACTCGATCGACGTCGAGGACGCTGCGCTGACGGTGGCCGAGCTCGACGGTCGTCGCATCTCGCAGGTCCGGGTCGAGCGCATCGAGGTGACCGAGCCGCCCGAGATAGGCTGAACCGGTGACTTCCAGCGCCGACATCCCGCAGATGCGCGATCCATGGATGGTGGCCGCCTTCGAGGGGTGGAACGACGCCGCCGACGCCGCCTCGGGCGCCGTCGACCACCTGATCGAGGAGTGGGACGCCGAGCTGCTCATCGAGCTCGACCCGGAGGAGTACTACGACTTCCAGGTGCACCGTCCCCAGGTGCACACGAGCGAGGAGGGCGAGCGGCTGCTGACGTGGCCTGCGCCGCAGATCTACCACGCCCGGCCTCGCCGCCTCGACCGCGACGTCCTGCTGCTGCGGGCGCCCGAGCCGAACTTCCGCTGGAAGGCCTTCTGCTCGACGGTCATCGGCGTGGCCAAGCTGGCCGGGGTGACCGAGCTGGTGACGCTCGGCGCGCTGCTCGCCGACTCCCCCCACACGCGACCGGTGCCCGTCAGCGGCTCGACGACCGACCCGGTGCTGATGGAGCGGATGTCGCTGCAGGCCTCGACGTACACCGGACCGGTCGGCATCACGTCGGTGCTCAACGAGATGGCCTCGCAGGAGGGCATCGCTGCGGCGTCGCTGTGGGCCGCCGTGCCGCACTACCTGGCCGAGCCGCCGTGCCCCAAGGCGACGCTGGCCCTGCTCGGCGCACTGGAGGACGCGATCGGCATGCCGCTGCCCCAAGGCGTCCTGGTCGAGATGGCCGAGGCGTGGCAGCGCGGCGCCGAGGACCTGACGTCGCGCGACGAGGAGATCGCCGAGTACGTCGAGGCCCTCGAGAACGAGCGCGACACCAGCGAGCTGCCGGAGGCCACGGGCGACGCGATCGCCAAGGAGTTCGAGCGGTACCTGCGCCGCCGCAACGTCGATCCTGAGCAGTAAACCTCTTCACAACTTGCGCAAAGCTGCGTCGGTGTCACGCTCGAGGCATGAGCACCGACGACCAGACCCAGCCCACCACCTCCTCCCCCATCCAGCCGGTCACCGACTGGGCCGACCTCGGACAGGAGATGTGGAGCTACCTGACCGGCAAGGGCGCCGCGGTCAGCTACCAGTTCATCGACATGGCCGTCGAGGTCCCGCGCGACACGGGTGCCGATGCGCCGCGTGCCGTGTGGAAGCTCAACGGGACCCTGCGGATCACGACGAGCGACGACGAGCTCGCCGGCGCCGACGAGCACCGGGCCTGACCGGATGACCGCCGTGCTGCACCTCGCGGCCGACCTGACGTTCGACGTCGACGTCCCGGCCGACGGCGAGCAGCCCGCGGCGCACCTGCACGGCACGGTCCGCGCCTCGGGCAACCGGGTGCAGATCCACAGCGACGACCTGATGGCGCTGGCCGGTCAGCCGTCGCGGGACGCGGTCCGGCGCGTCGCGGAGGAGCTGGCCGGCCTGGGACTGGCCGTCGAGCTGTCCGGCCCCGACGGCGTCGTCGTCACGCTCGGAGCCGTGCGCGCGCCCGTGCTCCAGCGCCTCGTCACCCGGTCGCGTCACATGCGTCTCGGCGGCTGGGGCCGCGCGCTGAGGGCCGTGGTCGCCCGGCGGGGCACCGCTGCCCGCTCGGTCAGCCTGACGTCGGCGGGGCTCCCGCCGGGTACCCCGTGGCCGCTCCTGCCCACGATGCGCGAGGTCCCGTGGGTCGTCACGACGACCCACGACCCGACGGGTGGTGGGGGCCGTCCTCGGCTCTACCTGGCCGACACCTCGGACCCGGCCGCGTCACGCCCCGTCGGGGTCTTCCACCTGCCGGTCGACGGCGTCAGCATCGGCAGCGGGGAGGGCGTCGGGCTCCGTCTGGCCGGCACCGACGAGCTGCAGGCCGACATCGTGCGGACGGACGAGGACGAGTACGTGCTGATCGCGCGGAGCACGCGGCTGCTCAGCACGGTCGGCGGTCAGCAGCTGCCCCGTCAGACCCTGCGAACCGGGTCGCGGATCCAGCTCGGACCGTGGCGGCTGTCGTACGTCCGCGACGAGTTCGCCGACCACGGGCGCCCGTACGGTGGGCGCATCGGCGGCGAGCTCGGCCGCCAGCGCACGCAACCCGACGTCGGCCACCGCACGCGCCCGAGCTTCTGAGGGACAGCTCCTACAGCGCGACGCCGAGCAGCGCGTCGATCGCGGCGCGTGCCGTGGCCGGTGCGGCGGCGTCGTCGGCGGCGTCGTCGGCCGCCCAGGCGTCGACCGCCGCGAGGGCTGCGGGCGCGTCGAGATCGTTCGTGAGGGCGGCGCGGATCCGGTCGACCAGGTCCTGACCGGACGGTCCCGACTCGCGTGTCACGGCCTCGCGCCAGCGCGCGAGACGGGCTTCGGCGACGTCGATCTCCTCGGCGAACCACTCCCAGTCGCTGCGGTAGTGGTGGGCCAGGAGGGCCAGGCGTACCGCCATCGGGTCGTGCCCGGCGGACCGCAGCTTCGACACCAGCACCAGGTTGCCCTTGGACTTGGACATCTTCTCGCCCTCGTAGCCCACCATGCCGGCGTGCACGTACGCACCGGCGAACGGCTCGTGCGTCGCGACGGTGGCCTCGGAGGCCGACATCTCGTGGTGCGGGAAGACCAGGTCGGACCCGCCACCCTGCACGTCGAAGGCGGTGCCCAGGTGGTCCAGCGCGATCGCGGCGCACTCGATGTGCCAGCCGGGACGACCTCGCCCGAGGCGGGTGTCCCACGCGGGCTCACCGGGTCGCTCCGCCTGCCAGAGAAGACAGTCGAGCGGGTGCTTCTTGCCCGCGCGGTCGGGATCGCCGCCGCGCTGCGGGAAGATCCGCAGCATCGTCTCCTCGTCGAAGCCGGACACCAGGCCGAAGCCGGGGTCGGCGTGGACGTCGAAGTAGAGGTCGTCGTCGACCTCGTACACGGCGCCGGCGTCACGGAGGCGCTCGACCAGGTCGACGACGAGCTCGATCGACTCGACCGCGCCGACGTAGTGCGCCGGCGGGATGATCCGCAGCGCCGTCATGTCCTCGCGGAACAGCTGGGTCTCGCTCTCGGCCAGCTTGACCCAGTCGATGCCCAGCGCCGTGGCTCGCTCCAGCAGCGGGTCGTCGACGTCGGTGACGTTCTGCGTGTACGTGACGTCGAGCCCGCGGTCTCGCCACGAGCGCTGCAGCAGGTCGAACGTCAGGTAGGTGGCGGCGTGGCCCATGTGGGTCGCGTCGTACGGCGTGATGCCGCAGACGTACAGCCGCGCGTGCGTCGCCGGGTCGACGGCCGCGACGGTGCGTGACGAGGTGTCGTGAACCGCGACGGCGGGCCCGGAACCGAGACCGAGCTCGTCGAGCGACGGGACCACGGGACTCGACCAGCTGCGCATGGGTCGAGCGTATCTCCACGACCGTCGCGGCCTGTCGACGGTCGGCGCCGCCGAGCGCGATGGACAATGGCGACGTGATCATCGACTGTGCCGTCTATCGCGACGGAGTCCGGGAGACGACTGAGCACGACCGGGACTCGCTCGACGCGGCGCTGGCCGGGCTGGGCGAGGACGACTTCCTCTGGATCGGCATCGGCAACCCGACGGCCGACGAGATGCATCGCGTCGCCGACTCCCTCGGCCTGCACCCCCTGGCCGTCGAGGACGCCCTGGAGGCGCACCAGCGACCCAAGGTCGAGCAGTACCCCGACCACACGTTCATCTCGATCCGGACCGTCTCGTACAGCGACGACGACATCACGACCCACGAGGTCAACATCTTCCTGGCGGCCAACTACCTGCTGACGGTGCGCCACGGCGGGCCCACGCTGAAGGAGGCTCGCAAGGCCGCCGAGCGGATGATCGAGCCGCTGTCGCACGGGCCGACCGCGGCGCTCTACGCCGTCGTCGACAACATCGTCGACCACTACGAGGACGTCGCCGCCGAGCTGGAGACCGACGTGCAGGAGGTCGAGACGTCCGTCTTCTCCAACCAGCGGTCGAACGACTCGACGCGCATCTACCGGCTCAAGCGCGAGACGCTGGAGTTCCGGCGAGCGGTCCTGCCGTTGCGTGAGCCGGTGCACCGCCTGGCGACGTCGACCGCACCGGAGGAGGCTCGCCCGTACTTCCGCGACATCGCCGACCACCTGTCGCGCGCCGCGGAGGCCATCGACTCGATCGACCACCTGCTCGACAACGCGCTGCAGGCGCACCTCGCGCAGCTGAGCGTCCAGCAGAACGAGGACATGCGCAAGCTCACGGCGGGCGCGACGATCTTCGCCGTGCCGACGGCCATCGCCGGCGTGTACGGCATGAACTTCGAGCACATGCCGGAGCTGACCTGGACGTACGGCTACCCGGCCTGCCTCGCGGTCATCGCCGGGCTCTGCTTCTTCATCTACCGGCGGTTCAAGCGGTCCGGCTGGCTGTAGGCGTCATCCGCGGCCGAAGAGGCCCTTCTTCGGGACCCGCTTGCGCGCGATGCCCCACTGGAACTTGGGGACCTCCTCGATGTCGTAGCCGAGGTGGTCGGCGATGTGCTCGAACGTCATCCGGACGCCCTTGGCGGCCTTCTCGTCGTCGGAGTACGCCTCGTACGTGCGGGCGCCCTCGGGCGTCCGGGCCTGCGGCGACCCCGCGATCGACCAGTCGAGGTCGTCGAGCAGGATGATGCCGCCGGGCTTCATCATCATGTCGACGAGCAGGAAGCCGAACCCGGTGACGTCCCACGTGTGCCCACCGTCGAGGTAGCAGAAGTCGAACTGCGGGCGCGGCGTCTGCTCCAGCATCCGGCCGAGCTCCCACGTGAACGAGCGGTGGGCGAAGATCGGCGTCACGCGGTGCGCGAGGTCGACGGTGTCGAGCACCTCGGTGATCTCCGGGACCTGGCCCCGAGCGCTCTCGCGGTCCATCGTCGTGAGGTGGCCGCGGCCGAGGTCCTCCAGCACCGCCCCCATGTACGCACTGCTCTTGCCCTTGTAGAAGCCGAGCTCGAGCAGGTCCTGCAGGTCGTTCGTGGTGATGAGCTCGCGCAGGTACTTCGCGCGGGCGAGGTTCATGTACTTCAGGTCGCCCCAGGTGTCGGTGACGCGGTCGAAGGCCGACATCGGTGTCCTCTCGGTCGTGACGTGCGATGGAATGGTCAGCCGACCGTCGTGCCCGCGGTGATGACGCCGGCGCCGACGAGGATCAGCACGAGGGCGCCGAGGCCGACGCGGTACAGGACGAACGGCGTGTAGGAGTGGGTGCTGACGTACTTGAGCAGCCAGTGGATGACGGCCAGGCCCACGACGAACGACACGACCGTGCCGACGATCGTCGGCCCGGTGCCGTACGTGTTGTCGCCGCCGATGTCCTTGAGCTTGAAGATGCCCGCGCCGACGACGGCCGGGATCGCGAGGAGGAAGGCGTACCGGGTGGCGGCGGCGCGCTCGTAGCCGAGCAGCAGTCCCATGCTGATCGTCGCCCCGGACCGCGACACCCCGGGCACCAGCGCGCCGGCCTGGGCCACGCCGAGCAGGATCGCGTGCCGCATCGTGAGGTCCTCGATGGGACTGCTCTTGCGGCCGACGCGCTCGGCGACGCCCAGCACGATGCCCAGGACGATCAGGGTCGTGCCGATGACCTTGAGGTTGCGGAAGTTGCTGTCGATGGCGTCCTGCAGCAGGAGGCCGAGGATCACGATCGGGACCGAGCCGATGATCACGAACCAGCCCATGCGCCACTCCGGTGCCTCGCGCGCCTCGCGGGAGAACACGCCGCGGACCCAGCCGGAGCCGATCGTCCAGATATCGCGCCAGAAGTACAGCAGCACCGCGAGCTCGGTGCCGATCTGGATCACGGCCGTGTACGCCGCGCCGGGATCGTCCCAGCCGAAGAACTTCGGAAAGATCGCCAGGTGGGCGCTGCTCGAGATGGGAAGGAACTCGGTCAGGCCCTGCAGCACGCCCAGCACGACGGCACGAAAGAAGTCCACCGCGCGAGCCTACCGTCGCGGCTACGACTCCCGGACTAGCCTGGCCGCATGCACTATCGCCGCGTCGGTCGCTCGGGGCTCTCGGTCTCGCGACTCGGGCTCGGCACCATGACGTGGGGCTCGTCGGTCGACTCCTACGAGGCGGCCGACCAGCTGGCGACCTTCCTCGACGCCGGCGGCACGCTGGTCGACACCGCCCCCATCTACGGCGACGGGGCCTGCGAGGAGCTGCTCGGCACGCTGCTGGCCAAGAGCGGTGTCCGTGACGACGTCGTGCTCGCGGGCAAGGCGGGCTTCGCGCGGCGCGGCGACCAGGTGGTCAAGGACGGCTCGCGTCGCGGGCTGCTCGACCAGCTGGACCGGTCGCTGCGGCTGCTCGGCACCGACCACCTCGACCTGTGGCAGATCCACACCCCCGACCTCGAGGTCCCCCTCGAGGAGACGCTGGGTGCGCTCGAGCACGCGGTGCGCACCGGACGCACGCGGTACGTCGGCATCTCGAACTTCACCGGCTGGCAGACCGGCGTCGCGCACACGTGGCTGGCGGGGCGAGCCGACGGCGTCCCGCTGGTCAGCAGCCAGGTCGAGTACTCGCTGGTCAACCGCGATCCCGAGGACGAGGTCGTCCCGGCCGCCCACCACCTCGGCATGGGGGTCCTCGCGTGGTCCCCGCTGGGGCGTGGCGTCCTGACCGGCAAGTACCGCGGCGGTGTCGTCCCGGCCGGCTCCCGCGCGGCCTCCCCCGGCTGGGACGAGTTCGTGGGCGCCTACCTGACGCCCGGCAAGTCCGGCGTCGTCGAGGCGCTCGCGCGGGCGTCCGAGGGACTCGGCGTCACGATCGCCCACGTCGCGATCGCGTGGCTGCTGGAACGCCCGCAGGTGTCGGCGGCGATCGTCGGTGCGCGCACCACGTCGCAGCTGCAGGAGAACCTCGCCTCCGAGGACCTCGAGCTGCCGCCCGAGATCCTGCAGGCGCTGGACGACGTGTCAGAGGCCGCACGGTAGATGAGTCAGAGGAAAGGTGAACGGATGATCGAGTACGAGTTCTGGAACCTCACGATCGACCGCACGAAGTCACGCTCGGCCGTGTGCCGCATGCTGACCGACGCCGCCGAGTACCAGGGGTGGGAGCTCGACCGACTGCGCAAGGACGGCACGGGTCAGCGCACCGTGACCCTGCGCCGCAAGATCATCCGGATGCGCAGCACCCTGTAGGTCAGAGGAGGTTCAAGAACTCGTCGAACACCTGGGCACCGAACTCCAGCGAGGCGACGGGCACCCGCTCGTCGACACCGTGGAAGAGCGCCGTGAAGTCGAGCTCGGCGGGCAGCCGCAGCGGAACGAAGCCGAACGACGTGATGCCCAGCTTCTCCCACGCCTTGGCGTCGGTGCCGCCCGACATCACGAACGGTGCGATGTGCGCGTCAGGATCCTGCGAGTGCAGGGCGACCGTCATGGCGTCGACGAGATCGCCCTCGAAGGCGTACTCGAGGGCCACGTCGGTGATGTAGTTCTCGACCGTGATCGCATCGCCCACGATCTTCTGCACCTGCGGGACGAACGTGTCGCCGTGGCCCGGCAGGTAGCGGCCGTCGACGTAGGCGACGGCCTCGCCGGGGACGACGTTGTGCTTGTAGCCGGCCTGCAGCATCGTCGCGTTGGTCGTGTTGCGGATGCCGGCCCCGATCATGCGGATCGCGGGGCCGAAGTGCGCCAGCAGCTCGTCGGCGGAGCCGTCGGTGCCCGTGAGCTCGCGCACCTTGGCCAGCAGCAGCTGCATCGACGGACCCGGCTCCTCGGGCCACTCGTGCTCGCCGAGCGCCAGGAGCCCGCTCGACAGGTGCATCAGCGCGTTGTCGTCGTTGCGCATGGAACCGTGGCCGGCGGTGCCGCGGGCCCGCAACCGCATCCAGGCGATGCCCTTCTCGCCGGACTCGATGAGGTACAGCCGCTTGCCGCCCACCTCGGTGGAGAAGCCGCCGACCTCGCCGATCGCCTCGGTGCAGCCCTCGAACAGGTCGGGGTGGTGCTCGACGAGCCAGTGCGCCCCGAGCACCCCGCCGGCCTCCTCGTCGGCCGTGAACACCAGCGTGATCGGACGGTCGGGGATGACGCCGGCGCGCTGGCGGGCACGGACCACCGACAGCAGCATCGCGTCGAAGTCCTTCATGTCGACGGCTCCGCGGCCGTAGAGGTAGCCGTCGACGACCTCGGCGGCGAACGGGTCGACGCTCCAGTCGCCGGCCTGCGCCGGGACGACGTCGAGGTGGCCGTGGATCAGCAGCCCGGGCTTCGACGAGCTCCGGTCGCCCCACTGGGCGACGACGCTCGCGCGACCCGACTCGGACTCGAAGATCTGCGACTCGATGCCGACCTCGTCGAGCGAGGCGGCGACGTACTCGGCGGCCTTGCGCTCCCCCGGCCCGGAGTCGTCACCGTAGTTGCTGGTGTCGATGCGGATCAGGTCGCGGCAGATGTCCAGCGCCTCGGCGTGCGGTGAGTAGCCCATGCAGCCGAGCATACGGCGCTGAGTCAGGCCAACAACCCGGTGACGACCCGTGAGAAGAGCGCCCGGCTGGACGCGCGCGTGAGACCGTCCAGAAAGGACGGCACACCGCGCACGTGGATGTCCTCGCGCCACGTGACCCGGCTGCCGTCGCCCAGCGGCTGCACCTCGACCTCGGCCCAGCCCAGCACGAGGCGGCCCCGCTTCTCGAGGCGGCAGAACGTCGGCTCGCGGGACTCCACGACGTCCATGGGGTCGTGGAAGCCGATGCGCCCGACGCCCGTGAAGGCGTCGAAGCCCTGGGGCGTCAAGGTGATGCGGGTCAGCGGAACGAACTCGCCGTGCCGCTCCCAGTCGGTGAGCCGGGCCCATGCCTCGGCCGGTGCCAGGTCTACCTCACGCACGATCTCGATCAGGGCCACGGCATCATCGTAGGCATGCGCACCATGCCGTTCGACTCGATCGCCGACGTCAAGGCCAAGCTGGCGGCCGCGGGCTACCTCGCGTCGGACGCCATCGCGACCACCGTGTTCCTGGCCAGCGAGCTCGGCAAGCCTCTGCTGGTGGAGGGGCCGGCTGGGGTCGGCAAGACGGCCCTGTCCAGTGCGGTGGCCCAGGCGTGCGGCGCGGATCTGGTGCGGCTGCAGTGCTACGAGGGCGTCGACGAGGCCCGCGCGCTGTACGAGTGGAACCATGCCAAGCAGCTCCTGCGCATCACCGCGGGCCAGGGCGAGACGTGGGACGAGGCGCGCAACGACATCTTCTCCGAGGAGTTCCTGCTCGCCCGTCCGCTGCTGACCGCGATCCGCAACGTCGAGCCGACGGTGCTGCTGATCGACGAGACGGACAAGGCCGACGTCGAGATCGAGGGCCTCCTGCTGGAGGTGCTGGGCGAGTTCCAGGTGACGGTCCCCGAGCTCGGCACGATCACCGCCACGCAGCGACCGTTCGTGGTGCTGACGTCCAACGCGACGCGCGAGCTGTCGGAGGCGCTGCGCCGTCGGTGCCTGTTCCTGCACATCGACTTCCCGGACGCCGAGCTCGAGCAGGACATCGTGCGTCTCAAGGTGCCCACGCTCGACGCGACGCTCGGCGAGTCGTTGGTGCGGGTCGTCAACGCGCTGCGTGCCATGCCCCTGCGGAAGGCGCCGTCGGTGTCCGAGACGATCGACTGGGCGCGCACGCTCGTCGCACTCGGAGCCGACATCCTGGACGACGAGGTCGTGAAGGACAGCCTCGGCGTGATCCTCAAGCACCAGGACGACCTGGAGAAGGCGCGGGCTCGGCTCGATCTCGACGAGGTCCTGAGCCAGCCATGACCGGCCAGGACCTCGCCGGCCGGCTGGTCGAGCTCGTGACGGCGCTGCGGAGCAAGGGCATCCCCGCCGGCACCAGCGAGACGGTCGACGCCGCCGCGGTCGTCGAGGTGCTCGGGCTGAGCGATCGCGACCAGCTGCGCGAGGGGCTGGCGTCCGCCCTGGTGCGTCGCAGCGGCCAGCGCGAGGTCTTCGACATGGCGTTCGACATCTACTTCCCCGCCGGCGTCGGCACCCCGCAGTCGGCGATCGACGCGGCGGACGACATGGACCTCGACGACCTGCGCGACCTGCTGGCGATGGCGCTGGCCGAGAACGACGCCCGCACGCTCGAGCAGGTCGCCGAGATCGCGGTCGACCAGCTCGGCCGCGTCGGCACCGAGGGGACGCCGAGCGGTGGCTTCTCGGCCTACCAGACGCTCGAGCGCATGCGCCCGCAGACGTTGCTCGTGCAGGCGCTCGAGCAACGCGGGCAGGGCGGCGGCGGACAGGGCCAGGGTCGAGGCACCGGACAGGGTGGGGGCACCGGTGGGGAGTTCACCGACCGGCTCGAGCGTGACGAGGTCCGACGGGCCATCGAACAGTTCCGGGAGATGGTGGCCAGCGAGGCCCGTCGGCGCACCGCCGAGGTGCGTGGTCGCGACACCGTGACCCGCCACGCGGTACGGACGGGAACCGATCGCGTCGACTTCCTGAGCGCCAGCAAGCAGCAGCTCGAGGAGCTCGCCCGCACGGTGCAGCCGCTGTCACGCAAGCTAGCCACCCGGCTCGCGGCCCGGCGACGTCAGGGCAGTCGCGGACGCATCGACATCCGGCGCACGTTGCGACGGTCGATGTCGACGGGTGGGGTGCCCATGCGTCCGGCCTTCGCGAAGCCGCACCCGTCGCGACCCGAGCTGGTGCTGCTGTGCGACGTGTCGGGGTCCGTGGCGGGGTTCTCCGGCTTCACGATGCACCTGGTGCAGGCGCTCAGCGGCCAGTTCAGCAAGGTGCGGGTGTTCGCCTTCGTCAACGCGATGGACGAGGTCACGGATCTCGTGCGGGACAGCGGTGACGATCTCTCCGCACGCATCGCCCGCGAGGCCCGCATCACCAAGTGGCACACGAGCAGCGACTACGGCGAGGCCTTCGGCGACTTCCACGCGGAGTACCTGAATGCGATCGGGCCGCGCACCGCCGTGCTGATCCTCGGCGACGCCCGCAACAACAACCAGGACCCCAACCTGGCCGCGCTGCACGAGATCAGCCAGCGCGCGCGACGCAC
>Ga0247730_1000166_pt1 | contig 64526 bp, 60 predicted proteins | sample UWRJL073202C2_FD_180959 | JGI IMG/M metagenome (GOLD analysis project Ga0247730, IMG submission 180959) | Plant litter microbial communities from Arlington Agricultural Research Station in Wisconsin, United States - UWRJ-L073-202C-2 | ecosystem: Environmental > Terrestrial > Plant litter >...
TGAATCGCCTTAAGTGGTAATTATTAAGAATAAATTATAAAATGATAAATTTAGTTTGGCTGGTTCCGTTAATTCCTTTGTTGGGCTTTGTGATCAACGGTCTGGGAAGAAATACATTTTCTAAAAACCTGATCGGTTTTATTGGGAGTGGCGTAATATTCATCTCTTTCGTGATAAGTGTCGGTATATTTCTGGCATTGGGCAGTGATCCTGTGAAATCACATGAAATCTTCCTGTTTGATTGGATCAGCGCCGGTTCGTTACATATCCCGCTTTCTTTCCTGGTAGACCCTTTAAGTGCTATCATGCTGCTGATCATTACCGGTATCGGCTTTCTTATCCATATCTACTCTATCGGTTACATGCATGATGATGAGGGTTTTGGTAAGTTCTTCAGCTATCTGAATCTCTTTATCTTTTTTATGCTCCTGCTGGTTCTTGGATCTAACTACATCGTGATGTTCATCGGATGGGAAGGGGTAGGTTTATGTTCTTATCTGCTAATTGGCTTTTGGTTTACCAATTCAAGTTATGCGGCAGCGGCAAAAAAGGCATTCGTAATGAACCGGATCGGTGATTTAGGATTCCTGATCGCTGTGTTTCTGATCTTTACAACCTTTGGCAGTGTAGAATTCGCTAAGGTGTTCCCTTTGGCAGGCAACATGCTTCCCGGAAATTCAACGATTGCACTGATCACCTTATTATTATTTGTGGGTGCTTGTGGTAAATCGGCACAAATTCCATTATTTACATGGTTACCTGATGCGATGGCCGGCCCTACGCCTGTATCTGCACTGATCCATGCGGCAACAATGGTAACTGCGGGTATTTATATGATTGCACGTTCCCATGTGCTTTTTGATCTTGCACCGGTAATACAACACGTAATTGCGATCATCGGTTTAGCAACAGCAGTGCTGGGTGCGATCATAGCCATGACACAAACTGACATCAAGAAGGTACTGGCCTATTCAACAGTTTCGCAGCTGGGTTATATGTTTCTCGGACTTGGCGTTGGCGCTTATAACGGTTCCTTCTTCCATGTGATCACACATGCCTTTTTTAAAGCCTTATTATTCCTTTGCGCAGGATCGGTGATCCATGCCATGCACCATGAGCAGGATATGAGACATATGGGCGGGTTGCGCAAAAAGCTCCCTGTTACTTTCATCACTATGCTGATCGGTACAATAGCAATTTCCGGACTGCCTCCATTTTCCGGTTTCTTCTCTAAAGACGAGATCCTGGCACATGTATATGAACAGAATAAAGTAATGTGGGCAATCGCCGTATTTACGGCATTCCTTACTGCATTCTATATGTTCAGAATGATCTTCCTTACTTTCTTTGGTAAATACAGGGGTACTCATCATGCAGAAGAAAAGATCCATGAATCTCCATCGAGCATGACATTTCCTTTGATTGTCCTGGCTGTCCTTTCAGCAGTAGGCGGTGCGATTGGAATTCCTGAAGCACTTGGTGGTCACCACTGGTTATCACACTGGCTTGCCCCTGTGATCCCTCATCTTGCGGGAGCAGAAGATTTTGCTACTGAATATATGCTGATGGCAGTATCTGTTGCAGGTGTTGTGGTCGCCATCATTATTGCTTACTTCAAATATGTGAAACAGAACCATGTTCCTGTTGCTGATGAGGGTAAAAGAACGGTACTGGCAGAGGTTTCTTACCATAAATTTTATATCGATGAGATCTACGACCTGCTGATCACGAAACCCCTTGATGCGATATCCGGATTCTTTTACAGGGTATTTGATAAAAAGATCGTGGACGGTATTGTGAATGGACTGGGATGGAGCACATCTGAAGCGAGTAAAGGCATCAGGCTGTTACAATCAGGTAACGTTGGTTTTTATATTTTTATGATGGTGGTAGGAATCATCTCGTTGTTATTGTATACTTATTTATCTCTATAAAAGATCGTCCAAGAAAACATAATGGAACAAGTTTTATTACTTCTTATATTTTTACCATTAGTTGGTGCGCTGATTACAGCATTTACCGGCAATGCCGCAAAACATGTGGCCATGGTCTTTGCTTTAGCTTCATTGGCAATTGCAGCAGCAATTACCTGTCAGTTCACACCGGATGCAAGTAAGCAGTTTGTGGTTAACCTTCCATGGATTCAGGGCCTGGGAATTAATTTCCATGCGGGAATCGATGGTATCAGCCTGATTACTGTTTTACTGACAAACGTATTGATCCCGGTCATCATTCTGGCCAGTTACCGGAATGACTATAAAAAACCGGCTTCATTCTTTGCGCTGATCTTGTTTATGCAGGCAGGCCTGCTTGTGGTTTTTACCGCAATGGACGCTTTCCTTTTTTATATTGGCTGGGAAGCAGCGCTAATCCCGATCTACTTTATCTGTGCGATCTGGGGCGGAAAAGACCGGGTACGCGTAAATATGAAATTCTTTGTTTACACCATCGGTGGTTCCCTGTTCATGTTACTAGGTATTATTTACCTGTATTTGCAGAACCCCGCACATAACTTTGACATACAGGCATTTTACCAGCTAAGTTTGGATCCTGCACAGCAGGGTTGGATCTTTTGGTCGTTCTTTATTGCATTTGCAATAAAAATGCCTGTTTTTCCATTCCATACCTGGCAGCCTGATACCTATACAGAGGCTCCTGCCGGTGGTACAATGCTGCTTTCGGGTATCATGTTAAAAATGGGTATTTACGGGGTGATCAGATGGTTACTTCCAATTGTTCCTGCCGGTGTTCAGGATTGGGGAACTACAGCGATCGTCTTATCTATTATTGGAATTGTATATGCTTCACTCATTGCTTTTACGCAAAAAGATGCAAAGAGACTGGTTGCGTATTCTTCCATTGCCCACGTTGGCCTGATCTCTGCCGGTATCTTCGCTTTGAATACACAGGGAATGCAGGGTGCAATGATCCAGATGTTAAGTCATGGTGTCAATGTAGTAGGCCTGTTCTTTGTACTTGATATTATTTTTTCAAGACTGAAGACCAATACCATCAGTGAACTTGGCGGTATTGCCAAAGTAGCACCAAAGCTGGCTATTGCGTTTTTAATTATCGTGCTGGGCACGGTGGCCCTGCCCGGAACAAACGGTTTCATTGGAGAATTCTTATTGCTGATGGGTGTTTACCAGTTCAATATCTGGGCGGTTGTTTTTGCAGGCCTCACAATTATTTTCGGGGCTGTTTATATGCTGAGGATGTATCAGCATATCATGTTGGGTAAAACAAATGATCTTACGGTAGGATTTGAAGATATCAAAGGGTCTGAAACTTTAGTATTAGTTATAATTTGCGCACTGATCATTGTACTTGGAGTTTATCCAAAACCAATTCTGCATTTGTCAGAAGCTTCGGTACAACAATTATTAGAACAGGTAAATCAAAAATTAACATCGGTAAAATAAGGAAATGAATATCATTATAACAATTGTTGTTACAGCTCTGGTAGTGCTTTATGCGGGTTTGTTCAAAGCAACTAAGGCTTTGCTGCCCCTGACATTAGCCGGACTGCTCGTTGCGCTGGGCTTCTGTGTTGCATCATGGAATTCCAATACTATTTATTATGGAATGATGCAGATGAATAATTTTGCCATCGCCTTTTCATCGCTGCTGATCCTGGGTACGGCATTTATCTTTTTACTCACCCAGAATTACTTTGCAAAGGACAGCGAAAATGTAGCTGAATATTACACACTGATCTTATTTGCCCTTTCAGGAGGGGTGATGATGGTTTCCTATACGAATATGTCGATGTTGTTCATCGGACTGGAAATTATGTCTGTTTCGTCCTATATCCTTGCCGGAATCCGGAAAAATAATTTTGCTTCCAATGAAGCATCACTGAAGTACTTTCTGATGGGTGCATTTTCTACAGGTTTTCTTTTATTCGGAATTACATTGATTTATGGTGCCACAGGTTCCTTTAACCTGGGTGCGATCAATCAATACCTGATCGGAAATTACCAGGCTGTATCGCCTCTATTCTATCCGGGGCTGATCCTGATGATGATTGGAATGTGCTTTAAAGTGGGCGCGGCACCTTTCCACTTCTGGACACCTGATGTATACGAAGGATCTCCTTCGCTGATCACTACCTTCATGTCTACCATCGTAAAAACTGCGGGTTTCGCTGCGTTTATCCATCTTTTTGCAGGAACGTTTGCTCCGCTTCATGATTTCTGGATGCCACCTTTGATGGTGATCGTTTGTCTGACGCTGTTTATCGGCAACGTAACAGCCCTTTTCCAAAAGAACTTCAAAAGGATGCTGGCCTACTCAAGTATCTCGCATGTAGGTTACCTGCTGTTCTCCTTAATTACACTGACATCATCTTCAAATAATAACGTATTACTCTATACCGCTGCCTACACTTTTGCCAGCATCACTGCCTTTGCAGTGCTCATTTTGGTGAAGCAAAAAACCGGCGGAGATGATTTCAACAGTTTCAACGGACTGGGCAAGCGTAACCCTCTTGCGGCTCTGGCACTGACCATTGCGATGTTGTCTCTGGCCGGGATACCCCTTACAGGTGGTTTCATGGGAAAATACCTCATGTTCCTGAATGTGATGAACCAGTACCAGATCTATCTGGTGGCATTTGCGATCTTAAACGCCCTTGTTGGATTTTACTACTACCTGCGCGTTGTAGTGGCCATGTACTTTAAAGAGGGTGCTGAAGTAGAACTGGATACACCTGTTCAGTACAAGGTTGTGCTGGTACTGTCTGTTGTAATCACGGTAATTTTGGGAGTTTATCCGGCGGTAATTTTAAATTTGATATAGGCAGTTCTCAGGAAAATTATTTGTAGTTTTACGAATACTTGAACTATGCACGATTTCTGGACTTCCCTACATCAGTTTATTGATCCTGAAAAATTACTAAAAGAAGGTGGTTTTTACGTGGTAATGTTCGTAATTTTTGCTGAGACAGGCTTATTCTTCGGGTTTTTTCTGCCGGGTGATTACCTGCTTTTCCTGGCCGGGATGTTCGTTGCTACCGGCAAGCTGGATGTCAATATCTATCTGCTCATCTTTGGATTAATTGTTTCGGCTGTTTGCGGCAATTTTACCGGGTACTGGTTTGGAAAAAAAACGGGGCCGGTATTATATCATAGAAAAGATACTTTTTTTTTTAAAAAGCGCTATCTTAAAGCCGCAGAAGTATATTATAACAAACAAGGCGCTTTCGCACTGATAATGGGCAGGTTTGTGCCGATAGTAAGGACCTTTGCGCCTATCTTTGCAGGGGTGGTAAAACTTGATTTTAAAAAGTTTGCATTATATAATATTTGCGGCGCGTTTTTATGGATAACATCTTTAACTTTACTGGGTTATTTTCTTGGCAGGAAATTTGAAAAAGAAATTAACGACTACCTGTTATATATCATAATAGGTTTTATCACCATTACTTCTCTTCCTCTGGCAATAGCATTTTTGAGAAAGAGGGTAGAACACAATACAAAAGAAGACATTTCTAACACTGAATAATAAATGAATATAGACCCAAATCACCCCTGGCATAATGTTTCTCCAGGTGCCAATTTACCAGAATCGGTAAACGCTATCATCGAAATCCCTAAGGGATCAAAAGCAAAGTATGAAATTGACAAAGATTCCAATTTAATCAAACTGGACCGTGTCCTTTTCTCTTCTGTAATGTACCCTGCGAACTATGGCTTCATTCCTCAAACTTATTGTGATGACAATGACCCCTTAGACATTCTTGTTCTATGTTCTGTTGACGTTTACCCTTTGACCCTGCTTGAAGCAAAGGTGATTGGCGTAATGCACATGGTTGACAATGGCGAGCAGGATGATAAGATCATTGCTGTTGCTAAAAATGACATGTCGGTAAATTATATCAATGACATATCTGAATTGCCTCCGCATCAGATGAAAGAGATTGTAAGATTCTTCCAGGACTATAAAGCTTTAGAGATGAAAAACGTGACCATCGAAAAACTGATGGGCGTTACTTATGCTTATAAAGTGATTGAAGAAAGTATTGAACTTTATAATAGTACATTTAGAAACAACTCTTAATGGGCTTTCAGATATTCCTAACCTTTTTCTTGGTCGTCTTAAACGGCTTTTTCGTTGCAGCTGAGTTTGCAATCGTAAAAGTCAGAGCGTCGCAAATAGAAATTAAAGCTAAATCTGGTAATAGAGTAGCTAATATTGCTAAATATATTACACAACACCTTGATGGTTACCTGGCTGCAACGCAGCTGGGTATCACACTGGCATCACTGGGACTTGGCTGGGTTGGAGAATCAGTAATGGAACACCTGTTACGTAATCTGTTAACCTCATTTACCCAGAATCCTGAATTTATTGAATCCTTTTCCAAAACAGCTTCCCCGATCATTGCCTTTAGTTTCATTACTATCATGCATATCGTATTCGGAGAGCTGGCGCCGAAATCAATCGCAATTCAGCGCCCGGTAGCTACAACTCTTTTCATCTCCCTGCCCTTACAGATCTTCTATGTGGTATTCAGGCCTTTTATCTGGTTGTTAAACGGATTGGCCAATATCATTCTGAAGATTTTTGGTATTTCTACCGTTGGGGGTCATGAGGCCGTACACAGTACCGAAGAATTGTATTACCTGCTGGACCAGGGAAAGGAAAGCGGTGCTTTGGATACAAATGAGCATGAGCTGATCCGTAATGTGTTTGACTTCAATGAGCGCGTTGTAAAAAACATTATGGTACCCCGTACCAAAATCTCGGGTATAGAATTATCCACGCCAAAAGAGGAGGTCATTCAGCTGATCATTGCCGAGGGATATTCAAGGATGCCCGTATATGATGATATTATTGATAAGATCATCGGTATTATCCACGCTAAGGACGTATTGCCTTTGCTGGCGGGAAATAAGGAATGGTCCCTGAAAGACATCATCAGAAAGCCGTATTTTGTTCCTGAGACCAAAAAGATCAATGATCTTTTAAGTGAACTGCAGCAGAAGCGTATCCAGATTGCAATTGTGATTGATGAATTTGGGGGCACGGCCGGAATGGTTACCCTGGAGGATATCGTGGAAGAGATTGTTGGAGAGATCCAGGATGAATACGATGAAGAAAAACCTACGGTAGAAAAGATATCTGACACTGAATTTGTGATCAATGCTTATGCTACTGTATATGATGTGAATGAACATCTGCCGCACGATCTGCCTGAAGATCTCGATTTTGATACTGTAGGTGGATTGGTTTCCCATGCTTTTGGTAAAATACCGGATGTGGGCGATAGTGAGGAGTGTTACGGATATCTGTTTACTATCCTTAAAAAGACAGAGCAGAACATTGAGACCATCAAGCTGGAGCTGGTGATCGAAAAAGATGATATGGTAGACAACCACTAAAAGCCTTAACATGCATGTTTTTTATACGCCGGACATCAGCTCGTCTGATTATATCCTGAACGAAGAGGAGAGCAGGCATTGTATGAAAGTACTGAGGCTGGCGATAGGTGATGTAGTCCATCTTATTGACGGCCATGGGGGATTATATGAAGCCGAAATCATTGCTGAATCCAAAAGAAATGTTTCGCTTCATGTACTTAAAGCCACCAGAGAATACCAGAAAAGAAATCACAATCTTCATATTGCTGTAGCGCCCACCAAAAATATAGACCGCCTCGAGTGGTTTTTGGAAAAGGCAACGGAAATTGGAATAGACCAGATCACGCCTGTGATCTGCGAGCGGTCTGAGCGTAAAATCGTAAAGGAAGACCGCTTGAATAAAGTGATCACCTCGGCAGTGAAACAATCCCTGCAGGCCTATCATCCTGTATTAAATGAGGCATTGACATTGAAAGAGCTGATCAGCAACCATACTGCAGATCATAAAATGATTGCACATTGCATTGATGGCGAACCCCGCCGTTTTATCAGTGAGATCGTTTCCCCCGGCCAGAGCTGCCTCATCCTGATCGGGCCTGAGGGAGACTTCAGCCCAAATGAAATTCAGCTTGCTTTGCAAAATGACTTTAAACCACTAACTTTAGGTAATACACGCCTCAGAACGGAAACTGCTGCACTGGCAGCTTGTTTTGAAGTGAACTACCTGAACAGATGAACATTAAATTACTGATCATATCTTCTTTACTTGTCGTTTCACTCAGTGGCTATCAGGCGCCCACCTATCAGCTGGCAAGGCTCAAGTATAATGGCGGGGGCGACTGGTACGGTGACCGCACAGCACTGACCAACCTGATCGCGTTCTGTAATCAAAACCTGCATACCAATTTTTCAGATGAGGAGGCCATAGCCGAGGTTGGCAGCCCCGAGATCTTTAACTACCCCTTCATTTACATGACCGGCCATGGCAACGTTACCTTCAGCACCCAGGAGGCCCTCAACCTGCGAAAGTATTTAACCGGCGGAGGATTTCTCCATGTGGATGATAACTATGGCTTAGACCGGTTTATCCGCGTACAGATGAAGAAGGTATTTCCTGAATTGTCATTTGTAGAACTACCGGCCAGCCATCCGCTATACAACCAAAAGTTTAAATTCCCGGGAGGGCTGCCCAAGGTACATGAACACAACGGCAAACCTGCACAGGGCTTCGCGCTGCTATGGAAGGGCAGAATGGTTTGTTTTTATTCCTTTGAAAGCGATCTCGGGAACGGCTGGGAGGATTTTGGTACATATCCCGGTGACACGGCAGATAAGAGGTTACAGGCCCTTAAAATGGGCGCTAATTTGGTAGAATACGTATTAACTCAATAAAGCCATGTATAAGATAAAAGTAAATGAGAAATATGCCTTTGAATTGTTACCTGAAAATGATTCCTTCAGTTTTCAGGGAGAAGAGCTTGAACTGGACAAACATGAGCTGAATGACGGGCATCTGCATTTTCTTTACCGGAACAAATCCTATCGTGCAGAGGTAATTTCAGAGAACAGGGAGGAGAAAACGGCTGTTGTAAAAATAAACGGCCGATTGTATCATGTTGAAATTGAAGACCAGTATGACAGGTTGCTGAAAGCGATGGGGCTCAACGGTGTGGCCGGTAAACTGGCGCTGGAAGTGAAGGCCCCAATGCCGGGACTGGTGCTGAATGTAAACGTGACAGAAGGACAGGAAATAAAAAAGGGAGATAGCCTGCTGGTTCTGGAAGCCATGAAAATGGAGAACATGCTGAAATCTGCAACTGATGGGGTGGTGAAGAAGATTTTTGTGGGTAAAGGTGATAAGGTAGAAAAGAACCAGGTGCTGATAGAGTTTTCTGCATAAAAAAGGGGAGCATATTGTGGTTGTCACAGATAGCTCCCCTTTTTTATTGAAAATATTTTTTACTGCTTTTTGGCATTAAATGGTTTCTGTTGTTTAGGCTTAAACTGACGTTTTCCGCCAGGATGAATCTCTGATGCACCTAACATTGTCATTGCGCAGCGGAATCCCAGGTCAGCTGTAGATTCATCCTGCTGCAGGAACCTTCTTGTAGCGGGGTTTAACCAAAGTGCCTGGTCATCCCATGAACCACCTTTATAAACCCTTGATTTGTTGTTTACCAGGGTGATCTCTCCGTAGAGCTTGTTTTCCTCATCACGGTAACCTCTCTGGTCAGCGTTATAGGTAGTCGTTGGAGCAGCAGCGGTTGCAGCCGCATTTTCCTGAGGTTGCGCAGCACCTGCAACAGCGGCTTGTTTCTCTGCCCAGGTTTGTTTTCTGCCCGCTATGGCCGGAGTCATGACTGGCCTGTTGTATTTATCTTTTTCCAGTCTTCCTGTCACCTGATCGGCAATTTTTTTATCCTGAAAATAATTTCCGCGGTAAGGGTTCAATGCTTCTGCATCATCAAAAGTATTTGAGCGGTAAACATCAGATACCCATTCATTTACATTTCCTGCCATATTATACAATCCAAAATCATTCGGAACATAGGCACGTACAGGTACAGTAATACTTCCTTTATCGTTCAGCGTACCGCCCACGCCCATGTAGTCACCCTTGGTCCTCTTAAAGTTGGCAAGGATCAGGCCGCGTGTTTTAGACTGGGCAGAACTGATGCCCAGGCCATCCCAGGGATAAACTTTGTTGCTGCTGATGTTTTCGTATTCTGTATTTCCGATAAGGCCCAGTGCTGCATATTCCCATTCGGCCTCGGTAGGTAGGCGGTAAGGTTGTTTTAAAATACCATCTTCCAGTCTGACGTTCCTTGTGGCACCGCCTTTTTGCGGTCTGCCATTTGCTGTTGCGGCTGTAGCAGCCGGGCTCAGGTCTTTCATTGCCCTTTTACCTTTATCATCATATTGTCCGTTCTGGTAAAGATCGGTGGTAAATGGTCCTGTAGGCCTGGCGGTAGTGGTTGCATTGGCCTTTTTGCCATTCTGCCCGCCGTACAGGTCTTTATAGCTGGTCATGTAACCCTGCTCCCGCAGCAGTGACTCGTTCACGATATCTGTTCTCCATGAACAATATCTTTGTGCCTGCTCCCAAGATACACCCACCACAGGATAATCCTGATAGGCGGGGTGCCTGAGGTAGTTATCTACATAGGGTTCGTTATAGGACAGCGGTCTGCGCCAAACTAAAGTGTCCGGAAGTTCATTGTAATAATATTCGTAATTGGTGGGGTCAGTTCTTCTGATCCAGTTCAGGTATTCCAGCCAGTTGGTGTTGGATACTTCAGTTTCATCCATGTAAAAGGAGGATACTGTGGTTTCCCTTTTGTGGTTATAATCTTTTAGTTCCTGACCAGGTATATTGATTGCACTTCCGCTCATGACAAATACACCGCCCTCTATTTCAACCAGCCCCGGACCGGGCCCGCGCCTGAACTTAGTATTTACCTGAAACCCTCCGTTTTCTGCTCTGTTGTAGGCCAATCCTGTTTTTTCAGAAGTGGCACTTCTGTTGGATTTACAGGAAATTAACGAGGAAACAGACAGCAAAAATGCAAATGAATATAAGTATGTTTTTTCCATATGACCATGTTGGGTAATTATGAGCATAAATTTACACAAAAAAAAACCAATGCACCAAAACAATTGATCAATAAGATGTTAAAAGGGCTTAAAGTCAGTGTGTTGGCTGATTGGAGGATCTCAATTTTTTGATTGATATGATTGAATTGCTTATTTAATTATATTTGAATAATATTACTCCTGTTAAATCGTGCTGCTTATCGGCTTCAAGAGGTAATCAATTAATTAAGGACAATGAATCTGAAGCGCTTTTTGCAGTTTTTCTCCGGAGGTTTTCTTTTGGTGTTCGCCAGCGGTGCAATTCAGGCACAAACGCTGTCTGAGTCGCAAACCAACGGCAGCAGGTTCAATAGTGTGCGGACAGCTGTTCCATTTTTGCTGATCACTCCTGATGCGAGGATCGGAGGAATGGGGGAGGCCGGGGTAGCCATTGCGCCTGATGTGAATTCTATTGCCATCAATCCTTCAAAAATTGCCTTTCTTGAACAGCGTTCCGGTTTCTCCGTCTCTTACAGCCCCTGGCTGAGGAATATTGCGTCTGATATCAATCTGGGCTATTTAAGTGGATTTTATAAGATTGACGCTAACAGTACGGTAGGGAGCTCCCTGCGTTATTTTTCGTTGGGCAAGATTCAGCTGATGGACGCCAACCAGCAGGACCTGGGTACTTTTACGCCCAATGAATTTGCTTTTGACCTGACCTATGCACGCCGGTTCGGGGATTCGTTTTCCCTGGGTACTGCTGTCAGGTATATCAATTCCAATATTGCAACCAATCAATTTTCTGTCGGACAGGATAACCGGGCGGGGAAATCTCTCGCGGTTGATGTCTCGGCATTTTTTAAAAAAGGAACTTATTGGCTTGGTCATGATGCTATTCTTTCCGCAGGCATGAATATCTCAAATATCGGAACGAAAATGAGCTATTCTGATACCGGTGAAGATTACTTTTTACCAACCAATTTAAAAATAGGTGGTGCCGCAACCTTTATCCTGGATGAGGTGAACGAAATTACGATAGCACTGGATTTCAATAAGCTGCTGGTGCCAACACAGCCGGTATACAATATTGACGGGAGCATACAGTCTGGCAAAGATCCAAACCGTTCCGTTCCGTCCGGTATCTTTGGTTCTTTCAGCGATGCGCCAGGCGGAGCGTCTGAGGAATTGAAGGAGGTCAACATTGCCTCGGGACTGGAGTACTGGTACAATAAAAAGTTTGCTTTACGCGCGGGTTATTTCTATGAAAACCCTCAAAAGGGTGACAGGAGGTATTTCACTATGGGTACCGGGGTCAGATATGAAGCGATGGAGCTGAACTTTTCTTACCTGCTGGCCAATTCGCAGCACAGTCCGCTGGCAAATACATTGAGGTTTTCCCTGCTGTTCAATTTTGGAGAGGCGGGTAAATAAAATAAATTATAAAAATGAAGATTAAAGTAGGGTTTGGGTTTGATGTACACCAATTAAAAGATCAGCATCCATTTGTAATGGGAGGGGTAACGCTTGAGCACCATAAGGGAGCATTTGGGCATTCAGACGCTGATGTGCTGCTGCATGCAATATGTGATGCCCTTCTTGGAGCGGCAAACCTCAGGGATATCGGGTTTCATTTCAAGAATACTGACCCGAGGTGGAAGGGGATCAGCAGTATGATCCTTTTACAGGAAACCGTAAAACTGATCACAGAGAAGGGTTGGTCGATAGGTAACATTGATGCTATGCTCTGCCTGGAAGCACCAAAAATCAATCCTCATATCCCTCAGATGCAGGAAAATATTTCAAAAGCTATTGATTTGCCGATTGAAGATATTTCCATCAAGGCAACTACAAATGAGATGATGGGTTTTATTGGAAGAGAGGAAGGCGTAGTGGCCTATGCGGTTTGCCTCATTCAAAAATTGTAAAACAATTGGCTTTCGGGAGGGTTTTTATTGAAAACCATTCTTTATGAAAGATTTAGCGAAATACTTTTTTATAGCGGCTGTTGGCATATCATCCTTGTCGGCCTGCTCCATGGGTGATAAAGGAAGTGAGAAGGTGCCAGACTCGGTAAAGATTGATACAAATATCAAAAGCCAGCAGTCTTCATCTCCTTCCAAGACCTCAGATACAACACTGATCGATAGCCTTCAAACTGATACGGCAGTGAAAACCGGCAAGAAACCATAAGCGTATTGATGCGCTTAACGGGTACACGGATAGTTTATTCCAGGTATCCGAATTTGCCCTGGTTATAATCATCCAGTGCTTGTCTGATCTCTTCAGGCCTGTTCATCAGGAAGGGGCCATATTGAGCAATGGGCTCGTTTATAGGCTCTCCGCTAAGGATCAGCACAATGCTGTTTTTCTGTGCTTTCAGCTGGATTTCTTCTCCGTCCTGGCCAAAGTATACAAACTGATTTTCGGTAGCCTTGTGGTTGTCATTAATACTGACTTCCCCCTCTACGATCAGGAAACCGGTATGGTAATGGGCAGGGAAGTTAAATATGGCCTCTCCTTCAGCATTTAGTTTTGCATTGTAAACGTGAAGAGGCGTGAAGGTGGAAGCAGGGCCGTCCGTACCTGCGTATTCCCCTGCAATCACTTCAATGGTACCGGCACCGGCAGGTAAAACATGCTTTCCAAGATCACTTTGCCTGATGGATTGGTACTTGGGCGTACTCATTTTATCTTTTGCAGGCAGGTTTACCCACAGTTGCACCATCTGGAACGGGCCGCCGCATTTCATATATTCCTGCTCATGGTATTCTTTGTGCAGGATTCCGCGTGCGGCAGTCATCCATTGCACGTCGCCAGGGTAGATAATGCCCTTGTGGCCGGCACTATCCTCATGTGCTATGGCGCCATGATAAGAAAGCGTTACGGTTTCAAAACCACGATGCGGGTGTACACCAACGCCCCGTGGTTCTGAAGATGCCGTAAACTTCATTTTTGCGTTAAAATCAAGCAGAAAAAATGGGCTCATTTTTATTTTATATCCCCCGGGGAAGAAATTGCTCACCTTAAAACCATCTCCAACCATGTGTGCTGAAGGAGGGTTTAAAACTGACGAAACTGATTTTAGCGGACTTCCCATGGAGTTGAATATAAATGGTTATGCTTGTTTGATAAACTGCAGCTCGCCTAATATTTTAACATCTTCACTTACCACTACACCGCCGGTTTCAAGTGCTGCATTCCATGTCAGGCCGAAATCGGTTCTGTTGAATTTTCCGTTGATGCTGAATCCTGCTTTATTCTGTCCATAAAGATCTGTTACTGTACCACCAAATTCAACATTTAAAGTAACCGGTTTAGTTACATCTTTGATGGTCAGGTTTCCTGTTAACTTGTAATCACCGCCTTCTTTTTTGAATGATGTAGATTCGAAAGTGATCGATGGAAATTCATCAGCATTGAAGAAATCGCCGCTTTTTAAGTGACCGTCCCTGTCGCCGTTTCCTGTATCAACAGAATCTACACCAGCTTTGAAAGTTACTGCTGCATGTTCAAAATCTTCTGAGTCAGTAGTTAATTCTGCTGTGAAATCGTTAAAGCTACCTGTAACAGTAGTAATCATTAAGTGTTTAACTTTAAATTGAAGTTCACTGTGTGTAGGGTCCAATGTCCATTTAGTAGTTGCCATAATTTTTTTATTTAAGATTGGTTATTTGTTATACCCAAAATTAGAACTATTAAACTACGCCCGCATTGATGTATGATAAGAAAAAATTATGCTTTGAAGTGTTTGTGTGCAAGGTCTTTACGTACGCGGCTCAGGGACTCCGGGGTGATGCCCAGATAGGAGGCAATCATCCATTGCGGTACCCTGAGGGTTAGATTTGGATATAGTTTTATAAAATCCAGATAGCGCTCTTCAGCCGTTGCGCTCAGTAACATGTTGATCCTTTTCTGCATAAAGCGGATCGAATTGTTTAAAATATTATTGTTGAAGTCGTACAGGCAGGGTACATGTGCTGCCGAATCATTGATATAGTTTCGTGGTATGACCAGGGCTGTGGTTGCTTCTATGGCATCGATATAAAAATCTGAAGGCTCATTGAAAAAGCCGTTCCTTTCTGACAGCCACCAGAGTTCAGGGGCAAACTGAATGATATTCGCTTTTCCTTTGCTGTCTATAGAATAACAGCGTAACAAGCCCTCTGTTACAAAGTAAATTTTATTGCTTGTTTCTCCGGGTGAAAGGATGAGCTTGTTTTTCTCAAAGGTTTTGACCTTGATATCCCTGGAAATGGTATCAAACTGTTCATCAGTTATGGTTATACGTTTACGTAAATAATCTTTAAACTGATCCAGCATGTTATCTTATGAGAGTTATTTATTCTTGACCTCGATATTGGCGAGGTCTGCACCACATTTACCACATCCCGAAGCGCAGCCGCCACTTTTAGGAGCCACAGAACGATAGATGATGCGGCCAATATAGAAAAGTGCAGCCACAAATAAGAGTCCGACTAAAATAATTTGCATATCCATAGGAACAAAAATAATTAATCCGGCCCGAAGACCAGTCTGTAAAGTGTAAATTTCTTTAATCCATCAGGCCCACGGTTGAGCCTGCCCATGTATCACCGGCATTGTATCTTACTCCCATCATTTCTCCCCTGCTCAAACGCACAAGGTTTATACACAGCCGGGGCTCGCCGCCATCGGGCCAGACGTAGAGCAGTCTGATCTCCGCTTTGAGCATTCCATCGGGTGAGCTGACCACAGGTTCATAGTCTACCTTCTTTTGCAGGATCCAGTTCTGCGGGTCTGGCAGGTTTTCAATATCGCTGCCTGATACGTTGATGACCACTCCTCTGCCAGCAAAAGAAAACAGCGGCTTCAGTACATAATTTTCAAGATCTTCGGGGATGGCCTGGAGCATATCCAGAAAATGGGTTTCCGGTACAAATTCATTTTTTAAGAAAGGCATGGTATACTTGCTGATCCTGTAAAACCAGTTTGGATGGGTGATCCATTCTACGTCTGCCGGCTCGCGCGGATCAAAACCTGAACTGAGCAGGTCTTGCGTGTCTTTTATATCATCATATATCAGCCTGTTATAGATCCTTTTCAGGCGTATTTTGCGGCCGTCCTGTAAATAGAATAACTGCCTGCCTTCTTTGAAAATATCGGAGAGGCTCAAAACCCGGAGGCCAAGTTTTTCGGCAGTCATCCAAAAATCAATGGCTGTTTTCTGATTTGGGGCATCTCTGTCTACCAGGGCTACCTCTTCAGGAATATGTGTGCCTATGATCACTTCCTTTAGCAGGTCAAAGTATTGCTGTTCGTTCATGCCATGAAAATAAGGGCTGAAACTGCCTGCTTTACCGAGTTCAAAAGCCTTCTGGTAACAGTTTGCAAGTTGAGCCTGAAAGGCAAACAGGGAAGGGAATCCCTGCAGCTCTATCAGTTTTGGAACCAGGGCGCCTTGCTCGTTTTTACAAACGGCAAAATCGAAAGCCAGAAAATGTGGATGGCTGTTCTCATCCGGGACATTCCATTCCCGGGGAACAGCGTTTGCCGTTAAGGTCTTAAAATCGGGCTGACGGATGACTTTGATGATCTCTTCACCTGCCGCAATCAGCTGGTCTCTCAATGCTGCAGGGATGAAAACCGGCGTTTCCGACAATTTGGCGCTTAAGGGAGGGTATGCCCCGGTCAGCATTTCTAAAAATCGGGTGTACCGTTCCGCTGTAAAATGCTGATTGAAATATTTCCTGTAGCTGCTGATCATATATGTGGTGTTAAATGCTCAGCCCCTTTAACGTCTGCCCGGTGATGTAATCTACAACCGATTCAAAACTGCCGGTCTGTGCGTAGATCTCCAGCTGCTTGTCTGCCCCTGTTCCGTTCTTCAGGATCTGCTGTACATAATTGATGTCGTCCCTGCAGCCAAGTTCATCCACTACATCATCCACAAAATCAAGGAGCTCCAGGATCAGGCTGCGCGTGCTGATTTCTGTTTCCTTACCAAAGTCAATTAAGGTTCCGTCAAGTCCGTACCGTGCCGCGCGCCACTTGTTCTCATTGATCAGTGCCCGGGAATAGTTGATGAAATTCAGATTTTGCAGGCGGAGCTTATATAGTTTAGCACATAACGCCTGGAAAAGAGCTACAAAAGCCATGGTTTCGTCAATCAGCATCGGGCAGTCGCAGATCCTGAATTCTATGGTTTCAAAGAAAGGATGTACGCGGATATCCCACCAGATTTTTTTTGCGTTGTCTATACAATTGGTTTTGATCAGTAATTTAACATAGTTGTCATAGTCGTCTATGCTGTTAAACGTATCAGGTATGCCTGTGCGTGGAAATTTGTCAAATACTTTGGTGCGGAACGATTTATAGCCCGTGTTGCGGCCTTCCCAGAAGGGGGAGTTGGTGGATAGTGCAAAAACATGGGGCAGGAAATAACGGACCTGGTTGGCAATATGAATGGCGAGTTCCCTGGACAGAAAGCCTACATGTACATGCAGGCCAAAGATCAGGTTGGAACGGGCGGCTTCCTGGAATTCATTGATGATCTCGTTATACCTGGGGTGTTCGGTGATCAGTTGCTTTTCCCATCTTGAGAAAGGATGCGTACCTGCTGCACCTATGCGCAGTCCCAGTTCGCCGGCCAGCTGCGAAACCGTATGCCGCAGGCCTGAAATTTCCAGCCTTGCCTGTGTGGTGTCTTTACAGATGCCGGTACCAACTTCTACCACTGCCTGGTGCATTTCTGCTTTTACCTGGTCTTTATAGATTTTCTCAGCAGCTTCAACTATCTTTTGGTCATGCGAAGCCAGTTCACGGGTGACAGGGTCAATGACCATGTACTCCTCTTCAACACCGATTGTAAATTCATTTATCATCTTGTACCGTTAAAGTACAAAATTGTTATTTTTTTCCTGCGGATTAATTTCTTTTTTATCTGTAAGGGACATTATCCTCCCTGCTCAGCCTCAGTATTTCGTCAGATTCATGAATAAATATACCTTTCCTGTCTTCGAGGGAAAGTTTGATCATCGCCCTGGCAATGGCCTCTACCTTGATGCTCCTATATTTTTGAAACCTGCCGATCAGCAGCGGGTTCACGGCCTGCATGAGAATGCCGCCCATACTTTCTTTGAAACGTTTATCCTTCCTGGGGGTTTCAAACAGCGCAGGGCGATAGATATGAAGTGTTGGAAAAGGGATTGTTCTGATCTTATCCTCTGCTTCACCCTTGATCCTGATATACAGGGATGAAGAACTGGCGTCAGCACGGATGAAGGAAACAAGATGGAAGCTTTCTGCACCGTTTTTCAGGGCAATCCTGCCCAGATCGGCAGGATACTGGCAGTCTATCTTCCGGTATTCGTTTTCATCGGGAGTTTTACTTTTCGTGCTCCCTATACAGCAGAACACCACATCTCCCTTAATCTGGTCAGCGTAGTCATCGATGCGGTCGAAATCTATCACCAATTGCTTCAATTTGGCATGCTGAATCCTCAATTCCCTGCGCACCAGGATCAAAACGCCGGAATAATTTTTGTTCTCTAATAACTGAAATAATAAACTGCTACCTGTTGCCCCGCTGGCACCAACTAAAATTGCTTTCATTTTCATTTATTTTTAAGATTAAACAGCGTTTGCTCTGTTAAGTTTAATTAAAATTAAATAAGTTGTTTATTTATGATCAAAGGTACTGAAATGATGACATTATTTTCAAACTAAACTATTTTCAAACGATTGTTAAAAACCCTTAATCCGGCGGAACTTTGTTTTTCTGCCGGGTGTATTATTTAAAATATATGACATTGCCCTAGTTGATAGGCTGATATATCAAAAATTTACGTTATCTTTGCGCCAAAATTAGGCGCATTTTATGCAAAAAATAAGAAATATAGCTATTATAGCACACGTTGACCACGGTAAAACTACATTGGTTGACAAGATTTTACACACTTGTTCTATTTTTCGTGACAACGAACAAACAGGTGACTTGATACTTGATAACAACGATTTGGAAAGAGAGCGTGGTATTACTATCGTTTCCAAAAACGTTTCTGTGATGTATAAAGACACTAAAATCAACATCATCGATACACCTGGTCACGCCGATTTCGGTGGTGAGGTAGAGCGTGTATTGAAAATGGCTGATGGCGTATTGTTATTATGTGATGCTTTTGAAGGTGCAATGCCTCAAACCCGTTTCGTAACTCAAAAAGCTTTGGCTTTAGGTCTTAAACCTATCGTTGTTGTCAACAAAGTAGATAAAGAGAACTGTCGTCCTGAAGAAGTTTATGAGCAAATCTTTGAATTGTTCTTCAACCTTGAGGCTACTGAAGATCAGTTAGACTTCCCTGTAATCTACGGTTCGTCGAAACAAGGATGGATGAGTACTGACTGGACTAAACCTACTACAGATATTTTCCCTTTGCTTGATGCTGTTGTTGCAAATATCCCACCTCCGCCAATGCTGGAAGGAACTTTGCAAATGCAGATCACTTCACTGGATTATTCATCTTTTGTTGGTCGTATTGCGGTTGGACGTGTTCACCGTGGATCAATCAAAGAAAACCAGCCGGTTACGCTTATCAAACGTGATGGTAAAATGGTTAAATCAAGAGTAAAAGAACTCTATACTTTTGAAGGTCTTGGAAAAATCCGTACCACTGAGGTAAAATCAGGTGATATCTGCGCTGTTGTAGGTATTGACGGTTTTGATATTGGTGATACGATCTCTGATTTTGATGCACCGGAACAACTTCCTGTTATCAAAATTGACGAGCCTACAATGAACATGCTGTTCACCATCAACAACTCACCTTTCTTTGGTAAAGAAGGTAAATTTGTTACTTCTCAGCGTATCAAAGAACGTTTGTACAAAGAGATGGAAAAAAATCTTGCCCTTAAAGTGGTGGAAACTGAATCTCCTGATGCTTACCTGGTATACGGAAGGGGTATCCTCCATTTATCAGTACTGATCGAGACTATGCGCCGCGAAGGATACGAGATCCAGGTTGGACAGCCTCAGGTAATTATCAAAGAAATTGATGGTAAAAAATGTGAGCCGGTTGAAACACTGATCGTTGACGTTCCCGGAGAAGTTGCCGGTAAGGTAATTGAACTGGTTACACAACGTAAAGGTGAGCTGCTGATCATGGAGCCAAAAGGTGACCTTCAGCATCTGGAGTTTGAAATTCCTGCACGTGGTATCATCGGATTAAGAAATAACGTATTAACTGCAACTGGTGGTGAAGCTATCATGGCTCACCGTTTCAAAGCTTACGAGCCCTGGAAAGGAACTATCCCCGGAAGGTTAAATGGTGTTCTTGTATCTATGGAAAAAGGCAGCACAACTGCTTATTCAATAGATAAACTACAGGATCGCGGCCGTTTCTTCGTAGATCCGGGTGTTGATGTTTATGAAGGTCAGATCATGGGTGAGCACATTCGTGACAATGACCTGGTAGTGAACATTGTTAAAGGAAAAGCGTTGACTAACATGCGTGCCTCAGGTACGGATGACAGCAATCGTATTGCTCCTGCAATTAAATTTTCATTAGAAGAGGCCATGGAGTATATCCAGGCTGATGAGTATATTGAGATTACGCCTTTAAGTATGCGTTTACGTAAAATCTTCCTAACGGAAAATGAGCGTAAAATCAAAGGCAAACAATTCCAATAGGAAATTATAACCAATTAAGTAAAGCCTGTAAGCAATAGTTTACAGGCTTTTTCCGTTTATAGGTAAAATGTAATTTTCAGGAAAAGCCAACTGTGCCCGTTCAACCTGCTGAAATTTAAATAAACTATGATGAGGAATCCTTTACAATCAAAAAAAAGATGAAAAAAACGGCTTTTCGTTTAGTGCTGCTCTTAGTAGTTCTGGCATTGGTTTTTACTGCACTTTTCAGCTGGCGGCCGGAGCTTGCCCGCGTCCTGCGTTATCAGAACCCTGACGGTGAGACCTACAAAATCTTTCCCCAAACTGTAGTTCGTCCTGCGGATACGGCCTTTCATTTTATCAGGAACCCTGAGAACCGGACTGATCTGGATACCCTCCGCGTTTTAGACAGCAAAAATAAACTGGTTCCCTTTAAAACCTACTTTGATGAAGGCAGGATCAGCGTATTCATGGTAATCAGGAACGACAGCATTATTTACGAGAGAACTGCTCCCGGATATAGCGATACCACCTTAACAACGCTCTTCTCTGTGGGTAAAAGTATGACCTCCATGATGCTGGGCAAGGCCCTGGAAGAGGGTAAGATCAAAAGCCTTGACGACCTCCTGACTACGTATGTGCCCGAGTTGAAATCAAACCCGGCATTTGATCACATCACGCTGATGCATCTCCTGTCAATGAAATCCGGCCTTGAATTCAGGGACCTCAGCAATCCCCTGATGTCGGTCTTTTCAGACGAGGCGAAATATTATTACACAGATGACATTAAAAAGCAACTGCTCAAAACTAAACTGGCCCATCAGCCAGGTACCTTCTGGCAATACCGGAGTATAGATGTATTCCTGCTGAGCTGGGCATTGGAAAATGCGACAGGGCAAAAAACCGCTCAATATTTTCAGGACAAAATATGGAAGAACATCGGTACCGAATATGCTGCAAGCTGGGGACTGGACCATCAAAACGGATTTGCCAATACCGCAAGCAGGTTCCAGGCCACCGCCATAGATATGGCAAAGATCGGAAGGCTGTACCTGAAAAAAGGAAATTATAACGGCCATCAGGTCATCCCTGAAGAATGGGTGAACAGCACAACGCATCTGAATGGTGCCCTCCCTGAAACCTCTAAATACTGGCAGAAAACAACATTCCACTATTTATGGTGGGTGCCGCAGTTGCCTGTCAGCGGTGATTACTCTGCAGAGGGAACAAGGGGACAAAGGATCTATGTAGATCCGCTGACCAACACGGTGATCGTTCAGTTTGCTGCTAAGGGAGGAGGGGACTACCCGTACCGGAAGATCAGCCGGTATTTGTCGGGATTGCCTTTTGCGTATCCGAAGGAGCGTTAAGCAATGTCTTTGGATTTGCCTGTCGGATGGATTTTTATGGACTACTGTCGGTGAGTACGTTGGAGGTTACCGAAAGTTTAGCCTTTCCCGGATTATGGTTTCCTGAAGATTTGGGTTCAGATTCAAAAGGATTGTCTGAATTGCAAAAAAGGTTATGCTGTATCGATGCTGACTGCTGCTGAGCGCAGCCGAAGGCATCGATACAGCATAACCTTTTTTGTGCAACAGCTATTCTCCGGGATCTTCTAAACAAGCGTGCTAACCCACCATATCGCACACCGTACATATACAGCCTTACAAGCCACCATGCTACAGGATATCCTCAAAAAAAAGAGTAGTACTACATCGATGCCTTTCCGGCTGTTCTTCAGCAGCCGGCAGCATTGATGTAGTACTACTCTTTTTTCAGCGAAGCCAGGATACCCTCATCATCTATGAACGGTGCATAACAAGCATCGTCCATGAAACGTTGCCCGGCAAGGCATCACCTTAGACCTATTGTCCTGCAAGCATTATAAATAAGCCTGGCAGGCTTCAGGTCATGAACACCGCTTTTACGCGTGCTGTCCATCATGTACGCCTTCCGCAAACTCTTCCACTATCTTATCGTTAAACGCAGGAAGATCTTTCGGGCTCCGGCTGGTTACCAGTCCCTGATCTACCACTACTTCCGAATCTTCCCAGTTTGCTCCTGCGTTTACCAGGTCAATTTTGATGGTCTTGGTAGAGGTCAGGTTACGGCCTTCCACCACTTCTGCAGATATTAATACCTGCGGCCCGTGGCATATTGCAGCCACTGGTTTACCGGCTTCAAAAAATTCCCTTACAAAAGTTAGTGCATCTTCATTTTTCCTCAGTGCATCGGGATTGAGCACACCGCCAGGAATCAGGAGGCCCTGGTAATCATCTGCATTGGCTTCTGTTACGGTTTTATCCACATCAATCTCTACGGTCCATTCACGGTCGTGTTTCATTCCGCGTATTTTACCTGACTCCAGGGAGATGATGTGTACTGTAGCACCTTCTTCTTTTAGTCTTTCAACCGGACTTGTCAGTTCTGATTCTTCAAATCCGTTCGCTGATAAAACAGCTATGTTACGATTACTTAATTTTCCCATTGTAGTACGTATTAAATTGTAGTATCTGATTAATTATGCAAGTACTACAAATCACAAAAAGTATTGTTTTTTCAAATTTAGCCAGCATGAGCTTCCGGCGCTGAAAAAATTAGAAAGAGCTTATACAGGCTTTATAACCGGGGGAAAAAAACATATGTCATGAAAAACTGATATTGAAAAGACATTGGTTTTTAGGGCTGGTCAATCGTTTGTACGGCGATGCCTTACGTAATACAGGGTCAGGTTAACGGCAATCCAGAAATGGTTGATCAGATTTGGGATGAGGCCGTAATATTTGGAGAATATATGAAAGCGCTCTTTGAGGCTGGCCATGTGTTTCTGCTTGGAGATGCCTCCAACCAGGTATTTGGCAACATAGGTGTGGGTGTTTACGATGCTGGATGCATTTTTTGCCACTTTGATGATCCAGTCTATATCAGCACTGTATTTGTATTGCAGGTCGTAGGGTAATGCCAGGCTCCGTTTTACGTAGATGGCCTGGTGGCTGATGCTCATTCCGTGTTTGAAGCTTTTCCAGTTGAAGGTTTCGGGCGCGCTGTGCCTTCGCTGTCCTATGCTATGCCAGTCCTCGTCGTACATTTCTGTTTCGCCGTAATAGATGTCGGCACCCGGGTATGATTCGAAGATCTCCTTGACCGTATCGGGACTGTAGATCTCATCTCCGGAGTTCATGAACAGCAGATAGTCGCCCGTGGCCAGGGCCAGGCCTTTGTTCATGGCATCATAAATGCCCCTGTCCTTTTCAGAGATGAACTGTGCCAGCTTGTCTTTATAACGGTGTATGATCTCTTTAGTGCCGTCGTTTGATGCCCCGTCGATAATTATATACTCAATATTCGGATAGGTCTGGTTTAACACAGAGCGCAGGGTACGTTCAATATCCTTTACATTGTTATAAACGATGGTGATGACACTAAGCTTTGGCTGCATGTTTTAGGATTGATGGATTAACGGGGATGTAAATTGATCAGCGACTGGTAGAGCAGCAGGTGTTTTTCGGCAATCACTTCCTCAGAGAAATTGGTCAGTATGGTCAGCCGTGCCTGTTTCTGGATTTCTGCTGCACTTTCTTCATGGTACAGCCATTCCATTCCTGTGGCCAGGTCTTCTGATGATTCATAGTCGGCCAGGTATCCGTTCACCAGGTGCTGCACCATGTCCGGGATTCCACCTGTTTTAAAGGCCACTACCGGCGTTGCGCAGGCCAGGCTTTCCATCACGGTGTTTGGAAGGTTATCTTCCAGTGAGGGGGTTATAAATGCGTCAGCTGCGGAATAACACTTTGCCAGGTGGGTATCATTGTTTATGGTACCCAGGAATGTGGTTTTAAACGGAAATTCGGGCATCTCTGTATTTTCCTTGTTTCCGAAGATCAGTAGTTCTATATTTTCTTTTACTATTCCGGGTCTGCGGGCCAGGTCATTCAGTGCTGCTATCAGGTAATCAGTACCTTTGTGCTTGTCGTTTTTTGAGGGCATAAAACCACTCATCAGCACAAATTTCTCCGGGGAGATGTTCAATAATTTTTTGGCTTCTGATTTTACATACGGCTTGAAAATGCCGGTCTCAATCGTGTTTGGTATCACCGTTACTTCCCTTACGCCCATTAAGCTGCTGAATTTCACGGAATTGGCCATCCATCTGCTTGGGGCAACGATATGGAAGCCGAGGTTGGTGTAACCTTTCTTCTTGCTCATCCAGTTCTGGTGGGAGATATCATTTTTGCCGCTGATCTTTAACAGGGGGCAGAAGCCGCACTGCTTATGAAAGTTTTCGCAGGAATAGCGGACGTGGCAGCCGCCGGTAAAGGCATTGCTGTCATGGAAGGTCCATACGATCGGCTTGTCCAGTTCTTCCAGTTCGGCGAGGTCTTTGGGTCTTAAAAACCCGTGGTTGATCCAGTGCAGGTGGATCAGGTCGGCATCCTTTAACAGCGGGTGGCTGGTTATTGAACGGCCGAACCATTGAATGGAAAAGGGTGTTTTGAGTGCTTTAATCAGGGCTTTCGACAGGTATCTCTCCGAAAGGATATTGAAAACGGCCCTCGCTTTCTGGAAGGGGCTGCTGCTGATGGCCGTAGCCTTTGTACTTTCCTTAAACTGGTAATATACCACTACACGGGAGTCAGCGCCGTTTGCATTCAGTGCGTCACTTAGCCTCAGACATGCTCTTCCGGCACCTCCATTCCCTTCGTATGTATTTAAGTGTACTACTTTCAATGTATCAAAATTACATATTATTGTGATCGTTTACGTAATTTCATCCCGTCAAAATTAATTCCCGGTGTGATCAGCAATTTAAATATTGATGCAGAATTGGTTAGCTCCTCTGCCTCAGCCGCTCACAAACAGGAAGGGGTTAGTTTCGTTACATGTTTTTCTTAACGGTACATGCGGCACCGTAGTATTCGTGTTTTATTTAAACAAACAAATATGAGTAACCTTTTAACTGACAGACAATTTTGGGTGAATTACTGGGAGAGTAAGACGGGCCTGTCGGTCAATATTCCTGCAGACTATCTGTTTCATAAAGAGCTGGGGTCTATTATCAGCACGCAAAACGTAAAGACGGCCATTGAGCTGGGAGGGTTCCCCGGGTATTATGCCGTATTTCTGAAAAAATATTTTAAGCTTGATGTTACGCTGCTGGATTATTTCGTCCATCAGCCGGTTACCAATGCATTGCTGAAAGCCAATGGTTTGAGCGAAAGCGATATCCATATTATTGAGACGGATCTGTTCAACCACCGTGAAGTGCAAAAGTATGATCTTGTGTTGTCCTGTGGTTTGATTGAACATTTCAATGATACGGCAGACATCATTCAGCGGCATATTGATTTCCTGAAACCCGGAGGTACGTTACTGATTACCCTTCCGAATTTTAAGGCATTGAATGGCTGGTTTCAGAAATCCTTTGATAAGGACAATTACGATAAACACAATATCAGTTGTATGGACCCGGAATTGCTGGCGGGTATATGCCGTGACAAAGGATTGCAGGTTGTGCAGGCAAAATATTTTGGTCATTTCAGCCTCTGGCTGGAAAACGAACAGCAAAAGCCGGCAGGGGTAAGGATATTAAAAAAATCGCTGTGGTTAATGGGGAAGGTCTTTACCAGGGTATTTCCTTTCAATTCCAAACAGCTTTCACCCTATATCATTCTGGAAGCAAAGAAACCGGTATAGTTATCCGATCCGTTGTACGATATATCTTTTTAAACGTTGCCATAAACTGCCTTTCCGGGTGCTCAGGAACTGCTTTATGGCCTGGTAAGCTTTTGGGTTTTCCTGAATTACGTCCGGGAACAGCGTGATTGGCTTAGGGTTAATGATCACGTTGTAGATATCATTTATGCCCGAGTGCACGCCTGTACCATCGTGGCCAATGTTATTCACCAGGGAATGGGCGGGGTTAAGCGTAAGTCCGTTTTTAAGAAAGATGGATGCGTACCAGCGGATTGCCCAGGAATTGTTTTTTCCGGCTTTGAAGTCTGTCATTTGTTTCCAGAAATTCATGGTATGGTCAATTGAAAAGGCGCTTTTTTTCCTGGCGTCAAACCGGGAGATCAGCGTATCAATGTTAGGCTCAAAATGTTGCCATGCCCTTTCCCAGGTAGCCCAGCCCCAGCTTGTGGCTGCGCGGTAGAAAAAGGATTCGGGCAGGGTATGCTCTTTGAGATGGTACATGTACGCACCGATGTGCATTACGCGCTCTTCATTGCGGTAGCGGTTTAATCCATCATTAAAGTAGTTCAGGGTGTAAGGGGAGGTGATCAGGTCATCCTCAAAGACAATCACCTGTTTATAATCTTTAACGAGCCTGTTTACCCCTGCAATCACAGAGTTGGCCAGGCCCATGTTTTCTTTTCTTTCAATCACCTGTACCGATTTAAAGCCCTCAATGGTCTTTAAGAAATCACGCACTTCGGCAACCTTATCTGCGTCTTCAGGCGTTTTGGGGCCGTCAGAAAAAATAAACAGGCGGCTTTCGGAGGCGAGTTCATTCTCTTTCAGGAATTTAACTGTACGCTCAGTATGCTGAGGCCTGTTGTACACAAATAAGGCTATAGGGGCAAAACTTTGCATGAATTAGAATATTTGCAGTGTCTGACTGGATTTCTGTGTTAGAACGGTATAAGCGTTTGCAAATTGTTCCTCTTTTTTGGTACCCAGCAGATTTCCGATTAATTTTTTAAGCCTGTACTCCATTTCTATTTTAACGATCCGGGAAAAGGCCTTTGGGGCTTTTTTGTTGACGAACTCGTTAAATCTGGTTGTAGCCGGGGGTGTCATAGAAAGGCGGTCTGCTACTACTGCCAGTCCTTCGCTTTGCAACAGGAAACGGAGGGAGGTAGGGGTATACATATTGATGTGCCCGTAGTCCAGGAAATGTTTCATTCTTTTATCTACGCCGAACCGGTAGTCCAGGGGTACTTCAATCACGATGTTCTTTGCAATCCGTTTCAATTCCCTGAGCAGTATCCGTTCGTGCTCCACATGTTCCAGTACATGTGACAGGATCACCAGGTCAAAGCTGTCGTCAGCATAGGGGATCTGGTAGCCATCAAAACTTTTGGCTTCCACTAACCTGTCCATTCCCCGTCCGCTGATCAGCGATACGCCGGTTTCCGCAATTTCCAGTGCATACAGTTCTTTGCCAAAGTTCCATTCATTTAAAAAATGGAGGATGCTGCCGTCGCCGGCACCTACTTCCAGTACCTTTACCGGCTGCAGGCTTTTGCAGACTGTCACGATGTTGCTGGCTTTAGACTGTGCGCCAAGCATACGCCATTCCGTATCATTCTTTGTATAAAACTCGTTATATGCTGATTTTACGTCGTCGCTTAACATAACCTATTTTTATATATGTAAACAGTTTTCTGTTTTATAAAATACCGATGTGGCTTTCAGATAAAACAAACCGGGCGAAATACCCGAGAAGGAAAGCTCCTTAAATCCTGCCTCTTTCAGGAAGGCACGTGCTTTATCATATTCCGGGCGTTCAGAGTCATCCAGCACGATCACCCCTGCGGGGGTCAATGCGGCTACGCTGTTCATGCAGCAGTTCACGCGGTCGCGGCCATCTACAATGATGATATCAAACAGCTCTGCGAGGGCGGCGGCTTTTTTTGAGTACTCCCCACCCGGTTCCAGTTTGCTGAAGATCATTTCAGCATTTTTGGCTTTATTTTTTACGATCTTGTTGTACCAGGCCTCGTCATGTTCTACAGATACCACCCGTTTCACATATTTTGCGTAGAAAAGAGTTGAACTTCCTGATCCGAATTCAAATATGCTGAGGTTTTTATGCAGCCTCGGCTTAATGAAATCGATAAAGGAATAGGTTACCCATGGCAATGGTTCTCCATTGTTGTCCGTGGCCTGCTGATTGTCAAATGAGGTGAACCACCCAATGTTTGCTAAATAGCCTTTATGGCCATATGACAGCAGAGCCTTTAATCTATCCGGCTTTTTTAATAATGTTGCGAATGCTTTGAGTTTGTTCAACGTTTAAATATTTTTTGGAATGCAGTAAACAAAAATAATGATTTTAACATCATTAGCCCCTGCTTCTGGGTTTTAGGAATAAATAATAGGTAAAAGGTACTGATAAAACAGGCAATAAGTGTAGCTATGGAAGCGCCCACACCTCCATACTTTGGTATCAGCCATAAGTTGAGCAGGACGTTTGCCAGCGCGCCAAAGGCTGTTCTTTGAAAGGAGATCATGGTATAGCCTTCTGCCAGCAGGTATTGTGAGCTTGCGCTGCCGAGGAAAACGAAAATGCCCGACCAGATATGGATAGATAACATTGGCCCTGCGCCCTCATAAGCATCCTTATAGATCAGGTGAATGATGTCACTTCCAAGAAAACTAACCAGCACCGCAACAGGCAGGCTGATGAATACCAGCAGGTCATACAGGTTCTTTAGCCTTTTGGTATACCGTTCCAGGTCAGTTTTTCTGGCGTGTATAATTGCCGGGAACACCGATGTGACGATGGCCACCGGAATAAAGTACCAGGCTTCGCTGATATTTGCGGCCACGCTATAAATGCCCACCTCTGCACTTCCCACGTCCTTCAGCATCACCTGGTCTATCTTCATATAGATAGATACCATTACCGCGGAGAGGATCAGGGGGAAAGATTGTTTCAACAGTGCTGTAGCTCTGGAGCGGCTAAAAGTCCAGCTGAACAGGTTAAACCCCCGTTTATGGTACATATAGACCAGGCCTGCGGCAAGGGACAGGCTGTCAAAACTGAGTGCTGCTGCGAACCAGATCACCGGCATATGGAACACCACCAGCAGGGCCTTTACGATTACGGAGAGCCCTACGCAAACGTTCTGCACCTTGACCACATACTTTGAAGCCACCTGTGACTGAAAATAGGAATCGATGACGTTGAAAGATTTGAACACCGTAGCCAATGACAGGATGACGATCACCCAGGTCAGTGAATTTCCGGGCCTGTCTGCATAGTTGTGAAAAAGCAGGTAGATGCCCGCCGTAACCGGGATAAGCAGCAGGCTTACTCCCAAACGCATCAGCAGGGCTGTGCCCAGGATCTCATCTTTTTTGTCAGGCTCATTGATGATCTCGCGGATGATAAAGCTGTCCAGCCCCAGGGCGGCAACAGCGGCAACGATCATGGTAAAAGCGCTTGCAAAGCTCAGGTCGCCAAAAGAAGGGGCGCCCAGATAACCTGCAATGGCGAAACCTATCACCATGCTCAGGATCTTTCCAAGCATCAGCCAACCTGTATTTTTAAAATACTTGTTGAATGCTTCTTCATCAAAACCTTTTAAACCTGGTAATCTCATCCGCGCAAAGATGTGAAATTAAAAACGATTAGAAGTGTCGCATTAATTCCTCCAGGTGGAGGATCTGCCATTCTACATCCGCCGGTTTATCTTTATTCAGCGGATTAAAGAAAATCGCTTTCATTCCAAACGCCTGTGCGCCGCGGATATCGGCCTCAATACTATCGCCGATCATAATACTTTCCTCTTTTTCTGCACCGGCTTTGTTCAGTGCATATTCGAAAATAGCCCTGTCCGGTTTATTTACGCCTACATCTTCAGAAATGATCACGTTAGAAAAATAGGGGTTTAAATTACAGAGATCCATCTTGATGAGCGTAGTTTCCTTGAAGCCATTGGAGATGATATGCAGGGTATATTTTTGCTGAAGGTAAGCGAGTACCTTTTCCGATCCTTCAAAAAGGTTGGTTTTTGTGGGGCTGAACCTCACATAATCTTCTTCAAACTGCTGCGGTACATGTTCGGGGGCTACGCCAAGCTCAATAAATGTTTTATGGAACCGCTCGGCCCTGAGCCTTTCTTTGGTGATCCTTCCCATGTGGTACTCTGCCCAGAGCAGCTGGTTGTTCTCCGTATATCTTTCGATGAATGATTCGCAGGAGCTTAATCCTATTGCATGCAGCTCATATTGATGGTAGAGTTCGGTTAAAGTTTCCTGTGCATTTTTATCAAAATCCCAGATGGTATGGTCCAGGTCAAAAAATATATGTTTAATCATTTGTGCGTTCAGAGGGTTTATAATTTTGTTCCATAGGCAAGGTCACCTGCATCACCCAATCCGGGCACAATGTACGATTTGCTGGTCATCTCTTCATCAATTGCGCCTAACCATAATTTTGCCGCCGGAAAATGTGCACGGACATGTTTTACCCCTTCTGCACTGGCAATAGCTGCCACAATATGGAGTTCTTTTACTTTAAACTGTGCAATTAATTCTTTGCAGCAAGACACCATGCTCAGCCCTGTGGCCAGCATAGGGTCTGTAATAATGATCACCTTATCTGTCAGGTCTGGTGATGAAACATAGTCTACCTTTATCTCCAGGGGGCCATTGATGTGCGGTTTCCTGTAGGCGGTAATAAATGCAGCTTCGGCGCGGTCAAAGATATTCAGGAAGCCCTGCTGCATCGGAAGCCCGGCACGCAGGATGGTGGCCAGCACGGGCTGGCTTTGCAGTAGCCTGCTTTTTGCTATGCCCAGGGGCGTCTGTGTTTCCGTATCCACATACGTCAGCGTTTTGCTGATCTCCCATGCAAAGAATTCGCCCAGTCTTTCCAGGTTTTTACGAAAGCGCATCGCATCCAGCTGAATCTGCTCATCGCGTAACTCTGCAAGGAAGGTATTGGCTATAGAATTGGTTTTACTTAAGTCGAATATCATTGCGTTCGGATAAAAAGTTCGCTAATAACTGGTGGTAAAGTCTTCTTCCAACTTTTCCCTTTCCAAATTCGGGCAGGCTTTCTTTATGCCAGAGCAGGTAAAAGTGGCCGTTCAGCAGTTTTACATTTTCAATCAGTGCTCCCCACTTGCTCAGTACATCATCTATATTAAACGTTCTGTTCAGCTTCAATATTTCATCATTTATAGCTATGGGGTGTACCAGCAGGTGCGTAGTTTTTTCCAGCTGCAGGTCATACCAGAAAAAAGGGGTACAGGTACCGGCCCTGAAACCGATGGTGTTCGGATATCCCATGCGGAAATCTTTCGTGGCCCCGTTTTTAATCAGGTAGAGGTAACTTTTTGGAAATGAAAACTGTTTTTCGCAGATCATATCCAATTGCTGGGTACGCCTGTAAAAATAAACCGGGTTTAGGTTAAATTTTTCATGCTGCTCATTTAAGAAAAGCTGCAACCCGCTGATCTTTGGTTCAATACTGGCTTTTGCAGGCTTGAGATGAAGCTTTTTGAACAGCCGCATCACCTGGCCGGTTAAAAATGCAGAAGCCTGCTCCCTGCTGTTATACATACAGATCAGCGGAAAAAATTCAAATTCCTTTTTACCGAAGTACAGTTTCGGGTAACGTTTCAGCAGCATGTTTTTGAGCATCAGGGCCCAGCCGTCAATTACCGGGAATTCCAGCAGTTTCAGCTTGCTCTGCAGGCTGGCCTCTGCCGGGTAATTTCCTTCCGGATCGGGTTTAAAAGGCAGGTATTCCTCATAGCGGCTTACAAAATAAAAGGCCGCGGCAAAAACATCAAAGGGTAAACTGCTGTTGTCAACGGCAAAGGGCACAATCATATCGCCAAAAATTGTGGTTTTTAGCGTAGGTACAGAAATAGTATGTGACAGGAGGAAATCAGATTGTTTAAAAAAAGGTTCATCCGTTACCGGCTGGTCCCCGTAGGTTATTTTGGCCAGCTTCGAAGCCTTAAATTCGGAAACGTTGGAGCTGAACCCTACCTGTGTCTGAAGGATGTCATTGAAGATAAAGTTGAAAATGTACTTTATCCTTGGCGTAAGTAATGGGACATATACAAGTAGCTTCATGACCAATAAATTTAGGATATAATCACGACATATCAATACGCCATTAATTCTTATCTTTGATTATCTATGAAATTTCAACTCGTTTCAGACTATAAACCTACCGGTGATCAGCCAAATGCCATTGAGCAATTGGTAACAGGTGTCAATAATGATGAGCATTATCAGACACTTTTAGGCGTTACAGGTTCCGGTAAAACATTTACTGTAGCCAATGTGATCCAGCAAACACAAAAGCCCACATTGATACTGAGCCACAATAAAACACTTGCGGCCCAGTTATACGGTGAGTTCAAACAATTCTTTCCTGAAAACCAGGTGAATTATTTTGTCTCTTATTATGATTATTATCAGCCTGAGGCGTACATGCCCAGCAGCAATACCTATATCGAAAAGGATCTGAGCATCAATGAAGAAATTGAAAAGCTGCGGCTCAGAACAACCTCTGCACTGATGTCCGGCAGGAGGGATGTCATTGTGGTCTCGTCCATCTCCTGCATCTACGGTATGGGAAACCCCGAAGATTTCTCGCGTTCCGTATTCCGCTTTGCGGTGGGGACAAGGGTATCAAGAAATACGTTTTTACACAGCCTGGTTGAAATTCTGTATGCCAGGACCATCACCGACTTTAAAAGGGGAACTTTCCGCGTGAAGGGAGATACGGTAGATATCTTTCCGGCCTATCTGGATACAGCTTATCGCGTATCTTTCTTTGGTGATGATATTGAAGAACTCAGCGTAATTGATCCTGTGACAGGGAAAACATTGGAAAAACTTGAAGATATGGCCGTTTACCCGGCAAACCTGTTCGTGACACCCAAAGACAGGTTCCAATCCTCCATCTGGGGTATCCAGGAAGAGCTTGAAGTGCGTAAAAACCAGCTGATTGGCGACAGGCAGCTGCTCGAAGCGAAACGTTTGGAAGAGCGGGTGAACTTTGATATTGAGATGATGAAGGAACTGGGTTATTGTTCTGGAATTGAGAACTATTCGAGGTTCTTTGACGGACGGTCACCCGGAATGCGCCCCTTCTGCCTGCTTGACTATTTTCCTGATGATTACCTGATGGTGATTGATGAGAGCCACGTGACGGTTCCCCAGATCAGGGCAATGTACGGCGGGGACAGGTCCAGGAAGATGTCTCTGGTGGAATACGGCTTCCGCCTGCCTTCCGCACTGGACAACAGGCCCTTGAATTTTGAAGAATTTGAGCGTTTAGCTCCGCAAACGATATATGTGAGTGCCACTCCTGCCGATTATGAACTGCAGAAATCGGATGGGGTTTATGTAGAGCAGGTGATCCGCCCTACAGGGCTTCTTGACCCGCTGATTGAGGTGAGGCCTGCAGTGAACCAGGTGGATGATCTGCTGGATGAGATAGACAAGACGATTAAAATGGGCGACCGTGTGCTGGTAACCACCCTCACCAAACGTATGGCTGAGGAGCTCACCAAATACATGGACAGGCTCAATATCAAATGCCGCTATATCCACTCAGAGGTGAAAACACTGGAACGCGTAGAGATCCTCCGCGGATTGCGTTTAGGCGAATTTGATGTGCTGATCGGGATCAACCTGCTGCGGGAGGGGCTGGATTTGCCTGAGGTATCTTTCGTAGCGATCCTGGATGCCGATAAAGAGGGTTTCCTCAGATCTGAGCGCTCCCTGATCCAGACTATAGGACGGGCTGCCCGGAATGACCGAGGGAGGGTGATCCTATATGCCGATAAGATCACCGATTCTATGGCTAAAACTATGGATGAAACCAACCGCAGACGCGAAAGGCAGATCGAATACAATACCGAACATGGCATTGTGCCGAAAACGGTGGGCAAAAGCAGGGAAGCTATCCTGGAACAGACATCGGTGCTGGACTTCTCCGCAAATTCGGAAAGGAAAGCTGCATATGTGGAGATCGACCAGGTAAGTATCGCTGCCGATCCTATTGTACAGTACATGACCAAGCCTGAGATGCAGAAGTCAATCGACAAGACACGGAAGGATATGGCCAAAGCAGCTAAGGACATGGATTTCTTGATGGCGGCCAGGCTCAGGGACGAGATGTTTGCCATGGAAAAGGTATTTGAAGAAAGGTTTGGCAAAGCCAGTTTAAAAAAGGTAGAATAAAATAATGGACGGAAAAAACAGATCGGATATCTATCCGGGACTTGAGGTAGATATCATTTTAAAAAAGGATCAGCGCAGTGGCAAACTCACACGCGGGATCGTAGCTAACCTGCTCACATCATCACCATATCATTCCAGGGGAATCAAAGTGAGTCTCGAAGACGGGCAGGTTGGAAGGGTAGCAGAAATAGTTGACGAAAACTTTTAGGCAATCAGATTGTAATTATAATGCAACAAACTGAAAGTAATAGTAATATTCGGCATTGAAATCTGTCTATATTTGTAAATCAACTGAATCATAAAAATGGGAATTATTAAATTTCTCTTCATCACTATACTGATCCTTTGGGTAATCCGGGTACTCCTGCGACTTGTTTTTCCTATGGTGCTAAAGAGCGTATTTGGAAAAATGCAGGAGCAGCAGGCTCAGCACAACGGGCAGCAACAGCGTTCATCTAAACCGGAAGGTTCAATATCTATCGATTACGTACCCCCACAGCCCAAGCATGGAAATGCTGATAAACTGGGTGATTTTGTGGAATACGAAGAAGTAAAATAAAGTATTTTCTTCTAATCGGTCAATTTTGCTTCCTAATCTGTATCAAATTTATATTTTTGGGGTTAGTTTAAATATAAGCAAACCTTAATGAATAATTGGTTAAAAAGGAATGGCATACATCTGGCCATCAGTGCGTTTTTTGTAATTATATGTTTTGTCTACTTTAGTCCTGTCCTTCAGGGTAAAGTGCCGGAACAAGGCGATGTTTTGCAGGCGAAGGCCATGCAAAAGGAGATCATGGATTACAAGGCTAAAGATGGCAAAGGCCCTCTCTGGACAAATCAAATGTTCGGAGGAATGCCGGCCTACCAGATCTGGGTGCAGTACCCCTTGAATTTAACTACTTACGGAATCTCACTGATCAAAGATACCTTTCCGGATCCTGTAGGCACTGTACTGATGTACCTGCTGGGGTCTTATCTGCTGTTTTGCGTGCTCAGGATCAACCCCTGGCTTGCGGCCGCGGGCGCAATAGCATTTGCATTTACCTCCTATAACTTCATCATCATCGCCGCAGGGCATAGCAACAAGGCCCTGTCTATAGGCTTTTTTGCGCCGATCCTTGCGGGTATCATTTTAACGCTGCGGGGCAGATACTGGATGGGTGCCAGTTTAACGGCACTTTTCCTGGCGCTGAACATCAGGGCCAACCATATTCAGATGACCTACTATCTTCTGTTAGCCCTGCTGATCTATATCGGCATTGAGATCTACCATGCCGTTAAAACAAAGCGGACAAAAGAACTGGGTAAAGCAATGGGATTTTTGGGTATGGCGGTACTGTTATCCATTATGATCAACGCAAGTAACCTCTGGACTACTTATGAATATGGAAAAGAGACCATACGTGGTCAATCCAATTTAAAAACAGATTCTGCCGAACCGGATAACGGGTTGCCAAAAGATTATGCCTACCAGTGGAGCCAGGGCGTAGGAGAATCCCTTACATTTCTAATTCCTAATCTATACGGTGGCGGTAATGAACGCCTTGACGGAAAATCAAATGTGGCAAAAGCCATCCAGACTGTGGGCGCTACGCCAGAGCAGGCTGCAGATTTTGCACAGCGCCTGCCGGTATACTGGGGAGATAAACCTTTCACAGCAGGCCCATACTACTTCGGATCGATCATCTGTTTCCTTTTTGTATTCGGGTTATTCATCGTCCGTGACCGGATAAAGTGGTGGATCTTATCCGCTACGATCCTGTTCATGCTGTTGTCTTTCGGTAAGAACTTTCCCTTCATCTCAGATATCTTCTTTGACTATGTGCCGCTTTACAACAAGTTCAGGGCCGTTGAATCTATACTGGCCGTAGTAGGCCTCCTGTTCCCTATTCTTGCTTTACTTGCCATCAAGGAAGCGCAGGAAGGAAAGTATGACCAGAAATACCTGCTGAAAAAGCTGACCTGGTCGGCCGGTATCACAGGTGGTTTTGCATTGGTGGTTTCTATCATGCCAACGCTGTTCTTTAGCTTCAGGACATCAGACCATGACCAGTTCATTGAAACGCTGATGCGTGCGCTGAACAACGACAGAAATATTGCAACAACCATCGGTAACGCATTGATACAGGACAGGGTAGACCTGGCCAGGGCTGACGCGATGCGTACAGTGATCTTCATCGCCATCGGCTTTGGACTGATCTGGGCGCTCATCACCAAAAAGATGAAAGCCGAAGTTGTTTTTGGTATTTTGGCTGTAGTGATCCTGTTTGATATGTGGCAGATTGACCGCCGCTACCTGAACAACAAAAACTTTGTGCCTAAAAGTGCATTGAGCAACCATTACCAGCCAAGGGATGTAGATACCTTCATCATGGCAGACAAAGACCCTGATTTCAGGGTGTTTGATACCTCTATCCCTACATTTACAAGTGCAGATGCTTCTTACTTCCATAAAACTGTGGGTGGGGCACACTCGGCAAGGTTAAAACGCATACAGGAGCTGATAGACCATCAGTTCACCAAGAGCGTAAACCAGGATGTGCTGGATATGCTGAATACCAAATACATCATCACTCAGGACCCGCAAACGGGATCGTACAAAATGCAGCGCAACGCAACTGCGGCAGGTAACGCCTGGATAGTGAACAAAGTTCAGTTTGTTCAGAATTCTGATGAAGAGATGAAAGCCATCAGCAGCTTCGACCCTAAAACAGAAGCTATCGTTGATATGAAATATAAAAATGCAATGGATACCACCCGTGCGGGACTTGGCGGGCCAACAGCTTTTATTAAACTGGACAGTTACAATCCGGACCATATGATCTATTCATACAGTGCCCCGAGAGATGTGATAGCCGTGTTCTCTGAGATCTATTATGATAAAGGATGGACAATGCTGATTGACGGGGTAGAGAAGCCTTATTTCCGTGCAGATTATGTTCTTCGTGCCGCACAGCTAGAGTCAGGTAACCACAAGCTGGAATTTGTGTTCCATCCAACGTCTTATTACACGGGGGAGAAGATCTCCCTTGCAGGATCAATATTGCTGCTGCTTGGCTTAGGATTTGCCTTTTACACGGAGAACAAAAAGATTAAAAAAGCGGTATAGCGAAACACTGATTTTATTTAAAAAGGGCTGTTACACTTCATTGTAGCAGCCCTTTTTTGTGGTATAGGGTCAGTAACGGCTATAGATGGTCCTTTGCCGATTGGTGATGCAATTGGAGCAGGAGTTGTTACTGCGGCAGCAGTTCGTGATCTTACTCAAATAAAATTTTTAACTTACACCTTAACAAATCCGCTAGAAGGAAAAACATATATAGGCAGATCTAGTGGATATGGTGATCCTTATTCAATCATGATGAACCGGTACGCAAGTCATCATATGAGAATATTCGGTTACTCCAACCCTCAATTGGATCGTGTATCACAGGGAATTCCTTAGGATATTATGCAATACGAGGACGTGAACAGGATGCCGTTGATGCATACGGGGGAATTGGAAGTCCATTCTTAGGTAATAGGATAAACCCAATATATAAATACAATCCAAATCGTCCCGCTTCAGGCGTTATTAATTCAAAGATAGCGCTTCCAACGCTTTAAATAGGCTATAACTGCGTTGCGACTGCGCTTTATCGTCGCAGATAGCGCAGTCGCAACGCAATCATATACTTCACATGGCGCTGAAAGTCTTATCTATGAGAGATCTATCCGCGAATATGGCCACCGGATGTAAATAAATTCTGAGATTTTTATTCAGGTGAATGGAGCATAGAATCCTAAGGAGCACTGGTAACCCGATCATAATACTTTCTTAATACCTTGTTAACCTGCATATTGCATCTTTGTAGTATAAACTGGAAATGATATGCAGGAAATAGCTCTTACGATTGGTGTGGTGGTCTTGGTGGCATTCTTTTTCAGTCCTTATGAATTGACCATGGAGGAAGATGATGTATAAAAGAGAAGTAGATATCGCTGTTATTTCTGACGTTCATTTGGGTACTTATGGCTGTCATGCAAAAGAATTGCTCAAGTATCTGAAGAGCATTAAACCCAAAATGCTGATCCTTAACGGCGACATCATCGACATCTGGCAATTCAGCAAAAGATACTGGCCGGAAACCCATATGAAGGTAGTCAGGAAACTGATGAAATTTGTAGCCGAAGGCGTTCCTGTCCATTACCTGACCGGTAACCATGATGAACTGCTGCGGAAATTTGCCGACATGCATATGGGTGGCTTTCATCTCCAGAATAAACTCGTTTTAGAACTGGACGGTAAAAAAGCCTGGTTTTTCCATGGTGATATATTTGACGTGACCATGCAGCATTCCAAATGGCTTGCCAAACTTGGCGCCGTGGGTTATGACTCCCTCATCCTGATCAACAGCGTTGTCAACTGGGGCCTCACGCTGATCGGGCAGGACAAAATGAGTTTCTCCAAAAAAATTAAAGCCCAGTTTAAGGATGCCGTAAAGTTTATCAACGGATTTGAACAGACCGCTGCTGAACTGGCTGCAAAAAACGGATATGGATATGTGATCTGCGGGCATATCCACCAGCCTGAAAAACGTGTCATCACTACAGAAGACGGATCAGTGGTTTACCTGAACAGTGGCGACTGGGTAGAGAACCTCACTGCACTGGAATACACGAATAAAGAATGGAACATCTTTAAATATGACAACAAGGATTTCCAAACCGACGAGGTAGAAGAAGGGGTCCTTTCTGATAGTGAAGATTTACATAGTAAACTGGATATCAATGCTTTACTCCAAAAGATAAAATTAGAAATTGTCTAGCGGATAAAAATTACAGATATTCGGCGAGGATGAAGATACTTTATGCCATACAAGGTACAGGAAACGGTCATATCAGTCGTGCGCGTGAGATCGTACCTTTACTGCAGCAGCATGGCGATGTAGACCTCTTAATCAGTGGTACACAGGCAGATGTGAAGTTAAGTCAGGATATTGCATTTCAGCTTCACGGCTTTAGTTTTATCTTCGGAAAAAAGGGCGGTGTGAACCATTACGAGACCTGGAAATCTATGAATCTTCCGCGTTTCATCAATGATATGCGCAAGCTGCCGCTCAAAGATTACAATCTCATCTTAAACGACTTTGAACCTGTTACAGCCTGGGCCTGTAAGCTGAGGGGAATAGAGAGTGTAGGGCTAAGTCACCAGGCATCTTTTCAATCTGCCAAAGTACCAAAACCCCAGAGCGTGAACTGGGCGCAGCTGGTCATGAAATATTATGCGCCTGCCACACATTATGTGGGTTTCCATTTTAAAGCATATGATGATTTTATCCATACACCGGTCATCCGTTCGGAGATCCGGAACCTGCTGACCAGTGATGCCGGGCATTATACAGTTTATCTTCCTGCCATAGACGATAAGATCCTGCTGCCCATCCTGAAACAGATCCCCGGGGTAAAGTGGCAGGTTTTTTCGAAACACACAAAGACCAGTTTCTCTGAGGCAAATGTAAGTGTGGCACCGGTAAACAATGAGCAGTTTAACACCAGTCTTGCCAGTTGTACCGGCCTGTTCACCGGCGGAGGTTTCGAGGGACCGTCTGAAGCCCTCTTCCTGGGGAAAAAGCTGCTTGTTGTGCCCATGAAATTCCAGTACGAGCAGCAGTGTAATGCCTTTGCCTTACAGGAAATGGGGCTGCCGGTCATCTGGGGGCATGATAAAAACTGGGTTCCGATATTAAAAAACTGGGTGTTGAATCCGCAGCAACACCAGTTTCATTTTCCCGATGAAACCGCTCAGGTGATTGAAAAGGTTGTAAAGCAGTTTGCCAGATAAATTTCTTTACTTTGCCCTAACTAAACGGCATGATCAATCAATTCAAAACACTAAACCCTGTTAACCTGCTGCTGCTTTTTGCGTATACGTTTTTTATGCGGATCGCTATCCTGACAAACCCGCCCGAAAGACTGAATTTTGAGTTCCTGGAACCCTATACCAAGTTTTTAGTGCAGATCCCTATCGGGAATGATTTTTCTACCCTGTCAAACGTAATGATTGCCGGAATCCTGATCTATATCCAGGCCCTTATTTTCAACAGGATCGTGAACAACCATGCCCTGCTGGCCAAGCCTAGTTTTCTGCCTGCACTGCTGTATATCACTTCGGCAAGTTTGTTTGAGCCCTTCCTTATTCTCAGCCCTACGCTGATCTGTAATTTTCTGCTGATCATGATCATGGATAAATTATTGAAAATAGGGAAGTCGCCCAACGCCATCATGATCATGTTTGACGTTGGTATATTCATTGCCTTGGGCACGCTGATCTACTTCCCTTTTGTAGTAATGCTGCTGCTGATCTGGCTCAGCCTGCTGTTATACCGTTCTTTCAGCTGGCGCGAGTGGGTATCCGGCCTGATCGGTTTCCTCAGTATTATGTTTTTCCTGGCTATTTTTTATTACTGGAATGACAATATCGGCATGTTCTATAAGATCTGGCTTCCCCTGAAAAACAAGTTCCCTTCTGTGTTTAAGATCCAGTACAATGATTACCTGGTGCTGGTTCCTGTGACAGTGATGATGGTACTGGCCATGATCCAGCTGCGTGAAAACTTCTTCAGGAGTTTTATCAGCACGAGGAAGGCTTTTCAGATGTTATTTTTTATGTTCCTGATTGCCATTTTGAGTTTTTATACCAAACCGGCGTTTAAGTTATACCATTTTTTGCTTTGTGTTCCTCCGGGTTCTGTTTTGCTGGCATACTACTTTTCGAACGCTACCAAACGCTGGTTTTACGAAAGTTTATTCCTCATTCTGGTCATTGCAATCCAGTTCTTTTTGTTTGTTTAACTTTTTTTAACAATTTGGAGCCTTGAAACTTGGTAAAGATTAATAGCTTTGTACCATGAAGTTTGGAGTTATTACCCCGGGATTGGTAAATGCATAACCTGGTCATAGATATCGGCAATACTAACAGTAAGATTGCTGTTTTTGATGATAAAGTGCTGGTATTTTTTCAAAGTACTGATCATATTGATCAAAGTAGCCTCTCAGAATTAATTGATAATTACAAAATCGTAAATTCTACTGTTTCCAGTGTGAAACAGGATGATACAGCTATTCTGGAGGTTTTGAAGTCCGGTACAAACTATATCCCGTTTTCTACCCGGCTGAATACCGGTGTAAAAAATGAGTACAAAACGCCCGCTACGCTTGGTCAGGACAGGTGGGCAAAGGTGATTGCGGTGCACCATGCCTATCCGCAGCAGAACTGCCTGGTCATAGATGCAGGTACCTGCATTACCTATGATCTGCTGAATGATGCGAGTGTTTATTTTGGGGGCAGCATCAGCCTGGGCATCAATATGAGATTTGAGGCTTTAAACCACTATACCGGAAAGCTGCCTTTAGTAAAATGGGATAAGGAAATACAAACTATCCCGCAGGGGACTGATACCGAAACAGCGATCACAAATGGTGTGCTGCAAGGGCTGATCAATGAAGTTGAAGGGTTCATTTCCCTCGAAAATATAAAAAATAAAGGCCTGAAGGTAGTAATAACGGGGGGTGACGCTACATTTTTGCTGGAACAATTAAAAAACAGCATCTTTGCGCCTCAAATTATACACGATCCCTATTTGGTATTAAAAGGATTAAACGAAGTCATTGCATTTGAATATGTACAAAAAGATTAATTATATAACTGCAGTCTTGGTTCTGCTGGCCAGCATTTCTGTTAACGCTCAGGTGACTACACAGTCGCCTTATTCCAGATATGGACTCGGAAACATCAGGGGAAGTTTACTTCCTCAGCTAAGGGCAATGGGAGGCATCTCTACTGCAGTGAACAAGCCAACAGGCTACAACATGATCAATATGCAGAACCCTGCTTCTTATGCGGGGATTACGCTGACCACGATTGATGCCGGTATCTCTGCCGGGTTTACTACGCTGACAAAGGACGATCAGAAAGATAAAAGCTTCAACGGTACACTGAGCCATGTTGCCCTTGCATTTCCTATAACCACCCATTCTGCATTAAGTTTCGGTATCCTTCCGTATTCGGAACTCGGTTACAACTTTCTTCAGAAAGGAACCATTACCAGCGGTTCGGGAACAGGAAACGGTGCCACACAGAATGTGAACAGTGCATACACCGGCGAAGGCGGGCTGACCAAAGCTTATATGGGTTACGGATACCGCATTGGTGATAATTTCAGGCTTGGTGCAAACATTGAATATCTTTTTGGTAACCTGATAGAAAACAGGGATCTGCAGTTCTCAGACGATGGAGTGGATGACGGAGTGGTTGAACCGAGTTATGCAACGCGTCTGCAAAACAAAAACAGCGTTGGCGGAATTGCATTTTCTTATGGCGCGCAATATGATTTTCACCTGAGTTCAAAAATGCTGCTGACCCTGGGTTATTCGGGTTCTTCTGCTTCAACAATCAATTCAACAAGAACATTCCTGGCTACGAAATATGTGTATGACGGTACCCAGGATGGCGGAACAACCATCGAGACCATAGATTCAGTGGGGGGCGGAAAATCGAATTTAAAACTTCCGCTGATACATAATTTTGGTATCGTGCTCCAAAAGAACAACAAATGGATGGTGGGTGCTGATGTGAGGATGGGCAAATGGTCTAACCTGACCATCAACGGTATCAACCAGGGGCTGCAAAACAGCAGGGGCGCGTCAATAGGCGGGCAGATCACACCTGATATTACTTCCATCAACAGTTACTGGAGCAAGGTAGATTACCGTTTGGGCTTCAGTTATGACAAGACCTATATCAAATTAACTGATAATGATGTAAAACAGATGGCACTCAGCTTTGGTCTGGGCTTACCGCTGGCTTCCTCAAGAAATGCATTTTACAAAATGAATTTCACGGCCGAGATCGGACGCAGGGGCACCATGGTGACAGACGATCTGCGTGAAAACTATGTCAACCTTCACTTGGGTTTTACCATCAACGACAAATGGTTTACGAGATTTAAATTTGACTAATGAACAATGCTGGTATACTTTCCCGGATCGTTATACTATGCCTTATACCGCTGTTTTTAATTTCATGTAATGATGATGACCTGAAAACAGCGGCTGAAATATCCTCCAAAAAATCTTTGCTCAGCAAAGACAGGTCCCTAAAGGTAGAGATCGTGTTCAGCGACTCTGCGGTGGTGAAAGCAAAAGGTTTTGCACCGATACTGGACCAGGTTAACCCGTCCTCAGGCAGCAAGTTCCAGGAAATGCCGGCCGGGGTGAAAATCACCTTTTTTGATCCCCTTCAAACCGTAACAGGTACAATCACCTCTGATTATGCCCTGAGAAAAGAAACGGAAGAGATCACTATCTTTAAGAAAAACGTGGTTGTTGTCAGGAATGACCTTACTTTCAATACCGAAGAACTCACCTGGGACCAGCGGAAAAAAATGTTCTTTTCCCCGCGTGGTATTGTGACCAGGCCCGATGGTACGGTGCTGAATGCGGTTAACTTTAGCGCACCCGAAGATTTCAGTTCAGTTGATTTTGAACAGGGCTCCGGGGAGACCTATGTGAACGGTGAATTGGTACAGTAAAGCCACTCTTCTGAGGGTGTTATTCCCTTAATTTTTAAATACTTATTCAAATACATTTAATTGTTTTCTTTTTTTGCCAAAAGTTGTATCTTGCGCCCTCTTAAAAAAAATATAAATAATAGATATTATGGGTTTAATGACATTTTTGCGGAATCGTGCAGGCTTTATCTTGGTAGGAGCCATCGGTTTTGCAATTGTTGCATTTTTAGTTGGTGATGCAATTAACGTAGGTAAGCCTTTCTGGGCGGCATCACAAAAGGTTGTCGGAACTGTAGATGGTGAGGAGATCAACATCGATGAGTTCGGTACTAAGGTAGATCAGAATCTGCAGCAGTTCAAACAACAGTACGGTGGCAGTGCAAATCCACAAATGACGGCTATGGCTGTAGATAATGCATGGAACGGCGAACTTGCCGCTATCTTATTGTCTAAAGAATACAAACGCCTCGGCCTGGATATTTCAGGTGACGAATTGTTTGACCTGATACAGGGCAAAAAACCAAGTCCGCTGATTGTACAGTATTTTGGTAACCCTCAAACCGGCCAGGTAGACCGTGCTGCGGTAATCAACTCGCTGAAACAACAGAACGCAAACCCCCAGCTGAAACAGCAGTGGGACTTACTGCAGACTGAAATTGAAAAACAAGCTTTACAGCAGAAATATGCTAACCTGATCAAAAACTCAGTGTATGTAACTTCACTGGAAGCAAATGATGAATACCAGAACAGGAATAAACTGGCTAACTTTGATTACGTAAGCCTTGATTACGCAAGCATTCCTGATGCTTCTGTTAAACCAACAGATGCTGACTATTCAGATTACTATAACGAAAATAAAAATAAGTTTGAGAACCCTGCTGAAACACGTTCATTTGAATACGTTTCATTTAGTGTAAATCCTACTAAAGAGGATTCCGCAGCAATCAAAGTACAGGTAGAAAAACTGGCTTCAGACTTTAAAGCTTCAAAAAGCGATTCATTGTTCTCTGCAATCAATTCTGACGTGAAAGTTCCTTATGCCTATATCACAAAAGGAAAACTTGATCCAAAAATTGACTCTGCGGTTTTCGCATTGCCGGCAGGTAGTTTTTACGGACCGGTATTCTCCGGAAACTCTTATAAACTGGTTAAGGTAATCGATACACGTATGTCGCCTGACTCGGTTAAAGCAAGTCACATTTTACTGGACGCAACCAAAATGGGCGGTGTGGATAAAGCAGAGAAATTTGCTGATTCCCTGAAAACACTTGTTCAGAATGGTGGCAGCTTCTCGGCACTGGCTAAAATGTACAGCGTTGACGGATCTAAAGATAAAGGCGGTGAACTGGGTACTTTTGCAAGGGGACAGATGGTTCCTGAGTTTGAGAATGCCGCATTCAACGGGCAAACCGGCGACCTTAAAGTAGTACGTTCACAATTCGGTGTCCACCTGATCAAAATTGAAAATCAGATCGGTTCATCTAAAGTTGCTAAACTGGCATACATAGAGAAAAACCTTGCTCCAAGCAGCAAGACCAAAGATCAGGCTTACAAAAAAGCATCCAGCTTCCTGAGTGCTGTAAAAGGAGATAATTTCAGTGCAGAAGCCAAAAAATTAGGCTATACGGTTGCCGTTGCAGACAGGCTTACAGGAAGCCAGGGTTATGCACCCGGTCTTGACAATCCCCGTCAGCTGATCCGTGATGCTTTTGGAGCAGAAAAAGGTGATGTGCTTACTGAAGTATACCAAATGGATAATGCTTTTGTTGTAGCTCACCTGACGGATATTAAACCAAAGGGCTTCCTGCCGCTTGAAGCAGTGAAAAAAGATATTGAACCAATGGTATTAAATGCTGTTAAAGCCAAAATGCTGAGCGAGAAACTTGGAAAAGCGGCTCAGGGTGCAGCTAATTTAAACCAGGTAGCACAGAAAGTTGGAAAAACAGTTACACCTGTACAGAATATTGTTTTTGCAAACCCTATCGTTCCGGGTGCTGCACAGGAAAACAAACTGATTGGCAGCGTATTCGGATCACCGGTAGGTAAAGTATCTAAACCTGTTGATGGCGAACGCGCAGTTTATGTGTTCACCGTAAACGGATTCACTAACCCGGCTCCGATTGGTAATACTTACAAACAGAAAGAAACTATGCTTCAGGGGATTGCTCAAAGGTCATTAGGGGCAGCTTTCCAGGCATTACAGGATAAAAGTGATATAAAAGACAATAGGGTGAAGTTCTATTAGTCTTTATTACGTAATTTTGAAACCGGAAGTAGCAACACTTCCGGTTTTTTTTATTTACAATCATGGAGATTCAGGAAAATATAGTCAATAAGGTTGCTTCCAGTGGTTTAATTACCTTAAACCTGGAGCTTTATTATCATCAGGGCGAACGTGTGGTATATGATCTGAAGGAAAATCTGTTCCACGGGCTGATACTGAGGGAAAAGGATTTCAGAGAGTTCATCAAAGGGCACGACTGGGCTTCCTATACCGGTAAGAATATCGCTATTATCTGCAGTGCAGACGCGATTGTACCTACCTGGGCATATATGCTGCTTGCCAATAAATTAAAGCCTTACGCCAACGAAGTGGTGTTTGGCGGACTGGAGGTCCTGGAGGCCGTGCTGTTTACAAAAGCATTGGCTAAAATTGACCTTGCCGACTATAAAGATGAAAGGGTAGTCATCAAAGGTTGTGCTGATATAGATGTTCCGGTGTCTGCCTATGTGGAGATCACCGCTTTGTTAACCCCTGTGGTTAAAAGTATTATGTATGGCGAGCCATGTTCAACTGTTCCGATCTATAAACGAAAGGACTAGTTTCTGGATTACTTTTTGTGTTTAAACAAGGTATGAGAAAATTATTTTTGCTGACTGTTTTTTTGATTACCTTAATTGATGTTAAAGCTCAGGAGCTGCCTTTAAAGAAGGAGCCTGTCTTTCAGGCCGGGGAGGTATTGGAGTATAAACTGAGATATGGCATTATCACAGCAGCAGAGGGTATAATTAAAGTACTGAACTCAGACCTGAAATTTGATGGTAAACCTACCTACAGATTGGTGGTAGACGCAAAAACATCGGGAACTTTTGACATTTTTTATAAAGTACGGGACCACTATGACTCTTATATCGATAAGGACAACCTGACACCGTACTTTTACCAGGAGAACATCAAGGAATCGAGTTATAAAAGAGAGGATAAAGCAAGATTTTACCAGGATACAAAAAAGGTAGTTTCCAATAAGGGAACTTTTACTACCCCTACAGATCAGACCTTTGACCTCGTTTCTGCCTATTATTTTTCCCGGAGCCTGGATATTTCCAAACTGAAAATCGGCGAGGAGTTTAAGCTCAACTATTTTCTGGGAAAATCTATCCATCAGCTGCAGATCAAATATGTAGGAAAGGAAGTGATCAAAAGTAAGCTGGGAAATATAAGGTGTTTAAAGTTCAGCCCTTCCATCGAGCCGGGCAGAATCTTCAGAAAGGACAGCAATTTGTATCTTTGGATTACTGACGATGGAAACCGGGTGCCCGTAAAGGCACAGGTGGAAATTATTGTAGGTGCCGTTACTATGGAAATTAAATCTGCCACAGGGTTAAAGTACCCGCTGGCAAAAGAAAATTAAATTCAATGATAGAAGTACAGAATACACTCATACACGAAGACGTCATCAGCGAGAGTTTTGTGTGTAATTTAAATAAATGTAAAGGTATTTGCTGTGTGGAGGGCGACTCAGGGGCACCACTGGATGTAGCTGAAACGGCTATTTTAGCAGAGATCTATCCAAAGATCAAACATATGCTTGCCCCAAAAGGGATCGCAGCCATTGAACAATATGGTACTTCTGTAGTAGACGCTGATGGTGACCTCACCACTCCCTGTGTAGATGGCAACAAGGAATGCGCCTACGTAACTTTTGAAAACGGAATTACAAAATGTGCCATTGAGAAGGCTCATGAACAGGGTATTGTAGACTGGCAGAAGCCCATCTCATGCCATTTATACCCCATCCGCATTACGCAGTATCCTGAGTTTGATGTGCTCAATTACGACCGCTGGCATATCTGTTCAGATGCCTGCGCCTTTGGCAGAGAGCTCAAAGTACCTGTTTATACCTTCTTAAAAGGGCCATTGATCAGAAAATATGGGGAGGAATGGTACAGGGAATTAGAAAATAGTGTATCTTCAAATGTATAATTAAAAAAGACGTATTTTGAAAGGAATAATTTTAGCAGGAGGGAGCGGCACAAGGCTGCATCCTTTAACTTTGGTGATGAGCAAGCAGATGATGCCTGTTTATGATAAACCGATGATCTATTATCCATTGTCAACATTAATGCTGGCAGGAATTAAAGAAATACTTATTATCTCCACTCCACATGATCTTCCGAATTTCCAGAAACTTTTAGGTGACGGAAGCCATCTGGGCTGTGAATTCTCCTATGCTGTCCAGCATGAGCCCAATGGACTCGCCCAGGCATTCGTGATTGGTGCAGACTTTATTGGAACAGACAAAGTTGCTTTAGTACTCGGAGATAACATTTTCTATGGAGATGGAATGGCTAAGCTTTTACAGGCCAGTTCTGATCCTGACGGAGGTGTTGTTTTTGCTTACCGTGTTTCAGATCCTGAAAGATACGGTGTAGTTGAATTCAATGACGATAACGTGGCAATCTCCATTGAGGAGAAACCCGAGGCACCAAAATCTGATTATGCTGTTCCCGGGCTTTATTTCTATGACAACAGCGTAGTAGAAATTGCTAAAAATATTAAACCATCTCCCCGTGGGGAATACGAAATTACCGATGTGAACAGGGAATACCTTGAGCAGGGTAAACTAAAAGTAGGTGTGCTGAGCCGTGGTACCGCATGGCTGGACACAGGAACGTTTGCATCCCTCATGCAGGCCGGACAGTTCGTTCAGGTAATTGAAGAACGCCAGGGCCTTAAAATAGGCTGTATAGAAGAAGTGGCCTACAGAATGGGTTTCATTGACTTAGAGCAGTTACGTAAAATAGCTACCCCATTGGTGAAAAGCGGCTATGGCGCCTATTTATTAAAATTGATCAAATAAATCTAAAACACAATATAGTTAAACCAAGCATATGAATTTTAAATCGCCCAGACTGCCTTATATAGGGGTCGATATTGGAGGGTCGCATATCACGGCTGCGCACATTGACGCAGCTGATTTTAAGATAGTAAAAGACTCTCTGGTTAGAGAGCGTGTAGCCTCCATGGAAGGTGCTGACGTAATTATTAAAGCATGGGTGGATGCCCTGAAACCCCTGATCGTAAGTTCAGGTGACGAACAGGTGCATATCGGAATTGCTATGCCTGGTCCTTTTGATTATGAAAAAGGTATTTCCCTGATGAAAGGGACTAAGAAATATGACTCCCTTTATGAGATGAATGTTTTAAAAATCCTGTCTCAAAAATTAGGTATTCCGGAGAGCAATATTCTTTTTAGAAACGATGCTGAATCGTTTTTGCACGGTGAATTAGCCTCTGGCGCAGTAGCAGGGGAGAAACGTGCTTTGGGTATTACCCTGGGTACAGGTTTAGGATCTGCAAGTAACTGCCAGGGAAAAACTGTTGATTCAGACCGCGCTTTTATTCCCTTCAAAGACAGCATTGCTGAAGAGTATATTTCTACCCGCTGGTTCTCTAACAGGTATAAGGAACTGACAGGTAAGGAGATCAAAGATGTGATCGCGCTGATGGCTTCTGAAGACCAGGACATCAAAGACCAGATCTTTGAAGAGTTTGGTGAGAACCTGGCTATCTTCTTAAACGATTTCATCGATCAGGAACAACCTACTGTAATAGTGATCGGCGGAAATATCGCGAAGACCTGGGATTGTTTCATCCCTATAGTACTGAAACACCTGAAAAATAAAGAAGTAGTGCTGAAACAGAGCACCATGTGGGAGGATGCCGCGCTTGTGGGTGCAGCATACAGCTGGTTCCAGTCGTAATCAACCCAATATGATATGAATCCTCAGCATGAATAACATTCATACTGAGGATTTTTTTTATTATATAGCTTTTGTAGCTTCTTTCAGCCACTGGCGCTCTTCATCATTCAGTGCAGGGCTCAGCTTTTCAAGCACAGAAGCGTTATAGGCATTCAGCCAGTCGGTCTGTGCTTTTTCCAGCAGCTCTCTGATCACAATACTGGTGCTTATAGGAGCAATAGTCAGTGTTTCGAACCCGTAGAATTCATTGAATTCATTTTCCGCAATAGCAATTGTAGTCACCAGGTTTTCAATGCGGATACCATGCCTTCCGGGGCGGTAAACGCCCGGCTCCACAGAAGTGATCATGCCCAGCTCAACAGGCACCGCAGTGTTTGTGGGGTTAAATACCTGCGGGCCTTCATGCACGTTCAGGAAATAGCCTACACCATGTCCGGTTCCGTGGCCGTAATTGATGGCGTGATCCCATAACGGTTTCCTGGTGATGGCATCAATCTGGTAACCACAGGTGCCTTTAGGGAATATCGCCCTGCAACCGTCAATCATACCTTTTAATACTAAGGTATAATCCTTTCTCTCCTGTTCGGTGGTTTCACCCATTGGGATCGTCCGCGTAATATCTGTAGTTCCATAAAAGTACTGGCCGCCGGAGTCTACCAGGAACAGGCTTTCAGCTTTAACTTCGGCATCGCTCTCGGCAGATGGTGCATAATGAGGTAAAGCGCCGTGGGCTTTATAAGCGCTGATGGTATTAAAACTGTCGCCTATAAACCCATCCTGTTCAGCCCTGTATTTACGGAGTTGCGCCGCCGCAGAAAGCTCCGTGATTTTTATTTTGCCGATGTGTTCTTCCAGCCACTTTAAAAAACGTGTAATGGCTACGCCGTCCTTCAGCATGGCCTCGCGGGTATTGCTCAATTCTACCTCGTTTTTAACTGCTTTCAGACTGGTGGAGGGATTGATCTCCTTAATGATCCGTACTGATGCGGGGATTAATTTAGCGTAGGCATAACAGTTGCGCTTGGGATCTATGAATATAGAGGTACTTGCCGGGATTTGTTTTAAGGCCCGTTCTATCTCTTCATACGGCAGGACCTCGGTTCCGCTTCTGAGCAGCGTTACTTTTTCTTCTTCAGTAAGTTTCTCCGGGTGGATAAACAAAGTAGCGTGATCATGACTGATCAGCGCAAAACTCAATACCACGGGGTTAAAACTCACATCCTTTCCCCTGATGTTAAACAGCCAGGCAATATCATCCAGTGAAGATACCAGGTGATAATCTGCCTGGTGGTTCAGGAGTTGGGCCCTTACAGCGGCCAGTTTACTGCTCACAGATTGCCCTGCCTGTTTTTCATCAATCAGAAATGCCTTGTCTGCGGGCAGTTCAGGGCGGTTCTCCCAGATCGGGCTCAAATAGTCCTTACTCTGCAGGCTGATGCCCTTGGCTGATAATTGTTGGGTGAGCAGGTCTCCCAGCAATACAGACAGTAATTTCTCATCTGTAGCAACAACGGCTCCTTTGTCCAGTTTCTGGTTCAGCCACTGGATATATTCAGGGGCATGCTGTATCTTCTGTTTTACGAGCTCAAAGCCGCTGTCGTTCAATTGCTCTCCTGCCTGTTCAAAATACCTGAAGTCCGTCCATAACCCGGCAAAGTCATGCGTGATCACCAGCGTACCTGCAGAGCCGGTAAAGCCGGAAGCAAAGGGAATACATTTATAATGTTTTGGCAGATATTCGCTGATATGCGGATCGGCCGACGGTATAATATAAGCATCTACCTTATCCGCCTTCATTTGTGTGCGTATCTGGCTTAATTTTTCCTTGTATGTCATATATGCAAGTGTTGAATATTGAATAATGAACAACAAATCTAAGGATTTTATTTATAGCCCTCCGGTAGTCTCAGGATCTCAGTCAAAGGAATAAAATAATTTATTTCGTAAAGTATGACCGAAAAACTATATTACAGCTGTTATCAATATACCATTGCTGATCCTGAGCGTTGTTTGCCCTGCTCAGGAAAAGCAAGGGTTTCTTAAAGTATCAAAATCCTTTCCTGTGTCAGTTATTTGTTTGGTTAATTTGTGGATTTTGCAAATAATGATCGTGTTTTTGTGTCTTTTGTCACTTAATTGGCTGTTTGTTTTTTAATTATGGAAAAAACTGTTAAATTTTGTCATGTTTTAATAGTATTACAGGAATAATTCCATATTTTTAACGTAAGTCTTTCATAAAAACGCTCAATTATCAAAAACGAACCTCCATATAACGAAGAAAGTGTTCTTATTCATCTGCAGAATGGGGATATTGCTGCATTTGAACAGCTATATCAGCTATATTGGTCTGATCTTTATCGTTATGCATACAATATTGTAAGGGATAAGCTGATTTGCGAGGAAATTGTACAGGAAACCTTTTTTTCCTTGTGGACTAAACGTAAGGATTTACAAATTACGCATTCCATCAGGGCATATCTCTTTACTGCGGTTAAATTTCAAACAATAAATTATATACGTTCTGAAAAAGTAAAAAGAGATTATGCTTCAAGTTATGCCAATTTTAAAGCTTCCTCTTTTGATAATTCAAATGAAGAGAACATCCATTTATCGGATTTAAAGAGCCTGATTGAAAATGAAGTCTCTAAATTGCCGGAAAAATGTCAGCAAATCTTCAGAATGAGCAGAAATGAGCATCAGTCTATAAAAAATATCGCTGATTTATTAAATATATCCCATAAAACGGTAGAAAATCAGCTTACCAAAGCTCTCCGTCAGCTAAGAACCTCTCTGGGTCAGTTTTTCTCCCTGACAATTCTGCTTTTAATCTTCTGCTAAAACTATTTACCAGCTAAATAGAAGTTATTTCTCCTTTTTTTTGAAAAATATTTAAAATGGCATAGGTGTAAAGTCTTTTTGAATTGACATACATATATAAGCTGCAATAATATGCTTGCGAAGAATGCAGAATAAGGACTTTGATACATTACTGGAAAAATATCTGAATAATCAGCTCAGCATTGAGGAGAGAAACGATGTGGAATTGTGGCTTCAGCATATTACCGATTATACTGCCTCTGAGCGCTTAAACGCATCGGAGCAGGAAGAGCAGGGAAAGAGGATTTTTAAAGTGCTGGAAGAACGGATCAGACAACCTGAGGCCATACAGCGCACTTTATTTCAGAAACTTAGCCCCGCCTTTAAAATCGCCGCTTCAGTAATTTTATGTGTGTCTTTACTGCTGATCTTCCATACCAGAATTGAAGAGGTCTTAAATATCCGCCAGATTGCGTCTGCTACCAATTCCGGCACTGAGATCACCAAGACAATTTTGTCTGACGGCAGTATTGTATGGCTTAAGGGAGAAAGTAAACTCACCTATCCTGTAAAGTTCAAAGGAACTTTACGCAATGTAGACCTGGAAGGTGAGGCGCTCTTTGAAATCGCTAAAGATCATATCCACCCTTTTGTAATCCATTGTGCAGGCTTAAGCACCCGCGTTCTGGGTACAAGTTTTAATATTAAACATAGCAGCCATAAAATAGAAGTAAAAGTGCTGACCGGACGGGTCTTTTTAAGTTCGGCAAATTCAAAGGCCATCATTTTACATCCCTATCAGAAAGCTGTTTACCTGGAGCTGAAGAAAACTATAGTTAAGCAGGCCGAACCTGTGGTTGAAGTAGCTTCACTCACCAGGGGGACAGAATACAACATGCAGTTTAATGATGCCCGCGTTGAAGATGTATTGCAGAGGATAGAAAAGAAGTTTGAAATAGATATTACAGTAGAGAATAAAAAACTAAACAGCAACCGTATAACCGCCGATTTTACAGACCAGTCTCTGTTGAATACAGTAAGCATGATGAGCGAAGCGTTCAATGCTGACTTCCGGATCGACGGGCAATCCGTAACCTTAACAGATAAACAAAACAACTAAACTTAACCAGAGATCCTAACTAAACGAATAAGCCTATGAAAAAATAGAAACTCTCTTTACAGATGGCAGAGGTGTTGAAGCCACCTCTGCCACAGAATTCCCCCTCAATTTTTATCAAGAATCACCCATATGCTGTGGGTAAGGGACTTTTTTGTCTCATTCAATCAGGAAATTAACAAAAAATCAAACAAATGTATGCAAAAATGTAAGGAAACCAGAAAGGTTCTTTTTATTCAGCTCATGCGGGTATCAGTTTTACAGCTCATTTCGCTATTTATGCTCTCAGGCGTGTTATTCGCCAATCCTGTTTCTGCAGAGAGTGTTTTGAATAAAAGGCTTTCCATCAGCTTAAAAAATGTGACGCTGGAAACAGCACTCAATAATATCCAGAACAAGGCAAATGTGAAATTTGTTTACAGTTCAACCATCATTCCACTGACCACAAAGGTGAGTGTGAACGCCAGTGAGGAAAAATTAGGCGATATTTTAAATGGTATGCTCACAGCACTCGATGTTGATTATACCGTAAATGCCAGTCAATATATCGTTTTAAAAAAAAACCAGTTCGCATTCGCCGATAGCCTGATTGCAAATGGCCTGGTCCTGCCTAACGTGCAGCGCATCGTTACGGGTAAGGTCATCGGAAAAGCTGATGGGAAACCATTTCCTGGTGTAAGTGTATCCATTAAAGGTACAAAAACGGGAACTGTCACGGGAGCCGACGGAAATTACAGGATCAGCGTTCCGAACAACGAAAGCGTTCTGGTCTTTACTTATGTCAGCTTTCAAACCCAGGAAATATTGGTAGAAGCAAACACTGTGATCAATGTTCAGCTGAGTGAAAGTTCAAATGCACTGAGTGAGGTTGTGGTTACGGCTGCAGGTATCAAAAGGGAAAAAACTACATTAGGTTACTCTGTTTCTACGCTGAGTTCAGATAAGCTGGCGCAGAAATCTGAGCCTGATCCGCTGCGCGCCCTGACCGGTAAAGTTGCGGGTGTGAACATCGGTTCATCAGGTGGTGTGGCCGGTGGTGCCACCAATATCAACATTCGTGGTAGTTCTTCACTGAACGGTAACAACCAGCCATTATTTGTTGTGGATGGTGTTCCGTTTGATAACTCAAGTTTCGGCAATGTAGGCGGACAGAGCAGTGGCGGTTCAAGTGTTACCAACCGTGCATTTGACCTTGATCCCAATAACATCCAGAGCATGACGGTACTGAAAGGTGCGGCAGCTGCAGCATTATATGGTTCCAGAGCGGCCAACGGTGCGGTGATCATCACTACCAAAGCAGGTAAGAAGATGAGCCGGAAAGGAACTGAGATTACCTATAATACATCTTACTCGGTTGAAAATGTTTCCGGTCTTCCGGAATACCAGACCAAATACGGACAGGGTACCAATAATGATTACCGCCAGGGGGTTTATGGTTCATGGGGCCAGCCTTTTCCGGGTGTGCAGAGTATCCTGCCAACAAGGGCTACCATCCCTGCCCAGCTGACAAGACAGTTTTCTTCGGCAGTTTTCCCCCAGTTATACCAGGCCGATGGTGTTACACCAATACAGATCCCTTACAGATCTTATGCTGAAGAAAATGCAAAGAATTTCTTCAGAACAGGCAGTGTTTATGAAAATGCACTTTCCATCTCTTCGGGCAGCGAAAAAGGAAACCTGAACGCAGGTTTTTCCAGGACGAACAATACAGGTGTTGTTCCGGGGAACTCCATCAACCGTACCTCGTTCAACATCAGCGGAAATATGAAGCTGGATAACAAGTTCTACGTAAGTGGTTCCATGAACTATGTCACTACAGGACAGAAAACACCACCTATCGGCGGTGCTACCGGTTCCATCATGTCTGCCCTGATGTATACGCCTACAAGTTTTGACCTTACCGGTAACCCTTACGAAAATCCTATTGACGGAAGTAACGTATACGATTATACAGGACTGGATAACCCGTACTGGTCTACCGTGCATAGTGTTTCTACAAGTAATGTAGACAGGTATTATGGTAATCTTGTACTCGGTTTTGATCCGCTGCCATGGTTAAACATACAGAATACTGCAGGTTTCAACGCCTATACAGACAGAAGACTGAATGTGCGCGGTAAAGGCTCCTCATCTTATTCAAACGGAAGTATCGCCACGGATGACATCTACCGTCAGGAGCTGGACAACACATTTTTAGTTACTGCTACTAAAAAACTGACCAGTGACCTCTCTTTAAGGTGGATTGCGGGTAATAACATCAATCAGCGTTTAACAGACCGTAAAGCATTCTACGGTGACGGAATTATAGTGGCGGATCTGAACACGATCACAAACACCAGTTCTGTGACACCTATTCAGTTAACCAACAACAGAAACTTATTGAAACAACGTTACTATGCATTTTTTACAGATATCACCTTTGACTATAAAGACTATGCCTCGTTAAACTTAGTTGGACGTAATGATATCTCTTCTACACTGCCGGCTAACAACAGAAGTTATTTTTATGGTGGTGCAAATGGTTCCTTCATCTTCACCAAAGCTTTCAAGATGGATGACAAGATCCTGAGTTTTGGTAAGGTCAGGGGAGGTTACACCCGTGTAGGTAACGAGTCTACCGCGTACCAGACAGCAGAATTCTACCTGGTAAATTCACCGCTTGGTGCTACCACAGGTGTAGGTTCTATCGGGTCGCCATTTACAAATTCCAATGGTACCTATAACTCTTCCACACTGGCCAACCTGTTAACCAATTCCAATCTGAAGCCTGAGTTTATCACAGAGCTTGAGGTAGGTACAGAACTGCAGTTCTTTAAAAACCGCATCGGCCTTGATGTTACCTATTACAACAAGAAAAGTACTTCCCAGATCTTTGAGGTAACGGCAGCGCCTTCATCAGGCTTCACTACCCAAATCTTAAACCTGGGTGAGGCTACCAATAAAGGTGTAGAGATTGCCCTTAACCTGGCACCTTTCCGCAACCCTAATGGATTTAGCTGGGATATTTCAACAGTATTTACCCGCAACAGGAACATGATCAACAACCTTGGAGGTTACCAGCAGTTCGTTTTTGGTGGTGCAGCCGGAACAAGCAGTGTACACATGGTGGGCCAGGCTTACGGTCTGATCTACGGAACGGCTTATGCACGTGATTCAGCAGGAGAGATCCTGATAGATCCAAATACTGGTAAACCACTGGTATCAGGCTCATTAAAAGCGATCGGTAATCCAAACCCTGATTACATCCTGGGTATCACCAACAACTTTACGTACAAAAGTTTCTCTCTCTCTGTATTGTTCGACCTCCAAAAAGGAGGCGATATGTATTCCAATACTGTCGGGCAAATGCTGTCCCGCGGTGTAACCAGGGATACAGAAAACAGGGAAGGCGTTTTGGTATCTCCGGGAGTACTGGGTAACCCTGCAACGCTGCAGCCTATTCTGGATGCAAACGGAAAGACCATTCCAAATAATGTAGGTATGGCTTATGAAGATTTGTTCTTCAACGGCGGTATAGGCCCGGGCGGTGTGGATGAAGGGTCAATTTTTGACGCTACTGTATTCCGTCTGCGCGAAATATCCCTTGCCTTCCAGTTCCCTAAAAGCATGCTGAAAGGAACACCGTTCGGATCAGGAATGATTTCGGTAACCGGCCGTAACTTGTGGTACTACGCACCAAATTTTCCTAAATACACAAATTTTGACCCTGAAGTAAGTTCATTGGGTGCAGGTAACTCCCAAGGGTATGACAACCTTTCGGTGCCAACAACCAAAAGATTTGGCGTTAACCTCAGGTTCACCTTTTAATGAATTGAAATTAAAGTATTTAAATCAGGTAGAATTATGAAATTGAGAAATAAAAAATACATGTTCCTGTTAGCCGGTGTATTGCTGACAGGTAGTGCCTGCAAGAAATTTGTAGACATCAACCAGGACCCGAACAATCCAACCACGGCACAGTTGACGCTGCTTTTGCCCTCCACAGAAATATCTATGGCAGGAAACATGTACCAGCTGAACAGCGGTACATCCACTATCATGCAGCAAACCATGTGGTCAACGTCTATCAGCCGTTACCAGCAGCAGGGTACAGACTATGCAAACTCCTGGGACGGCTTTTACAGTCAGACACTGAATGACCTTGAATCCATCATCTCCACAGGAACATCTACACAACAATGGGGTTATGTGGCCATCGCTAAGTTTGAGAAAGCTTATCTGTATAGCCTGATGGTAGACATGTGGGGCGATATTCCCTATTCAGAGGCTGAAAATGGCGCCGTAACCACCAGTCCTCCACTGGAAAAAGGAGATGCCATCTATGAGAAGCTATTGCTGATGATTGATGACGGGATCGCCGATGCGGGTAAGGTTACCGCTACTACGCTGGTGCCTTCCACTTCTGATGTTTTCTACGCAGGTACAAAAGCTTCATGGATTGCCATGGCAAACTCACTGAAGCTAAAGATGTATAATCAGATGAGATTGGTTGACCCTGCCAGATCGGCTACGGCTATCAAAACCCTGATTGCTGGATCGCTGATCAGTACCAATGCGCTTGACTTCACTTTTAAGTTTGGTTCAGGACAGAATCCGAATAACCGCCATCCATGGCACCGTGTGGAATACCAGTCCAGTAAAACTTTTTACCAGAACCAGTTCTTCATGGACCTGTTGTTTAACAATGATGATCCGCGTTTGAGAGATTTTATCTACAGGCAAACTGCAACTGCTGGTCTGAACAACTCAACCAACAGCAATGGTTACTATGGCCGTAACCCGGGTGATGGTACGGCTGCTCCTGCAGATTTGGCGCGCAGGGCTGAGTTCGGTGTATATCCTGCGGGAGGGCTTTATGATAACAGCCCTATCAACAACCTGACCGGGGCCAATTTATACCTGACCAATGTTGGCGCTACCTCGTCGCCTAAGGTTGTGGCCGTTACTGACGGAACAGGCGCGGGTGTGATTCCTTTTATCACCAATGCAATGGTGAAATTCATCAGGGCTGAGGCTGCCTTAACGCTGGCAACAGGTGACGATGCAAGGGCATATTTCAGTGATGGTGTTACCGCCAGCCTGAACAGCGTGAGCACATTTGCAGTTGCAAACGGTGGTGTAGCCATACCGGCAGCAAGCATCACAGGTCTTGTGGCTAAGCTGATGACGCAGTATGATGCCGCCACCGCTGCAGGAAAACTGAACATGGTCATGACGCAGAAGTATATTGCCACCTATGGTAATGGTATGGAAACATATAACGATTACAGGAGAACAGGTTTACCTGTGCTGCGTGATCTTTTATCTCCGCTGAGTACATTTCCTCTGCGCCTTTATTACTCTCAGACAGAACTTTCTGCAAATACCTCTTTTGGTGCCAACGCCAGTGCCTTACAGGTTGCGCAGCAGGTGACGCCGGTTTTCTGGGATAAATAAAACTGACGGATAAAATTGCCGGGGATAAAAAGCTAATCAAAACTATTACCAAATAAAAAGAATTATGAAAAATTTTATACTGTCCATATCATGCATCTGTTTGCTGGGATTAGGTGCATGTAAAAAGACCCATTATGAATGGGAGGGTTATACCTACACTGCCATGCCTACGGTGAAAATAGATACTGCGATGTCTGCATTGCCTACCCGCCAGAATGCTAAGGTTTCATTTTTCAACCTGAAGGATGCCAACCTTGCCAATGAGCGGATGTCATTCACCCTGAACTGGGAAGGATCGGGTTATGCAAGTGTAACCTCAATAGAGGTGTACAGAAGTTTTAACAAAGCAGAGGCGAGTGTACCTGCTTACCCTATCGTGATCTCTTCACCGGGTAACCAGTACCCGAATATCGCCCAGTTTCCTGTTCCCGGAAATATCGGAACAGCGGATGTACTGTACGAAACGGTAACTACCTTTCCAAAGACCTATACCTTTACTGCGGCAGAACTTGCTGCATTGAATGGTGTGAGTTTAAGCTCGGTTGCGGTGAACGATTACTTCCTGTTTAAGTTTGTGGTAAACCTGTCTGACGGGCGCCGCATCGCTGCCTGGTTTGCCAACCTTGCAGATGAGTCGCGCGGGGAACCCGGAGAGACCCGTACAGGAGTACGCTTCAAAAGCCAATAGTCATCTCGTTACATACCGGATAGCCGGTCATTCTGACCGGTTATCCGCTCTATGTATGCTCATCAGCAGCAACAGCATAGAATTACAATACTTACTATAGAAACTAACATGGTCATACATAAAAAAAATGCTGCAAAAGCACTGTTCGTACTGCTGCTGGCTGCAAGTGCAGGTAGGGTGAATGCGCAGGTCAGCGATCAGTCGGCCCCGGTGCCGGTAGACAAAAAGTACACTGCAGAAATTAAAAAGATCGCTGCGGCGCCGCTGGTTAAAAAAGCAATGCAGCAAATCGTTGATCTGGAAAAGGAAACCATGAGTAATCATGTGCTGCTGACCGAGATCCCTTCCCCTCCGTATAAAGAGGCCAAAAGGGCGGCAAAGTTTTTAGAAATGATCACAGCCGCAGGAGTGGATTCCGTTTGGACAGATACTGCCGGCAATGTACTGGCACTCCGTAAAGGCCGTACCCGCAAAAAACGGGTAGTGCTTGAAGCGCATATGGATACCGTTTTCCCTGAAGGTACCGATGTGACGGTAAAGTACCGGGGTGATACCCTGTGTGCTCCCGGCATTGGAGATGATACCCGCTCGCTGGCCGTTGTGCTGACGATTGCGAAGGTGATGAAACAAACGGGAATCCAGACCGATGCCGACGTTCTGTTTGTTGGTGCTACAGGTGAAGAAGGACAGGGAGACTTGAGGGGTGTTAAAAATCTTTTCAGCGCTGCAGGCCCTGGAAAAATTGATTCCTTCATTGCCATTGACGGCTCTGGAACAGAAGGCATTGTACACCGTGCACTGGGTTCTCACCGTTACAGGGTCACTTTCAAAGGACCGGGCGGCCACTCTTCCGGTGCCTTCGGTATCGGCAATCCGCACAACGCCCTGGGCCGTGCTATGCACTACTGGGACGAAACGGGCAATGCCTATGCTGCAATACCCGGTGTAAGGGTAACTTTTAGCGTAGGGGTAATAGGCGGCGGTACTTCTGTCAATTCCATTCCTTTTGAATCATGGATGGAAGTAGATATGCGTTCCGAAAACCCTGAGCGCTTAAATGCGATGGATGCTTTGTTCCAGGCTGCAGTACAGAAAGCACTGGCAGAAGAAAATGCAATGAAAAAGGCAGGTAAGGACCTGACTGTAGATATTAAATTAATTGGCGACCGCCCTGCGGGAGGCAACCCTGCAACAATTCCGTTAGTTCAGCACATGATGGCTTCAATAGTTTATCTTGGTGGAACACCAAAACTGGGCGTGGCGTCAACAGACTCCAACACTCCATTTTCAAAAGGTGTACCGGCAATGACCATCGGTCAGGGCGGAAAAGCAGGCAATGCACATTCACTCAATGAGTGGTTTTTAAATGATAAAGGTTACATCGGGATTCAGCAGTCGCTGCTGGTGCTGCTCTCTGAAGCAGGTTTAGCTACAAAATAACCATAACATGAAAAAATTGACCATACCAGCACTGTTTCTACTGCTCACACTTGCTGCGGCTATGCCCGGTTCTGCCCAGGAACAGCGCACCAAAAACGTGCCCATTGCGCCTGAGTACACGGCAGAGATCAAAAAGATTACCGGCTCTGCAAAAGTAAAAAAAGCGATGCAGCTGATTGTGGACATGGAACCGGAAACGATGAAAAACCATGTGCTGCTGACCGAAATTCCTGCACCTCCCTATATGGAGAAGATCAGGGGAGAGAAGTTCGCAGAGATGATGAAAGCTGCCGGGGTAGATTCCATCTGGACAGATACTGCCGGGAATGTGATTGCATTGAAAAAAGGTAAAACACGCAAAAAACGTGTGGTACTGGAAGGCCACCTGGATACGGTATTTCCTGAGGGAACCGATGTGACCGTTAAATACAAAGGTGATACCCTCGTTGCACCGGGCATCAGTGATGACACCCGCGCACTGGCCTTGCTGCTCACGCTCGTGAAGGCTATCAAACAAACGGACATTCAGACCGATGCCGATGTCTTATTTATAGGAACCACAGGCGAAGAAGGCCAGGGAGACCTGCGGGGTGTTAAAAACCTTTTCAGCGCATCCGGCCCGGGTAAGATTGATACTTATATCGCGATTGAAGGAGGCCCCGTAGGGCGTATTGTTCACCGCGGGCTGGGTTCTCACCGTTACCGCATTACTTTTAAAGGACCGGGCGGGCACTCTTCAGGTGCCTTTGGGATCGGAAACCCGCACAATGCGCTGGGCCGCGCCATCCATTACTGGGCGGTAGATGCCGATAAGTTTTCGCAGCTGGAAGGAGCACGGGTTACTTACAACGTAGGCGTGATTGGTGGAGGTACCTCTGTCAATTCTATTCCCTTTGAATCCTGGATGGAAGTAGACATGCGTTCAGAAAGCCCGGAACGCCTGGCTGGTATGGATGCGCTGCTGCAGGCAGCCGTAAAAAAAGCACTTGCAGAAGAGAATGCGATGAAAAAAACGGGCAAAGACCTTAGGGTTGAGGTAAAGCTGATCGGCGAGAGGCCTTCAGGCGGCAATGACCCGAATCTGCCGGTCATCCAGCGTGCCATGGCAAGTGCAGTTTACTTTGGCGCTGAGCCTAACTTAGGGATAGGATCAACCAATTCCAATATTCCTATTTCCAAAGGAGTGCCTGCTGTAACCATTCCGCGTGGCGGAAAGGATGGCGGGGCACATTCGCTGAATGAATGGTTTTTGAACGACAAAGGGTATCTGTCTATACAGCAGGCCCTGGTGATCCTGCTTTCGGAAGCCGGACTGGCGAATTAATGAATGATGATCAATTTAGAATGAAGAGATGTTAAAAATAGTAAAGGCCATACCTGTTTTTTGTACACTGCTTTCCGCGCTTCAGCCGGCCGCCCAGGAACTTCCTAAAACGGCTCCGATAGCGCAGCAGTATACCGCTGATGTGGCAAAAATCACCAGTAAAGCAGTTGTGAAAAAGGCTTTGCAGACGATCATTGACCTGGAAAAGGAAACCCGGAGCAACCACATTACGCTAACAGAGATCCCGGCACCGCCCTATAAAGAAACGGCCAGAGGTATCAAATTTGCCGAAATGCTCAAAGCCGCCGGTGTAGATTCTATATGGACGGACACGGCTGGTAATGTGATTGGCCTGCGTAAGGGCAAAACCGGCAAAAAGAAAGTTGTGCTGGAAGGTCATCTGGATACCGTATTTCCTGATGGAACCGATACGAAGGTCACTTTCAAAGGAGATACCCTATACGCACCCGGCGTAAGTGATGATACCCGGGGGTTGGCGGCGCTGCTTACCGTAGTAAAATCCATGAAACAGACCGGTATCCAGACCGATGCAGATATTTTATTTATCGGCACCACCGGTGAAGAAGGACAGGGAGACCTGAGAGGCGTAAGGAACCTGTTCAGCCCGTCAGGCCCCGGTAAAATAGATTCCTATATCGCATTTGACGGAACAGGATATGGGCATACTACCCACCGCGGTTTGGGTTCGCACCGTTACCGGGTAACCTTCAGGGGTCCCGGAGGGCATTCTTCGGGAGCATTCGGTATGGGTAACCCACACAATGCCTTAGGGCGTGCCATGCACTACTGGGACGAGTCTGGAAATGCATTTGCCGCTACACCGGGCATCAGGGTAACTTTTAGCGTAGGCGTAATCGGGGGTGGTACCTCTGTAAATTCCATTCCTTTCGAATCCTGGATGGAAGTAGACATGCGTTCAGAGAACCCTGAACGGTTAAACGCCATGGATGCCCTGTTGCAGGCTGCGGTAAAAAAAGCGCTGGCAGAGGAGAATGCAATGAAAAAAGCAGGTAAAGACCTTACTGTAGAGATAAAATTGATTGGCGACCGCCCTGCGGGAGGCAGCGATCCAAAACAGCCGTTGGTGCAGCATGCAATGGCAGCAATGAAATACCTGGGTGCAAGCCCTACACTGGGCGTTGGTTCTGCAAACTCCAACATCCCGATCTCAGTTGGCGTACCGGGCATTACGATAGGTTCGGGAGGCGAGTCGGGAAATTACCACGCTTTGAACGAATGGTTCTTGAATGATAAAAAGGGATATCTGGGTATCCAGCAATCCCTGCTGGTCTTGTTAGCCGAGGCTGGCGTAGTAAATAAATAAAATGTAAAAATGGAGAATATGTACAACAAATTTAGCAAAATGTTTACCCTGGCTTTGCTGTGTACAGCAGGCTTAGCCAGCGCGCAATCCATTCCTTCACCAAAGGATTACTTTGGGTTTAATATCGGGGATGACTACAAGCTGACCACCTACACGCAGGCGGAGGCGTATTACAAAAAATTAGCGGCTTCGCCGCGGACCAAGCTGGTTGATATCGGGATGACGGAAGAAGGCCGCCATCAGTGGATGCTGATCGTTTCCTCACCGGAAAACATCAAAAAACTGGCTGAATACAA
>Ga0247730_1000167_pt1 | contig 64465 bp, 53 predicted proteins | sample UWRJL073202C2_FD_180959 | JGI IMG/M metagenome (GOLD analysis project Ga0247730, IMG submission 180959) | Plant litter microbial communities from Arlington Agricultural Research Station in Wisconsin, United States - UWRJ-L073-202C-2 | ecosystem: Environmental > Terrestrial > Plant litter >...
AACATGGTCGACCTCGACTCCGACCCGACCAAGCTCATCGACGTCGTCGAGATCGGCAAGCAGCTGCTCATCACGCGCGGAGCGCTTACGACGTTCTCGATCGCCAACGACGTCGCGAAGTACTTCGCGATCATCCCCGCGATGTTCCTGGTCGCCTACCCGTCGCTCGACACCCTGAACGTCATGGGGCTGGCGACGCCGGAGTCGGCGATCCTCTCGGCGGTCATCTTCAACGCCCTCATCATCGTGGCGCTGATCCCGTTGGCCCTGCGAGGCGTCAAGTTCCGGGCGGCCTCCGCCTCGGACGTGCTGCGGCGCAACATCCTCGTGTTCGGACTGGGCGGCGTCATCGCGCCGTTCATCGGCATCAAGCTCATCGACCTCGTCATCTCCACCATCCCAGGAATCGGGTAGCACCATGAACGCGCACACCATGATCAAGGACCTCGGCCGCCAGTCCCTCGCGGGACTGCGCATCCTGATCGTCCTCACCGTCATCCTCGGCATCGCCTACCCGGCGGCCGTGTGGGGCGTCGGACGGGTCGTCCCCGGCCAGGCCGACGGGCAGACCGTCACGGTCGACGGCCAGGTCGTCGGATCGGGCCTCATCGGCCAGAACTTCGAGGGCGACGAGTGGTTCCACTCCCGTCCCTCGGCGAACGAGTACGACACCCTCGCGTCGGCGCCGACCAACCTCGGCCCGTCCAACCCCGACCTGCTCGCCGCGATCGCGGAGCGCCGTGCCGAGATCGCCGAGACCGAGTCGGTCGACCCGGCCGACGTCCCGCCGGACGCCCTCACGGCCTCCGGGTCGGGACTGGACCCGCAGATCTCCGTCGACTACGCGCGGATCCAGGTCGCCCGGGTCGCCGAGGCCAACGGGCTGTCGGAGTCGGCGGTCAGGTCGCTGGTCTCCGAGCACACCGAGGGCCGTTCGCTGGGCTTCCTGGGCGAGCCCGGGGTCAACGTCCTGCGGCTGAACGTCGCGGTCCGAGCAGCGGCGGAACGGGTCGGCTGACGGTGACGGCGCGGTCATGACGCTCGTCCTCGCGGTCGACGACGACCCGGCCATCCTGCGCACCCTCGGCATCAACCTCCGGGCACGTGGCTACGAGGTCGAGCTCGCCACCGACGGGCGGTCGGCGCTCCAGCTCGTCCACGAGCGCCTGCCCGACGTCGTGCTGCTCGACCTGGGCCTGCCCGACGTGGACGGCATCGGGGTCCTGCGGCAGGTGCGCTCGTTCAGCCAGGTCCCCGTCATCGTGGTGTCGGCCCGGGCCGAGGCCGACGACAAGGTCGAGGCCCTCGACCTCGGTGCCGACGACTACGTCTCGAAGCCGTTCAGCATCGAGGAGCTGCTGGCCCGGGTGCGCGCCTCGTCCAGGCGAGGCGTCGTCGGCGCCACCGAGCCCGTGATCCAGGTCGGCGGACTGCTGATCGACACCGCCGACTCGAAGGCCACGCGTGACGGCACGATCATCCACCTGACGCCCACGGAGTGGAAGATCGTCTCCGCGCTGGTCCGCAACCGTGGACGGCTCGTGCGCCAGGTCGACCTGCTGCACGAGGTGTGGGGTCCCCGGTACGAGCAGGAGACCGGCTACCTGCGGGTCCACCTCGCGAGCATCCGCCGCAAGCTCGAGCCCGACCCGGGCGCCCCGTCGCTCTTCGTGACCGAGGCGGGTCTCGGCTACCGGTTCAACCCCGAGTGAGAGGCGCACGAACGTGAGACGCCGCCCCCGCCGTGACGGCGGGGGCGGCGCACGATGTGGGTCAGACGCAGAGCGGCCGGTCGGGGGCCGTGCTGAGCAGGTCCGCCACGATGAGCTGGGGGTCGACCTGGATCACGGTGATGCCCAACGGCGAGAGCATCGCGTGAAGGGCGCTCTCACTGAGCCTGATCCACTCACGGCCCGGCTGCACCGCCTCGAGCGCGGTGATCGAGGTGAAGGCGATGCCGACGCGCCTGCCGTTGCGCCGACGAGCGGTCATGGGCGTGAGGGTGCCGAACGGCGAGTGGCGGACGGGGACGACCAGGGTGTTCATGCGGTGGTGCTCCTTCGATGCGGGACGTGCTGGCAGCACGAACGTATGGTCGCGTCCCGACGGGGAGAAGGGGCTTGGCGCGATGCTGACGAGACCTTGACGGGTTCTGAACGATGCGGGGGAGAACGTGAGGCCTGCGGACGTTCGCGTCAACGGATCCGCCGCGCTCGTCTACGCTCCTGGGATGGAGACACGACGTGGACGCCCCCGTGGGCTGACCCTCGACCAGATCTGCGACGCCGTGGTCGAGGACGGCATGACGACGTTCAGCATGCCGTCGGTCGCCGATCGGCTGGGCGTCGCGCACTCCGGCCTCTACCGGTACGTCCCGAGCCGCGAGGCGCTCCTGGTCGCGGTGCTCGACAAGATCTCCGGCGAGGCGAGCTGGCCGGCGCCGGGCGCTCCCTGGCGCGAACAGCTGGTCGCCCTCGGCGAGGCGCTCTGGACCATCTGCACGACATATCCCGGCTACGCGATCGCGGCACCGTCCACGGAGCACGTCTCGCCGGGATTCGTCGCCGGCCTGACACCGACCGTCGAGACCCTCCACGGGCAGGGCTTCGACCTGTTCGCCGCGACGGCCGCCACCGAGTTCGTCGCGACCCTGGTCGTCAACTCCTCGATGCTCGCCGACCGGATGGCCAAGCTCAAGACCGTCGACGGCGTCCCGGAGCACACGATCCCCGGCTTCGCCGACCCCGAGCTGTGGAGCGGCCGGGCCTGGTACCAGCGGCACCTCGACGTCTACCTCGACGGGCTCGCAGTGCGTCTCGGGCGCGACGGCGCCTGACGAGACCGTGCGCGGTTGCCCGTCGCGGGTGCCGCGCGCACGATGGATCCATGCTCGTACGTCCACTGGTCGCGGCGGCCACCCTGCTTCTCGTCGTGGCCGCCTGCGGCACCGGATCGGACGAGTCGCAGGACGTCGACCCGGCGCCGTCCGACCCGACCTCGACCGCCACGGCTCCGCCGCCCCGACCGACCGCGCCCGAGCCGACGACGGCCGGCACCACGATCACCGGGGTCGTCGGCGACGGCGTCGAGACGGGCTGCCTGACGCTGACCACGACGGGCAGCACCCGCACCACCTGGCTCCTGGTGGGTCAGACGGCCGGCGTGACGGCGGGCGACCGGGTCACGGTACGCGGAAGCCCGGCCCCCGACCTCGCCACGCGGTGCCAGCAGGGGACACCGTTCGTGGTCGAGACCGTGGAGCCGGGCTGACCTCACCGCCGGGTGGCTACCGCGTGGTGCCCCCTGCGACGCTCCCGACCGTCACCGATCCGGTGCCGAGGACGGCACCCTCGGACGACAGCACCCGCATCTCGCCGAACAGCCGGCGTCCTGCCTCGGGTGCGGCCGTGGCCGTCAGGGCACCGGCGACCGTGACCGTCGCGCCCCGTGCCAGCTCGACGTCGCCACCGGCGACCTCGAGCGATCCGAGGCCCGGCGAGTAGAACACGTCGAGGTAGTCGTACTCCGTCGTGCCGGCCGGCACCGAGTAGCCGTCGACGACGACCGTGTAGGTGCCCGCCGCCGGGGCGTCGAGCGTCACCGACTCCTCGGAGTCACCGTCGGCCGACTGCCCGACCTGGGTGCCCGCGGCGTCGAACACCGTCAGGTCGAGATCGGCCGACGCGTCCGACGTGTTGCCGATCGTCGCCGTCAGGGTGGACGCGTTCTGCGGGACCACGACCTCGAACTCCTGGCTGTCGAGGTCGGCGATCGTCTTGCGCTCCGACAGGGCACTGCCGAGGTCGCCGCCCGTCGGCGTGATCATGACCGGTCCGAAGTCGTTCTTGACCGACCACTCGAGCGCCGTCGGAGCACCCGTCGTGACCGACTCGAGCGTCTGGGACGCCGGGTCGACCGTCACACCCTGCACCGCGGCCTTGAGCGAGTACGGGTTGTCGAGGAACGGCGACGTGCGTCGTGACTCGACGGCGATCTCCCAGACTCCCGGCAGCGGGTCGGCGTAGCTGCGCGACGTCGGCTTGCAGACCGATGCGTCGCTGTAGTTGGTGTAGCAGGCCGTCGTCGCGGTCGGATCGACCGGGACGCCGTACGGGTTGATCGCGATGAACCGGGTCTGGCTCTTGGTCGCGATGCCCGACAGGTTGACCTGCAACGCCTTGGCGCCCTCGGGCACCGTCACGAACGTCGACGTCGCCTGGTTGCGGACGGCCTCGCCCTTCGTGCTGGTGGCGAAGTCGGGCGCGGTGAACGCCGCGGACTGCACGACCGTCAGCAGCACCCGGTGGTCGACGACGGACGTCTTCGGATCGTCGATCTCGAGGATCGCCGAGTGGACGCCGACCGTCTTCGCCTTGGCGGTCACGACGACGTTCTTCGTGGCGCCCTTGCCGAACGACACCGACGCCGGTGCCGAGAAGGTGCCGTCGTTGCCGACGATCTTCAGGGTGTGGCTGACCGATCCGGCCTTGCCCGAGGTCCGGGTGACCTTGAGGGTGTAGTTCTTCGCGACCTTCAGCTTCTGCCCACCGGCGTCCGCAGCGCACCGGTTGTAGACACCGGAACCCTGGTCGGGTGTGGCGAGCAGATCGGACAGCGGCGAGCAGACCGGCGCCGTGACGGTGAAGTCGCTCGCGTCGGGCGACTTCAGCAGCAGCTTCCACGCACCGGGCACGTCCATCTGGCCGGCACCCTGGCCGATCGACTCGACCCCCTTGATGCGATCGGCCGACGTGTACAGCGAGTCGCGCAGCTGGCGCGGCGTGACGGCGATGCCCTTCGAGACCGACGCGGAGAGCAGCAGTGCTGCGCCGCCTGCGGCCTGCGGGGACGCCATCGACGTGCCGTTGAACATCGCGTAGCCGATGGGCAGCGTGTAACCCGCCTCGGCGAGATCGGGCTGCTTGAGCCAGCGCGGGACCGTCGAGACGGCGGAGCCGGGAGCGGCGATGTTGGGCTTGAAGCCACCGCTCTCGGTCGGTCCGCGCGACGAGAACGTGTGCAGGTTCAGCGGCGACTTCACGACCGAGCCGTAGTTGGACAGCCAGGTCTCCTTCGTGATCGACGAGGCGACGCTCACGACGTCGTTCGCGACGGACGGGTCGCCCACCGTGTTGACGCCGGCACCGCTGTTGCCCGCCGAGATGAACAGCTGCACGCCGTAGTCGGCGATGAGCCGGTCGTAGATGCGCGCACGGGCGTTGTTGGCGTCGTTGAGGGCCGGTAGCCCGCCGATCGACATGTTGACGACGTCGACGCCGCGGTGGGTGACGAGGTCGACCATGCCGTCGAGCAGTGCGGCGTTGGTGCAGCCGCCACCCCAGGTGCAGGCACGCGACGAGACGATCTTCGCGCCGGGCGCCTGGCCGTCCATCGTTCCGCCGAACATGTCGTTGGCGGCCGTGATGCCGGCGACGTGCGTCGCGTGGGCGTCCTCGACGATGCCGATGTTGACGAAGTCGGCCGTGCCCTCGAGGCCGTACGGCTCGAGGCTGACGTCCTCGCGGTACTCCACGACGAACGGGCTCGACTCGACGACGTCGGTCGCGGGGTTGTCGGTGCCGAAGTGACCGATCTGGAAGTCGTCCCGGTAGGGCGCGATCTTCTCGGTCGCGGAGAACGTCCTGTCCTGGTCGGCGTCGACCCAGATGTCGTGGGTGTCGACGTCGTACAGGACGCCGAACCTGTCGGTCGTGTCACCGTCGCGGTTGACGTCTCCGCCGGGCTCGCTGGCCGCGGTGATGCTCTCGGAGAACTGGTTGACGGTGTAGGTGCCGGCGGCAGGAGCCGTCCACGTGCCGGCGGCGTAGGTGAACGTCGGCGCCGCTGCGACCTCGGTGATCATGGGACGCCAGGTCGCGTCGCTGTCGAGGACCGGGTCGGTCGCGGTCACCCAGTCGACGATCTTGCGCTCGCCGGTGGTGGTCTTCTGCAGGGCCGGGTGGTCGAGGTCGACGCCGGAGTCGAGGACGCCGATCGTGATGCCGCGGCCGTCGTACGTCGGGTGCGACTTCTTGAAGTCGACCGAGCCGATGTCCTGCGTCGGCATGTACGGGTTGGCGTCTGGCGTCTTCCTGCCCGGAGCGGCGACCTTCGCCGCTGCTGCACCGGCCTTGGTGGCGGGTGCCGGCTCGAGCGGCACCGTCTCGTCGAGGTCGACGGCGGTGACCGTCGACAGCTTCGAGACCTTCTCGACCGCACCGGTCGGGACGCTCGCGCGGACGTAGCCGAGCTTGTCGTCGACCGTGCCGATCCAGCCACCGGCCGACTCGAGCTTGTCGACGACGGCCTTCGTGGCCCTGCGGTCGGTCGCGAGCATCACGGTGACCCGCTTGGTGCCCTTGCGCTCGGCGGTGGCGAGCAGCCGGCGGTCGTGCTGGCCGAGCTTGTCGCTGGGCTCGGCGGCCTTGGCCTGCTCGGTCTGCGGGTCGGCGACGGGCGCCCTCTGGAGCTTCGCAGTGGGATCGTCCGCGGTGGCGGCCGATCCGGGTGCCACGGATGCGGCGAGAAATGCCCCGATGATGCCGACGGTGGCGCCGGCCCTTCGGGACGTCTGGCGTGGGATGGCCATGTGTTGACGTCCTCTTCTCTGACTCGGGTGATCGACCCGATTCCCCCCCTGGGGAAGTGACTGAACCGCCGTCAGTCTCGCCCACGCCCCGCCGGCGCGCCAGAGTCCGAAGGTTGCGAAAGGATGACCGGCCTAGGCACCGCCGGTGGAGATGACGGCGTGCAGCGCGGCGTCGAGGATGTCGAGGCCCTCGTGGAGCTCGTGCTCGGTGATGGTCAGGGGTGGCGCGATGCGGAAGATGCCGCCCATGCCGGGGAGCTGGACGATGTTCATGTGCAGTCCGCGTTCGAGGCAGGCCGTGGTGACGGCCTGGCCGAGCCGGTCGGCCGGGGCCTTGGTGGTCTTGTCGGTGACGAGCTCGATCCCGCGGAGGAGGCCCTGTCCGCGGACGTCGCCGACGACGTCGTACTTCTCCTGGAGGTCACGCAGGCGTTCGGCGAGCTGGTCACCCAGCAGCCGGGCCCGTCCGACGAGGTCGTCCCTCTGGATGACGTTCAGCACGGTCAACGCGACCGAGGCGGCCAACGGGTCCGAGACGTGGGTGGTGAAGAAGAGGAACCCGCGGTCGTGGCAGACCGCTTCGATGTGCTCCGAGGTGATGACGGCGGCGACGGGCAGCCCTCCACCGAGGGTCTTGGACAGGGTCAGCAGGTCGGGGACGACGTTCTCCCGCTCGAACGCGTACATCAGGCCGGTGCGGCCGAAACCGGTCTGGGCCTCGTCCACGATCAGCAGCATCCCCCTGTCGGCGCACATCTGCTTCAGCCTCGTGAGGTATCCGGGTGGGGGTTCGATGATCCCGCCCGAGGACAGGATCGGTTCGACGATGCACGCTGCCAGGCTGCCGGCGGACTGCTGGTCGATCAGGTCGAACCCGTACGCCAGCTCCGCCTCCCAGTCGTGGGTGCCGTCGGGGTGGCGGAAGGGGGACCGGTAGCCGTTGGGGGTCGGCAACGTCAGGTTGCCCGGCATCGGCGGGCCGTAGCCCCTGCGGCCCGCCGAGAACGTCGCCGCCGCAGCGCCGGACGTCATGCCGTGCCAGGACCGGTCGAACGACACGATCTCGTACCTCCCGGTGAACAGCTTGGCCATCTTGATCGCGGCCTCGTTGGACTCCGCGCCCGTGGTCAGCAGCAACACCTTGGACAGCTGCTCGGGCAACGTGTCGGACAGCTCCCGGGCCAGGTCGACCACCGGACGCGACAGCATCCCCGAGTACAGGTGGTCCAGGTGGGTCATCGACGCCGTGACCGTCGCGACCACCTCGGGGTGCGAGTGCCCCAGGATCGCCGACATCTGGCCCGACGTGAAGTCCAGGATCGGCGTCCCGGTGCTGTCGTACACGTACGACCCCGCCGCCCGCTCGATGATCCGCGGTGTGAACGACGACCCGTACCGCACCACATGACGTTCGACGGCGTGCCAGAACGTGGCGCTGGCGGCGGATGGTTCTGGTGTCCTGGTCATGGCGGCGAGTCCTCATCAGCGACGGGTGGCGGGTCTGGCGTCGCCAGTCTGGCATATCTGACTAGGCCACAAGTGGTGCTCGGCAGGATTCTCCCCCGTCCGGAGGCCCCGGACGATGCGGGAACTTGCGGGATGACGGGCGTTGCTCACCTGCACAGGGCCGTGTGGCCCGTTAGTGTCGTCTCGGCGGCCGTTCCGGCCGCTTCATCTGACCACAGGAGCAGCAATGACGAACAAGACCGACCTCATCGCCCTCGTCGCCGAGAAGACCGGTTCGAGCAAGGCCGACGCGACCACCGCGCTGGACGCAGTCCTCGACGGGATCGCCGACGAGCTCGCCGGCGGCAACAGCGTCGTTCTGGCCGGATTCGGAACGTTCGAGACGCGTGAGCGCGCCGCCCGCACGGGTCGCAACCCGCAGACCGGCGAGTCGATCGACATCGCCGCCTCGACCTCGGCCGCCTTCAAGCCCGCCGCCGCACTGAAGCGTCGCGTCGCCGGCAAGTAGTCCGGTGCCACTGCCGCTCGGCCCACTCGGGGGTCGGCCGGCAGGCCCGCTGTCACACGGTGCAGCGGGTGTGTGACCTGAGGTGGCGGGTGGGTCCCACCACCTCAGGGGAGCAGTGACGACCCGGACGCCGCGAACCTGCCTTCCAGACGCCCGCACGGGCGCTCGTCCCGCGACGAATCGACCCCGGCCGCCTGAGCCCGACGAGGAGCCGCTGACCGGGATCGGACGCCGACGACATGGACGGCGTTCGCCGAGGGGCCCTCGTGAGCTCCGGGCGGGGATGCCGCGCGGCTCGAGGGGAGTACGTTGGCAGCGGGGGATGGATTGAGCAAACAGTCCCGAGCTCGTGGAAAGCGAGCAGGGTGACGTTTCTAGGACGTTGACCCTGCTCGTGACGTCACCCTCCCTGACGTCGCCCCTCGATCCGCCGACCCGGCTGCCGTCTTCGGGCGGGCTGCCCCGCGTCGCAGCAGCCCGGGTGAACAGGTTCTGAAGGTCCGCGGGGTGGTGCGACGCGACCACCGGGCAGGCGCGTTCGCGGCGGCATGACGACGGCCGGTCTGTGATTGACTTGGTGCCACGTTTCCCGTGAACGACTCGCGGCGGGCGGGGAAGGGGACACGGTGGACATCGCGCAGCTGCTCGCATCCATGGCGCTCGAGGTGCACGATCAACCCACCCCCCAGGACACCGTCGACCGCATCGGGTACTTCGCCAGGGATGCCGTGGCCGGAGACGACGCCGGCATCCTGCTCAGCGTCGCTCGCCGCGAGATCACGACGATCGCCGCCACGTCGGACAGGGTCCAGGAAGCGCACGCCTCACAGGCCGCGACGAACGAGGGCCCCTGCCTGGACAGCATCTACGAGGGCGCCCCGACCTACCGGTGCAACGACACCTCCAGCGACCCGCGGTGGCCTGTGTGGGGCCCGCTGGCCAAAGACCTGGGTGTACGCAGTGTCGTCTCTGTCAGGTTGGCGACGAACGACCGGAAGCTCGGGTCGCTGAACGTCTACGCGAGCAGGCCGGACGCCTTCTCCTCGGAGGACGCGAATGCGCTGGAGTTCCTGGCCGCGCACGCCTCCGTCGCGATCGCCACGGCGCTGCACGGCGAGCAGCTCCTCGCCGCCCTCGACAGTCGGACGGTGATCGGCCAGGCCCAGGGCATGCTCATGGTCACCTTCGGCCTGACGGCCGAGGGCGCGTTCCTCTACCTGCGGCGCATCTCGCAGGACTCGAACCGCAAGCTCGCCGCCATCGCCCAGGAGATCGTGGACGACCCGAAGCGGCTGCGGGCCCACCTCCCTGACAGGTGAGCCCGTGGCGGGTCCGACCTCTCACGGTGCGGCGGCGGTGGGGTGGCAACGGCGAGTCCGCCGACAGACCCGGGACCGGGAGGCGGGTCGGGCGCCTCGGGTGAACCCGCGAGATCCGGGTACGTCAGCGACATGGTGTCGGTCTTTCCTAGGGGGATACGAGGCTTAGGCGCCGGGGTTCTACCCGTGAGCCCCGGCGCTGCCTCACCGAGACCAGCCGGCTCTCGGACCGGGTCAGTCGTCCGTCGGTCTGGAGTTCGACTCCGCCTGGACGATGACGGCTTCCGCCACTGAGAACAGCCGCGTGTTCTCGTGCTGCGAGATCCGTTTGAGGAAGTCGAACGCCGGCTCCGAGCCGATGGAGAACTTCTGCATCAGGATGCCCTGTGCCTGGGCGATCGTGGTGCGCGTCTCCAACGCCGTCTCCAGGCCCTTCGCTCGTTCTGCGACCGCGAACACGGAGGTGGCGTGGGCGGCCAGCATCTCGGCCACCTCCTCGTCCGCCTGCGTGAACGCGCTCGGTCGGTCGGCGTAGATGTTGAGCGAGCCGTAACCGCGAGTGCGCGTCGCAAGACGGACGCCGACCGTCGACCGGATGCCGATCTGCGCAGCAGCCGGTCCCCACTGGGGCCAGCGCAGGTCCTTGCTCACGTCGTCGGACCGGTAGGTGGCGCGGCCCTCGATGGCGTCCAGGCACGGTCCTTCGTCGAACTTCACCTGCAGCTGGTGGGCCTCGTCCACCCGCGGGGTCGTCGCCGCCGGTGTCTCGATGTTCGAGCGACTGTGCGTCCTGAGGACACCTGCGTCGTCGGCGTCCAGGATGAGTCGGGCGTAGTGGCTCACCCGGGCGAGCATCGACGAGGGATCGCCGTCGTGCTCCAGCTCCAGAGCCATGTCTGCGAGCATGCGTGCCACGTCCATGGGTTTCTCTTCCTGTTGGTATCGGCAGGTACCCGAACCGGCGCGGGCGAACCTAGGACTCCTGCGGCGGGGGGTTGCCGGCCTCGGTGACGATGGTCCTGGCGATCTCCACCAGCCTCGTGTTCTGGTCCTGGGAGAACCGTCGCAGGATGCTGAAGGCGCGGTCGGCGTCGACGGCATAGCGCTCGATCAGGACGCCCTGTGCCTGACCGATGAGGGTACGGGTGTCCAGCGCCGACCTCAGTCCTTCGATCTCCTCGCTGAGCCGCAGCGCGACCGACGCCTGGTAGGCCACGGCCCGGCCGAGCTCGACGTCCTCGGCGGTGAACCTGTGGCCGGCCGGTCCGTACACGTTGAGGGCGCCCAAGCGGCGTCCACCGCCCTGCAGCGCCGACGACAGGATGCTGTCGAAGCCAAGACGGATGACACGAGGACCCCACGACGGCCACCGCAGGTCCTGGCCGATGTCGTTGCAGAGCACCGAGCGGCCGTGCGTCGCTGCGTCCACGCACGGCCCTTCGGACAGCACGTCCTGGAGCTCGTCGGCCTGACGGACCAACGTGTCGGTCGGGCCCGCCGGCGGGAACCGCGTCGCCCGGTCCTGCAGGAGGGTGACGCCCGCGTGACCGGTTCCGAAGGCGCGGGCGGAGAACGACGTGACGCGCTCGACCGTCTCGTTGACCGAGCGTGCCCGGACCAGCTCGTCGGCCAAGGCGGCGAGCGCATCGTGTGGAGAGGCGGACATGGAGCCCTCTGGGTTCGACATGACACGCGCCCACTGCCTGACGCACGTCGATCCTAGTTGCCGGCTGTGACAGGCGCAGTTCGGGCGTCCTGAGATCGGACGAGCGGTTTCTGTCAGGGGCAACGGCCATCATGATGACGAAACCCACCTCGTTACCGTCGAGGTGGGTTTCGCCTGTCCGGCTGTTGGCTCAACCAGGCAGGTGATGAGTACCCGACGACCTGACGAGTAACCACCACTGCCTCCGGCGCTGTCGGTGCACGGGGCGCCGGTCAACGAGGAGGGACCCCGGCCGGCGATGCCGGGCGGGGTCCCTCCTCGAGGTGACTACGCGGCGATGGACGTCCGGTCGTCCGCGTTGGTCAGCTGGATCTTGCGAGGCTTCGCGCGCTCGCTGACGGGGATCATCAACGACAGCACGCCGTTGTCGTAGCTGGCAGAGATGCGCTCCGTGTCGAGTCCTTCACCCAGGGTGAACTGACGCACGTAGCTGCCCGACCGTCGCTCCTGCGCGATCCACTTCGCACCCTCGTGGGCGGCGGCGGTCCGCTCGGCGCGGATGGTCAGCAGGTTGCCGTCGAGGTCGAGGTCGATCGAACCGGGGTCGACGCCCGGCAGGTCGGCGTTCAGGATGTAGCGGTCGCCGTCCTTGAGCAGGTCGACGGGCACGGCGCGTGGCCCGGTGCGCAGCTGGGTCAGTCCGTTCGCGAGGCGGTCGAGCTCGCTGAAAGGATCAAAAGTCATCGCGTTCATGGCAGATACCCTTCCTGTGAAGTTGAGTCCCTGCGACTCAACTACGGATATTTTTAGCGCGCGGCGCGAAGCCGTGCAAGGTCGAGAATCCTAAAATTTCCTGAGATCGGGCGCGAGCGAGGTCGGCCACGACCGTTCAGCGCGGAGCGGTTCACCTGTCCGTGGGTGGTGCCAGGGCGTCGACCAGTCGGGCGAGCGACGTGGGCTCGGATGCAGCATGTGCGGGGACGATCTGCCCCACCGAGACACCCAGACAGTCAGGATCCCGCCACAGCACGTCCAGCGCGATTCCGAGCTGCGCGAGGGTGGGGCCGCTGTTGCGCCCATTCACGTTCTCGGCCAGTGGCGCTTCGAGGAAGTCCAGCACGTCGACGTCGACGTGCACGAGGAACGCGCCGGCCGGAAGTGCTCGTCTGGCCTTGTCCGCTGCGCGTTCCGGGGCAGTCACGAGCTCCGCCTGCGGCACCACCGACAGGCCGAGCTCCTCGACCTGTTCGCGCTCCCACGCCGTGGTGGCGTCCAGGTCGACGCCGAGGTAGCTCAGCTGGTCCGGCCGCAACAGCGGCCAGGCCTCCCCGACCTCGACGAGCTCTCTGGCTGCCCCCTCGAGGCCCAGCGCATGCGCCATGCCCATCCAGCTGAGCGACCCCTCCGTCGTCGAGGACGGAGTGTTGAGGTCGAGGTGGCGATCGATGTAGATCAGGCCGGCGTCGATCCCCGCCCGTGCCGCCACGGCGCACAGCCCCACCGCGACCGTGCAGCTGCCGCCGATGACCAGCAGTCGTTCACCCGGCGAGATGAGGACGGACCCGCGCTCGATCAGCTCGCGGAGCCCGTCGACCTCGTCGTCGATGTTCTGAGCCGTCGGGCGCTCCCTGTCGGGGCTCCAGCGGCGTCTCCGCAGGTCGCCGTCATCTCTGACCGCGTGCCCGGCAGCCTCGATGGCGCCCAGCAGTCCGGCCGCTCGAAGAGCCGCAGGTGCCTCCTCGACGCCGACGCAGTAGGCGGCGGCGCTGCTGGGGTATCCGAGGACGTTGACCGCGCCCATGTCACACGCCCTCATCGGGCGGTGCCGACGCCTCGACGACCTCGTCCGGAATGTCGTCGAGCGACTGCCACTCTCCGCGGCAGTCGATGAAGCCGAGGGGCGGGACGGTCGTGGGAGGGTCGCGGCGCTCCAGGACGGCTGGCCTGTTCACTGCCTGCTGCTCTCGGTCATGACCACGACGTACCCAGGCGCCGCGCGGCTCAATCGGGGAACGTCCGCCGTCTCCGGACGGCACGATCCGGGGAGCGGGCATACCGTGGGACCACCCGGTCCGACGAGTCCTTCGAGGATGACCACCATGGCACGAATGACTCCGCAGACAGTTGCCCTGCACGGCCATGACCTCTCGTACGTGGAGAGCGGGTCCGGTCCGGTCGTGCTCTTCATCCACGGGATCCTGGGGTCTCAGCGGCAGTGGGAGCACCTGATCGACACGATGGACGACGATCATCGGGTGCTCCTGCCCGACCTGTTCGGTCACGGCGAGTCGGCGAAGCCGTTCGGAGACTATTCGCTCAGCGCGCACGCGGCAGCGATGCGTGACCTGCTCGACCACCTCGCGATCGAGCGGGTGACACTCGTCGGGCACTCGCTCGGCGGGGGCATCGCGATGCAGTTCTTCTACCTCTTCCCGGAGCGGGTCGAGCGTCTCGTCCTGGTCTCCAGCGGGGGGCTCGGACGTGAGGTGAACGTGCTGCTTCGCGCCGCGACGCTGCCCGGTGCCACCCAGGTGCTCGGTGTCATCGCCTCGGCCCCCGTCCTCGCCCCGGTCGGGGCGCTGGGCCGGGGAGCCTCGAAGCTCGGTTGGCGGCCCAGCGCGGACGTCGGTGCGGTGTGGCGTGGCTTCCGCTCGCTCGGGGACAGGGAGAGCAGACGCGCCTTCCTGGCCACGACCCGCGCCGTCATCGACATCGGCGGGCAGAGCATCAGCGCTCACGACCATCTGCAGGGGTCGCTGCCCGTCCCGACGATGATCGTGTGGGGGTCGAACGACCGGATGATCCCGGCCTCGCACGCCCTCAGCGTGGCCGAGCAGCTCCCTGACTGTCGCGTCGAGATCTTCGAGGGGGCCGGTCACTTCCCGCACCTCGACGACCCCGACCGCTTCGCCCGCGTGCTCCGCGGGTTCATCGCTGCGGATGCGTCGGGCTAGGTGCGGCGTCGTGCTCGAGATGGCGCCACGCGGATCGCTCAGCCGCCGAGGTGACGCCGGGAGAACCGAGGCAGGAGCGTTGCTGCCAGCGACGCCGCCAACGCCATGGCGAGGCACGCGGCACCCAGCCCCAGTGCGCCTGAAACTGCGACCACAACGACCGGTGCAGCCGATCCGCCGGCGTCGGTGACCAGCCTCCACGAGCTCAAGAAGGTCGCCGGGGAGACGGGATCGGCAAGATCTGAGCCGATGGTCGGCACCAGACCGCCGCTGATCCCGTTGGCTGCCGACATCGCGGTGACCGCCGCGACGTACAGCATGTCGTCGGCCGGGAGCGCAAGTGCCAGTGCGATCGCGACGTGCGCCGCTCCGAAGGTGGCGAGTGTTCCGACACCGACGGCGGTGCGTCCCAACCGGTCCACCAGGGCGCCTCCCGCGTAGCAGACGGCAAAGTCGAGAGTGCCCGTGATCCCGATGAGGAGCGCGATCGACACATCGGTCCAACCGATGCTCACCCCGATCAGGGGGATGAGTACGCGGCGGCCGGTGCGCATCGCGCTGATCACCGAGACCGTAACCCCCAGCTGCAGCAGCGCGCCCTTGTGATCTCTCATCGTCGCCATGACCCCCGGCGATCCGTCGGTCTCGCCACGGCGTGTTCCGGACACCGGAAACGGCGTGACCAGCACCAGCAGCAGAAGGACGACGGCCGTCCCGACGACCACCAGGAACGCCGACTCAGGACGGCCCGAGAGGTGAAACGTGCCAGCGGCCATGAAGGGCCCGAGCAGTGTCCCGAGCCTGGTGAAGCCAGCCACGACCGAGAGGGTTCGTCCGCGAACCTCTGCGGGAACCGCGACCGTGATCCATGCGTGCCTCGCCATGGCGAACACGGAGACGCCGGCTCCGATGAGGGCGGCGCCCGCCCCGAGCATCACCGCGGAGCTGCCGATGAACGGCAGGGTGCCGCCGATGGCCGTGACCCCCGTCGACAGGATCATGGCCACCCGCTCACCCCAGCGGTCCACGAGCCAACCGGCGGGCAGCGTCGAGCAGAACTGCCCGACGGTGAGCAGCGCGGCGATGGCCGCAGCCGCCGCGAAGGAACCGGTGACAGCAGTGGCTGCCAGTGGAACGGCAGTCATGGCGACGCCCTGACCCATCGAGTTGAGCAGATTGGGTAGCAGCACCGTGGGACCGATCAATCGCCACGGGACTCCGCTGTCCGTCAAGGGACCCCCTCCGGGAGCGTCCGGTGCGGACGATCCCCACGGACACTAGGGAGGCGCTGCCTCAAGGGTCAACGCATCGGGAGGCAACGATCCGTGACGTGGTGATCACGGCGACCCACCATCGGTCCAGTTCCCGGCAACCGATAACTGTCGGTGATCGGTCGAGCAAGAACCGTGTACTTATGAACGGGGTCACACGCTCGTAGCCTGACGGGATCCGGCCGACGAGACATGGCTGCAACACGATGAGGAGGCGACGGTGTCTGACCCCGGCGCGGAAGTACGAGCCCGCAGGACCTTGGTCGTGACCGCACATGCGGGCGACTTCGTCTGGAGAGCCGGAGGCGCCATCGCGCTGGCCACGTCGCGCGGGGAAGAGGTCACGATCGCCTGCCTGACGTTCGGCGAACGCGGGGAGTCGGCCCGTGCCTGGAAGGACGGACGCACGCTCGACGAGATCAAGGCCATCCGCCGCGAGGAGGCCGAGTCGGCCGCAGGGGCGCTCGGCGCGCAGGTGCGCTTCCTGGACGCCGGCGACTACCCACTGCTCGCCAGCGCCGGGCTGACCGACCGTCTGGTGCACATCTACCGCGAGGTCCAGCCGGACGTCGTGCTGACCCATCCCCTCGAGGATCCCTACAACGCCGATCATCCGGCGGCCGCCCGCATGGCGATCGACGCACGCATCCTGGCGCAAGCGGTCGGCTACCCCGCCGACGGTGATGCTCTCGGCGCACCACCGGTCTTCTTCTTCGAGCCGCACCAGCCGGAGATGTGCGGATTCGTGCCGGAGGTGCTGCTCGACATCACCGAGGTGTGGGAGACCAAGAGAGCCGCGATGGAGTGCCTCGTGGCGCAGCAGCATCTGTGGGACTACTACTCCGACCTCGGTCGACGCCGGGGCGTGCAGCTCAAGCGGAACGCCGGACCCAACCTGGGCCTGGCCACGACGACCTACGGCGAGGCGTACATGCGTCCCTACCCTCAGGTCACGGGGACGCTGGCGTGACCTCGCTCGGCAAGCTCGTCGTGACCGACCCACCGAGGTCGGATCCTGCCGACGCGGCGATGCTGCGCAGGCGCGGCGTGGCCACGGTGCACGAGGCCATGGGTCGGACGGGCTCGCTCGGCGCGGCCCTGCGGCCCATCCAGCAGGGCGTGACGATCGCCGGAAGCGCCGTCACGGCGCTGTGCTGGCCCGGCGACAACCTCATGATCCACGCAGCCGTGGAGCAGTGCCGCGAGGGCGACGTCCTCGTGGTGGCCACGGCGGCCCCGGCGACCCACGGCATGTTCGGCGACCTGTTCGCCACGGCCCTGGCACGTCGTGGCGTGGCCGGCCTGGTCATCGACGCCGGCATCCGGGACACCGCGGCACTGCGGGACATGGGCTTCGCCGCGTGGTCCAGGCATGTCAGCGCCGAGGGAACCGTCAAGGCGACGGCCGGGCATGTCAACCTGCCTGTGGTCGTCGCGGGCCAGGTCGTCGAACCCGGTGACGTCGTCGTGGCTGACGACGATGGCGTCGTCGTCGTCGCCCGGAGAGACGTCGGCGAGACCGTCGTCGCGGCCGAGGCGCGCTTCGCGAAGGAGGAGGCGGCGCGTGAGGCCTTCGCGGGCGGCGAGCTCGGTCTCGACCGGTACGGACTGCGGCCACTCCTGGAGGACTTGGGTGTCACCTACCGCAGGTGGGACGACGTCGATCGCGAGCGTCGGAAGGGCCGCGACGATCGTCCGCGACCATGAGTGCCGCGCCTGTGCGCTGCGCCGTGATGCGCGGCGGCACGTCGAAGGGCCTGGTCTTCCTGGCCGACGACCTGCCTATGGACCGGTCGGCCCGGGACGATCTGCTGCTGCGGCTGATGGGCAGCCCTGATCCTCGCCAGATCGACGGTCTTGGGGGTGCGCACCCATTGACCAGCAAGGTGGCGATCGTCTCCGCGTCGACGGACGACGGAGCCGATGTCGACTACCTGTTCCTGCAGGTCCAGGTGCAGGAATCGGTGGTGTCTGCGTCGCAGACCTGCGGCAACATGCTGGCGGCCGTCGCGCCGTTCGCGCTGGGGCGAGGCCTCCTCGCCGCACGGGACGGCGTCTCCCCGGTGCGTGTGCGGATGCTCAACACCGGCACAGTCGCCACGGTCCACGTGACCACGCCCGCCGGTGTCGTGACCTACGAGGGGGACGCCCGGATGTCTGGCGTCCCCGGCACAGCCGCGCCGGTCACGATCTCGATGGACGAGTCGGCCGATGCGCTGTTCCCCACCGGACGACTGCGCGAGGAGCTCGCCGGGCTGGACGTGACGTGCGTCGACAACGGCATGCCGTCCGTGCTGGTGCGTGCCGATGCTCTCGGCTGCACCGGTCGGGAGTCGCCCGTTGAGCTCGAGGCCATGCCCGATGTCGTCCGTCGGGTACGTGACCTGCGCGCCGAAGCCACCCGGGCGATGGGGCTCGACCTCGATCTGCAGGCCTCCACGGTTCCCAAGATCGTGCTGGTGTCCTCCCCGTACGACGGTGGGGCGATCGCGACACGGAGCTTCATCCCCGTGCGGGTTCACGAGGCGATCGGTGTCCTGGGGGCGGCCTCGGTGGCAGCGGCGGCAGTCGTCCCGGGCACCGTGGCCCACGACGTCGTCGTCGCCCCGACCGACGACGTGATCAGGGTCGAGCACCCGTCCGGGTTCCTCGACGTCTCGATCGCGCTGCTGGACGGACCACCGGACCGGCTGCCCGCCGTGACGGGAACATCGGTCGTCCGGACTGCCCGACTGCTGATGGACGGGTTGGCCCACCCGGCGCCACCCCGAGACCAACTCACCACCTAGGAGGCATCGTGCCGGCACCGCTGGGCGACATCGCCCATCTCGGCCACGTCGAGCTGCTCACCCCCCATCTCGAGGAGTCCGTGTGGTTCTTCACCGAGATCCTCGGGCTCACCGAGACGTCGAGGGACAAGGACTCCGTCCACCTGCGAACGTTCGACGACTACGAGGTGACGAGCCTCGTCCTGACCTCTCACGAGACGTCCGGCCTGAGACGGACGGCACTGCGGGCATCGAGCCCCGAGGCGCTGGAGCGTCGTGCCGAGGCGGTTCGCCTGTCCGGGCAGGACGGAGCGTGGGTCGATGGGCTGGCCGGCACCGGTCGCACGTTCCTCACGACAGATCCCGACGGACACGAGCTCGCCCTCTACTACGACACCGAGTGGTACGAGGCGCCCGAGGACCTGCGAGCGGGACTCAAGAACCAGCCCCAGGCCAAACCACGTCAGGGCGTCGGCGTGCGCAGGCTCGACCACGTGAACTACCTCGCGGCCGATGTGCTGACGAACGTGGAGTTCGTGGAGCATGCGCTCGGCGCACGTCCCACCGAGCAGATCGTCCTCGACGTCGGCCGGGTGGCAGCACGCTGGCTGACCTTCACGGACAAGTCCTACGACCTCGTGTACACCGAGGACTGGTCCGGCTCGAACGGTCGGCTGCACCACATCGCGTTCGCGACGGACACCCGCGAGGACATCCTCCGGGCGGCGGACCTGTGTCTCGACAATGACGTCCACATCGAGACCGGTCCGCACAAGCATGCGATCCAGCAGACGTTCTTCCTGTACGTCTACGAGCCCGGCGGCAACCGCATCGAGCTCTGCAACCCGCTGACCCGGCTGGTCCTCGCCCCGGACTGGCCCCTCATCACCTGGACCGAAGGAGAGCGTTCCAAGGGTCAGGCGTGGGGCCTGAAGACGATCGAGAGCTTCCACACCCACGGCACGCCTCCGTTGGAGGACGCCGCCGTCGTGTAGAAATCGTCCCGTTCGCAGGCCGCCCGGTCATCCGGGCGGCCTCGTCGTGCTGGCCCGAGCCGCGCCGCAACCTATAAGCCCCGGTGATTGGTTGAGCATGAAGTGTGCACTTTTGGATGTGACCTGGGCCACCTAACGTTGCCGACACCTGATGGCAAACATCGCTGTGCATCGATCTCACCGATGCGGCGAATCCACGGAAGGAAGTGCCTCCAGCATGTCCAAGCCCTTCGACTGGTCGATCGCGATCGCCGGTGAATGCATGGTGACGCGCCCGTTCTCGATGCACACCGAAGACGAGTTCGTCGGCGTCCGGGAGCTCTTCGAGTCATCCGACGTTACCTATGCCCACCTCGAGATGAACTTTGGAGACCACCGCGAGCTGCACCCCGGCCGTGGTGACTGGTTCGGCAGCTACATGTTGGCCGAGCAGGACATCCCGGCCGACCTGCGCTGGCTCGGCGTCGACGTCATGTCGACCGCCAACAACCACAGCCTCGACTTCGGCGAGCAGGGTCTGAAGTCGACCATCGACTCGGTCCGCGGCGCCGGCATCAAGACCGCCGGAACCGGCCGGGACCTCGATGACGCTCGGGCTCCCGCGTACGTCGAGACCCCCAGCGGTCGCCTCGCCCTGATCTCCGTCAGCTCGGGCAACAAGCCCCAGGAATGGGCAGGCCGCCCCAAGGAGACCATGGTCGGTCGTCCCGGCATCAACCCGCTGCGCTCGGAGTGGACGTACCACGTGCCCGCCGACGCAGCAGCACGGTTGCGGGAGTCCGCGAAGCAGCTCGGAATCCTGCGCACCAGCGCCCAGTGCGGACCCGGCAAGACCGGTCGCGTCCTGGCCGACGACGAGTTCCAGTACACGCTACCGGGCGGTCAGTCCGCCGCGGGCGAGCTGATCTTCAAGGAGTCCGACGGCTACCGCATCGAGACCACCTGCCACGAGGGTGACCTCGAGGGCAATCTCCGCTCGATCCGATCCGCCGCCGCGATGGCCGACGTGGTCATGGTCGCCCACCACTTCAACATCTCCGAGGGCGTGCGCGGCGACAAACCGCCCGCGTTCGTCCGCGAGTTCGCGCACCGGGCGATCGAGGAAGGCGCCGACATCTTCGTCGGGCACGGCTGGCACAAGACCCTCGGCATCGAGATCTACCAGGGCAAGCCGATCTTCTACGGCCTCGGCAACTTCTTCGCGCAGTCGGAGTTCCTCGAGCACGTGCCCGCCGACAGCTACGAGACCTGGGGACACGATGTCGACAAGCTCGGCACGCTCACCGCTGACATGTGGCCCCTGCACCCCGGCCTGGACGGACCGTCCGAGACGTGGTGGAGCTCGGCGATCATCCAGGTGCACCTGAGTGAAGGGCGTCTGTCCGAGGTCACCCTGCATCCCGTCGAGATGGGACGGGAGACGACCAAGGACGCCAAGATCACGCGCCAGACCGGCAAGTCCACGAAGCACCCGTTGACGGAGGGACGTCCGGTGCTCGCCGACCAGGCCAATAGCGAGCGTGTCATCGAGCGGTTCCAGACGCTGTCGGCGGACTATGGCACCGCCGTCTCCTTCGAGGCCGGCATCGGCCACGTACGGGTCGAAGGCTGATCTGCTCCCAGGAGCAGGAGCAACGATGGAACACCAGCAGGCTGGCCCGAAGACCTCGCGGGACGGCGTGCGGACCACATGGTCCGCCGCCACCCCGTCGGGGCAGACCGATCTCCGGAACGCGGCGGTCACGAGTGAAGGAGGTACCACGTCATGGCGATCATGACCCTGGAGCCCGAAGAGACGCTGCCGGCAGAACCCAGGCCCCCGCGAGGTGGACCCGCGCTGGGACGACGCATCATGATCGGCGGGCTGATCGCCCTGCTGACGGTCCTCGTCTTCCTCCCGACGGCGTACGTCTTCATCGGAGCCCTGTCCGAGAATGCGCGTGATCCGATCGCGACGTTCTCGCTGGACGCCATCAAGGACAGCTACGGGAACTGGGAGATCTGGAAGGTCCTCGGGGAAACCATGGCCATGTCGGTCCTGTGCGGTGTCGTGGCTACCGCGATCGGGGGTGTGCTCGCGTGGGTGATCGCCCGCACCGACGTCCCGTTCAAGCGACTCTTCGAGGTCGTCGTCATCGCACCCCTGTTTCTGTCGCCGTTCATCGGGGCCCTCGCGTTCCTCGAGCTCGGCGCGCCTCGGACGGGGCTGATCAACCAGATCGCCCGCGAGCTGAACCTGCCGTCGTTCATCTCGATCGACGTGATGACCTTCCAGTGGTTGGTCATCATCCTGGCCCTTCACTACGTGCCGTACGGGTATCTGCTGGTCTCCGGCAGCCTGCAGAACATGGACGCCAGCCTCGAGGAGGCCTCGCAGATCAACGGACGCGGAACCGTCCAGACCGCCCTGCGCGTCACCCTGCCAGCGGTCAAGCACGCGATGCTGTCGTCGATCATCTTCGTCACGATCAGCGCCACCGGCATGTTCTCGGTCCCGGCACTTCTCGGAGCGAAGATGGACTTCCACCCGCTGGCCGTCACGGTCTACCGCGCGACGAGTGGATACCCGGCGAACTACGCGCTGGCCGCTGCGCTCGGCACGATGCTCGTGCTGCTCAGCATCGTCGGGCTGTGGCTCTACCAGCGGGGCATGCGACAGGCGTCGAAGTTCGTCACCGTCACGGGCAAGTCGCGCAACCGCAAGAAGATCGAGCTCGGCTCGATGAAGTACGTGATCGTCGGGCTCCTGGTGCTCTACGCACTAGTCACCACGATCCTTCCGTACGCCGCGCTGTGCCTGCGTGCTCTGAGCACCTCGACCAACCTCGGCGACATCCACCTCACGACCGACGTCATCAGTGATGTCTTCGCCAAGCCGGAGCTGAAGACGGCCTTGAAGAACACGATCATCGTGTCGGCCGCGACGGCGATCCTCACAGTCGTCATCGGCACCTTCACCTCCTACGTCACCGAGCGGATGCGGTTCCGGGGCTCGGGACTGGTCAACTCGATCGCGATGGCACCGCTCGCGGTGCCCGGCATCGTGTTCGCGACCGGCGTCTTCGCGATGTACCTGGGCTCCCCGCTCTACGGGACGCTCACGATCATGGTGATCGCCTACATCGCGTCATACCTGCCGCACGCCACCCGTGTGACCGGCAACGGCTTCGCCCAGATCGACGTGTCGCTCGAGGAGGCCTCGCGGATGTGTGGAGCGACCCGGACCCGCACCATGAACAAGGTGCTGCTGCCCCTGATGAAGCCCTCGGTGTCGGCCGCCCTGATCATGGTGTTCCTCTTCACGGTCCGTGAGATCAACACCGCGATCCTGCTCTACACGCCGGACACGATGCTCCTGTCGATCCTGTCCTTCAACTATGCCTCGCAGGCTTCGTTGCCCGCGGCCGCCGTGGTCGGCCTGATCGAGACGGCGCTGATGATCGCCTGGATCGCGATCGCCATGGCGATCCTGCGCCCGGGCAACCTGTACAAGCGCGGCTGAGCGAGCGTCCCCGTAATGCTGATCGCCCACGACAACGAGGTCAACGTGATGAAAAAGGTGAACGAAACAGTGAACGAGCCCGACACGGCTGAGTCAGCCGACAACGCTCTGCAGGTCAAGGGATTGGTGGCTTCCTACGGATCTTCGATCGCAGTCGACAACCTGGACCTGCACATCGGCAGCTCGGAGTTCGTGACCCTGCTGGGACCCAGCGGGTGCGGCAAGACGACCACCCTCCGATGCGTTGCTGGCCTCCACACGCCGTCCGGTGGCGAGATCCGCCTAGCCGGCAAGCGTGTCTACGGCTCGGGGACGAACGTGCCGCCGAACAAGCGGGACATCAACATGGTCTTCCAGTCGTATGCCGTCTGGCCACACATGACGACGTACGAGAACGTCGTCTACGGGTTGAAGGCGCAGAAGATGGACAGCTCCACCGCCCGTGCGAAGGCACGGACCATGCTCGACCTGGTCGGGTTGGGGGACTTCGCCGACCGTTACGCGACCGACCTGAGTGGCGGCCAGCAGCAGCGGGTCGCGCTGGCCCGGGCGCTGGCGACGGAGCCGAGCCTGGTGCTGATGGACGAGCCGCTCAGCAACCTGGACGCCCAGCTGCGCGCGCGCATGCGCGACGAGATCCGGCAGCTGCAGAGGAGCACCGAGACAAGCGTGCTGTACGTGACGCACGACCAGTCGGAGGCTCTTGCGATGTCCGATCGTGTGGTCGTGATGAACCAGGGCGTGATCCAGCAGATCGGCGACCCCTGGACGCTTTACAACCGGCCCGTCAACGCCTTTGTCGCCACGTTCGTGGGTGATGCCAATCTGGTCACGGGAACGGTCACGGACGTCAGCCCGCACGCGTTCACGGTGTCAGTCCCGACTCTGGGCGAGGGAGCGGTGCTCGACGTCGTGCTCGACGTGAACACCACGCCCCCCGCCCGTGGTCGACAGGTCACTGTCGTCTTTCGGCCTGAATGGGTGTCGGTCGACGAGAAGGTCGAGCCGGGACGCAACGCGATCGCGGCAACGATCCTGTCGAGTGAGTTCCTCGGGTCCCACTTCGAACGCAGCTATCGCGCCGGCGAGCACACCTTGCGCGTCCAGGCCGTGACGAGTCCCAGCATCACCCCTGCTCAGGTCGGTGAGCAGCAGACGCTGCGCATCGCTCCCGAGAACCTCACGTGGTTCGAACCGGCGTCCGGGGACGACGACGCCGAGCACGCTGCCGCCGACGAGCAGGTCCCGGTCAGCGTGGGGCGGCACGCCTGAGAGTCGTTCACCAGAGGAGGAGGCCCGGCGCGATGTCCCGCCGGGCCTTTCCTTGTGGTCCTGACGCTGCCGGTCAGCGTCTGGCGACCGGGCTCAGCGTTCCGTCGACCTTGGCCGGCAGGATGCTCATGAACACCCGGGCATTGTGCGGGACCTCGCGATCGGGGCGAGACAGGATCACGGCTCCCCTCACGAGCGGAAGTCCCGGAATCGTCACGGGCTCGAGGAGGTGGTTCGCCTGGTCCTCGACGACACAGAAGTCGGGCAGGATCGCCAAGGCCAGTCCGCGAGTCACATAGGTCCGCATGGCCTCCAGGCCGCGTGACTCCAGCACGATCCGCAGCGGGACACCGACCTTCTTGGCCCAGCGTTCGATCAGCTCCCGACTGCGCATGCCGTCGGCGAACGTGGCGAACCCGACAGCCGCGAGTCGCTCGAGTCGCTCGTCCTCGGGCAGCGCGAGAATCGGGTCGTTCGGCCGGGCGTACAGGTACATCCGCTCCTCGATCGTCCCCAGGACGCCGAATCCCTCCGGCCCGGGCGCGCGGCAGATGCCCAGATCTGCATTGCCGGCCTCGAGCTCACGCATGCAGTCCTCGCGCGAGGGTGCGTGACGGATGACGATGTTCACTCCGGGGGCGACGCGCTTCATCGTCACGACCGCCTCGACCAACAGGTGCTTGATGTGGTCGGTGTCGCTGACGACGACCAAGGTCGAGCTGATGCTGAGGTCCTTCATCTGCTCGATGCGTTCGTGGAAGAAGTCGGCACGGGCGAGCATCTCCTCCGCGAAGTCCATCAGCTCTCGACCTGCGGCCGTCAGCTCGGAGCGGGCACCCTGGCGGCGGTCGAGCAGCGAGCACCCCAACAGGCGTTCGAGGTGCCTGATCCGCTGAGACACCGCGGGTTGCGTGAGCGCCAGCTCCGCCGCTGCCGCTCTGAAGGATCCCGCCCGACCGAGGGTCTGGAACGTGAACAGCTGATCGAGGCTGAGCCCGGCGATCAGGTTCTGGCGACTGGTCGGCCTGGAGACCCGCTCGTTGTTGGTGCTCACTCGTGGAGCATAACCGCGCGTCCAGCCGAACCGCGGTGGTCGGATCGCGGACTCATGACCTCACCGCCGCCGCTTGTTCGAGGCGCTTCTCGCCGTTGGTGCCGAGCGCGCGTGTGCCTTCGACCTCGGGGTCGATGCGGACGTCGACGACGTGCAGCCCTGCCGGCTCCAGCCGGAGGTCGGCCAGATCGTCGAGAGTCCGGATGATCGTGCCGACGCCGCCGAACGCCTCAGCCAGCCTCACCAGGTCCGGCGGCGTCTGCTGGGCAATCGTGTCGGGTAGACCGTACTGGCGCAGGTGCTTGACCTCGGCGCCGTACTGCAGGTCGTTCATGACGATGATCGTCAGCCGCAGGTCGGCCAGACGCATCACGTCGAGCTCCTGCGCAGACATCATCAATCCGCCGTCACCGCAGATGAGGACGACGTGCGCGTCGGGGCGCGCGGCGGCCGCCCCGATCGCGGTTCCGACGCCGAGGCCGATGGATCCGTAACCCCGACCGATGAGGAAGTCTCGCGCCGTGGACGTGCCGACCAGCGTGGGAAGGGTGGGGAGCGAGCGGCCGGAGTCCGTCACGATCAACCGCTCGGAGGGGAGGACGTCGTCGAGCACGCGATAGACGGCCCGCGGGTCCAGGCCCTCACTCGTGTCGAGAGGGACGGCCTGCACCGATGCGCGGATGTGGTCTCTCGACAGCGGCGGGGGCGGTGGACGCCGGCCGAGACCACGCGTGTTCCATGCGCCGAGGATGCCCTCGGCGGTGGACCGTGCGTCACCGACCAGGGCGAGGTCGACCGGTACGACTTCACCGATCGCATCCGGGTTGACGTCGACCTGTATGACGACGGGATCGTCGTACAGCTTTCCGTGACCGCTGGTGAACTGGTTGAAGGAGGCGCCGAAGACCATCACGAGGTCGCACTCGCGCATCGCTGCCCGAGAGGCGACGGACGCCCATCCGCCGCTGAGACCGAGGTCGTGGGCATGGCCCGCGAAGAACTGCACGGCCAAGACGCTGGTCGCCAGACGTGCCCCGGTCGCCTCGGCCAGTGCGGCGAGGGCGTCGCGGCTGTCGGCGTGCACAGCTCCCTGTCCGGCGAGGATCAGGGGATGATCGGACTGCTTCAGGAGGTCGACCGCGGCCTCGATGGAGGAGGCGTCGGGCAGGCCACGGGGACGTCCGCTCGAGATGGGCGGCGTGGGGCCGGTCGCCGTCTCGTCGAGGATGCCGTCCGCCATGCTCAGGACCTGGGGCAGGCCGTCCCACTGCGCCGCGGCCATCGCGGCGTCGAGAGCGGCTGCGAACTCGGTGAGGGTCGTGGCGTGGTGGAAGCCCGCGCCGATCAGCTCGGTGAAGGCACGCTGGTCCACGTTCTGGGCGGTCATCGAATCGGGCGACGGCGACTCGGCCACCACCATGATGAGCGGGCTGTGGTTGCGCACCGCAGCGATGAGGGGGTTGACCGCATTGGCGAAGCCTGGGCCGCGAGAGACACTGCACAGCCCGACGCGGCCGGTCGACCTGGCGTACCCGACGGCTGCCGAGACGCAGGTCGCCTCGTGACGCGTCGGGATCAGCCGGAGCCTGCCGCTCGAGACGCCCGCACCGATCCACGGCACGTTCGTCCCTCCCAGCATGCTGAACACCGTGTCGAGTCCCCGCGAGGCGAGGAGGTCCGCAATGGCTTGATGGCCTGGCACGCTCTCGTGCCTCTCGCTGCCCACGCCGTCAGCCGTTCAGGGTCTTGTTGACGCGGGTCACGAAGTCGCCGAGTCCGTCGCCCTTGAGCTCGGGGAGGGCGGCAAATCCATACCACGGGTTGGGCGCCTTGTACCAAGGCTGCTCGGCGACCTTGCGGGTGTCGACCCACCCGGTACGCGTGCCGGTGCCGGCGCCGTACTGGGCGATCAGGTCGTGGCCCTCGGCCGTGGTCGCCCACTCGAGGAACAGGCGTGCCGCGTACGGGTGCGGGTTCTTGGTGGGCAGCGCAATCATCCACAGGGCGGACGCGGTCGGATCGGGATAGGCGTACTGGATCGGTGCGCCCTGGTCGATGTACTCGTTGTACAGGGTGTCGGTGCCGAACGTGACGGCGTACTCACCCTTGACGAGCTGCTCGGCAATGGGGATCTGGCTCTCGAACAGAGCCGGGTTGTTGTCCGCGACCTTGTCCAGCCAGTCCCAGCCGTACTTGTCGGCCTGGTTGTAGATCTCGTTGGCGTAGTTGCCGGCCGTCGTCGCGCCTCCGGTGTCGCCCAGCGCGATCTGGTCCTTGAACGACGGATCGGCCAGGGCGGCGACCGGGTCCTTCTCGAGAAGCGCCTGCTGAGCAGGAGTCACGACGTCGGTGTTCCAAGCAATGGCGCCGATGCTCTGGTGCAGCGGGTAGACCGAGCCAGCGAGGTTCTTGTCGCCGGAGAAGATGGTGTCGAAGTCGTAGTCGTCGTAGCCCTCGGTCTTGTAGTCGGTGATCCAGTCCTTGTCGGCGGCGTCCTGCCAGAGCTGGTAGACGTTCTGGATCACGATGTCGGCGTTGTTGACGCCTCCCTGCGTCTCCTGCGCCCACTTCTGGAACAGCGTGGTGCTGCCGTCGCGGTAGAGCTTGACCTTGATCCCGTACTTGTCCGTGAACGCCTTCGCCCACTTGGTGGTGGCCTCCTCGGTGGTGCCGGCGTACAGGCTCAGCTCGCCCTCGGCCTTGGCCTTCTTGACCAGTTCGTCCATCCCGCCGGCCGCCGCAGCGTCCTTCGGCAGGTCTCCGGAGGCGCCGTTCTCGGAGGAGCCGCCGCATGCCGTCAGGGTCAGGGCGAGGCTCATGACGGCGGCCACGATCAAAGGTGTTCGTTTCATGGTGTTTCAGTCTCCATTACCGACAGCTGAACGGGCGACGAGATGGATGCTGCCGACTCCATCGTCGATGGTGAGGTGTGTCCCGAGCTCATGTGACAGGCGCTGCAGTCTCTCCAGCACGCGTGTCGCGTTGTCCCCGGTGGCGAGCCGGGGGCGTCCTTGGGTCAGGGGGTGGTCGCCGGACCTGCCGGTCTGACGCGTGATCGGCGCATCGTCCGAGACATCGCGGCCGAGCTCGATGGGTCGCAGGGTGATCGACTCGACCTCGCCGTCAGCGATCTGCACAGAGATGAGCGCCGAGCTCCACCACGTCCTGCGATGGGGTTCGAGGCCGGGGTGCAGGGGCCACATGTCGGGCGTCAGCGCCGCGAGTCCGTCGGGGTCGTGGCCCCAGGTCTCGTAGGCGTCCGCCGGGACGTGCTCCAGGAAGGCGGACTGCGCGAAGAAGTTTCCGAGGCCGTAGAAGACCGGCCTGCCGCGGTAGATCTCGATGCCGAGGGTCTTGTGCCAGCCGTGGCCGAGGAAGACATCGGCCCCCTCGTCGATCGCCCGGTGGGCGAACTCCCGCACGAACGCGGGCGGGTGCTCGCCGCGCGGGCCTTCGGACACGTTGAAGTGGTGGGCGACCAGCACGACGTCCGCCATGGCACGGGCAGAGCGGATGGACCGCAGGTTCGCCTCGAGATCGGCGGGGTGGCAGTGCGACTCGATGCGGTGGTGCGAGGCCTCGCGGAAGACGAACTCGCCTGCTGACGACTGACCGCCTGGCAACGTGAGCTGGAACTGGTCGGCGTCGAGCGGCTGTCCGGTCTTGCCCGGCCCGGTGTGCGCGGAGGTGCGCAGGATGCCGAGGCCGGCGGCGGCCTCACGCAGGGCGGTGGCGGCTGCGGCGTCGACCTCATGGGTCATGCTGACCCGCAACGGGTTGATGCCCGGACGGCCCGTCATCGTGGCCTTGGGCAGCCCTGCCCAGTCCTGCGGCTTGTTGCCCGACGCGGTCGACACCAGCGCCACGCGTCCGGCCTGCGACTCCACGTATGCGGGGGCCCTGGCCTCGTCGAGATCCCGACCGGTGCCGGCGCAGGTCAGGCCGGCCGCACGGCTGCTGTCCAGGGTCGACAGGAGCCCCGCCTCTCCGAGGTCGAGGCTGTGGTTGTTCGCCATCGACAGGAGGTCGACCCCCAACCACCGCAGGTCGGCGGCGACCTGGGGACGAGCCAGCATGTAGCTCCCGTACGTGTCGCCGCGTCCCGCGTGCACATCGCTCGCGGCACCGAAGTTCATCTCGAGGTGGGCGTAGGCGACATCAGCCGACTGCAACAGATCGCGGATGTCGAGCAGCCCGGCGTCATCGGTAGCGGCGAACGGTCGGGCAGCCAAGTACTCGCCTGCGATCGCAATCGTGGTCGTCCTGCTCATCGCCGCCTCCTCGCCTCGTGCGTACCCCCACCACGGTGTGATGCGGGTCACTGCCCCTTGAACTTAGGCGGGCCGGCCGTTGTCCGAAACCACACAGTCACTAGTGAGCTGATAAGGCGAGACTTATCGGTTGTGCGGCGGGGCGGCGGTGGCGTCGACCCCGCTCGCGCCGAGGCTCGACTGCACGAATCCGGACGCCTTCAGCTCCTCGATGTGTTCCGCCACGGCCGCGATCGCGGCCGGGTCGAGCGAGCGCGGGAGCCCGACGGCCTGGTTGATCTGCATGAAGGGCGGTTCCAGCACCCGCAGTCCGGCCGTCGCGGCGTACTCCGTCATGGGCTGGCGGATCCCCGCGCACACCTCGAGGCCGCCCGACTCGAAGGCGTCCGTGGGCTCCTCACCGAGGACGATCTCAGCGTGCGTGAGAGATCTCTGAAGGAACAGGTCGTACGCGGATCCGCGCCGCACGCCGATCCGGTTGCCGGCGCGATCCACGTCCTCGATCCGGGTGATGGGGGAGTCCAGCGCAACGGCGTACACACCCTCGATCGAGACATAGGGTGCGGTGAAGGCGATGCCGGCCTCCCGAGCGGGCTCGTTGGCGAGGAAGCACAGGTCGACCTCGCCGGCGAGCATCGTGGCGTAGGAGTCTCGCGCGGCCATGACGCACGCGAGCTGGAGCGGCACATCGAGCCACTCGGCCAGGTCGTGGGCGATGTCGACCGTGACGCCCCTCGGTGCGTCCGGGGTTCCTTGGGCCAGTATCGGATTGCCGAGGTTGATGACCGCGCGAAGGGTGCCGGTCGGGGCGATGGTGCCGCTCAGATCTGTGCTCATCTCGTCACCGTACTGATACGTGAGCCGGACGGACGCGGTGATCTGGTGACCGTCCGTTATCGCCCGATCACGAATTCTTGCTCGACACGCGCGTCGTCCGAGGTGGACAGTGACAGACCAGCCGGGGTGACGACGGTCACATGGCAGAGCGAGGCGCAGCCTCGGCGGTCCATCTCAAATGGGGGTTCACATGAACACACTCACGTCACGGCGGGGCCTGGTCATCGCCGCGGCTGCCGTCCTGATCAGCGCCGGCGCGGTCGTGGCGCCGGCTGCACAAGCGGTCCAGACCCAAGCTGGGCACAGCGGCTCGTCATCCAAGACAGGGAAGGTGCTCCGGGTCAAGGTCCATTCACGTGCACTCACCGGCAACCTCGAGGGCGACTCTCCCGATCGCGACGTCTCGATCTACCTCCCGCCGGGATACAAGAAGGGATCCGGAAAACGCTATCCGGTGCTCTACATGCTTCACGGATTCACCGAGACGGACCTCAGCTATTTTTCGCCGACCGCCAGGACCAACATCCCCGCGACAGCGGACCGGACCCTGGCCAACGGCAGCTCCCGCGACATGATCATCGTGACGCCCAACGCCATGACGGTGCACGGCGGCAGCAACTACTCCAGCGGAGCGACCACGGGCGACTGGGAGACCTTCGTGTCCGACGAGCTCGTGTCATACGTCGACTCGCACTACCGGACCATCCGTGATCGCGACTCGCGAGGTATCGCCGGTCACTCGATGGGTGGATACGGCGCTCTCAGGATCGGGATGAAGCACCCTGACGTCTTCTCGTCCTTGTACGTGCTGAGCTCGTGCTGCATCGACCAGACGAGCAACATCCCCGACACTCCCGAAGAGATCGCTGCGATGCAGGACTACACCGCCCATCCGGAGAACTACCCGGATGGCGCTCCGTCAGGGATCAGCACGGCGGTCGCAGCTGCCGCCTCGTGGGCGCCCAACCCGCAGAAGGCTCCGCTGTACTTCGACTCCCCGTTCGTCGACGGCCAGCTCGACGAGGACGTGTACGCCCGGATGACCGCCAACCGTCCGCTGGCCATGGTCGATCAGTACATCGGCAACCTGCGGCGACTCCGCATCGCATTCGACGTGGGCAACGCCGATCCCAACATCGCCAGGAACCTCACCCGCCTCGACAGCGTCCTGACCTCCTACGGCGTCAAGCACCAGTTCGAGATCTACGAGGGCAACCACACCAACCGCATCCCGGAACGATTCGAGACGAAGGTCTTGCCGTTCTTCTCCAAAGCACTGAAGCGCTGAACGACGCGCGCTGACGGCGGCATCATGCTCGGCCCACCCGATCTGGTGGGCACACGACTTCGACACACGGGGGCAACACGATGAGAGCACCATCCAGAACGACCATGACAGTGGTGACCGGTGTCATGGCTCTGGTCGCGACGGCACTGCCGGCCGCGGCGCTGGCGCACCAAGGTTCTTCGAGCTCGAGCTCGGGATCGACAGTCGTGTCGACGGACGACGGTCGACTGCGCGGTCACGTCGAGAACGGCGCGCGGGTCTTCGAGGGGGTCAGGTACGCCGCACCGGTCGAACGGTGGAAGCGGCCCGAGCCGGCGCAGCCGTGGAAGGGCATCCGTCCTGCGACCAAGCCCGGTAACGAATGCGTCCAGCAGGCGGTGTTCTGGCGGCCCAACGACCCCGCCAGCACGACTGAGGACTGCCTGTTCCTGAACATCTACACGCCCGCCAAGACGACGGCGAAGGCGCCGGTCCTGGTGTTCTTCCACGGTGGCGGCGGCATCAACGGTGCTGCGACCGACGTCCAACCCACGCGGGTGCCGGGCACCGCGGACTCAATCGTCGTGACGGTCAACTATCGGTTGGGCGTGCTGGGCGGGTTGGAGCTGAACGAGCTGGACGCCGAGACCGCTGACGGGAAGTCCGGTGGCAACTACGCCAACCTCGACAAGGTCGAGGCACTGAGATGGGTGCATAAGCACATCGCCGCCTTCGGCGGGGATCCCAGTCGGGTCACGATCGCGGGTCAGAGTGCCGGCGCGGGAGCCGTGTGCTGGCTCTTGGCATCCCCAACGGCCAAAGGCCTGTTCTCATCGGCTATCGCGCAGAGTGCCGGCGCGTGCGGGAACGCCGCGTCGAGGGAGAGCGCGAGTACGGCCGGACTCACGTTTGCAGCCGCGGCCGGCTGCGCCGATCCCGCGACGGCGCTGACGTGCCTGCGCGGCAAGAGCGCGGCTGAGCTGCTCGACGTCCAGGTGGCCACAGGGACCGGCGCCGGATTCGTCTCGGGAGGCAGCGACCTGCCGGTCGCACCCAAGGAGGCCTTCGCATCGGGTGCGTTCAATCGGGTGCCGGTGATCTTCGGCAACGTGCGCAACGAAGCACGTGCGTTCGTGTACGAGGGCAACGACCTGGTGCGTCAGCCGCTGACAGCCAGTGCGTTCGCGGCGCAGATCCGCGAGACCTACGGCAGTCGAGCGGACAAGCTTCTCGCGGCGTATCCGTTGAGCTCCTACGAGAGTCCTGGTGTCGCCCGTGCCCAGGTGCAGACGGACGACCGGGTGTGCAATGCCTTGCCGTTCTCGCGCTCCATCTCGCAGTACGTGCCCACGTGGACCTACGAGTTCCAGGACGAGACCGCTCCGCTCCGGCCGTACATGACGGTGCCATCGTCGTTCACGATCGGCTCGGGGCACACCTCGGACGTGCCGTACGTCTGGCAGTCCGAGACGAAGACGCCCCTGACGCGCACCCAGCTGCGGCTGTCGGACCTGATGATCGCCTACTGGACCGATCTGACCCGTGACGGCAACCCCAACGGTGCTCGGCGAGACGCGTGGCCCACGTCGACCGCCGCGTCGGGCGAGAAGCGACTGGCCCTGCTGCCGGGCGGGAAGACGTCGATCCTCTCCGGAGACGCCTTCGTGGCCGAGCACCACTGCTCGGCCTGGCTCTCCTGACCCGACCGCGGCGTCGTGCTCGAGATGGTGGCACCCCCAACGGGATTCGAGCTCGTGGCTGGCGCCCGTGTGTAGAGGGCGGCGTCCTGCTCGAGATGGTGGCACCCCCAACGGGATTCGAGCTCGTGGCTGGCGCCCGTGTGTAGAGGGCGGCGTCCTGCTCGAGATGGTGGCACCCCCAACGGGATTCGAACCCGTGCTACCGCCGTGAAAGGGCGGCGTCCTAGGCCGCTAGACGATGGGGGCCAGAAACCCGTTCAGCATAGACGGTGACGGGGGCGGGCGTCACACCGCGTCGGGCAGGATGGAGCCATGATCGAGGTGAGCGAGGACCGGTTCGCGGAGCTGGTCGAGGCTGCGTTCGCCGCGGTGCCCGACGAGCTGGCGGCGCTGCTCGACAACGTCGTGCTGTTCATCGAGGACGACGCACCGCCCGACGACCCGACGCTGCTGGGTCTGTACGACGGCATCCCGCTGACCGAGCGCGACGGGACGTATGCCGGAGTCATGCCCGACCGCATCTTCGTCTACCGCCGTCCGACGCTCGCGATCTGCGACACCGAGGACGACGTCGTCGAGGAGGTCGGCATCACGGTGGTGCACGAGATCGCGCACCACTTCGGCATCGAGGACGACCGACTGCACGAGCTCGGCTATGCCTGAGGTCAGCCGGGCGGCGCAGCGGTTCCACACCGTCGGCGACGGGGTCGAGACGTGGCACAGCTTCTCGTACGGAGTCCACTACGACCCCGACCGCATCGGCTTCGGCCCGATCATGGCCGTCAACACCGAGCACGTCGGCCCGGGCGGCGGCTACGACGTGCACCAGCACGGGGACGTCGAGATCGTCACCTGGGTGCTCGAGGGGGTGCTGCGGCACGAGGACTCGACGGGGCAAGCGGGCGACATCCGGCCCGGCACGGCCCAGCGGCTCAGCGCCGGCACGGGCGTCCGTCACTCGGAGCGCAACGCATCGGCCGACGAGCCGCTCGTGTTCGTGCAGATGATGCTCCGCTCCGACCACGACGGCGCTCCCGAGTACGCCCAGGTCGAGGTCACTCCGGCACCGGGTGAGCTGACTCCGACCGTCGCGGTGCACGCGCCGGCAGAGCTGTTCGCCGTCCGGCTCGACGCAGGCGGGACGGTCGTCCTCCCTGCGGCTCCGCGCAGCCTCGTGATCGTCACGTCCGGGGTCGTCCGGGTCGGCGACGTCGAGGCTCGGGCAGGGGACGAGCTGCGGTTCGTCGACGAGGGCGAGCACGAGCTGACGGCGTCCGGCCCCGCATCGGCGCTGGTCTGGCAGCTGCACGGCTGAGACGGGGGTCACATTCGTTGCATGGCGCAACGGAACCCTGAATCACGCCCGAAATCTCGGGGCCATAGTCTGGACAGGTGAAAGGCTGGAACGCGCACCTCGATGCTGTCCAACAGCTCCTGACGTCGTACACGAAGATCCCGCCCGGCGCCCGCGTGCGCCTGGCGAAGAAGACGTCCAACCTCTTCCGGCCACGGGCCGCGAACGACGGGCCCGGGCTCGACATCAGCGGGCTGGACGGGGTCATCGCGATCGACACCGCCGCGGCGACCGCAGACGTCCAGGGCATGTGCACGTACGAGGACCTCGTCGAGGCGACGCTGTCGCTCGGCTTCATCCCGTACGTCGTCCCGCAGCTGCGCACGATCACGCTCGGCGGTGCCGTCACCGGCCTCGGCATCGAGTCGACGTCGTTCCGCAACGGCCTGCCACACGAGTCGGTGCTCGAGATGGACATCCTCACCGGCTCCGGCGAGCTCGTCACGGCGACGCCCGACGGCGAGCACTCCGATCTGTTCGAGGCGTTCCCGAACTCGTACGGCAGCCTCGGCTACGCGACGCGTCTGAAGATCAAGCTCGAGAAGGTCCCGCCGTTCGTGACCCTGCGCCACGTCCGCATGGCCGACGCCGCGCAGGCCGTCAAGGCCATCGCGAGCATCGCCGAGACCGGCGAGTGGCTCGGCGAGCGGGTCGACGGACTCGACGGCACCGCGTTCACGCCCGACGAGATCTACCTGACCCTGGCGCACTTCGCGGAGACGGTTCCCGCAGGCGTCAGCGACTACACCGGACAGCAGATCTACTACCAGTCGATCCAGCAGCGCGAGACCGATGCGCTGACGATGAACGACTACATCTGGCGCTGGGACACCGACTGGTTCTGGTGCTCGGGTGCGTTCGGTGCGCAGAACAAATGGATCCGCCGGGTGTGGCCGGCGAGGTACCGCCGCAGCGACGTCTTCCACAAGTTCGTCGGACTCGACGAGCGGTTCGGCATCATCAAGACCCTCGACAGGATCAAGAAGATCCCCGGACGCGAGCGCGTCATCCAGGACATCGAGGTGCCGCTCGACAAGGTGCCCGAGTTCCTCGAGTGGTTCGACGCCGAGATCGGCATGCGTCCGGTGTGGCTGTGCCCGCTGGCGACGACCCGCGCCTGGCCCGTCTACCCGCTGGAGCCCGGCGCGATCTACGTCAACGCCGGCTTCTGGGGCACGGTCGAGGTGCCGGCCGACTCACCTGCCGGCCTCGTCAACCGCAAGATCGAGGACGCCGTGCACGCCATGGGCGGACACAAGTCGCTGTACTCGGAAGCATTCTACGACCAGAAGACGTTCGACCAGATGTACGGCGGAGAGGTGCTCGCCGCCGTACGGTCCAGGTACGACCCCGACAGCAGGCTGAGCACCCTGTACGAGAAAGCGGTGAGGAATTCATGAGTGTTGACGTCGGAGTACGCCTGTCGATCGCGGATGCGCTGGGCAAGCTGATGAAGGAGGGCCTGCCCTTCAGGTTCGAGGCGTTCGACGGCAGCGTGGCCGGTCCGGTCGACGCGCCGTTCACGCTGCGCCTGCTCAACGAGCGCGGCCTGTCGTACCTCATGACCGCTCCGGGAGACCTCGGCTTCGCGCGGGCGTACGTCGCCGGCGACCTCGAGCTCGAGGGCATCCACCCGGGCGACCCCTATGACGCGATGGTGCTCATCATGAGCCAGCTGCGCTTCAAGGTGCCCTCGGCGGCCGAGATGGTGCAGATCGTCCGCAGCCTCGGCTTCACCAACCTCAAGCCACCGCCGCCGCCGGCCGAGGAGCACCTGCCCAAGTGGCGTCGCGCGCTGGAGGGCATGCGGCACAACAAGAAGCGTGACGCCGAGGCGATCCACCACCACTACGACGTCTCGAACCGCTTCTACGAGCTGGTGCTCGGCTCGTCGATGACCTACACGTGCGCGGTGTACCCGACGCTCGAGTCGACGCTCGAGGAGGCGCAGTACGAGAAGTACGACCTCATCGCCCGCAAGCTCGACCTCAAGCCCGGCGACCGGCTGCTCGACATCGGCTGCGGGTGGGGCGGCATGGTCCGCCACGCCGCCAAGCACTACGGCGTCACGGTCCTCGGCGTGACGCTCTCGCGTGAGCAGGCCACCTGGGCCCAGGACGAGATCAAGCGCCAGGGCCTCGACGACCTCGCGGAGGTGCGGTTCCTCGACTACCGCGACGTCACCGAGGGCGACTTCGACGCGATCAGCTCGATCGGCCTGACGGAGCACATCGGCGTCAAGCAGTACGGCGAGTACTTCGGCTTCCTGCAGAGCAAGCTGCGCCCCGGAGGCCGCCTGCTCAACCACTGCATCACCCGCCCGAACAACAAGACGACCACCACGGGCGCCTTCATCGACCGCTACGTGTTCCCCGACGGCGAGCTCACCGGCGTCGGCCGCATCACGATCGCCGCGCAGGACGCCGGGCTCGAGGTGCGCCACGTCGAGAACCTGCGTGAGCACTACGCCATGACGCTCAAGGGCTGGACCGACAACCTCGTCGCGAACTGGGACGAGGCGCTCAAGGAGGTCACCCTCGGACGGGCCAAGGTCTGGGGCATCTACATGGCCGGATCGCGGCTCGCCTTCGAGCGCAACGAGATCGAGCTGCACCACGTCCTTGCGGTCAAGGCCGACGAGACGGGCAGTGCGAGCTGGCCGCTGCGTCCGACCTGGGGCAGCTGAGCGATCGGTAGGCTCGCCGGTGTGACCTCTCACGACGACGATCGGCGGCTCAGCGTCCTGCGCGAGCAGGCCACGTACATCGACGTCGACCCGTACGCGGTCGCGGCGCACGCGCTGCGGTTCGGGACGCCGGGTTTGCTCGACCTCCTCGCGCTGATGGCGACGGAGGGACGAAGCGACGCCGCGGCCGTCCTGGCGGCGTCCGACCGGTTCGCCGCGACGGGCGACCTGCCGTCCGGGTACGAGCCGCGGGCGGTCGGCGCGCTGGCACAGGCACTGATCGGCAAGGAGTACCGGCAGGACGGCTACGACCTGTCGGCGCGCATGCACCGGTTCGCGCACGCGCTGGGGACGCTCGACGACCAGCCGACGGGGTTCGCGAAGCTGCTCGTGCAGACGAATCTCGCCGCCGGCGAGCACGCCCGCCTAACCGCGTTGCTCGCCGCGGAGCCCGACCTGGTCGACGACCACGTGCGCTGGATCGTTCGCACCGACCGGCTGGGGCCGGCTGTGACGGGAGACGCCTTCGACGCGGACGCCTGGAGCGCGTCGTTCACCGAGATCTTCGCCCAGGGGCAGGCGCCCATGCGCCTGGGTGACGGTGACGGACGACCGTTCGACCGCCTCGAGGTCACGGCTCCGCTGCTGCCGATGACCGACGACCCGCCGACGCTGGTCACCGTGATCATGTCGGTGTTCCGGCCCGACGAGAGCTTCGAGACGTCCGTCCGCTCGATCCTGGCGCAGACGTGGACCGACCTCGAGCTGCTCGTCGTCGACGACTGCTCGCCGGCCGAGCACACCGCCACGATCGACGCCGTCGCCGGCTGGGATCCCAGAGTCACGGTGCTGCGGATGCCGGAGAACGGCGGCACGTACCGGGTCCGCAACCACGCGCTGGCGCACGCCCGCGGCGACCTGGTGACGTTCCAGGACTCCGACGACTGGTCGCACCCCGAGCGGCTCGCGCGGCAGGTCGCCGCGCTCGACGAGAACCCCGGCTCGATCGCGTCGCTGAGCTCGTGGGTGCGGATGACGCCCGACCTCGTGCTCAACAAGGTCGGCTACGCCGCGACGCGGGTCAACGCCTCGTCGATGATGTTCCGCCGCGCGCCGGTGCTCGAGCGCCTCGGCGGCTTCGACACCGTGCGCAAGGACGCCGACTCGGAGTTCCGCGACCGCCTCGCCACGGTGTTCGGCGAGGACGCGATCGTGGTCCTGCCCGACGTGCTGGCGGCCGCCCAGCTGACGGCCGACTCGCTGTCGAGGGACGACTTCTCGTTCGGCTGGTGGGCGTCGACCCGTGAGCTCTACGGTGCCTCGTACGCGTACTGGCACGAGCGGATCGCGACGGGAGAGGCGTCGTCGCTGATCGACCCGGCGGGCCCTCGCACGTTCCCCGCCCCTGCCTCGTTCATCGACCGCGTCCCGCGACAGCTGACCTACGACGTCGCGTACGTCTCGGACTGGCGCGTCGGCATCAACCGCTACGACGCGGCGCCCCGCCGGGTGCGGGCGCTGCTCGACGCGGGGCTGACGGTCGCCGCCGGTCAGGCGAGCAGCCTGCGGCACGCCTACCGGACGCGGCGAGCGTCCGTCGACGAGCTGCGCCGCATGCGCGCCGACGACGGTCTCGGCTGGCTCGTGTGGACGGAGCCCGTCCACGCCGCCGTGACGGTGGTCGACTCGCCGGAGCTGTTGATGTCCCCGCGCAGCGCGGCCGACGTCCGGGTCACCACCGACCGGCTCGTCGTCGCGGCCGCCACGTCACCGCGACATGCCGACCGGGGCTGGACGCTGTACGACCCGGCGGCCGTCGAGCGCCACGGACGTGAGCTGTTCGGGGCCGACGTCGAGTGGCTGCCGGCGCACGACGGGGTCGCGGCCGACCTGCGGGCCGCCGGAGCGACGTCGACGGTCCTGCCGCCTCGGGGGATCTCGGTCGTCGATCCCGGCATCGCGCGGCCGGCCACGGTCGGACGTCCGCCGGTCGTCGGCGCGGCGCGGCTCGAGAAGGTCGGCAAGAACCGCCTGCCCGGCGCCACGCTGCTGCAGTACCTGCCCGTCGATCCGGAGTACGCCGTCACGGTCCTCGACGACGACGAGGTCGTCCCGAAGCTGTTCCGCAAGAACCCCGTGCCGGCCACCTGGTCGGTCGTCGAGGGGGTGCCACTGGACGTCTTCTGGGCCGGTGTCGACGTCGCGTTCGGGTACGCGCCGGACGCCTGGGGCGACGGTCCGACGTGGCCGATGCTCACGGCCCTGGCCGCCGGCGCGGTGCTGGTCGTCGACCCGAGGCATCGCGCCGTCCTCGGCGACGCGGCCGCCTATGCCGGGCCTGACGGGGCCCGCGCCCTGATCGACTCGCTCGCCGCCGATCCCGTCGCGTACGCCGTCCAGCGCGAGCGCGGCGACTCGTACGTCCGCTCGGCGCTCGATCCGGCGGCGTTCGCCGCGTTCGTGGCGGCCATGCGACGCTGAGGCGTCAGGGACTTCGGCCGATCGGTTAACCTGTCCGAGGCCCGAGTGCCGTGGAGATGACCGTTACGGGGCGACGAAGAGGGGATCGGTGCGCATGTCAGCACAGCACCGATCGGGCGGCACGACGCTGACCAGGCCCGACCACGGACGCACGATCCGCCTCGACATCGAGGGCATGCGCACGATCGCCGTCGGGTCGGTGCTCATCGGGCATGCCGGTGTCTCGTTCATGGCCGGCGGGTTCGTCGGCGTCGACGTCTTCTTCGTCCTGTCGGGCTTCCTCATCACGGGGCTGCTGGCTCGTGAGGTGTCCCGCTCCGGACGGGTCAGCCTGAGCAACTTCTGGGCCCGACGCATGAAGCGTCTGCTGCCGGCCAGTGCCACGGTGCTCGCGTTCTCCGCGCTCATCACCTATCTCTACCTGCCCATCACGCAGCGCAAGGACTTCGGCGGCGACATCGTCTCCGCCGCGCTGTACGTGGTCAACTGGCGCCTCGCCGACCGCGGCGTCGACTACCTCGCCGAGGACGTCGGCCAGTCGCCGGTGCAGCACTACTGGTCGCTGGCGGTCGAGGAGCAGTTCTACCTCGTGTGGCCGATCCTGATGCTCGTCATCGGCCTGATCGCCGCGCGCAGGTGGAAGCAGGGCGCCTTCGCGGTGCTGGGGGTCGTGACCGTCGCGTCGTTCGTCTACTCGGTGCAGCAGACCAACGACAGCCCCGCGACGGCCTACTTCGTGTCGACGACACGCATCTGGGAGCTGGGCATCGGCGCGCTGCTGGCCCTCGCCGCGACCCAGGTCGAGCGGCTGCCGGGCGTCCTGCGGGCACTCGGCGGATGGGTCGGCATCGCGATGATCGCCTACGCCGTGTTCGTCTTCGACGAGCAGACGACGTGGCCGGGAGCCAACGCGCTGGTGCCCACCGTCGGCGCCGCGCTGATGATCGCGAGCGGGCTGCGGCCGACACCGGGCTCGCCGCAGCGGCTGCTGAGCCTGGCGCCGATGGTCTGGATCGGCGGCCTGTCGTACTCGATCTACCTCTGGCACTGGCCGATCCTCGTCGCCGCGCAGGCGAAGTGGCCCGACATCGAGCTGCGCTGGGTCGTGCTGCTGATGATCTTGTCGATCGTGCCGGCGTACCTGAGCAACCGGTTCATCGAGGACCCCATCCGTTTCGGCACGTTCTTCAAGCCCGCCGGACGAGCCCTCGGTCTCGGCCTCGCGCTGACCGCGATCGGCGTGGGCGTCGGCTGGGGCCTCAGCGCGTCCGTCAGCGTCGGCGGTGTCGACGAGGCCGACACGTCGGACAGCCCGGGGGCCGCGGCCCTGCTCGACCCGGCCAACAAGGACGTCGAGTGGAGCGCGATCCCGTCGGTCAAGCAGATGCGACCGCTCGCGACCGAGGCCATCGACGACCGTCCGGCCTTCTACGACGACGGATCGGGGTGCCAGGTGGACGACGGCATCGCGGAGCCGAAGCAGTGCGACTCCGGTGACACGTCGTCGAGCCGCACCGTCGTGATCGTCGGCGACTCGAAGATGGCGCAGTGGCAGCCCACGTTCGCCACGATGGCCGAGCGCGAGGGTTGGCACCTGATCCAGCTGACCAAGTCGTCCTGCACGTTCGCCGACGTCGACTTCGCCCGCGAGAACCGCGCCGACTGCCGCGCGTGGGGCAGGACGGTCCTGCAGGACATCCTCGACCTCAAGCCCGACCTGGTCATCGAGTCGCACCGGTTCATCGACGCGCTCCCGCCGGGGGCCGACGACGACAAGGACTCCACCGAGCAGGCCATGGTCGACGGGCTCGCGAGCTACTGGAGGACCATCACCGAGGCCGGCATCCCGATGGTCACGCTGCTCGACAACCCGTCGCCGCCGAACGCCCCGGTGTACGAGTGCGTCGCAGCGGCGCCCAAGGACCTGCCGAGCTGCTCGTTCGAGCTCGAGGGTGCCGTCGCGGCGTCCGGTGCGCCGGCCCAGCGCAAGGCGGCCGCGGAGGTGCCGGGCGTCGGGGTCATGGACATGACGGCGACGGTGTGCCCCGACGACGGCCGGTGCCCCGCCGTCATCGGCAACGTCCTGGTCTACCGCCAGGGCACGCACCTGACCAAGACGTACATCGACACCGCGGAGCCCCAGCTGGCCGACGCGCTGTACGACGCGTCCCAAGGCGACTTCGGCACGAAGCTGAACTGACGCCCGCCCGGGGCGGTGGATCCTCCACTGTCCGGGGCGGAATCGCCGGTCATACGGTGGAACATCCACCGCCCCGGGCGGTCAGCTGATGCCGCGGGTGCGGACGAGCTCCTCGATGGCCTCGACCGTGCGGCGTGAGTTGTCGCGGTCGTGGAACGTGAACGCCTGCCGCGCCCGCTCGTCGTAGAGCGGCGCGCGGGTGTGGTCGCCGACGAGGTACCGCTCGATCTCGTCGACGGTCTGCTCGACGTCGTGGGTCACGGGTCCGAAGCCGTCGCGCTCGTGGTCGAACCATGACGGCTCGGCGTGCCCGGCGAGGAACTCATCGCGGTCGAAGTGCGTGTAGACCAGCGGCGTGCCGAGGTAGGCCAGGTCGAAGTGCACCGACGAGTAGTCGGTCAGGAACAGGTCGCAGCGGCGCATGACGTCCTGGATGTCGGACGCCCCGCCGTCGAGCACCGTCACGCGGTCGCCGCCCAGCGACGGATCGACGTACTCCGCGCGCAGGTTGTAGTGAGGCATGAACTCGAGCCGGTGGTCGTGCTCGACCAGCAGGGCCTGGAGGCGTTCGCTCGACAGGAGGTCGTGGACGAAGCGCTGGTACGTCGAGCCCTCGAACGGGATCTCGCCGCTCGCGCCGTCTCCGAACAGCTCGGGTGCCAGGTAGCGGCGCCACGTCGGCATGAACAGGATCGTGCGGCTCGGCGGCGTCGGGACGAGCGCGTCGTAGCGGGGGAGCCCGGTCTCGACGACCTGCCGGTCGTAGCCGGAGGTGAACCGGATGGCGTCGGTCTCGCGGGCGCTCGCGGTCAGGAACAGGTCGTAGCCGCCGGTACGACGGCGGATCTCACGGGTCTTGTCGTGCACGCCGTGCTTGAGGTAGACGCGGTACGCGCCGACCCGCCAGTTGAGCTGGCGCATGTAGTGCTGCTTCTGCCAGCTCGACGGCACCATGTGCTTGATCGAGTACGCATTGGCCAGCACCGTCGCGTTGACCATCAGCACGCGGTGCCGCCACGACGAGTGCCTGACGACCTTGCCGAGCCTCGCGAGCTCCTCGAAGCGGTCGCTGGACGGGTCGAGGACGTAGTACGCCCGGACGTCGGGCCGCTCGCGGCGCAGGTACGTGAACAGGTGGTACCCGTTGTCGCGGGCGGTGTCGGCGCGCTCGCCGACCAGCCAGATCTCGTGGCGGTGGAACGGCCGGGTGACGACCCGCAGCGGCTGGATCGTGGCGAACGGTCGCCGGCGGATCAGGTCCTTGATCGTGCGGAGGGCCAGACCGGCCTTCCAGGTCAGGCCGGCCAGCGGCGCCGGGTACGCCTGCGACACGAACTCGGCGTGCTCCGTCGCGGACGGGAACAGCTGCACGCGACGGCCCGAGGCGACGATCGGGCGGGACGAGGCGAGCGCTCCCGGAGCGGCACCGACGGGCACCGTGGACGCCTCACCGGTGCCGTCGGGCGTCGCCAGCGCGATCTCCATGCCGGTGGTGCCGATCGGCACCTCCTCGATCGGGACGTCGGCGATGAAGCCGGTCCAGCGGTCGGCGCCGTCCTCGTAGCGGAGGCGCGGCTCGGTGACGGCGCTGAGGGCGCGGGTGCCGTCCGGCCGGAGCCAGTGGAGGACGAGTGTCTGGTCGGCCGGCTCGGGGCCGTCGGTGCCGGGACGCCGGCACGTGCCGACGAGCCGGAGCGTGCGTCCGCCGTCGACGACGTCGAGCCCGTGCAGGCTCGCCGCGACGATGCGGATCGGCTCTGCCGTGGTCACTTCTTCGCGGGGTGGGTCTGGGCGGAACTTTGCTGGGCGATCGCGTCGAGGATCGACTGGCGGGTCTGCGCGAGATCGGCGAGGGTCCGGGCGGACGCGCGGTCGACCGCGGCTCGGGTGCCGGGATCGTCGCCGCCTCCACCGCCGCGGGCGTCCGGGGCGGTCAGCAGGTAGCCGGCGATCGCGGCCTGCAGGGCGAGGATGCACAGCAGCACGAGGTCGTACGAGTCGGTGATCAGGGCGATGACGCCGACGACGACGAGGATGCCGGTCGCGAGGGCCAGCACCAGGGTGCGCTCGGCGACGAGTCGGCGCACGAGCGATCGTGCGGTGCCTGGCCAGGTGCTCATGATCCTCCGATGGACGTCGATGGGGTGCGTACGAGTGCCGCGACGACAGCCGCGTACGACTCGGGCGCGAGGTCAGTCTCGCAGAACCGCAGCGAGCGATCCTGCTGCTCCGCGTAGCGCGCCGGGTCACCGGTGAGGTCGGCGACCAGGTGCTCGACGTCGGGGTCGTCGAGGTACCGCGCGGCGTCACCGAGCAGGGGACGCAGCGCCGGGTCGACGACGACGACGCAGCCGCGGGCCATGGCCTCGACGGCCGGACGCAGGAGCGTGGAACCGCCGGCGCGCGCCGGCGGGACGATGACGACGTCGCACTGGTCGTAGAACGCGGACGTGGTCAGGTCGTCGACGCCGAAGACCAGCGCGTCGTCGCGCGGAGGGGTGCGGGGCTCGGCCTCGAGCAGCCGGAGGTCGGCCGTCGACGGGACGACCCTCGTGAGGTCGCGGCGGGCGGCCGACTCGACCTTGAACGTCGCGGCGTCGACGAGGCCCACGACGGGCGTGCCGGGACGCAGCCGCCGCGGGAACGGTGCCACGCGGGCGACCTCCATGAGGTGGGCGGCGTGCACGGTGCCGGTGGCGCCGGCAGCGGTGATGGCGGCACCGATCTCGGCGGTGGCCGGGATCCACTCGGCGACGACGTCGAACATCGTGCGGACGACCGACTCGAGGTGGACGGGATCCCACGACACCCGGGGCGTGTCACCGGTGACGGGCAGCCGGTCGGCGATGACGACGACGCGCTCGGGACGCATCGCGACGGCATCGGACGAGCGTGGCAGCGCCAGCAGGTCGACGTCGCGGACCAGCAGCACCTTCGGGGTCAGGGGCGCACCGAGCAGGGCCCAGTCGGTGATGCCCTGGTACATCAGCTCCAGCAGGTCGGCGCGCGGGTAGTGCCGCTGGCGGGACGCGAATCGCAAGGCGTCCGCACGGGCCACGCCGACGGTCAGGCCCGCGGCGGTGACGGCCGAGACCTCGTCGGCGACTCCGGTGTACGCGAGCGGCCCCGGGCGGGGGTCGGCGAGCACCACGACGTCCGGCGCGAGGTCGGGGTACGGGACGCCCTCCATGTCGGGCGGTGCAGGGAACGCCCGGCTGCCGTCGGGGAGCGTCGACTGCGGCAGGGCCAGGCCCGCGGCGATCTTGGCGTGCCAGTGCCGGAACGCCGAGTGGTACGTCGCCCGTGCCGGCCGGTGCCAGCTGGGCCGGAAGTCCTCGCGCGACAGCGATCCGCCGGTCAGCTGGTACAGCGACAGCGGCATCTTGAGGTTCACGATGCTCTTGAGGCCGTAGACCGTCGCGATCCGTTCGATGTACTCGGTGTCGGCGCCCTTGCGCATCAGGTCGAACGGCCCGAGCTTCTCGTACACCTCGCGCTTCATGACCAGCGACGGTGCGCTGTGCGCGAAGGCCAGCGAACCGACCCTGGTGATGTAGAGATCGGTGTGCAGCCGGATCGCCTTCGACAGCGTCGCGACGACCCGGGGGTTCGCGAACTCCGCCATCTGGCGCTCGAGCCGCCGCGGGTGCGACCAGTCGTCGCCGTCCTGGATGCCGAGGTACTCGCCCTTGGCCAGTGACAGGCCGTGGTTGCGGGCCCGGTAGGCGCCGCCGTTGACGGGCATCCGGTGGTAGGTGACGCGGTCGTCCAGCGCGGTGGCCCGCTCGAAGACGTCCTCGAAGCCGGCCGGGCTGTGGTCGTCGACGAGGATGATCTCGGTGTTGCCCCACGTCTGCTCGAGGATCGACCGGGTGGCCGTCAGCAGGCTCTCGGTGGGCGAGTACACCGGCATGACGATGCTGATGAGCGGGCCGTCGACCGATCCCGCGGGGGCGTCGGTGCGGACCGTGTCGAACGGCGAGTCGGTCGCCTCGAACCGCATCGGCTCGAGGTCACGGTCGATGAAGGGGGCGTTGAACGCCTCCTGCCACGTCTCGAGCGAGGCCGGCTCGACGCCGCGGAACGGACTGATGATGTCGGTGTTGACCGCCCAGTGGTACCAGGACTCGGCGCTGTTGGTCACGACGTCGGGGTTGTCGTGCGACGTGTGCCGGCGGACGTAGTCGACCCGCCCGACGGCGAGGTGCGACTGGACGTCCTGGCGGTCGTACTCGTACGCGTTGCCGTCGCGGTCGGCGATCGTGCGGGCGAGCGCGAAGAGGTCGGCGGCCGTCCGGAAGTTGCCGTCGGAGCCGAACGCGCGGCCCAGCACCAGGTAGGCGAAGCCGTAGAGCGACGGCCCGTGCAACGGGGCGAGGGTCTCGGCGTCGGGTGCGCGTCCGGCGGTCGCCTCGGCGGCCATGCCGGCGAGCTCGTCGACGCCGTACCGCCCGCGGGACGCCGCCCGGGCCAGCATCTCCTCGGCACCGACGTACTCGTAGCGCAGGAGCGTCGCGGCGAGGCGGGCGCTCGAGACGACGCCGGAGTCGGCGAGGTCGGCGAGGTGCCGGGGCACGCCGGGGTGCTGTGCGTTCACGCGATCTCGATGACGACCGGAGCGTGGTCGCTGGCGCCCTTGCCCTTGCGCTCCTCGCGGTCGATCCAGGCCGTGTCGACGCGTGACGCGAGCTTCGGCGACGCCAGGATGAAGTCGATGCGCAGGCCGCGCTTCTTCGGGAACGCCAGCTGCTGGTAGTCCCAGTACGTGTAGACGCCGGGACCCGGCGTGTGGGGGCGGACGACATCGGCGAAGCCCTCGTCGACGATCGCCTGGAAGGCGTCCCGCTCGGGCTTGGAGACGTGCGTGTGGCCCTCGAAGACGGCCATGTCCCAGACGTCGTCGTCCTGGGGGGCGACGTTCCAGTCACCCGTCAGGGCGATCTGCGCGTCGGGGTTGTCGGCGAGCCACTCGGCGGACGCCTGACGGAGTCGCTCGAGCCAGGCCAGCTTGTAGTCGTAGTGCGGATTGCTCAGCTCGCGGCCGTTCGGCACGTAGAAGCTCCACACGCGGACACCGCCGCACGTCGCGCCGATCGAGCGGGCCTCGACGATCTCGGGATCGCCGAACATCGGCTGGTCGTCGGCGAACTGCGTCGCGACGTCGTCGAGCCCGACGCGCGAGATCAGCGCGACGCCGTTCCACTGGCTCAGCCCGCGGTGCACGAACTCGTAGCCCATCGCGGAGAGCTCGAGGCCGGGGAACTGGTCCTCCCGGCACTTCGTCTCCTGGATGGCCAGCACATCGATGTCGTGACGCTCGAGGAAGCCCGTCACGCGGTCGATGCGGCTGCGGATGGAGTTGACGTTCCAGGTCGCGATACGCACGACACGAACCTATCGCGTCGTGCCCGGGGAGCCACCGTCGTCCTCGGTGTCCCAGGTGCCGTCGGTGTCGAACTCGCACACCGTGAGCGACTCGCGGCGCGCGAGGCCGGTGCGGAACGCCGCCCGGCCGACCATGTGCGCGGACACCGGTGCCGTGAGCAGCTGGAACAGGGCGATCAGCACCAGCACCGTGATGTCGGAGAGGTCCTGCAGGCGCAGCCCCAGGCCGGCGAGGATCAGGAGCAGGCCGAGGGTCTGTGGCTTGGTCGCCGAGTGCATCCGGCTCAGGACGTCGGGGAAGCGCACGATGCCGATCGCGGCGATCGTGGCCATGAGCGCGCCCGCGATCAGCAGGAACCCGGCGATGACGTCGATCATGAGCCGTCCTCCTGGCCCTCGTCGTCGCGGGAGCTGCGGTCGGTGTCGGGCGCCGCGAAGCGCGCGATGCTGACCGAGCCGAGGAACGCGACCAGCGCGAGCACGACCAGGATCGAGAGCGTCGTGTCGTGCCGCCCGATCGCGGCCTCGATGCCGATCGCACCGGCGCACGCCGCGACGAACACGTCGGCGGCGACCGTGCGGTCGAGCATCGTGGGCCCGCGGACGATGCGCACGATGCAGAGCACCCCGGTGATCGAGAGCAGGACGGCGCAGATGGTTCCGACGACGGTCATGGGCGTCCTCCGGCGCGGCAGGCGACGACCTCGGGGTCGGAGCCGAGCGCGGCGACGACCCGTCGTTCCTGGGCGAGCGCCTTCGTGCGGGCGTGCTCGATCTTCTCGGGGCTGCTGCCGTCGAGCAGGTGCAGCCAGATGCGGCCGCCGGCACTGTCGAGCTCGATCAGCAGCGAGCCCGGTACCAGCGAGATGAGCTCGGCGGTGATGGTGAGCAGGAACTCCGACCGGGTCACGAGGTCGACCCGGATGACGGCACTCGTCGGCGGCGCGGCGGGACGGATCGCGAGCCACGCCACCTGCAGGCTCGCGACGACGAGGTCGACCAGGAACGTCGCGATGAGGCGCACCGCGGGCCATGGCCGGAACCGTCCGTTCCAGACGACGGGCGGGAACGGGAAGACCGTCGTCACCAGGAGGCCCACGAGGACGCCGCCGGCGATCGTCAACGGCGTGACGGAGCTCCACAGCAGCGCCCACAGGATCGTGAGCACCACGAGGACGGGCACCCGGGCGACGAGGCGCCTCATCCGCCACCACCGAGCACGGCGTTGATGTAGGACTCACGGCCCTGCAGCTCCTCGGCGGCGCGGGTCGTGAAGGCCAGCAGGGGGCCGGCGACGACCGTCAGCGCGACGGAGCAGCCGACCAGCAGCATCGTCGGGACGACCATGCCGAGGGGCAGTCGCTGCTGGTCGGTCGCCTTCCAGGTGCTGGTGCGGTCGGTCTTGGTCGAGACGCCGGAGCGTCCGTGCATCGAGCCGCCGTGCGAGTCGTGACCGAGCTCGTCAGCGTCCTCGGCGGGCTGCCAGAACGCCCGGTTCCAGACCTTGGCGATCGCGTAGAGCGTCAGGAGGCTCGTCACGATGGCGCCGGCCACCGCGACGTACGTCAGCCAGCGGTGGTCGTCGACGCCGGCCTCGACCAGCGCCAGCTTGCCCAGGAAGCCGGAGAACGGCGGGATGCCGGCCAGGTTCATCGCGGGGACGAAGAACATGATCGACAGCATCGGCGCCGCCCGGGCGAGGCCTCCGAGCTTGTCGAGGTTGGTCGTGCTGCTGCGGTACTCGATGAGCCCCGCGACGAGGAACAGCGTCGTCTGCACCGTGATGTGGTGGGCGATGTAGAAGATCGCGCCGGACAGTCCCGCGGTGCTGCCGATCGCGACGCCGAAGAGCATGTACCCGATGTGGCTGACGAGCGTGAACGACAGGATTCGTTTGATGTCGGACTGTGCGACCGCGCCGAGGATGCCGACGACCATCGTGAACACCGCCGCCCACAGCAGCAGCGTCCGCAGGTCGTTGTCGGGGAAGAGCAGCGTCTGCGTGCGGATGATCGCGTAGATGCCGACCTTGGTCAGCAGGCCGGCGAAGACGGCCGTCACCGGGGCGGGGGCGGTCGGGTAGGAGTCGGGCAGCCACGCCGAGAGCGGGAACACCGCGGCCTTGATGCAGAACGTCGTGAGCAGCAGGAGCTGCAGCAGGTTGGAGACCTCGGGCGGCAGGTCGGCGATGCGCTCCGACAGCGCCGCCATGTTGACGGTGCCCGTGGCGGCGTAGACGCACGCGATCGCCACCAGGAACACGACCGACGAGATCATGCTGACGACGATGTAGATCGTCCCCGAACGAACGCGCGCACCCGTGCCGCCGAGCGTGATCAGGACGTACGACGACACCAGCAGGATCTCGAAGCCGACGAAGAGGTTGAACAGGTCGGCGGACAAGAAGGCGTTGGAGACCCCGGCGCTCAGCACCAGGAACGTCGGGTGGAACACCGACAGCGGGGCGTCGCGCCCGAACTCGACGATGCCCTGCCCGAAGGAGTAGAGCAGGACGCACAGCGTCACGACGGTGGAGACGAGCAGCATCAGGGCCGACAACCGGTCGGCGACGAGGCTGATGCCGATGTCGGCCGGCCATCCGCCGACGTTGACGGTCTGCGGCCCGAACCGGTCGGCGCGCACCAGCAGGATCGCCGAGACCGTGACGACGGCCGCCAGGATCGCGATGCTGATGATGCGCTGCGCGAACGCCGAGCGTCCGAAGACGAGGCACAGCCCCGCGCCCAGCAGGGGCAGGATGACCGGGAGCAGGACGATCTGGTTCATCCCTCGGTCTCCTGGGCGTCGCTGAGCTCCTCGGTCACGGTGTTCCTGGGCTGGGCGTGGACGATCGGGTCGGACCCTTCCTCGTCGGGGAGGGCGGCGTCGGCCTCGTCGAACGTCACGGAGGTCTCGTCCTTCTCGGCGCGGCGACGGATGAGGTCGTCCTCGACGTCGTCCTGCACGTCGTCGTGGCCGGTCAGCTGCCAGGCGCGATAGGCCAGGGCGAGGCCGAACGACGTGACGCCCAGCGTGATGACGATCGCCGTCAGCACCATCGCCTGCGGCAACGGGTCGCTCATGGGGTCGTCCGAGAGGCCGACGATCGGCGCGCTGCCGGCAGGCCCGGAGATCACGAGGTAGAGGACGCTCACGCCGTTGCCGATCAGCACGAAGCCGATCAGGATGCGGGTGAGGCTCCGGTCGAGGACGAGCGTGACGCCGGCGGCGATCATGACGCCGACGAGGACGACGAGCGGGAGGTTGGGGGTCATGCGGCCGCCTTCTCGTCCGACTCGATCTGGGTGTCGATGCCGCTGCCGAGGCTGCGCAGGACGTCGAGGGCCAGGCCGATCACGACGAGGTAGACCCCGATGTCGAAGAACACCGACGTCACGAGGTGCAGCGTGCCGAGCACGGGGATGTGGATGTCGACGATGGCGCTCTGCAGCACCCCGCCGCCCAGCAGCGTCGGGAGCAGCCCGGACATCGCCGCCACCGCGAGCCCAATGCCGAGCACGACGCCGGCATCGATCGGAGCGGCCTCGTCGAGCTCGGCGCGTCCACCCGCGAGGTAGCGGATCATCAGCGCCAGGCCTGCGACGAGGCCGCCGGCGAAGCCTCCGCCGGGAGCGTTGTGACCGACCAGCATGAGCCAGATCGAGAAGACGATCACGGTGTGGAAGATCAGCCGGGTCACGATCTCGAAGACGACCGAGCGGCGGGCGTCGGTGGCCGCCCGGCCCGCGCGGAGCCACCGGCTGCCGTTCGCGGCATCGCCCGCGGCGGGCGTCGTCGCCCGGCGCGGTCGGGCCGACCGGTCGGTGATGAGGAAGATCAGGCTCGCGACGCCGGTGGCCGCGACCACGAGCACCGAGAGCTCACCGAGGGTGTCCCAGGCGCGGATGTCGACGAGCGTCACGTTCACGATGTTGTCGCCGCCGCCGTAGTCGACCGCCGGCTCGGCGAAGCCGTCGGAGATCGGCTTGGCCGTGCGGGCGTTGGTGGCCACCAGGGCGAATCCGGAGACCGCGGCGCCGGTGGCCACGCCGATGCCGACGCGGACCCACCGGCCGATGTTGAACGGCCGGTCGCTGAAGAACGGGGGAAGCCGGCGCAGGACGAGCACGAACGTCACGAGCAGGAACGTCTCGACCAGGATCTGCGTCAGCGCGAGGTCGGGGGCACCGTGGGCGACGAACAGCAGGGCCGTGCCGTAGCCCGTGACGCCCACCAGCAGGACGGCTCGCAGCCGGCGGCGCGAACGGACCGTGAGGACCGCGGCGACGGCCATGAGCAGCGCGGCCGCGAGCTGGATGCGGCTGTCGGCCCCGCGGACCGAGATGTCGTCCCAGGCGATGACGAGCGCCGTGCCCGGCACCACGATCAGCACGACGAGGATGACGCCGAGGTAGATCGGCAGCGAGCCGCGCTGCGTGAGGCCCGTGACCTCGACGGACAACCGGTCGACGCCGCGCATGACGCCGTAGTAGCTGCGTTCGGCGTCGGGCATCCGGACGCGGTCGACCACGGCGTGCTGGGCCGCGGCGACGGGCTTGCGCCAGATGAACAGCGCGAGGCCGGCGACGATGCAGATCGCCGACAGGCCCAGCGCCAGGCTGAAGCCGTGCCACAAGGTGAGCTCGGCCTCGTGGGAGCCGGGGCCGAACTCCTCGGCGTACGCCATCAGGCGCGGCGTGAGCCATGCTCCGGCGAAGCCGGCGACCAGGGTGCCGGCGGCCAGGACGACCGGAGCCACCTGGAAGCCGGGCGAGAAGTCCTTCGGCACGCAGATCGCCATGCCGGGCTTGATCGCGAAGATGCCCCACACGAAGCGGGCCGAGTAGGCGACCGTCAGGATGCTGCCGACGACGATGCCGACCAGCGCCAGCACCGACCAGCCGTTCCAGCCGAGGTCGTGGCCGAGGTCGGCGAACGCCGCCAGACCGCTCTCCTTGGCGGTGAAGCCGAAGAACGGCGGGATGCCCGCCATCGACCCCGCGGCGATCAGCGTGACGACGAACAGGACCGGGCGCGCCTGCCGCATGCCGGACAGCTCGCGGAGGTCGCGGGTGCCGACCGAGCGGTCGACGATGCCGACGACGAGGAACAGCGTCGACTTGAACAGGCCGTGCGCGCAGACGAGCGCGATGCCGGCGAACGCCGCCGACCGGGTGCCGGCGCCGACCATCGCGACGAGGAACCCGAGCTGGCTGACGGTGCCGTAGGCCAGCAGCAGCTTGACGTCGTACTGCCGCAACGCCCGCAGGCCGCCGAGGATCATGGTCGTGATGCCGAGGACGAGCAGCGACGGGCGCCACCCCGGGACGTCCGCGAACGTCGGGGCGAGCAGGGCGACGAGGAAGATGCCGGCCTTCACCATCGCGGCCGCGTGCAGGTAGGCGCTGACCGGCGTGGGGGCGGCCATGGCGCCCGGCAGCCAGAAGTGGAACGGCACGAGCGCCGACTTCGAGATCGCGCCGACCAGGATCAGCAGCACCGCGATCGTCACGGCGGTGCCGGTCGGCCTCGCGGCGATGATCTCCTGGACGCGGGACGACCCGGCCTCGTCGGCGAGCATCACCAGCCCGACCAGCATCGCGAGGCCGCCGAACGTCGTGACGAGCAGCGCGTTCATCGCGGCGCGACGGTTGGCCCGGCGTTCGGGGTTGTGCCCGATGAGCAGGAACGACAGGACGGTCGTGAGCTCCCAGAAGATGTAGAGCACGTAGACGTTGTCGGACAGGACGAGCCCGAGCATCGCGCCGGCGAACGCCGTCAGCACGCCCGAGAAGCGCCAGATCTCGGGGTCGGACGGCCGGAAGTACCACGTGCAGTAGACGAGGACCAGCGCGCCGACGCCCGTGACCAGCAGGGCCAGCACCCCGCTGAGGGGGGTGATGACGAAGTCGAGGTCGAGACCGATCGTCGTGATCCACGTGAGGTGTTGCTCGTGCGGTGCGCCGCCGTCGGTGACCCGCAGGACGTGGGGCAGGAGCCAGGCGAACGAGACGGCCGGTACCAGGGCCAGCACGAGGAACGCCCGCCGTCCGATGGCCCGGACGAGGACAGGAGCCCCCGCTCCTGCAAGGAAGTGAAGCGTCAGGAGGGGGATCATGGCGTAGGCCGAATTCTACCGCAATCATGCTGACGACTTGTCATGTCCCCGATTCGCGGGACGGACGGGGCCCGTGGGGCTCATGATGGGCAGGCCGTCGAGGGAGAGTCGACGGCGTACGAGGGAGGGAGACCCGCCGCATGCGCATGTCCTGGATCGTCGTCGTCGCGCTGGTGCTCGGGCTGGGTGCCTCGCCGGCGACCGCCGCGACGGGCCAGCCGCCCGTCACGCTGCCGGCCGAGCCGACGGGTCTGACGTCTGCCGTCACGCTGCCGGCGGAGGTCGACCCGGTGTCGCCCTATCTGCCGCAGGTCTCGTGCAACCCGGTCGACATGGTCGGTCCGATGAGGCTGCGCGACCTGGTGCTGGCGACCTACGGCATCGGCGGCCGGGGCAACATCTCCCGCGGCTGCAACGACGGTCTGTCCGAGCACAGCGAGGGGCGTGCCTGGGACTGGATGGTCGACGTCGACAACCCCGCCGAGCAGGCGGCCGCCGCCGACTTCCTCGCATGGGTCACCCGCGACGACGGCCTCAACGCCCGCCGCCTCGGCATCATGTACGTCATCTACAACAAGTCGATCTGGTCGGTCTACAACACCAAGGCCGGGTGGCGGAAGAGCTACGGCCACACCGACCACGTCCACGTGTCGTTCAGCTGGAACGGCGCCCGCGGCAACACCTCGTTCTGGACCGGCGCCGTGGGGGCCGTCGACTTCGGGCCCTGCGCGCGGTTCACGGGCACGTACGCGGCGCCGACCGACACGCCGCGCGCGACCCGCTGCGGAGCGCCGTCCGCCGCACTGGTCAAGACCTCGCGTCCCAACCGGCAGCTCACCAGCACCGGCGCGGCGGTGCGGGCCGCGCAGGCGATGCTGGGCGTCCCGGTGACGAGCCGGTTCGACGCCGCGACGCAGTCCGCGGTCCGCGCCTACCAGCGGGCGCACGACCTGCCCGCGACCGGAGCGCTGGACCAGCCGACGTGGGCCTCGCTCGACCGTCCCAGCATCACGAAGCGGGTCGTCACGGGGTTCAACCGGACGAAGGCGGCGACGTACGGCGTCAAGCACTACTCGGGCACGAAGCTCGCGCAGGGGCGCGCGGCCAAGGCGGTCGTCATCCTGCAGACCGCCCTGGGCATGTCGGTCCGCGATCGCAACGGCTACTTCGGGCCGTCGACCCAGACGGCGGTGCAGCGGGTCGAGGCGGCCGCCGGCCTGGCACCCGACGGCGTCGTCCGAGGCGAGGAGTGGCGGGCCATCCGCGCCGCGGTCCGCTGAGCGGTCGTGAGGGGCTTCCTGCTGCCATGATGTGCAGATGAACGAGCGCCAGCGAGTGAACAACGGACACTTCATGCCGGTGTCTTCGTCCTGTGGTCTTCTGACGGAGGCGGCGGCATGAACGAGCGGAAGGACGACAGCTCGGCGGCGTACAACCCCGAGACCGAGGACGATCACCTCGAGCGCCGCATCCGCGAGCAGCCCGACTACCAGCCGAACCGCTGGGTCAAGCGTCTCGTCCTGGCGATCGTCATCGTCGGCGTCGCCTACATCGTCTACCTGATGTCGGCCGCGTTCTTCCCGCGCTGGTGGGCGCAGCGCGTCGCCGACCAGGTCGACGGCGGGGGCACGCGCGGCACGACGTGGGGGCTCTTCTACGGCTTCGTGTTCACGGCGATCCCGCTGCTGATCCTGGTGCAGGTGCGCCGTGGCTTCTTCAGCTGGATGTGGCGCGGCATCGTGGCGCTCGTCGCGATCGCGCTGGCGGCCCCGAACTGGCTGACGCTCTCGGTCGTGGCCGGCAACAGCAATGCCGCGCATGCCGGCGAGCGCATCATGGACGTCGACGCGCCGGGCTTCCGCGCCGCGACGCTGATCGGCGTCATCGTGGGTGCGGTGCTGGTCGCCGTCATCACGGCGGCGAGCATCCGGCTCAAGCGCCGCAAGGACGAGGTCAAGCGCCTGCGCAGCGAACGCGACGAGCTGCGCCGCGGCCGGGACGACGACGCGCGCTGAGCCCTCCGCGGGGGACGAACGAGGGTCTCGGGTCGCGGTGACGACCCCGAACGCTCGTCGTCGGTCCGACGCCGGCCGGAGGACGCGGGACGGTGGTCACGCCACGCGCCACGGGTCCCCGTCGTCGGTCCACCCGTGACGGATCCTGTCGTGTGGCGTCGATGGTGCTGCGATTTCCGTCGCGTAAACTCCTGAATCCGGGACAAAAGGGTCTAGATGCAATCGCCGCTGCGGCAGTAGCATGCACCAACTTCTTCAGAGAGCTTGGTGCATTCCATGGCAGATCACCTCACCGACGACGAGAAGCATCTCGCGAGCCTCGGCTACAAGCAGGAGCTGAACCGGACCTGGTCGAGCTTCTCCAACTTCGCCATCTCGTTCTCGATCATCTCGATCCTCGCCGGCTGCTTCACGACGTTCGGCCAGGCGTGGAACAACGGCGGCCCGATCGCCATCTCCTGGGGCTGGCCGATCATCTCGATCTTCATCCTGATCATCGGCTTCACGATGTCCGAGCTGGTGTCGGCGTACCCGACGTCGGGCGGCATCTACTGGTGGGCGTCCAAGATGGGCGGCCCCGCCGCGGGATTCTTCACCGGCTGGCTCAACCTCATCGGCCTGCTCGCCGTGACGGCGTCCGTCGCCTACGGATGTGCGACGTTCCTCGACCTGACGCTCGGGACGCTGAGCGACTCGTGGGCCGACAGCTACAGCCTGCAGCGGGTGTTCCTGCTGTTCGTCGTGATCCTGGCGATCGCCGCGATCCTCAACATCTTCAGCGGTCACCTGCTCGCCGTCGTCAACAACATCTCGGTGTGGTGGCACGTCGCCGGTGTCGCGATCATCGTGCTGATCCTGGCGATCGTCCCCAAGACCCACCTCGCGATCGGTGAGGTGTTCGGCGGCAAGGTCAACAACTCCGGCTACGCCGAGGGTGCCATGAGCAACGGCACGTACTGGTTCCTCGTCCTGCCGCTCGGGTTCCTGCTGACGCAGTACACGATCACGGGCTTCGACGCGTCCGCCCACCTCTCGGAGGAGACCCAGGGTGCTGCCGAGGGCGCCGCCAAGGGCATCTGGCGCTCGATCGCGTACTCCGCGATCGGCGGCTGGATCCTGCTGCTCGCGTTCTTGTTCGCGGTCCAGGACAAGGACGCCGTGACGGCCGGGGGCGGCGGCGTCGACCTGATCTTCGGCCAGGCGCTCGGACAGGGCTGGCACGTCATCGTGCTCGCGATCTCGGTCGCGGGCCAGTTCTTCTGCACCATCGCCTGCCTCACGAGCGCGTCCCGCATGACGTTCGCGTTCAGCCGGGACGGCGCGATCCCCGGGTCGAGGCTGTGGTCGAAGGTCACCACGGCGAAGGTGCCGGCCAACGCCGTCGTCTTCGTCGCCGTGATCGGCGCGATCATCACGCTGCCCGCCCTCGTCGAGGTCAACCAGGGCACGGAGGAGGCGCCGTTGATCGTCCCGGTCGCGTTCTACGCCGTCACGTCGGTCGCCGTCATCGGCCTGTACCTGGCGTTCCTGATCCCGATCTTCCTGCGCTGGAAGATGGGCGACGCGTTCCAGCCGGGCAGCTGGAACAACGGCTCGAAGTACAAGTGGATGAACCTGGTCGCCGTCGCCGAGATCGCGATCATCTGCGTCTACTTCATCCTGCCGTTCACGCCCGCCGCGCGGCCGTGGGACGACAACTTCTCGTGGAAGTTCGTCAACTACGCGCCGCTGCTGACCGGTGGCGTCCTGATCCTGCTGACCATCTGGTGGTTCGCCTCGGCGAAGAACTGGTTCACGGGGCCGAAGGTCACGATCGACACCGCCGTGACGGAGGCGTTCAAGGACTGACGGATACGGTCGGGCGTGTGAGGACTCTGCACGTCGACGACGCGGCGCTGGGCGGCAAGCCCGACCTCGCGACGTCGACCGACGAGCCCTCGCACGCCCGTATCGCTGCCTGGCTGCTCGACCGCATCGCGTCCGGCGACGTGCGGGTCGACGACAAGCTGCCGCCGGAGGAGGATCTCGCGGCGTCGATCGGCGTCAGCCGGATGACGTTGCGCCAGGCCCTCGGGTCGCTGGAGGCCAAGGGCTGGCTGGAGCGCAAGCGCGGACGGTCGGGCGGCAGCTTCGTCCGTGAGCCGCGGGTCTCGGTCGACCTCACCGGCCTGCCGGGGTTCACCGAGCAGATGCGGCGCGCGAACGTCCGGGCCGGTGCGCGGATCGTCCGGGCCGGACTCGTCGACGCGTCCGCCGAGGTCGCCGAGGGGCTCGAGCTGGGTCGTGGCCAGCAGGTCATCGAGATCGTGCGGGTGCGGTCGGCCAGGCGCCAGCCGCTCGCGCTCGAGGAGACGTACCTGCCGGCGCACCTGTTCCCGGGGTTGCTCGAGCGGAACCTCACGGCGTCCGTCTACGGGCTGATGGGACGTCACTACGACCTCGCGCCGCGATCGGCCCAGGAGTGGCTCGAGCCGGAGATCTCGTCGGCCGAGCACGCGGCGCTGCTCGACGTCGAGCCCGGGTCTGCGCTGATGCTCGTGACCCGCAGGGCCCTGGCGGCGGGCGGTGTGCCCGTCGAGTACGCCCGCGACCGCTACCGCTCCGACCGCACGCGCATCACCCTCCAGACCCACCTCGACCGCTGACGCGCGGGTCAACGACGCTGACGCGTGGGTTGACGACGGTGACGCGTGGGTTGACGACGGTGACGCGTGGGTTGACGACGCTGAGGAGTGGGTTAGCGACGCTGAGGAGTGGGTTGACGACAGTGAGGCGTGGGTTGACGAAAGTGAGGCGTGGGTTGACGAAAGCGACGCGCGTGGCCAACCCACGCGTCAGGGTTCATAACCCACGCGTCAGCGTTAGTAACCCACGCGTCAGCGTCGTCAACCCACGCGTCAGGGTTCATAACCCACGCGTCAGCGTTGGTAACCCACGCGTCAGGGTTCATAACCCACGCGTCAGCGTCAAGGGGGATGTGTCTAGACCTTTTGAGTGGGGCGGCCTAGGCTCCTCCCATGGCGGACCTCGACGGCCTCGACGCGCTGTTCGACCAGGTCCCCGCGCTGGCCGGCACACCCCGGACGATCGAGGAGCTCGCGGGTGGGCTGACCAACCTGAACCTCAAGGTCTCCACCCCCGGCGGCACGTACGTCGTCCGTCTCGGGCGCGGTGACACGAGCCTGCTCGGCATCGACCGCGACGCCGAGTCGTTCAACACCCGGGCGGCGGAGGCGTCCGGCGCCGGTGCGCCGTTCGTCGACTACCGGCCCGACCTCGGCCTGCTGGTGATCGAGTACCTCGGCGGACGCAGCTACGACAACGCCGACCTCCGGACGCCCGGCACGCTGCCGAGGGTCGCGGCGGCGATGCGCACCCTGCACGCGGGGCCGCGGTTCGCGTGTGACTTCGACATGTTCGTGCGCCAGCCGGCCTACCTGCGGACCTGCCTCGAGCGGGGGTTCCCGATCCCCGACGACTACACCGCGTACGCCGACGGGTTCGACCGCATCCGCGCGGTGCTCGACCTCCGCCGGCTGCCGACCGTGCCGTGCAACAACGACCTCCTCGCCGGCAACATCGTCGACGACGGCGACCGCGTCTGGCTCATCGACTACGACTACTCCGGCAACAACGACGCCTTCTTCGAGCTCGGCAACACGTGGACGGAGTGCGAGCTCGACGACGTCCACCTCGACGAGCTGGTCACGGCGTACGTCGGCCACGAGTCGCCGTCGATGGTGGCGCGCGCCCGCCTGCAGGCCACGGTCTCGCGCTACGGCTGGGCCCTGTGGGGCTTCATCCAGGCGGGGTCGTCGGCGGACGACTTCGACTACCGAGGGTGGGGCCAGGACCGGTTCGACAAGGCCGTCGCCGACTTCCGCTCATCGCAGTTCACCTCGTGGCTCGAAAGGGCGGTGTCATGACGATCCCGTCCAGGGCGCGCATCGTCATCGTCGGCGGAGGTGTCGTCGGCACCAGCGTCGCGTACCACCTGACCAAGAACGGCGAGAGCGACGTCGTGCTGCTCGAGCAGGGCGAGCTGTCGTGCGGGACGACGTGGCACGCCGCGGGGCTCGTGGGCCAGCTGCGCGCGACCCAGAGCGGCACGACGCTGGTGCAGTACAGCGCGTCCCTGTACGAGCAGCTCGAGGACGAGGTCGGCCTCAGCTCCGGGTTCAAGCGCTGCGGCGGCGTCACGGTCGCCCGCACGGAGGACCGGATGGAGCAGCTGCGGCGCACCGCCGCGACCGCCGTCGCGTACGACCTCGAGTGCGACCTGCTGACGCCCGACCAGGCGCTCGCGCACTACCCGTTGCTCGAGATCGGCGACCTCGTCGGGGGCATCTGGCTCCCGGGCGACGGCACCGCCAACCCCACCGACCTCACGCAGGCGCTCGCCAGGGGAGCGCGCCAGCGCGGTGCCACGATCGTCGAGCACGTCCGGGTGACGGACGTCCTCGTCGACGACGGCGCCGTGACGGGCGTCCGCACCGACCAGGGTGACATCGAGGCGGAGATCGTCGTGAACTGCGCGGGGCAGTGGGCGCACCAGCTCGCCGCGAGGATCGGCGTCACCGTGCCGCTGCACTCCGCCGAGCACTTCTACGTCGTGACCGACCAGATCGACGGCGTCCGTCCCGACCTACCGATCCTGCGCGATCCCGACGGCTACACGTACTTCAGGGAGGAGGTCGGCGGGCTCGTCGTCGGCGGTTTCGAGCCCGAGGCGAAACCGTGGGTCGCGCCCGACCAGATCCCGTACCCGTTCGAGTTCCAGCTGCTGGGGGAGGACTGGGACCACTTCCAGGTGCTGATGGACTCCGCCCTCGAGCGCATCCCGGCGCTGCACGAGACCGGCATCCGCAAGTTCTACAACGGTCCCGAGAGCTTCACGCCCGACAACCAGTTCATCCTCGGCGAGGCGCCGTCCGTCCGCGGGTTCTTCGTCGGTGCCGGATTCAACTCGGTCGGCATCGCGTCCGCGGGTGGGGCGGGACGGGCGCTGGCCGAGTGGATCCTCGCGGGCGAGCCCACCACCGACCTGCTGGCCGTCGACATCCGTCGCTTCGCACCGTTCCAGAACGACACGACCTACCTGCGGCAGCGGGTCACCGAGGTGCTGGGCCTGCACTACTCCGTCCCGTGGCCCAACCGCGAGTACGACACCGCTCGGCCCCTGCGGACGTCCCCGGTCCACGGCCGGCTGGCGGACGCCAATGCGGGCTTCGGCTCCAAGATGGGCTGGGAGCGGGCGAACTTCTTCGCGCCCGACGGCCGGGACCCGACGATCGAGTACGCCTGGGGCCGACAGAACTGGGTGCCGTGGTCGGCCGCGGAGCAGAGGGCCTGCCGCGAGGCGGTCGCGATCTTCGACCAGACCTCGTTCTCGAAGTACGTCGTGCACGGCGCGGACGCCGAGGCGGCGCTGCAGTGGATCTGCAGCAACGACGTCGCCGTCGCCCCCGACCAGACGGTCTACACCGGGCTGCTCAACGAGCGGGGCGGGTACGAGTCAGACCTGACCGTCACGCGCGTCGCGGACGACGAGTTCTTCCTCGTCGCGAGCTCCGCGACGACCGAGCGCGACCAGGACTGGATCCGCCGGCACGTCCCGGACGGGCTGGACGCCCACGTCGTCGACGTCACCGAGCGACTGTCGGTGCTGGGCCTGATGGGCCCGCGGTCGAGAGAGCTCATGTCGCGGCTGACCGACGCCGACCTCGGCGACGCCGCGTTCCCGTTCGGTGCGAGCCGGGAGATCACGCTGGCCGGGGCGACCGTCCGGGCCACCCGCATCACGTACGTCGGCGAGCTGGGCTGGGAGCTGTACGTCACGAACGCCGACGCACCCGGGCTCTACGACGCGCTCAAGGATGCCGGCGCCGACCTCGGGGTCGTCGACGCCGGCTACTACGCGATCGAGTCGATGCGGCTCGAGAAGGGGTACCGCGCGTTCGGCAAGGAGCTGACCCCCGACGTCGGCCCGGTCGAGGCCGGCCTGGTGTTCGCCTGCAAGCTCGCGACCGACGTCGACTTCCTCGGACGCGCCGCGGTCGAGAAGGCCAGGGCCGCCGGGCCCTCACGTCGACTCGTCTCGTTCGTGCTCGAGGACCCCGACGTCACGCCGTGGGGCGGGGAGCTGCTGATGCGCGACGGGCTGCCGGTCGGGCAGGCGACGTCGGCGACGTGGGCCGCGACGGTCGGCGCCGGGGTCGGACTGGCGTGGGTGCAGGCCCCCGGCGGCGAGGTGGCAGCACCCGCGTTCGTCCGCGAGGGCCGGTACGAGCTGGACGTCGGTGGACGCCGGGTGCCCGCCCGGGTGACCCTGAGGTCCCCGCACGATCCGGACGGGACGAGCATCCGTCCGGTCTGACCCATGGACAGGGATGTCCCGGATCGCTAAGGTTCGGAAACAGACCTTAAGGGCGGCGAAAGGGGACCGGATGAGCGTGCTCGACGCCGACCACCTCGTCGACGCGGTCCTGCGTCCCGTCCGCGGTCACCATGCCTTCGAGGCCTGCGTCGAGCGGCTCGCGACGTCGATCCGGCTCGGGGTCTACGAGCAGGGCAGCACGCTCCCGCCCGAGCGCGAGCTCGCCGAACGGATGGGCGTCTCCCGCGCGACCCTGCGCGAGGCGATCGCGGCGCTACGCGAGGCCGGGCTCGTCGTGACCCGCCGGGGCCGCGGCGGTGGCACGGTCGTCGACTTCGACCCGGGCGACCCGGGCACGTCCCGGCTGCTCGAGCGTCCGCGCGAGGAGCTGCTGGACGCGCTCGACTTCCGCCGCATCGTCGAGCCCGGAGCCGCCCAGGCCGCTGCGGCGATCACGCTCAGCGACGCTCAGGCCACGATGCTGCGCGCGGCGCTCGACAAGGTCAACGGCGCGTCGAGCAAGGCGCTGCACCGGCAGGCCGACTCCCAGCTCCACCTCGCGATCGCGTCGCTGTCGGACTCGCCGATGCTGATCGACGCCGTCACGAACGTCCAGATGTGCCTGCACGACATGCTTGACGCCATCCCGGTGCTCGACCGCAACATCGACCACTCCCGTCACCAGCACGAGGCCATCGTGCAGGCGATCCTCGCAGGTGACGGCACCAAGGCGCGCCGCACGATGGAGAGCCACTGCGACGACACGGCCGCACTGCTCCGGGGCCTGATGTGAAGGGACGACCATGACCACACGCAATCCGAGGCTCCTGAGCCTCGAACAGCTCCGCGTCCAGATCGGCGAGGGACACGTCGACACCGTCATCGTGGCGTTCACCGACATGCAGGGACGGCTCCAGGGCAAGCGCCTGCACGCGCACTACTTCCTCGACGTCGTCGTCGAGCAGGGCACCGAGGGCTGCAACTACCTGTTGAGCGTCGACGTCGACATGAACACCGTCGACGGCTACGCCATGAGCTCGTGGGAGAAGGGCTACGGCGACATGGAGTTCGCCCTCGACTTCGACACGATCCGGCGCCTCGAGCACCTGCCGGCGACCGTCATGATCCAGTGCGACCTGGTGTGGCTCGACCACGCGCCGGTCGTGCAGTCGCCGCGGACGATCCTGCGGGCGCAGGTCGACAAGGCCGCCGAGGCGGGATACGTCGCCCTGGCCGGCACGGAGCTCGAGTTCATCCTGTTCGACACGACCTACGAGCAGGCGTGGCGTGACAACTACCAGGCACTCCCGGCCGCCAACCAGTACAACGTCGACTACTCGATCGTCGGGACGACGCGGGTCGAGCCGCTGCTGCGCGACATCCGCAACACGATGTACGCGGCCGGCATGAACGTCGAGGGTGCGAAGGGCGAGTGCAACTTCGGCCAGCACGAGATCGGCTTCCTGTACGACGACGTCGTGGCGACGGCCGACAACCACGCGGTCTACAAGACCGCCGCCAAGGAGATCGCGTCGCAGCACGGCAAGGCGCTGACCTTCATGGCCAAGTACGACGAGCGCGAGGGCAACTCCTGCCACATCCACCTGTCGCTGCGCGGGGCGGACGGCGAGCTCGTCTTCTGGGAGGACGGGCAGCGCACGGCCGTCTACGACCAGTTCATCGCGGGCATCCTCGCCACGATGCGCGACTTCACGCTGCTCTACGCGCCGAACATCAACTCGTACAAGCGGTTCGCGGACGGCTCGTTCGCACCGACGGCGATCGCCTGGGGCCTCGACAACCGCACCTGCGCGGTGCGACTCGTCGGCCACGGCAACAGCGCCCGGCTCGAGAACCGGGTGCCCGGTGGAGACGCCAATCCGTACCTGGCGCTGGCCGCGATGCTCGGCGGTGGGCTGTACGGCATCGAGCACGGGCTGGAGCTCGAGCCGGAGCAGACCGGCAACGCGTACGAGTCCGGCAAGCCCAAGGTCCCGACGACGCTGCGCGAGGCGCGGGACGCCTTCCACGGCTCGGCGATCGCCCGGGCGGTGCTGGGCGACGAGGTCGTCGATCACTACACCAACATGGCCGACGTCGAGCTGAAGGCCTTCGACGCCGCCGTGACCGACTGGGAGCTGCGAAGAGGCTTCGAACGGCTCTGACGGGCTCCGCCCGTCCAGCGACTTCGTCGCTGCCGCGCTTCGCGCGGGAGCCAGCCTCGCTCCGCTCGGCCCATGGCCGGTTGCTTCGTCCAGGTATCAGAGAACAGGAAGTGCATGAGCACCTACACCGTCGTGAATCCCGCCACCGAGCAGGCGGTGACGGACGTCGTCATGGCGGACCTCGCCGCCACGGATGCCGCCATCGAGCGGGCCGCCGAGGCGTTCCCGGCGTGGCGTGACGTCGC
>Ga0247730_1000168_pt1 | contig 64428 bp, 68 predicted proteins | sample UWRJL073202C2_FD_180959 | JGI IMG/M metagenome (GOLD analysis project Ga0247730, IMG submission 180959) | Plant litter microbial communities from Arlington Agricultural Research Station in Wisconsin, United States - UWRJ-L073-202C-2 | ecosystem: Environmental > Terrestrial > Plant litter >...
GCGAGGATGCGGTCGTCGGTCTCCTGCAGGGTCGTGTACCGGTCACGCGGGAAGCCGTGGAACTCCGAGCCGGTCGACTTGAGCACCGTGCAGTCGGTCAGGCCCGAGACGACATGTGTCTCGTCGCCGACGATCTGCACGACCGTGGTGCGTGTCTCCTGGCCGGTGCGGACGAACGAGTGGTCGTGCGGCTGTCCATCGACCGTGATGCGCTGCCAGCCGTACTGCTCGGCCTCCCAGCGACCGCCGGTGACCCACTCGAAGTCGTCGACGAAGTGGCGACCGAGTCGGATCAGGAACTGCTCGGGCGAGCCGATGCCGTGCTCCCTGGCGTAGGCGTAGACCGTGTTCTTCTGCGTGTCGGTCGCGACGACCTGCGAGTTGTCGCCCTCGGTGTGGCAGGCCTCGAAGTCGCCGCGCAGCTGCGACGTCACGTTGAGGTCCTCGATGCTGTGGACGTCTCCGTCGCGCGTCACCTTCACGAGGCGGCACTCGGCCTTGCCGTACTGGTTGTCGCCGAGAACGATGTCGCCGAGTGCCATCAGGACCCCTTGTAGGTCGTGTACGAGAACGGTGAGAGCAGCAGCGCCACGTGGGTGTGGTCGTCGTCGAGGGCGACCGTGAGCGTGACGCTCGGGTAGAACGTGGCGCGGTCGGCCGCGGCGAACCACTCCCCGGTGGCGAACGTCAGGGAGTGGGGCCCGGGATCGACGTCGTGCGCCCACGCGATGCGGCCGTCGGCGTCGGTCGTGGCAGCGGCGATGAAGACGCCCTCGGCACCGGCGAGGACGACGTCGAGGCCGGCAGCGGGCACGCCGAGAGCGGCGTCGAGCACATGGGTGGACAGGGTCGTCATGAGGTGAACATCCCTTCGAGGCGGAGCAGCGCTATCTCGCGCAGCTGTCCGGCGACGACGGCGTCCTCGGTGACGGGGTCGTTGTCGAGCCGGGTCGTGAGCTGCTCCAGCACGTCGGCCGACGTGCGACCCGCCGCGCGGATCAGGAAGATGCGTCCGAATGTCTCCTCGTACGCGCGGTTGCCGTCGGCGATGGCCTGCTCGTCGCCGCTGATGCCGGACTGCTCGGCCGACGACATCGTGGCCTCGGTGCCGTCCGTCGCCGGCTTCTCGCCGATCCGGGGATGGTGTGCCAGGGCGGCGTCGATCTCGGCGGTCCCCCACGCCGCGGCGGCGGCCTCGGCGAAGGTCAGCAGGGAGTCGATGCTGTCGTACGGACGACCGCCGACGACGTCGCCGATCCAGCCCGGGACGTCGGCGCACGGACGCACGGCCTCGGCAGCGGCGTCCGGTTCGAGGAGGTTGAACGAGTCCAGGTCCACGCGATGAAACATACGGGAGCAGATGACGACGAGGTCGGCACCGGCGTTTCACCGACGTTAAATCTGTTTCAGGGTCCCGGCCAGCTCGATCAGCGCCCGGTCGGAGCCGGCGGGGCCCACGAGGCACGCGCCGACGGGGAGGCCGTCCGCTGTCGCGAGCGGGATCGACACCGCCGGCAGGCCACCGATGCCCGCGAGGCAGGTCAGCTGCATCGTCGCCTGGCGCACCGCGTCGAGGGCCGCGAGGTCGCTGAGCGGCGGTGCGACCGACGACGCCGAGGGCAGCAACAGGACGCGGTCGCCGAGCAGGCCACGGATGGCCTCGCGGGCACGGCCCACCTCCTCCCGGGCAGCCTCGGCGACCTCCGGCGAGATCTTTTCCGCCCTCGCGAAGCGCGCACGGACGTCGGGGCCCACCGTGTCGAGGCGTCCCGCCAGCCACGGGCCGTGCACCTGCCAGGCCTCCCACGCCTGGAGGGCCTGCATCGCGCTGAGCCAGTCGGGCATCGCGGCGAGCGGCCACTCGATCTGCGGCGCCGCGATGGTCCGCACGGCTTCGGCGACGTCCGCATCGGCCAAGGCCGTGAGCCCCGGCGCCGTCACGAGATCGGACGGCGAGGCCGAGTCGGGCGGCAGCAGCTCGCCGGCCACCCGCCGGAGCAGTGGGGCGTCTCGGGTCAGCCACCCGACGGTGTCGAACGACGGTGCGAGCGGCAGCAGCCCGTCGACCGGCACCGCGCCGTGGGTCGTCCGGATGCCCCACAGCCCTTGGTACGCGGCCGGCACCCGGATCGAGCCGCCGGTGTCGGTGCCGAGACCGATCGTGACCTGTCCCGTCGCGACGGCCGTCGCCGAGCCGGACGTCGATCCGCCCGAGATGCGTCCCGGCGCCCTCGCGTTCGGCGGGCTCCCGTGGTGGGCGTTCGTGCCGGCGAGGCTGTACGCGAACTCGTCGGTGCGCGCGATGCCGACGACGGACGCTCCCGCGTCGAGCAGCCGGCCGACGACCGTGGCATGACCGGTCTCGGGCTGCGCGTGGGCGAGCCAGGCCGGGTTGCCGGCGCCGATGCGGTGTCCCTCGACCGCGTACAGGTCCTTGACCGCGACGCTCTCGCCGTCGAGGCCGCCGGAGCCGGTCGGCACGACCAGCGGGTTGCCGACGACCCGCCAGGTGCGCCGGTCGACGACCGGGATCGTCATCCGAAGTCGGCCTTGCGGATGCGGGCGTGCACGCCCTTGACGACGTCGACGACCTGCGAGATGTCGAAGTCGGTGGCCGCCGACAGGTACGCGTAGGCGTGACGTGGGTCCATCCCGAAGCGGGCCTGCAGCAGGGCGATCGCGGCCCGGACGCAGTTCTGCACCGCGATGTCGAGGTCCTCGTCCATCCCGGTCGGCACGAGGTGGTCCGACGTCTCCGCCATGGGACCGACCAGCTCGCCGAAGGCCGCGACGGCGTCCTCGCGTGCGATGACGTCGAAGCCGAGGCGCACCCGCAGCGATGCCTCCATCGCGGTCAGGGACACCTCGCCGTCGCCCTGCGCGAAGTGCGGGTCGCCGACGTACGCCAGCGCCCCGTCGACCTGCACCGGGAGGTAGAGCGTGGATCCGGCGGTGAGCAGGTTGATGTCGATGTTGCCGCCGTGGGCGCCGGGCGGGACGGAGTGCGGGCGGACGTCGCCGGTCACCGCGACGCCCATGATGCCGAGGAACGGTCGCAGGTCGAAGCCGACCGTCCTCTCGGTGTCGGGCCCCAGCGGGATGCGTCCGCGTCCCTCCTCGTCGACCGTCGCGAAGACGCTGAACACGTCACCGCCGTCGAGCGGGTACTCCCCCGGCAGCGCGCCCCGGCCGTGCCGGTTGGAGATGACGCCGTACGGCACGCGCGGGGTCGCGTCGAGCACCCGGATCGCGAGCAGGTCGCCGACCCTGGCGCCACGGACCTCGATCGGCCCGGTCGTCACGTGCGGGCCGTCGACGCCCCAGGTGCGGGGGTGGTCGGACGCGGCGAGCTCGACGGCGTCCTCGAGCACGTCCTCGGCGCCGGCGGCGGTGAAGTACGCCCGCGGGTCACGGCCCTGGTCCTCGAGGATGCCCTCGTGGCTGATCGTGTCGATCACGACCTCCGCTCCCGGGTCGATCGCCAGCACCGGCGCGTCGGCCGCGCAGGGCAGGCGGCCCCACAGGACGTGGTCGGTGGTCGAGGGCAGGTACGTCGCGTCATCGGGGACGGCGTGGCCGGGCTGGAGGATCATCGGGGACAGCGTAGGGCGCGATTGTGACGCCCCGGTGACACGGCGCGCGATCGGCGCGGACAGAATCATGGTCGTGATCCGCCGCATAGCCGCCGTCCCCCGCGACCGGTTCCACCTCGGGCTGATGCTCGCCCTGACCTTCTCGACCGGTGTCATCGACGCCGTCGGCTACCTCGGGCTCGACCGCGTCTTCACAGGCAACATGACGGGCAACGTCGTGATCCTCGGCATGGCGATCGTGGGCGCCGACGACCTGCCGGTGCTGGGACCGCTGCTCGCGCTCGTCGGGTTCATGGTCGGCGCGGCGCTCGGCGGCAGGGTGCTCAGGATCGCCGGACCGGGCTGGACCCGCCGCACGACAGTCCTGTTCTCGCTCGTCGCCGCGGTGATGGTGGCCGTCGCGGTCGTGCTGTTCGTGATCGAGGACGACTTCCCCGAACCGGTCGGCATCACGATCACGACCGTGCTGGGCGCGGCGATGGGCGTCCAGGCGGCGACCGCGCGGTTCATCGCGGTCAAGGACGTCACGACGGTCGTCGTCACGTCGACCATCACGGGCCTGGCCGCCGACTCCGTGCTGGGATCGGGCCAAGGCAGGGGCCACAGCCTGCGGCGCGCCTCCGCGGTGCTGCTGATCCTCGCCGGCGCGGCCGCGGGCGCCGCGCTCCTGAAGTGGCACCTCGGCGCGGGACTGGTCCTCAGCGGTGGCATCACCCTCGTCGTGACGGTCCTCGGCGCGATCCACGCCAACGCTGACGGGCCGTCAGCGTAGCGGTGGGAGGGACTCAGCCAGGCGGGCGAACTCCTCGACCGTGAGCATCTCGCCACGCGCCTGGGGCGAGATGCCAGCGGCGACGAGCGCCTCCTCGGCAGCCGCGCCCGATCCGGCCAGGACGGACAGCGCCGCCCGCATCGTCTTGCGGCGCTGCGCGAACGCGGCGTCGGCGACCGCGAACGTCCGCAGCCGCAGGGTCTCGTCGCCGAGCGGCTCGTGGCGCGTCCAGCTGACGAGCGACGACTCGACGTTGGGCATCGGCCAGAACACGTTGCGGCCGACCGATCCGGCGAGCTTCATGTCGGCGTACCAGGCGGCCTTGACGCTCGGGATGCCGTACGTCTTGGAGCCGGGGCCGGCGGCGAGCCGGTGCGCGACCTCGGCCTGCACCATGACGAGACCGGTGCGGATCGACGGGAACCGCTCGAAGAACGTCAGCAGCACCGGCACCGACACGTTGTAGGGCAGGTTGGCCACCAGCGCGGTCGGCTCGGGGCCGGGCAGCTCGGTGACCTTCATGGCGTCCGCGAGCACGAGCTTGAACGAGCCGGCCTGGTCGGGCGCGTGCTCGGCGATCGTGGCCGGCAGCTGACCCGCGAGCACCTCGTCGATCTCGACCGCCGTGACGTGCGACGCGACCTCGAGCAGGCCCAGCGTCAGCGACCCCAGGCCCGGCCCGATCTCGACCACGACGTCGTCGCCGGTGATGCCCGAGGCCTTGACGATGCGGCGGACCGTGTTGGCGTCGTGGACGAAGTTCTGCCCGCGCTGCTTGGTCGGCCGGATGCCACATGACTCGGCGAGGCGTCGGACGTCAGCGGCTCCGAGAAGCCTGGGTGGCCTCGGAGTGGACTGGGGCGTCAGTTGAACCGCGCCCCGGCGCAGCCCCACTGGCCCCAGCCCGAGCGCGCCTGCAGGATCTTGGCGTACTTGATCTGGACCTCACGGCTGTTCTGGTGCGGCAGGCCCGGTCCCCCGACGCTCTTCCACGTCGCGGCGCTGAACTGCAGGCCGCCGTAGTAGCCGTTGCCGGTGTTGATCGACCAGTTGCCGCCGGACTCGCACTTGGCGATCTTGTCCCAGACGCTGTCGGGGGGCGTGCGGCTCGTGCCACGCGAGACGACCTCGGTGACGGGCTTGCTGACGGGGTCGGACGCCACGACGACGCGGTCGCGCAGCTTGCCGTCGGCGTAGACCAGCGTGACCTGCTCGCGGCTCTTGCCGTTCTTGCCCTCGGTGACGACCTCGGTCTCGCCCATCAGCGCCTCGGGGTCGTCACGGACCTCGGTCTCGTGCTTGATCTTGACGGTCTCGGTCTTGGCGACCTTCTCGATGCGGACGACCTTGACCGTCTCGTCGGGGGCGACGAAGGCGTCGGTGGCGGGCTTGATCTCGTCGTCCTCGTCGAGAGTGACGCCGGCCTCCTCCAGCACCTCGGCCACGGTGGGACGGGTCGTCGTGAGGGTCTTGGTCTCGCCGTCGGCGACGATCTTGACGGCCTTCGGTGTGCTGACGACGAGGGTCATGCCGGCGCGCGGCACGGCCTTCGTGGTCTTCGCCGAGACGAACGACCCGTCGGCCGGTGCGACGCCGAGCGACTTGAGCGCCTGCCCGACGGTCTTGTCGAACACGACCTGCTCGGACGCGACGCCGTCCACCGTCAGATTGACCGGCTTGGCGTAGGCGACGGAGATCGTGTCGCCGTCGGAGATGCCCTCGGTCGTCCTCATGTTCAGCTGGTCACCAGCACGCACCTCGACGCCGTGGTCGTCCAGCACGTCGGCGACGGTGCCGCCGAACGTACGGACGGTGTCGCTCTTGCCGTCGACCGTCAGCGTGACCGTCTGGCTCAGCGCGCCGTAGGCCGCGGTGCCACCCGCGAGGACCATCACGATCGCGAGGTTGAGCGCCAGCAGCGGCAGCGACGAGCGGCTGCGGCGCTTGGCACGGTGGCCCGGTGGGCGGGGGTTCTCGAGGCGCACGTGGGACTCGAGGTGAGGCTGGTTGTTCTCGTGACGCACTGAATTCCTAGGAAGTCGATGGCTGGGCCGACTTTCCACCATAGCCAGCCCGCTCCCGTCGTCAAGTTCTGTGCGCCCAGCCTCCGCCGAAGGCCCGATCCGTGTTCTCGTCGATCGCCCGACACATGTCGCCGACCGAAATGCCTGCGATCTCGGCCATGAACCGCACCGTCAACGGGATCACGAACGAGGCGTTCGGCTGACCGCGATGCGGAGACGGTGTGAGGAAAGGCGCATCTGTCTCGACAAGGATACGGTCGAGCGGCGTCACGCGGAGCGCTTCGCGCAGGTTCTCAGCGTTCTTGAAGGTGACGGTGCCGGCGAACGACAGGTACGCGCCGCGCGCGATGCACTCCCGGGCGAAGTCGGCATCGCCGGAGAAGCAGTGCATGACGGTGCGCTCGGGCACCCCCTCGTCGTCGAGGATCGCGAGGACGTCGTCGTGCGCGTCGCGGTCGTGGATGACCAGCGTCTTGCCGTGCCGCTTCGCGATGCGGACGTGCTCCCGGAAGGAGGCGTGCTGCGCGTCGCGTCCGCCCTCGCCCGTCCGGAAGTAGTCGAGTCCCGTCTCGCCGACGGCCCGGACGTGGTCGCCGCTCGCCGCGAGACGGTCGATCTCGGCCAGGGCGGCGTCGAGCTCGCCGGCCTCGGCCAGCAGCGGCGCCTCGTTGGGGTGCAGCGCGACCGCGGCCACCACCGACTCGTACGCCGCGGCGGTCTCTACGGCCCAGCGCGAGCCCTCGAGGTCGCAGCCGACCTGCACGACGCGCGTGACGTTGACGGCAGCGGCCCGGTCGAGTGCCTCGCCGACGGGGATCAGCAGACCGCCCTCGACACCTTTGCTGTACGCCCGGTGGTCGAGGTGGCAGTGGTTGTCGACGACCGGCGACGGCAGGGCGTCCGGCGTCGGCGGCCAGCCCTCGGTGACGATCACTCGGCCGCGGCCTCGATGCGCGGGAACAACGACGCCGGCTTGGTGATCGTCGAGCCCGCCGGGAGCTGGCCCCATGCCGCGACCGCGTCGATGCGCTGGTCGGCCAGCGCGCCGAGGGCGGCCTCGGCACCGAGCGAGTCCCACAGCACGGCGGACGCCTTGGGCATCACCGGGTTGAGCAGCACCGCCAGGACGCGCAGGCCCTCGGCCGTGGTGTGCAGGATCGTCGCGAGGCGGTCGGAGTCCGCGTCGTCCTTGGCGACCTTCCACGGCGCCTGCTCGGTGATGTAGAGGTTCAGGCCGTCGACGATGCGCCAGATCGCCGAGAGGGCGTCCTGGGGTGCGACGGCCTCGATGGCCGCGTCGGCGTCGCTGACCGCCTGGGCGACGGTGTCGACGACGGCCTTCTCGGCGGTGGTCTGGTCACCGGCCGCGGGCAGCGTCCCGTCGAAGTACTTGCCGATCATCGCGGCCACGCGGGACGCCAGGTTGCCGAAGCCGTTGGCGAGCTCCGCGTGGTAGCGGGCGTGGATGTCCTCCCACGAGATCGAGCCGTCGCTGCCGAACGTCAGGGCGCGCGCGAAGTAGTAGCGGTAGGCGTCCGAGCCGAACGTGTTGACGAGCTCGTCGGGCCGGATGCCGTTGGCCTTGGACTTGCTCATCTTCTGCCCACCGACCAGCAGCCAGCCGTGCGCGAAGACCTGGTGCGGGACGCGCTCGCCGGCGGCCATCAGCATCGCCGGCCAGATGACGGCGTGGAACCGGGCGATGTCCTTGCCGACGATGTGGATGTCGGCGGGCCAGATCTCGTCGAACCGCTCACGGTCGTTGCCGTAGCCGACCGACGTCGCGTAGCTCAGCAGCGCCTCGATCCACACGTAGAAGATGTGCTTCTCGTCCCACGGGACCTGGATGCCCCAGTCGAACGTCGACCGCGAGATCGACAGGTCGCGCAGACCGCGGCTCACGAACGAGATGACCTCGTTGCGGGCCGACTCCGGCTGGATGAACGTCGGATTCGCCTCGTAGAAGTCGAGCAGCTTCTGCTGGTAGTCGCTCAGGCGGAAGAAGTAGTTCTCCTCGGAGATGAGCTCGACCCGGCTGCCGTCGAGCTTCGAGACCTTGAAGCCCTCGTCGTCGCCCTCGCCGTCGACGACGTCGTCGTCGCCGACGAACTCCTCGCTGCCGACGCTGTACCAGCCCGTGAACTCGCCCTCGTAGACCGCGCCGCGATCCCGGAGCGCGACCCAGAACGCCTGGGCGCCGTCGAGGTGACGCTGGTCGGTGGTGCGGGTGAAGTCGTCGTTCGCGGCGTCGATCGTCTGGAGCAACGGACGCCACTCCTCCTCGACGAGCTTGTCGACCCACTCCTGCGGCGTGACGCCGTTGGCCTGGGCCTTGCGGAGCACCTTCTCTCCGTGCTCGTCGGTGCCCGTCGTGTACCAGACGTTCTCGCCGCGCTGCCGGTGCCAGCGGGTGATGATGTCGCCCATGACCGTCGTGTAGCCGTGCCCGATGTGGGGCGCGTCGTTGACGTAGTAGATGGGAGTGGTGACGAAGAACGTTTGGTCGGACACGCCCTCAATCCTAGTGCGGCCGTCCTGCGCCCCTACGAGTGCGCGGCGTCGTAGACGTCCTTCTTGCGGATGCCTGTCTCGCCGGCGACCTGCTCGATCGCGTCCTTGCGGCTGAGCCCGTCGGCCTGGCGTGCCGCGACCAGCGCGCGCAGGTCCGCGGGAGCGTACGTCCGCGCCTCGGCAACGACTCCGCCGACCACGATCGTGACCTCTCCGCGCACGCCCTGCTCCTGGCCGGCGGCCCACTCGACGAGCTCGGCCAGGCCCCCGCGGGCGACCTCCTCGTACGTCTTGGTGAGCTCGCGGCAGACCGCGGCGGCACGGTCGTCGCCGAACACCTCGCCCATCGCACGCAGCGACGCTTCCGTGCGGTGCGGCGACTCGAAGAACACCATCGTGCGGCGTTCGGTCGCCAGCTCGGTGAGCGCCCTGGTCCGCTCCCCCGCCTTGCGGGGCAGGAACCCCTCGAAGCAGAACCGGTCGACGGGTAGCCCCGACACCGCCAGGGCGGTCAGGACGGCGGACGGCCCGGGGATCGCGGTCACCGCGACGTCGGCCTCGATCGCCGCGACGACCAGCCGGTACCCCGGGTCGGACACGCTGGGCATGCCGGCGTCCGTCACCAGGACGACCGTCAGACCGTCGGACAGCATCGCGGCGAGCTCGGGCGTGCGGCGCTCCTCGTTGCCCTCGAAGTACGACACGACCCGCCCGCCGATCTCGACCCCGAGGTCGGACGCGAGGCGCTTGAGACGGCGCGTGTCCTCCGCTGCGACGACGTCCGCCGACACGAGCACCTCCGCCAGACGTCCACTGGCGTCGGCGACCTGTCCGATGGGCGTCGCGGCGAGGATCAACATGCCCGCCAGTCTGTCAGCCCGCCGGAGCGGTCGATCCTCAACCTCAACCTCGCCGGGAGGTGGATCCTCAACCTGAACCACCTGGGGTAGGTGACTTCTCAACCTCATTCGACCGAATGAAGTTGTAAATCCACCTTCCGGCGGCGGGAGCGGACTCTCGGACGGGCGAAGAGGGCGTCCCAGCGGGGACCGAACACGGGCGCGGGGCCGTCGTACCCCCGTCCGACCAGCTCGCGATGGACGCGGCGCACCACGTCCTTCGGCTGGGACAGGTGGCGCTTGGTGACCTGCACGTACTCCCAGCCGTCACGACGAAACCCTGAGTACCGGTCGACGTCGCCGGCGATCTGACGAGCGTCCGTGAAGTGCTGGCCACCCTCGTACTCGATCAACAGCTTCCAGAGCAGGTAGACGAGGTCACCGCACCCGAGGAACCTGCCGGACTCGTCGCGGATGTCGACGTTGACCTCGGGTCTGGGCAGCCCGGCCACCTCGAGGCAGACGCGCGTCTCGGACTCCGGCAGCGATCTCGATCGCCCGTCGAGCAGGGGCACCACCGAGGCCACCTCCGCAGCGCCGGGTCTCCATCGCTGCTCATGGACAAAGGTCAGGAGCGCCTCTCGTGTCGTGTGCCCGTGGTGCAGGAGCCAGTCGCCGATCGCGACACGGTCGATCAGACGGGCCGAGGCGGCGTACCCGACGAACGCGGCCTCGATGCTGACGCCACGGTCGTCGTGCGGGGGCATGACGACGGTGCGATGCAGCGCGATGCCGGGGATGTCGAGGTGGAGGTCCCGCGCCACCGTGAAGTGCACCGGCAGCAGGTCGCCCCGCTCCACCCCCAGCATCCTGATGCGGGTGCCGTGGCTCAGTCGCGCGTCGCTCGGAAGCGCACGGCGCGCCGCGTCGACCCGGCCGTGCGGGTCGAGCACGACCCCCTCCAACCGGTAGACGGACGGATACTCCTCGACGAATCGCGGATGCTGCAGCATCCGCGGGGTGATGCCGGCATCGATCGCCTCCTGACGGCTGAAGGCGCGGTGCGCGAGGTGGGCGGGGACGGGACGAGGTGGACGCATGCGGCCAGCGTCGGTCGCTCCTGCGCCGTCGCGCCCGCCCTGTTGACGCCGCTGTGGACGCTGGCAACGACCGTCCGTCCTGTGGACGCTCGGGCAGGTGGAATCGCCACCTCACCAGAGCCAACAAGGTCAGATCGCAACCCCATTCGCTGAAATGAGGTTGCAGATCCACCGCCCCCTCCCGGGTCGGCGAAATCACGTTGCGCATCCACCGCCCCCTGTGGCGGACCCTTAGGCTGTTCCGCGTGCCGATCCTGTCCCGCGTCCCGCATCGTGCGTGGGGATGGATCGGGCCCCTCGCGACGGCCGTCCTCGCGTTCGTGCTGCGGATCTGGAACGTCGGCTACCCCAACAAGTTCATCTTCGACGAGACGTACTACGCCAAGGACGCCTACTCGCTGCTCCAGCACGGCTACGTCCAGGACTTCACCGAGGGCGCCAACGCGCAGGTCGTGAAGGGCGATCTCGCCGGCATCATGACCGGCGAGCCGTCCTGGATCGTGCACCCCGACGGCGGCAAGTGGGTCATCGCCCTCGGCGAGCAGCTGTTCGGGTTCGACTCCTTCGGGTGGCGCATCTCGGGCGTGGTGGTCGGCGCGCTGACGGTCCTGGTGCTCGCGCGCCTCGTCCTGCGCCTGACCGGGTCGCCCGTCGTGGCGTCCATCGCCGGACTGCTGCTGGCCGTCGACGGCATGCACTTCGTGATGTCGCGGCTGGCCCTGCTCGACATCTTCCTGGCGTTCTGGATCGTCTGCGGTGTCGCCTGCGTCGTCGCCGACCGCGACTGGATCCGCGACCGGCTCGACCGGTACCGGTTCTTCCGTCCGTGGCAGCTGCTGGCCGGCATCAGCTTCGGCATGGCGTGCGCGACGAAGTGGAGCGGCATCTACGTCCTGGCCGCGTTCGGTGTCATGGCCGTCGTCTGGGAGCTCATGGCCCGGCGCACCGCGGGCCCCGGCGACGGCTGGCCCCGCCGCGTGCTGCTGGTCGGCCTGCCCGCCTTCGGCTCCCTCGTCGTCGTGGCGCTGGTGGTGTACCTCGTGACCTGGACGGGGTTCCTGGTCCACCACGAGGTCTACGAGGCACGGTTCGGACACGGCTACGGCGACTATTCCGCGCCGTGGGGCGCGTACGTCGACCGGCCGACGACGGGCTTCCTCGGCGAGACCCGGGACGCCTTCCGGTCGCTGTGGCACTTCCACGTCATGACGTACGGGTTCCACACCAACGACCTGAACTCCGTGACCCACCCGTACCAGTCGAACCCCGGCAGCTGGCTCGTGCAGTGGCGGCCCGTCGGCGCGGACGCACAGTTCGACCTCCCCGCGACGACGAAGTGCGGGCAGGCCGAGGGCGAGACGTGCATCCGCGAGATCCTGATCCTGGGCAATCCCGTCATCTGGTGGTCCGGCGCACTGGCGCTCATCGCCGCGGGAGCGGCCTGGTTCGGGACGCGCTCGTGGACGTGGGGCGTTCCCGTCGTCGCGGTGCTGGTGTGCTGGCTGCCGTGGTTCCAGTACGCCGACCGCCCGATCTTCTCGTTCTACGCCGTCACCTGCATCCCGTTCACGATCGTCGCGATCTGCCTCGTGATCGACTCGCTGATGCGGTCCGGGACGACTCCGCGGCACCGCTACGTCATCGGCCTGACAATCGGCGCGTTCCTCGTGGCAGCCGTCATCGCGTTCTGGTACTTCCACCCGGTGCTGACCGACGACCTCATCCCCTACGCGGACTGGCACCACCGCATGTGGTGGAGCCGGTGGATCTAGGACCGTCTGTTCTAATGGTCCGTGCACGTGCTCGTAGCGACATCGGAGGGGAATCAGTCGTGAGACTGCAGCTGAGGCGGCGCTGTGCTGCGCTCCTTGCCGTGGGGCTCGTCGTCGCCGGTCTCGGCCTCGCCCCGTCCCCCGTGAGCGCCGCCGAGTGCCCCGAGCAGCTTGCGTCCTGCGTCGTCGTCTCGGTCGTCAAGACCTCTGGCGGCGAGCAGAGCGTCCTGACCCAGTACACCGTGGGCCCGGACGACATCCAGGGCCTGACCGACCCGGCACTCAACGCCAGCACCTACACCCTGCGCAAGAACCCGGTGTCGAAGGGCGGCGAGGCCAAGAACGTCTCGTCGACCCAGCAGCGGGTCTCGATCAACAAGCTCCTGGGCGCCCTCGACCCGGCGCTGGTCGGGACGGCGACCTTCCTCGAGACGCCCAACACCCAGGGCATCCCCGCAACGCTCTCCGCGGCCGACCTCGCCGATCCCGCAGCACCTGCGGCCACCACCCCGTACCCCTTCGCCGGAAACCTGCCGCCCGCCGTCTTCCTGGCAAGCACGGGCGAGGTCGGCTTCCTCCGTCCGCTGCGCAACGACGACGACACCAACGCCGCCGACTACACGAAGGTCAACGGTCGCCTCGACATCACGGTCCACACGACCGGCTCCCTGATCGCGCCGACCGTCACGTCGAGCAACGGCACCGACCTCGACACCAAGAGCCCCACGACGTTCTCGGTCTCGTACGCCGACAAGCCCCGCAGCAAGGTCAAGCGCACCCTGTGGGACTTCGGCGACGGGTCGACCAAGGGGACCAAGCGCGACGAGCCGTCCAAGCTGTACGCCAAGCGCGGGACGTACCCCGTCGTCGCCACCGTCCGCCTCGACGACGGCTCGTACGGCCGGTCCGCCCCCGTCGAGGTCAAGGTCGGCAAGCCGGCCAAGGCACCGACCAGCGGCACCGGCGGGGGCGACGGCCTCGGCGGCAACCCCGGCAGCACCGGCGACCTGGGCAGAAGCCCCCTCCCGTCACCGTTCGACCCGTTCGAGGGCGACCTCGACCCTCCCGGCACGATCGAGGAGCCACCTGTGCCGGAGGACCTGCCCACCGAGCCCCCGGCCCCGGTCGACGACGGCCTCGAGCCCGTCGAGGGATACGTCCTGGCCGGCGCCGAGATCGTGCCCGGCGGCACTCCCGAGACCATCCCGGGCACTGAGAGCTCGACGACCCCTGCCCCCGCGACCCAGGCGTCGACGCGTCAGCGCGTCGCCACCTGGACCGTCGCGGCGATCGCCGTCATCCTGCTCGTCGGGCTGGGCGCGGCGAGCGAGACCCGTTTCTTCCGACGCCGATTGCCCCACTTCAGGAGACGTGCATGAGCGACAAGATCTACGACATCATCTTCCGCGTGGCGGAGGTGCTCGAGCTCCCGGTCGTGATCTTGACGCTGCTGGCACTCGCCGTGGCACTGGTCGAGGTCGGCGCCTTCATCGCCGAGCTCGTCAAGCGTCGCGGCCGGACGTTCAAGGCCCTCGCCAAGGCCGGCGCCGGCGCCCGTCGGGCCGTCGACGACGAGCGCAGCGACGAGGCGTCCGCCCTGCTGCAGACCGTCGCGTGGAGCAGTCCTGTCGGCAAGGCGTTCACGGTCTTGGTCGACGCCGTCCAGAAGCCCGGCGCCGACACCCGTATCGCCAAGGAGCTCGCCGACTTCGACTTCGGTCGTCAGGCCCGGCTCAGCCGCACCCGGCTGCTGGTCCGCCTCGGACCCGCCCTCGGCCTCATGGGCACGCTGATCCCGCTGGCCCCGGCGCTCGACGGCCTCGCCCGCGGTGACGTCGACGCCCTCACCGAGAACCTGCGTCTGGCGTTCAGCATCACGGTGCTGGGCATCCTGATCGGCGTCCTGGCGCTCGCGCTGTCGCTGTTCCGTGAGCGTCTCTACGGCCAGGACTTCTCCGACCTGGAGTACGTCGCCGCGATCCTGACGGACGACGGCTCGGCCGCCGCGTCGATCCCCGCGACGGTGTCCGTGCCTCCCGCCGCCCCGGCCACGGCGACGCCGGCCACCACGGTGCTGCCGCCCGTCCCGCCCGCGCCGACCCGACCGGAGACCGACCAGCCGGAGACGTCCTCATGATCAAGGTGACCCCCCGGGCGCGGGTGCACGAGGACCGGGCGGGTGATCCCCTCGACGGCCTGGTCAACATGTTCGACATCGGCATCGTGCTGGCCGTCGGTTTCCTCATCGCGGCGCTGTCGTCGCTGGGCCTGTCCGATGCGGTCAACGACGGCGGCCTGACGAAGCCGACGCTGCAGGAGGTCCCGCTCCAGCCCGGGCAGACCCCTGTTCCCGTGCCCGACGAGGGCGTCAGGACGGCCGGACGGGGCACCCCCGTCGGGACGGTCTACCGCCTCGCCGACGGACGTCTCGTCTACGTCACGGACGACGGCACCACCGCCCCGGTCAGCCCCGACGCCACGACGCCGACCACTCCACCGGACGCCTCGGACGGGCTCGGTGACGACCAGGGCCTCGAGCCGGCTCCCGACGAGGACAACTTCTTCGACCCGAGCGTTCCGCCGGACGAAGGCTCCTAGGCCCGGCTCGCGGCACCCTCGAGCACGAGGTCGACGATCCACGCGATGTCGGCAGCGGCCTCGGCCGGCGGCTTGGACGACCGGGTCAACGCCGAGATCACGAGTCTCACGATGGACTCCACCGCCACCCGGAGCTCGGCGGCGCTCAGCGGCGTCGGCGGGTAGAGCTCGACGATCGCCTCCTCGACGACGACCACCGCGGCATCGACGATCTCGCCGGACTCCGTCGTCAGCAGCTTCAGGAAGTCGTTGTCCTGGTCGGCCGGCGAGGCACCGACGATCGTCCGCACGATGAGGCTCTCCTCGCCCAGCAGGAGCACACCCTCGCAGGCCGACCGGATGCCGGTGACGACGGTGTCCTCGGCCTGGAGGCGCGTGCGGACCACGACGAGGAATCGCTCGAGCTCGCGCAGGGCGAGCTGTTCGGCGAGGCCGTGCTTGGTGCCGAACTCGTTGTAGACCGTCTGCCGGCTGACACCTGCGGCGCCCGCGACGCCGGACATCGTGACCTCGGCCCACCCGGCGCGCTCGATGACGGCCTGGGCGGCGTCGAGCAGTCGCTCGCGCACGGGGACGCGGCCGTCCGCCGTCACGACACCTCCCCGGTGACCACGTCGTCCAGCCTCGCGCCCGCGCCGATCCACTGCCGCGCCGTCCTGATGTCGCGCGGCCGGCCGATCGACACCGCCCCGTGCACCACGCCGTCGTCGAGCAGGTAGGCGATGAAGTCGTGGTCGTCGACCGATCCGTGCACGACGAGGTCGTGCGAGCCCTGCGGCCAGCCGACGACCTGCAGATTGAGGCCGTACTGGTCGGACCAGCACCACGGCACCTCCTCGAAGACGTCGTCACCGCCGGCCATGACCTTGCCCACGGCGGTGCCATGGTTCTGGGCGCCCTGCCAGTGCTCGACCCGATGACGTCCACCAAGCACCAGACGCGGTTGGTTGGCGACGTCGCCGGCGGCGAAGATCCCCGCGACGGACGTGCGTCCGTGGGCGTCGACGAGGATGCCGCCACCGTCGCCGGGACCGGCGAGCTCGACACCTGCCGCGACGGCGAGCGCGACGTTCGGCTGCATGCCGACCGCGACCACGACGACCTGCGCCGTCCAGGTCCGACCATCGACGGCGCGCACGACCGTGGTGCCGCCGCCGTTCCCGTGTCCGTCCTCGATCGAGTCGACCTGGACGCCCGTGTGCAGGTCGGTGCCCTGCCGCTTGTGCAGGTCGACGTACATCTCCCCCAGCTGGGACGGGAGGAGGCGCGGGAGCGGCAGCGCGGCGGTCTCGAGCAGCGTGACCTCGCAGCCCAGCTCCCGCGCGCTGGCGGCGATCTCCGACCCGATGAGTCCCGCTCCGACGATCACGACGGACGCGCCGGGGACGAGCTCGCCCCGCAGACGCGGGACGTCCGCGAGGTGGCGCAGCGTCCGGATGCCCGAGGCGTCCCAGGGACTGCGGGCACGTCCGCCCGTGGCGATGAGCAGCTGGTCGAAGTCGAGCGTCTCGCCGCTGACCAGCTGCACCGTCCGGCGTCCGGCGTCGACCGAGACCGCCGCCGCGCCGGTCAGCAACGAGATGTCCTTGTCGGCGAACCACGCGGCCTTCTTGATGCGGATCTCGTCGGCGGTCTTCTCGCCGCGGATGATCTCCTTCGAGACCGGTGGCCGCCGGTAGGGCAGCTCCGGCTCGTCGCCGACGAGGTGGATCGTCCCCTCGTACCCGGCCTGGCGCATCGCGGCGGCGGCGCTCACCCCGGCGATGCCGGTGCCGACGATGACCGCGCGGTCCGTCATCGGGCCTCGACCGTCACAGCTGCACCATGACGAAGTCCGCCTTGGCGGCACCGCAGTCGGGGCACGTCCAGTCGTCCGGGATGTCCTCCCACCTGGTGCCGGGCGGGATGTCCTCCTCGACCCAGCCCTCGGCCTCGTCGTAGACGAACCCGCACTGCTGGCACTCCCAGCGCTTCATGACAACTCCTTCTCGTGCTGCTCGATCGGCAGGAAGTCGACCTGTTCGCGCACGCCGCAGTCAGGACACGTCCAGTCTGCATCGATCTCGGCGAAAGGTGTGCCGGCCGGCCAGCCCTCGCGGGGATTGCCCGTCGACTCGTCGTAGACGTATTCGCAGCTGGGGCAGATGAATCGACTCATGAGGCGTACTTCCGCTCGTACTTGGCGGCCGTCCGAGGGTGGACGTTGGCGAGCGTCAGGTCGCCGTCGTAGTGGTCGAGGACCTTGTGGTCCATGACGGACCTCCAGATCTGCGGCACCCATGACAGGACGATCATGCCCGCGTACCCCGTGGGGAGCACCGGCGCGTCCTTGAAGTCGCGCAGCGCCTGGTAGCGGCGGGTCGGGTTCGCGTGGTGGTCGCTGTGGCGCTGCAGGTGGTACAGCAGGACGTTCGTGCCGATGTTGTTGGAGTTCCAGCTGTGGCTCGGGTTGACCCGCTCGTAGCGACCCGACTCCACCCTCTTGCGCTTCATCCCGTAGTGCTCGAGGTAGTTGACCGACTCCAGCAGCCAGATGCCCGCGACCGCCTGCAGCACGAGGTACGGCAGGATCTCCCAGCCGAACGCGATCGTCAGGCCACCCCACAGGACGATCGAGAACGCCCAGGCGTTGAGCACGTCGTTCTTGATCGACCAGTGCGACGTCTTCAGGCGGGCGAAGCGCTTCTTCTCCAGGTCCCACGCGCTGCGCAGGCTGCCGACGACCGTGCGGGGCATGAACTCCCAGACCGTCTCGCCGAGGCGTCCGCTCGCCGGATCGTCCGGTGTCGCGACGCGGACGTGGTGACCGCGGTTGTGCTCGATGAAGAAGTGGCCGTAGAACGTCTGCGCGAGGGCGGCGCGGGCGAACCAGCGCTCGTACTCCTCCTTCTTGTGACCGAGCTCGTGCGCGGTGTTGATGCCGATGCCGGCAACCATGCCGAGGCTGAGCGCGAGGCCGATCTTCGCGGCCACGCCCAGCGGCTCGGCGATGCCGGGCAGCGTCCCGCCGCCGAGGAGGTAGGCGCCCCAGATGAGGCCGGCGACCTGCGCGGGGATGAACGCGTACGTGACCCAGCGGTAGTAACGGTCGTCCTCGAGCTCGGCGAGGACCTCCTCCGGCGGGTTCTCACCGTCCCTGCCGACGAGCAGGTCGACGATCGGGACGATCACGAACACGAAGAACGGCCCGAAGTACCACGCGGCGGTGGAGCCGGTGAGCGCATGGATCCCCCAGGCGCTGATCGGGATCAGGGGCACGATCGCCCCGATGACCCAGAGGTACCGCTTCCTGTCACGCCACTGGATGACCGTCCCGTCGACGGTGGCCTCGATCGTCATGCTTTACCTCCTCGCGCGTCCTGGGAGGGACGCTTTACATCAAGGTAGCGATTGTAAAGTGGGGTGGCAAGGGTCACATGCCTCTCGATGATGTCGCGGACGTGTCAGAGGCTGCGTCTAGCATGGAACAAACGTTGGAACCGCAGGAGATACCGTGCTCGATGACCAGCAGACGATCGATCAGATCGTGATGCGTCGCGGGGCGGTGGCGGCGTTGGACGCGGCGGAGGCGCAGGACGTCCTGGACTACGTCGACCGGGCCCGGGTCGCCGGTGAGCGTGTCGGCGGGAAGGCACAGGGACGGCGGCGGGTCGATGCCGCGGTGCACGAGCTGTCGTTGGCGATGGTGCTGCCGGTCCCGACGGTCGAGCGACAGATTGCGATGGCCCGGCGAGTCAGGTCGGTGCTGCCGTCGGTCTGGCAGGCGTGGGTCGACGGACGGTTGTCGACTCAGCGGGTCCACGCGATCGACAAGGCAGCGCGACGTCTGGTCGATGCCGAGTCCGTGGCGGCACTGGACCTGGACGCTGTCGACACCGCCGCCTGCATGACGGTCAGGCAGCTGTCCGAGTGGCTCGACCGGTGGGTCGAGCACACCGAGCCCGACGCGTCGCGGGCCCGGCACGAGAAGGCGCACGCCGACCGTGGCGTGCGGGCCCGCGCGTTGGGTGACGGGATGACCCGGATCACCGCCGATGTCGCTGCGACCGATGGTGCCGCGGTCATGCAGAGGCTCACCGGCACCGCCCACGCGCTGCCCGCCGGCGACCCCCGCACCCTCGATCAGGCCAGGGCCGACCTCATGGTCGACACCCTGCTGGGCCGTCGGGACGGTGGACTCGGATACCGGGCTGTCATCGGCATCACCGTGCCGCTGTCGTCCCTCATGGGGTTCAGCGATCAGCCCGGTGAGCTGAGTGACCGGTCGGCCACGATCCCGGCCCAGGTGGTGCGCGCGGCGATGGCCGACCCGAAGAGCCTGCTGTACCGGTTGGTCACCGACGACATCGGCAACCTGATGAGCGTCCAGTGGCTCGGCCGGTGCGCCCCCACCAAGCTCGACCAGATCCTCGACTTCCGCGACGGCACGTCGGTCTTCCCCACCAGCTCGGTGCCGGCGAGGTTGTGCGACGACGACCACTCCGAACCCTGGCCCGCCGAGACCAGCGCGGCGAACATGGGCCCCGTCAACAGGCGCGCCCACCGCCTCAAGACCGAAGGCCTCATCGGGTTACGACAACCCAGGCCCGGGACGTTCGAATGGATCACCTCGACCGGGCACACCTACACACGACATCCCCAACCGCTACCCATCGCAGACTGGGGTCCCACACCAGCCGTCACCGAGCTCCCCGTCGACCCCTGGGCCGACGAGTTCGAGCAGATGCTCGCCTGGCTCGACGCCGCCTGAATGACACCTGCGCGGGAGCAACGGACGTCATCCCGCACGCGCTGAAGGTGGCGCGAGCGGGATGACGTCCCCCGAGATCAGGGGGTCGAGGTCGGCTGCGTCACTGCCGCAGACCGAAGGTGTTGCACTTGCCCATCTTCGACAGCGAGACGTTCGCGCCGTTGAGTGACAGTCCCAGACCCGACAGAGCGGTGTTCAGCGCAGTCGTCAGCTGGTTGCCGAGATTGACACTGCCCAGGTTGAGAACGAGGGCGCTGGTGTTGGTGCCGTTGGTGAGGGTCGCGCCGAGCGTGATCGGAGCGACGAGGCTCGTCCCGATCCCGCCGGCATGGGTCCAGGAGCTCGGCGACTCGGTGAACTTGTGCGTCGTGGACGACACCAAGGCCTGCGGCACCGGAACCGTCAGGTTGAGCAGACCCAGTGCGCTCAGGGTGAGGTTGCCGCTCGTCGCGCTCGACGTGATCCTCACGTCGACGTCGGGTGCAGGTTCACAGCTGGAGATCGCGTTGATCCTGGCGGTGGCATTGACGGCATTGAGCACGAGCTTCAGGTTGAGCACCGACGTGCCGTCCGGGGCCCAGTTGCCACCCAACAGGCCACCCAGAAGTCCACCGAGCAGGTTGCCGACGGCGCAGAGCACGTCGAGCGCTGCGCACTTCTTGTACTTGGTGATGTCGATGAGCTTCAAGTCGGCCTCGAGCGTGACCTGGGAGTTCGCGATCTCCGTTCCCACCCCGCCGCAGACCGTCTTGGGGGGATTGACGACGGTCGCCTTCAGATTGGTTGCGACGAAACCGGGCACCGTGATGCCGAGGTCCGGCAGGTTGACGACGTGGGCGCCATCGAAGGCGAAGATCGGGCCCGTCACCAGCTCGAAGATGTTGACATCACCCGACAGGACGGCTGCACTGTTGCCCACGCCGAGCTGAATCAGCTCACCGAGCTTGATCGTCTCGGCGAGCGCTCCGGTCGCAGTGATGCCGGCGATGCGGTTCAGCTCGATGACGGCGCTGGTGGCCGCGCCTCCCGGCGCACGGCTCAGGATGCGTGCCGCAGCGCTGGCCAGGTCAGCCAGCTTGACGTTCGCATCGAGCGGGTTGTCGGGGTTGGCCACGTGCAGTTCAGTGACCAGATCAGCCAACGGCACACTGAGGTTCTTGAGCGAGACCAAACCGCTTCCACTGAAGACCGTGGCGGAGGCCGGGGTGATCTTGTTCAGCAGCTTGGCCAACGGATCCCCGCCAGCGGCCGTGTCGAGCGCCGCGAGGTAGGAGCCCACCGTCACGCAGGCGGCCTTCGGCTGACGGGCCGCGACGGCCATGCGCTTCGGCTTCGCCGGGTCAGTCCCTGGCCACAGCCGGATCGCGCTCGATCCTGAGGCGTAGACCCTGACCGCGTTGGGGTAGTCGTTCGGCAGAGCCTTCTTGATCCAGGCCCCGTTCGGGTCGGCGATCCCAAATTCGATCTCGACGTCGTCCGGATTGACGTTCACCGCTGTCGACGCAGCATTGCGCGCGAGCGTGTCCCCTTTAGCAATCCGATAGACCTCCGACCCCTCGATCTCCGACCTCGTCTTCGAGCCGTCCAGAAGCGATGACATATCCATCGCAGTTGTGTCAGCCAATGACTGCATGTCGGTGCGAACGACGCGGTCAATGCCGAGGTCCACCACGAACGCTGCGGCGATCATCAAGACGCCCAGAATCATCACTGAGAAGACGAAGATCGCGCCCCGCTCGTCCCTGTTCTTCCTAGTCTTGATCATTGCGAGACACGTACCGAGGACTCGTAGGTGAGGGCCGCCGGGAACAGCGCCCCGGGCACGAACGGCATCGAACCGGTTACCTGATGGGCACGGTAGCTGTAGCTCAGCCGCACCGTGACGCACTTGCTGCCGCTATCGCAGTCTTGCACCGCACTGACCGAGCATGTGCCGACAGCGTCGCCGCGTCGATGCAGGGTGCCCGAGTCGCAGGTGACGTCAGCCTGAGCGTCGAGGGTCTGATCGATCGCTTCCCAAGCCCGGGACTTGCGCATGCTGTCAGACGTGCCCAGCGGCTGCACGGCCGCCGCACGCGCTCCTTCGGTCGCCGCCTGACTCAACGCCTGCCTGAAGCTGAACATCGTGCTCATGCTGATGAGCAGGAAGATCAGGAACAGAAAGAACGGAAGCACCAGCACGAACTCGACCGTGACCGCTCCTCGCGAATCGACATCTCGACGCCCGTTCCGGCGCGACAGAAAAGCGCTCATCTCCCTCAGCCCTCCCAAGCTGTGCGCGTCAACGAGGTGAACCGCGCCCTTGAACCATAGGGACCTTCGGCCTGATTTACCCCCGAAATAGCCTGATTTACCGAGGAGATGGTGGGGAACCGTCCACCTGAGGGGGCTGGATCTAGTACCAATGAGCCATTTATGGCAGGACCAAAGACTTTTTCCCGAATTCGCTCGCGCGGCGGTCTTGACACCACCTACGTTCATCTCAGGAACTCCCACCTGGGGGTTCTTAAGGGAGCGGCGCTGAGGGGCGCCGAAACACAAGGGAGAGGGAGATCATCATGTGGTCACCTATGCACACACTGGCATTCATGAAGTCCGTCCTGGTCGGCGCTGCTGACCGGCGCGAAGAGCGCGGAGCCGCCTTCACCGAGTACGTCGTGCTCGTCGGCGTCGTGGTCGCATTCATCGTCACGATCGGCTTCACCGGCATCGGCGAAGCGCTGGAAGGCAAGATCCTCGACATCGTCGCAGACATCGGCTGACAGGCCGATCTTGGCGGGTGGTCCCTCGGGGGCCACCCGCTGACGCAGTTCGGGCACATGCACCCCGGACAACGCAACACTGATCCGCCGTGAGTCATCCGGCAGCCACACAACCCTGAGGGTGGTTGAGCACACGTGAACGTCAACAAGCGCGCCGTCGCAGCGATCGGAGCCGTTGTCCTGGCCGTGCTAGGCATCGCGGCCCTCGTCGTCTACACCAACGACGCCAACGACCGCGCCTTCGAGGGAACCAAGCTCGTGTCCGTGATCCAGGTCGTCGACGAGATCCCGGCCGGCACCAAGGCCGACGACATCGGCTCCGCCGTCAATGTCGTCAGGCTGCCCGAGGCAGCCGTGCCCGACACGGCGCTGAAGAACCTCGACTCGGTGACCGGACAGGTCGCCACCGCCAAGCTCGTGCCTGGCGAGGTGCTCGTCGCCGATCGGTTCGGCACGACGGCCGAGGTCAACGGTGGCGAGAAGGTGACGATCCCTAAGGGGATGCAGGAGGTCACCATCAAGATCGCCTCGGTGCGCGCCCTCGACGGCAAGCTCTCCACCGGCGACACCGTAGGCATCGCCGCAAGCTACGACGACACGCGGCAGACAAATTTCGCCGTCAACAAGGTGCTGGTCATCTCCTCGATGGCCGTCGCCGCCGGACCAGACGGCGCGCTGGCCGACGACGTGGTCCTCAGGCTCGCTGTCATGTCTCTCGACGCCGAGAAAGTCATCCACGCCGCCGAGTTCGGGCACATCTACCTCACCAAGCAGAACGAGGATGCCGAGGTCGATCGTCAGCGGATCTCTTCGGAGGACGTCCTGAAGTGACCAATGTCCTGCTGGTGGCCGTCGACACGGTGCTCGAGGAGCGAGTCAGTTCGCTCCCCGGGCACCGTGTCGTGCACCTCGACGGCAGCAACGCCGGGTCGATGGCCGAGCAGGTCGGTGGCACCGAGTTCCACCCCGACATCATCTTCGTCGGCTCGGGAGTGTCCACCGATCGGGCAATCCAGTACGCCGAGGTCATCGTCTCGGCCTGGCCGAAGATCGCGGTAGTGCTGGTCGCCCAGTCCGACAAGAGCCTCGCCAAGCGTGCGGCCAAGGCCGGCATCCGCGGCGTCATCCGCAACTCGATCTCCGACAAGGAGCTGATCGGGCTCATCGAGCGCGCTGGCGCACATCAATCCGATACGCCGGACGGCCGCACGGTACGACAGGTCATCGTCGTCGCCTCGCCGAAGGGTGGCGTGGGCAAGACGACCACGGCGGTCAACCTCGCCGCGATCCTGGCAGAGTCGGCGCCGTGGGAGGTCGCCCTCGTCGACCTCGATCTGCAATTCGGCGACGTCTCGACGGTGCTCGACATCCAGCCCGACCACACGATCGTCGATGCGTTCTCGGCCGACGGCAGTGACTCGATGCTGGTGCGCACGCTGCTCTCGGTGCACTCCGACGGCTTCTACGTGCTGTGCGGCGCAAACGATCCGGCAGACAGTGGGGGTGTCACCGGCGACCAGGTCCGCAAGCTCATCAACCAGCTGTCCAGCTCGTTCCGGTACGTCGTCGTCGACACGTCCGCCGGCCTGCTCGAGGAGACCCTGTCGAGCTTCGAGGAGGCGTCCGACGTCGTCTTCGTCACGGCCCTCGACGTCGCCACGCTGAGGTCGACCCGCAAGGAGCTCGACGTGCTGACCGAGCTCGGCCTGATGCCCAGCGGCCGCCACGTGCTGCTCAACCGTTCCGACCGCAAGAGGGGTCTGACGGTGCGGGACGCGGAGCGCATGCTCGGCGTTCCCATCGAGGCCGTCGTGCCGCTGTCCGACAAGGTCGCACTAGCCGGCAACCACGGCCAGCTGGCCGTCAAGGCCAAGCGGTCCGTCATCCGCAAGCCCTTGGAGAACCTTGCGGACAAGGTCTCCGACGTCATTCGCATCAATCGCACCCATCGAGGGGAGAAGCTTCCATGAGTCTCGCTGATCGCGTCGCTGCCAAGCACCGCCAGGAGCCCACTACCGGAGCACCGCTGTTGGACGACGTGCCAGTGCTCTCGGCGCCCGTCGACGTGCCCGTTCGGTCATCGTCCCCGGCGTTCACCCCACGACGGCCTGCCGTCGATCCGGTCCCGTTTCCACGGCCTTCTGATGGTCTGGCCGAGACGAAGGCGCGGGTGCTCAGCGAGCTGTACGAGCGCATCGGCTCCCGGATCAACGATCCCGACCTCACCGAGGAACAGCTCCATGTTCTCGTCCGGTCGGAGCTCGGCCAGATCGTCGACGACCAGCGTTTGGTGTTGGCCCCGAGCGAACGCCGGACGGTGCTGCAGGAGCTGGAGGACGACGCGCTGGGCCTCGGTCCCCTGCAGCGGCTGCTCGAGGATCCCACCGTCACCGAGATCATGGTCAACGGTCACGACACGATCTACGTCGAGCGCGACGGCATCACGCTGAGCGGTCTGCGTTTCACGGACGAGGATCATTTGCGTCGCGTCATCGAACGCATCGTCGCTCGGGTCGGCCGCCGGATCGACGAGTCGTCACCGCTCGTCGACGCACGACTTCAGGACGGATCGCGCGTCAACGCCGTCATCCCACCTCTGGCAGTGCACGGGTCGTCACTCACGATCCGCAAGTTCTCCGACACGCCGTTCAGCGTTGATGACCTGATCAGGTTCGGGTCGTTCAGCGAGCCGTTGGCGGAGTTCTTCAAGGGGTGCGTGGAGGCCAAGCTCAACATCCTGGTCTCCGGAGGCACTGGAACCGGCAAGACGACACTGCTCAACGTGCTGTCGTCATTCATCCCGGCCAACGAACGCATCGTCACGATCGAGGACGCCGTCGAGCTCAAGCTGCAGCAGGATCATGTCGTCACGCTCGAGAGCCGGCCGCGCAACATCGAGGGCAAGGGAGAGGTGACGATCCGCGATCTCGTCCGCAACTCGCTGCGCATGCGACCCGACCGCATCATCGTCGGCGAGTGCCGCGGCGGCGAGGCGCTCGACATGCTCCAGGCCATGAACACCGGCCACGAGGGCTCGATCTCGACGCTGCACGCCAACAGCCCGCGCGATGCGCTGGCCCGGCTCGAGACCCTCGTGCTGATGGCGGGCATGGAGCTGCCGCTGCGAGCCATCCGTGAGCAGACCGCCTCGGCGATCGACCTGGTCATTCAGATCCAGCGCATGCGGGACGGCAGTCGCAGGGTCACGCACGTCACCGAGGTGATCGGCATGGAGGGCGACATCGTGACGCTGCAGGACGCATTCGTGTTCGACCACTCCAAGGGTCTCGACGAGCTGGGTCGTCCCCTCGGCGAGGCGCGAGCCACCGGCCTGCGCCCGCGATTCCTCGACAAGTTCGACGAGCTCGGGGTGCCTTACGAGCTGTCGCTGTTCGAGCCGGGAGCCTGACATGCTGGCTGTGGGTGTCGCTCTGACAATCTTGGCAGTGTCGTTGGTCGTCTACCTGTTGATGGCCCCGCCGGTGGCTCGTGTGCCGCAAGAACGGCGACTTGCCCCCGGCGCGATGGTGAGCACGCCACTGGAGGACGCGGTCGATCGGCTGGAGGGGGCCGTGGCGTGGGTCCTGCACAAACGAGGGTGGAATCCGTTCCCGGCCAGGGACCTGGAGATGGCGGGAATCACGATGGCTCAGTCGAGTCTCGTGACGGCCATCATCGTCTCGTCCGTCGTGGCTCTCCTGCTGGGATACGCGGTCGGTGGCGCACTGATCGGTCTCCTGTTCGCAGTACTGGTGCCGTTCATCGCACGCGTCATCATCAACTCGCGCAAGAGCAAACGTCAGAATGCCTTCGCGGATCAACTGGAGTCCACTCTCGAGGTCATCGCCTCGGCCCTCCGTGCGGGGCACAGCCTGCCCAGTGCGCTCGACACCGTCGCGGCCGACGCTCAGAGCCCCACCGCAGAAGAGTTCGCGCGCATCGTCAACGAAGGGCGCCTGGGACTTGACACCGTCGCTGCGATGCGGGAGACCTCGACGCGCATGAAGAGTGAGGACTTCGGCTGGGTCACCGATGCCGTCGCGATCCAGCGCGACACAGGCGGCAACCTCAGCGAGGTGCTCGACCGGGTCGGCGAGACGATCCGCGAACGCAGCACGCTCGCCAAGCAGGTGCGGGCCATCTCGGCCGAGGGTCGCGCCTCTGCCAAGGTCATGATGGCTTTGCCCCTCACTTTGGCGGCCTTCATGTTCTGGCGAAACCCGGAGAACTTCAGCCCGATCTTCACGACCAGCACCGGCCAGCTGCTGCTCGCCATCTCCGCAGTCCTGTACGTCGTCGGCTACTTCTGGATCCGCAAGCTCGTGAATGTGAAGGTCTGACCATGCTGATCATCGGAACATTCCTTGTCCTCGCCGCCTGCTCACTCCTGTTCGTGAGCCTCGGTGTGATTCAGCCCGCCCAAGCCGCGAGCGTCGTAGCGCCGTGGCGCCGCGACAGGAAGCCTGCAGCACCGACCTCGATCTTCGTCGAGAACGACGCCGCATCCCTTGGGCGCCTCCGGGTCCTCACAGTCCCGACGTTGATCGACAAGGCCGAGCGCAACATCGCGCTGGCCGGACACCGGGCCGGCTGGACCCTTCGACGCCTCATGCTCTTCAAGGTGTGGTCGGCGACAGGTGCAGGGCTCGTCATGTTCGTGCTGTGGAGTGCCAGCCCGTCGGCGCGAGGGTTCACCCTCTTCGCCCTCGTTACGGCGGTGGCGTTCTTCTTCCCAGACCTCTGGCTGAACTCGCGGGCGAAGGAGCGTCAGCTGCAGATCGAGAGAGAGCTGCCCGATCTGCTCGACCAGGTCATCATCGCAATCGAGTCGGGCATGAGCTTCGAGGGCGCGCTCGCAAGGGTGGGTCAGCGTGGAAGCGGCCCTCTTTCGGAAGAGTTCATGAGGACGCTGCAGGACATGCGCCTGGGCATGTCGCGGCGGGCCGCCTACAACGCGCTGGCCGACCGCACGTCCATCCCAGACCTCAAGCGATTTTGTAAACAGGTCATCCAGGCCGAGCAGTTCGGTGTCTCGACCGCCACGCTGGTACGCAACCTCGCTGAGGAGATGCGCCTGAAGCGCCGGTTCCGTGCCGAGGAGGCTGCCCAGAAACTCCCCGTAAAGATGATCTTCCCACTGGTCTCGTGTTTCTTCCCCGTGCTGTTCGTCGTGATCCTCTTCCCGACGTTCTACGGGATCAGCCAGAATCTCTGACGACCCACCAGGCCATCGCCTCCGATCGTGAGACGATCGCGGCGGTCCGGACATCTCCTCAGTAGAGACATCCGCACCACCGCACAGATCGGAGCCGCCGGTGATCACAGCCGCGACCCTCGACGACCGTCCGGAAGACGACGGCCCTGACGGCGACCGCCTGCTGCTCGAGCGTGCCGCACGGGGCGACCGTGTCGCGTTCGGACAGCTCTACGACCGGCACGTGAGGCCGGTCTACTGGCAGACGTACAGCGTCCTGCGCGACGACCGCGAGGCCGAGGACGCGACGCAGGACGTCTTCGTCACGACCTGGAACAAGATCCGCACCATCACGCTCGTCGACGAGTCGATGCTGCCCTGGTTGCTCGTCACCGCTCGGTACACCGCGCTGAACGCCGGCCGCAGCCGGCAGCGCAGGCGCGGCAACGAGCTGGACGACCGGCTCGCCGACGACCACACCGTCGAGGACGAGGTCGAGGCGGGGATCGTCCGCGCCGAGATCGACAAGGCGGTCGCGGCGCTGTCCGCGGTCGACCGCCGCCTGTACGACCTCTGTGTAGCCGGCGACCACACCTATGAGGCGGCCGCTCACGAGCTGGGCGTCAGCCACGCCGTCGTCCGCAACCGCCTGTCACGGCTCCGCACCCGGCTGCGCGCCGACCTCCGATCGATCAGGGAGATCTCATGAGCACCCCCACCCTCCACGACGACCGCGTCGACAAGATGCGGATGTCGGTCATGCACCGCATCGACCAGGACGTCACGCGTCGCGGCCGGCGAGCCCGCGCCGTCATCGGCCTGTCCGCCGCCAGCGTGCTGGTGGTCGGGCTCGGCGGGTACGCGGTCAGCTCGATCGACGGCAGTGACCGCGTCAGTGGCATCAGCGACAGCTCGAGCGGTGGATCGAGTGCCGCCGACGCCCCCGTCCCCGAACGCGCGGACGCCGGCAGCAGTGACGCCTCCGGCGGCAGCAGCCTCGAGAACGGCAAGCAGGTCGCCCCCGATGCCGACCGACAGGTCATCACGACCGGCACGATCCGGGCCACCGTCGCTCGACCGAGCAGCATCGCCCAGCAGCTCAGCACCTGGGTGGAGTCGGTGGGCGGACGCATCGACAACCGGTCGGAGAACGGATCAGGTGACGACGCGGCGGCGTCCCTCACCGTGCGGGTGCCGAGCGACCAGGTCACCGCGACGATCGATCGCCTCAAGGCCTACGGGACGGTCGACGACGTCTCGCTCCAGAACAGCGACGTCACCGCCGCCGCCAAGGACCTCGACGCGCGCATCGACGCGCTACGGGTGTCGATCGACCGGCTCGAGGCGATCATGGCCGGTGCCGGGTCGAGCAAGGAGGTCATCCAGGCGGAGGATGCCCTGACCCAGCGGCAGGAGCAGCTCGAGAGCCTCGAGGCGGAGCGCAAGGGCATCGCCGACCAGGTGTCGCTCTCGACCCTGTCGATCGACCTCTCCCAGAAGGCCACGGCCGGCTCGGTCGAGCCGGGCGGGTTCACCGGAGGCCTGCGCGACGGGTGGAACGGCCTGGTCTCGACCGTCAACAACGTGGTCCAGGTGGCCGGCGTCCTCCTGCCGTGGGCCGCGGTCGGCCTCGTCCTGGTGCTCGGCGCCTGGCTCGTCGGGCGGCGGCGTGGGTCGTGGAACTGAGCTGCACGACCCGCCGGTACGCCATCATGGACGGGTGACTCTCGACGACCGCGCCCTCCGCGCCAGCTGGTCCGCCGCTCGGCCCGATCCGTTCTGGCTCGACCAGGCAGGTCGCCCCGACGCGCGACCTGCGCTCGACGGCGACACCACGGCCGAGCTCGCGATCGTCGGCGGCGGGTTCACCGGCCTCTGGACGGCCCTCATGGCGAGGGAACGCGACCCCGAGCGGGACGTGCTGCTGATCGACGGCGGACGCATCGCCGGCGCCGCGACCGGTCGCAACGGCGGATTCTGCTCCGCGAGCCTCACGCACGGGGAGTCCAACGGCCGCGAGCGGTGGCCCGACGAGTACGAGCAGCTGCACCGGCTGGGCCTGGAGAACCTCGACGAGATCGCGGCGACCGTCGAGCGGTACGGCATCGACTGCGGCTTCGAGCGCACCGGCGAGCTCTCGGTCGCCACACGGACCCACGAGCTGGCGGAGTACGACGCGTCGGCACCCGACTTCCTCGACGCCCGGGCGCTGCGCGCCGAGGTCGACTCCCCCACGTACCTCGGCGGGACGTGGGACCGCACCGGCACGGCGCTGATCGATCCCGCCCGCCTGGCATGGGGACTGGCGGCCGCAGCCGAGGCCGCGGGCGTCCGCATCGTCGAGCACACGCCTGTCACCCGGCTCACCCGGACGACCGACGGTGTCGCGGTCGTGACGGATCGCGGCACCGTGACGGCCCAGCGGGTGGCGCTCGCCACGAATGCGTTCGCGCCGTTGCTGGCCGGTCTGCGGTTCCACACCGTCCCGGTGTGGGACTACGTCCTCATGACCGAGCCGCTCTCCCCCGCGCAGCTCGACGCCATCGGTTGGTCGAACCGGCAGGGCATCGCCGACTCGGGCAACCAGTTCCACTACTACCGGCTGACCGCCGACAACCGGATCCTCTGGGGCGGCTACGACGCGATCTACCACTTCGGCCGTCGCATCAAGCCGGAGCACGAGCACCGCGACGCCACCTACCAGGCGCTCGCCCACAACTTCTTCACGACGTTCCCGCAGCTCGAAGGCCTGCACTTCAGCCACCGGTGGGGCGGGGTCATCGACACGTGCACCCGGTTCTGCGCGTTCTTCGGCACCTCGCACCGGGGGCGCGTCGCGTACGCGACGGGCTACACGGGTCTCGGCGTGGGTGCCTCGCGCTTCGGCGCCAATGTCGTCCTCGACCTGCTGGGCGGGACGCCGACCGAGCGCACCCGCCTGACGATGGTGCGACGCCGACCGCTGCCGTTCCCGCCCGAGCCGTTCGCCTGGATCGGCATCACGATCACGACCTGGGCCCTCAAGCGCGCCGATCGCACCGGCCGGCGCAACCTGTGGCTGCGGGTGCTCGACCGGTTCGGGCTCGGCTTCGACTCCTGACGGAGCGCCGGTCGGGTCAGGACGCGAAGAGCTCGAGCCCGGCCGGCCGGGGTGTCCCGCAGTCGCAGTACGTGACGTAGGCCGGGATGCCCGGCACGGGGTCGATCACGAGCTGCGTGACGGTCCAGCTGTGGATGTGTGCGTCTTCCATGGTCGTGCTCCCTCTACACATGACGACCTCCCTGGTTGGTCGCCTGGCACCACCATGCACCTCGACCGAATCGTCGCGCACCCAGAGCTTGGGAACTGGTGACCTTGGTCCCCGGCAGGACGTGACCCACGTCTCGTGCCCAGGGGGGCGTCGTCCCACCGTCGTGCGGTGCCACGTCGGGAACGTGCAAGAGGGGCACCCGAAGGTGCCCCTCTCGTTCACTGCTGGTGGAGCATAGGAGATTCGAACTCCTGACCTCTTCGATGCGAACGAAGCGCGCTACCAACTGCGCCAATGCCCCAATGAGCTGCCAGCGCGTCCCACCTGCGGACGCCCGCCAACTTTATCAGGCCCGTCAGTGACCCACCGCGCGGCGTTCGTCTCCGTCGTCCTCGCGACGTGCGGGCAGCTCGACGTCCTCACCCTCGATGTGTCCGGAGGTCCACGTGTGGGGCTGCGAGAAGTCGATCGTGCGCACCGTGCGACCGGCGCGCGGCTTGGTGACGTAGGTGGGGAGCGTGACGGGGAGCGGGTCCCAGAGCGCCTCGCCGGCGGTCGAGATCGACGGCACCGCGATGACGATCTGGTCGTCGAGGGCGTCGGCCTCGAGGGCCACGTCCTCCATCTCGTGCTTGCGGGCGGGATCGATGTCCTCGAACTGGCCGGACACGATGATCGTGTCCTCCTCGAGGTCGGCCGTGGACGCGGCCGGCTGGAGGCGGGACAGCTTGGGCAGCGACAGCTTGCGGCGGGACGCCTTCTCGGTGTCCTTGACCCGAGGCGTCGTGACCCGCGGAGCCTTGGGGCGCGCGATGCCGCGCTCGCCGCGCACCTGGATGCGGCACGCGACGAGCCACGCGACGACGAGTGCGACCGGCGCCGCGACCGAGTAGAGCGGCAGGTAGCCGAGGTAGGCGATGCCACCGACGGCGACGGTGAGGAACAGCAGGGTCAGCAGCGTGCGACGACGCCGCTTGGCCGCGAGCCGTGCGGCGGGACGGTCGAGCGAACGCGCGGGCGCAGCGGGACGCGCTGGCTTGGCCTCAGGAGAGGCCGGCTCGGTCACGGGGCTGACGACCTCGGCGACGGCGGTGGCGGCAGCGGCCTTCGGCCGGGAGATGACGCGGCTGAGGGCGCCGGTGGTCTCGACCGACGCGTTCTTGCTGGCCTCGTCGTAGCGGCGCAGGACGAGCGGGATGACGTACGCCGCCCACAGGACGACGACGAACGCGATGATCAAACCGCTGCTGGAACCCACGGTCAAAACGGTAGGGCGTGCAGGCGCCGTTCCTCCGCAGCCACGGCCGTGTGTCGCCTGAGAACTTGTGTGGCGAGTGTGACTCAGCCGTCGGCAGCAGTCGGTGGCGGGTCGAGGCGGACGAGGAGGCCCTCCGGGACGTCCTCGGCCAGGATCTGGAAGACCCGGTGATCACGCCAGTGACCCGCGATGTGCAGGAAGCCCTTGGCCACGCCGATCTCGGTGAAGCCGAGCTTCTCGACGACGCGCAGACTCGCGGCGTTCTCGGGACGGATCGCGATCTCGATCCGGTGCAGCCCGACGGTGGTCAACAGGTGGTCGCACACCAGCGCCACCGCGGTCGGCGTGATGCCCCGACCGGCGTGGCTGCGCGAGACCCAGTAGCCCAGGTTGGCCCAGCGGGCCGAGCCCCACGTGATGCCGTTGACGGTCAGCATGCCGACCAGCTCGTCCTCCCACGTCACCGCGAACGGCATCGTCTGGCCGAGTCGGGCACGGCGGCGCAGCGTCCCGATCATCCCGACGTAGGACGTCGCGGGGCGTCCGGCCTCGCTGGGGAGGGTCGCCTCCCACGGTCCGAGCCACGCGGCGTTGTCGGCACGAAGCCGCGCCCATGCCTTGGCATCGCGCCTGCGCAGCGGCCGCACCCCGATCTCGCCCCGGCGCAGGGTGACCGGCCATCCGGGACTCAGACCCCACCCCTCGGGTGGTCGCCGCCGCGGAGCTGGTCGACGGCGTGCGGCAGGACGTCCGCGAGCACCGCGAGCCCGTCCTTCACGCCGCCGCGCGAGCCGGGGAGGTTGACGACGAGGGACGTCCCCGCGACGCCGGCGAGCCCCCGCGACAGCACAGCCGTCGGCACGCCGTTCGCGACGCCCCGCGCCCGGAGCGCCTCGGCGAGACCGGGCAGCTCGCGGTCGAGCAGGGGCCTGGTCGCCTCCGGGGTGCGGTCGGTGGGGTTGATGCCCGTCCCGCCCGTCGTGACGACCGCCACCGCACCCGCTCCGACTGCCGCGGAGATGGCGGCACCGACCGGATCGCCGTCGTGGACGACCGCCGCGTCACCGACCTCGAACCCCCACGAGCGCAGCGCATCGACGATCAGCGGTCCGGTCTCGTCGGTGTAGACGCCGTCGGCAGCCCGGTTGGACGCCACGACGACGGCGGCGATGAGATCTGGCATCAGCGGTGCCAGTCGCCGCTCTTGCCGCCGGACTTCGCCACGACCTCGATGTCGGTGATGCGGGCGAGCCTGTCGACCGCCTTGACCATGTCGACGACCGTGAGGGCCGCGACGCTGACCGCCGTGAGGGCCTCCATCTCGACGCCCGTGCGGTCGGCCGTCCGGACGGTCGCCTCGATGGTGACGGCGTCGTCGCCGATCACCAGGTCGACCTCGACACCGCCGATCGCGAGCGGGTGGCACAGCGGGATCAGGTCGGGCGTCCGCTTGGTCGCCATGATGCCGGCGATGCGGGCGACGGCCAGGGCGTCGCCCTTGGGCACGCCCTCCCCGCGCAGGAGCCCGATGACGTCGGCGCTCACCTCGACGCGTCCGCGCGCCGTGGCGGTGCGGGCCGTGACGTCCTTGGCCGTGACGTCGACCATGCGCGCCGCGCCGGTCTCGTCGACGTGGGTCAGGCGGTCTTGGGCCACTAGAAGGGCCTGTCGAGCACGAGTGTCCTGACGGTGTCGCCGAGGTTGAGGGCGGTCTGGTCCTCACCGACGATGATTAGGGCGTTGGCCTTCGCCAGCGTGCCGATCAGGTGCGAGCCGGCACCACCGAGCGGCGTGACCTTGGCGCCGCGGTGCGTGACCTCGAAGACCGCGCGGACGTACTGCCGCACGCCGGGACGTGACTGCAGGTCGGCGGCCAGCACGGCGTGGACCATGGGACGCCGGTACGGCGTGCGGCCCATCATCCGCCGGATCGCGGGCAGCACGAAGACCTCGAACGAGACGTACGCCGACACGGCGTTGCCGGGCAGCGTGATGATCGGGGTCTGCTCGTCGAAGACCCGCCCGAAGCCCTGGGGCTTGCCCGGCTGCATCGCGACCTCGTTGAACTCGACGGTGCCGAGCGCCGACAGCGTCTGCTTGACGACGTCGTGGTCGCCCTTGCTGATGCCGCCGCTGGTGACCACGAGATCGGCCCGCACGAGCTGCTCGGACAGCACCCGCTGGAACGTCCGCGGGTTGTCGTCGACGGCCCCGACGCGGTAGCAGATCGCCCCGGCCTCGCGGACCGCCGCGGCGAGCATGTAGCTGTTGCCGTCGTTGATCGAGTCGTAGTCGAGGTGCGTGCCGGGCTCGCGCAGCTCGTTGCCGGTCGAGATGACCACGACGCGCGGACGGGGACGCGACTTGACCCGCGGGGCGCCGAGCGCGGCCAGCAGGCCGATCTCGCGGGGCCCGAGGACGGCGCCCTCGGCGAGGACGGTGTCGCCGGCCCTCACGTCGTCGCCCTTGGGCCGGATGCGCTGCCCCGGCTCGGTCTTGGCGTAGATCTGGACCCGGGCGTTGCCGCGGTCGGTCTCCTCGTACGGGACGACGGAGTCGGCGCCCCTCGGGATCGGCGCCCCGGTCATGATCTTGACCGCGGTGCCGGCGCTGATGGCGAACGGCCGGGCCGAGCCGGCAGCGATCTCGCCCACCACCGGCAGCGTCACCGGACGCTCGCGCGACGCCGTGGCGATGTCCTCGGCGCGCACGGCGTAACCGTCCATCGCGGAGTTGTCGAACAGCGGCAGGTCCATCGGGGCCACGAACGCCTCGTGCAGCGGCAGGCCGAGCGACTCCACGAGCGGCTGGTCGTACGCTGCCAGGGGGCCGATGCCGCGCAGGATCTTCTCGAGGTGGTCCTCGACCGTCAGGAAGCCGTCGGGGATGCTTGCCGCCCGCACGCGCGTCTGGGCCGGTCGGCGCGGGGGCTCGGCGGGTGCCGCGGGGGCGGCTGCCTCGACGTTCTCGCCGGCCTCGGGTCGCGGGGTCGGCTGCGCCGGCGGAGCGGCCTGCGTCGGCGGAGGCAGCGGTGCCGACCCGACCGACGGCGACGCGGGCTGCGCCGGCGCCGCAGGCTCGGTGGACGTCGGACGCGCGACCGGCTCGGTCAGCTCCTCGTCACCGGCGGTCGCCCCGGCGGGCCGGGCAGGAGTGTCCGGGCCGATCGGAAGCATCCCCTGCTCCGACTCTCCGCCCGGCTCTCCTGTCGACATGTCGATCAGCCTAACGTCGAGTCCGCAGCCACGCTCTGGGCGTCGCCCGTGTCGTCGAGGGTGACATCGCCGCGGACCGTGACATCCCGGCCGAAACGCCAGTCGCCCTTCACCGTCAGGGAGCGCGCGTCGACGAGCGACGGGGGCGACGGCAGGCGCGCGTCGAAGTCGGCGATCGACGTGAAGAACCGGCGATCGAGGTCGACCAGCGGCGTCGAGCCGACCTGTGACCGCACCCGGAAGTCGTCGCCGACGCCGTAGACGTCCGACCGGAGCAGCAGCAGGTCGTTGGTCGTCTTGACCGGCAGGAACCGTGACCGGTCGACCTCGATCGCCGTCGCGCCGTCGAACACCTCGACCGCGGCGCCCATCGCCGACTCGATCTGGATGACCTTGGTCGAGGTCGGGTCGCGCGGGTCCACGGTCTTGGTGTTGCGGATGAGCGGGAGACCGAGGACGCCGTCGCGCTCCTCGAGCGTCCGCTTCATGACCCGCAGGTCGAACCACAGGTTGTTGGTGTGGAAGTACCGGTGGCGCTGCGGATCGGCCGCCGCGGCGGCGTCCTCGTCGGGCGTCTGCGCGGTCTCGCGGAGCACCAGGCGTCCGTCGCTCCTGCGCACGACGATGTGCCCGCCCTTGACGTCCGCGGGCGTGCGGCGGCACACCTCGGCGGCGTACGGGGCACCCGACGCGGCGAACCAGCCCATCATCTCGGCGTCGGGCGCGGCACCCAGGTTGTCGGCGTTGGAGACCGTCGCGTACCGGTAGCCCGCGTCGATGAGCGCGTCGAGGATGCCGGAGACCTCGAGCGCCGTGTAGAGGTCGCCGTGGCCGGGCGGGCACCACTCGAGGCTCGGGTCGGCGGGCCAGTCGACCGGCGTCAGGTCGTCGGCGCGCAGCTTCGGCTCGCGGTTCTGCAGGAAGTCGATCGGCAGGCCGTCGACCGCGAGATCCTCGTACTTCGCCAGCGCCGCGAGAGTGTCGTCGCGGGTGCGGAAGCTGTTCATGAACAGCAGCGGCAGCGTGACGTCGAGCTTCTCGCGCAGGGCCAGCACCTGTCCGGCGATGACGTCGAGGAACGTGAGGTCGGGACGCACGGGCAGGAGCGTCTTGGCCCGGTCGAGGCCCATCGAGGTGCCGAGACCGCCGTTGAGCTTGATGACGGCGGTGACGGCGGCAGCGGCGCGGCAGTCCTCCTCGCTCAGCGCGAGCGAACCCGCATGGTCGATGTCGGTGAGCGGGTCGACCTCCGACTCCGGGATCATCCCCGTGGCGCCCTGCTCGAGCTGGTCGTAGAACGACGAGAACACGTCGATCGCGCGCTGCGCCACTCCTGCATCGCTCATCCGTTGCTGCGCCTGTGCCAGTCCGCCCACGTCTGTCTCCCTCATGGCCTCGGCCCATAGGTTAGCGTCAGCGCGTGGAGAAGGCTCAGGTGCGTGACGAGCTGCTGGCCCGGCGGCGTGCCATGACCGCGGCCGAACGCGCTGAGGCGGCCGAGGCGATCGCCCTCCACGTGCTCGCCGTGCCCCTCGTCGCACGCTCCCGCCGGGTGGCCTGCTACCTGTCGATGCCGTCCGAGCCCGGCACCGGCCCCCTCGTCGCGGCCCTGCAGGAGCGCGGCATCGAGGTCGTCGTCCCGATCAGCCTCGCCGACCACTCGCTCGACTGGGTCGTGCACGACCCCGCCGCGACGGTCACGCGGACGTCGTTGGGCATCCCCGAGCCGGACGGCGTCCGCCTCGGCCCCGACGCCCTCCGCGACTGCTCCGCCGTCATCGTCCCCGCGCTCGCGGTCGATCACGCCGGACAGCGGCTCGGCCGCGGCGCGGGCTACTACGACCGTGCCCTGGCCGGCGTCACGGCGCCGCTGTGCGCCCTCGTGTTCACGCACGAGCTGCTGTCGGAGGTGCCGCACGAGCCCCACGACGTCCCGGTCCAGATGGCCGTCACCCCGTCCGGCCTCTTCCGCGTCCCGTAGTCACGACCGGGCGGCGCTACGAGCGGGTCGCCTTCAGCGTCAGGGTGTCGTCCGTGGCCTCGTCGACGGCCTTCTCGCCGAACGCCCACGGCAGGGTCTCGCCCTTCGACCACAGGTCCTGCTGGTCGAGGTAGTGGTCGTGGAACGCGTGGCCCGAGGCTCCCGTGAGCTGGATCCACCGGGAGCTGTCGAGGTCGTCCAGGTCGACGACCATCCGCATCGACGGCACCGCGGTGACCTCGTAGCCCTCGGCGGCGTCCCAGCTCGTGGCGTTGACGATGCCGTTGCCGCCGCTGACCTTGAACGGTCCCCGGTTGAACAGGCGGTTGACCAGCCCGACGCCGGAGTCGCCGAGCGTCGGGTTGACCAGCTCGAGCTTGTGCATCTTGCCCCAGCGCCAGTCGCCCGGGTTGCGCGACTGGATCATGGTCAGCTCGTCGCGCGCGTCCCGCATCGCGGCGGCGAGGATCTGGTCACGGGTCTCGCGGATGCTCGGCGTCGTGACGTCGTCCCACCAGTGGTTGCCGGGACGGTCGAGGATCGATTCGACCAGGCTGAACCAGCGCTCACCGCCGTCGGGCCACTGCCCCTTGGGGAGCTCGTCGTGGAACGTCCGGGCCAGCAGGTTGCGCCACACGGCGTTGAAGTACGCCGCACCCGGCGAGTCGGCGTCCTGGTCGAAGTCCCACTTCTCCAGCGTCGCCTGCCCCTGGCGGTAGTAGCTGCTCTCGAGCCTCACGTCGAGGAGCTCCGGCACGAGGCGTGCGGCATTGGCGTTGTACGTGTCGTTCTGGAAGGTCGACATGTCGTCGACGGTCAGACCGCCCCCAGATGTGGCAGTGCGGTCCTTGATCAGGTCACGGATGCGCTCGGAGCGGTAGCCGGCGGCCGTGTCGGCACCCAGCTCGACGGGGTACTGATCGCCGATGACCTTGTTGTTGGCCGTGACGATGAAGCCGTCGTCGGGGTTGAGGACCGTCGGCAGCGCATCGAACGGCACCGCACCCGACCACTCGTGGGCGGAGTCCCAGCCCGGCACCGGCCAGCGGCCGTCGCCCTGGGTGCGGATCGGGATGGTGCCGGGCGCCTGGTAGCCGATGTTGCCGTCCACGTCGGCGTAGACGAGGTTCTGCGACGGCACCGTGAACAGCTTCGCGGCCGCCCTGAACTCGGTCCAGCTCTGGGCCCGGTCGAGGGCGAAGACGGCCTTGATCGTCGGCTTCGGCTCGAGCGCCGTCCACCTCAGGGCGACGGCGTACGCGCCCGGTGTCGTGTTCTTCTGCCCCCCGGCGCCCACGTCCGCGGCGTCGTCGTCGAGGTCGGACAGGATCGGGCCGTGCCGGGTCGAGCGGACCGTGATGGTCTCCGACTCCCCGTCCGCGACGTCGAACGTCTCCTGCCGGGTCTCCAGCGGCACCTGCTGCCCGTCCACCTCGTACGTGTCGCCCGTGACCTTCTCGAGGTAGAGATCGGCGACGTCGGCGTACATCGTCGTGACGCCCCACGCGACCTTGGCGTTGTGACCGACCACGACGCCCGGCAGGCCGGAGAACGAGAAGCCCGCGACGTCGTACGGGCACGCCTCGTCGACCGTGCGGCAGTGCAGCCCGACCTGGTACCAGATGCCCGGCATCGACGGTGCGAGGTGCGGGTCGTTGGCGAGGAGGGGCTCGCCGCTCCTGGTCCTGTCACCGCTGACGACCCACGAGTTCGACCCGATCCCGTCGCCGGTGCCCAGCAGGGCCGGGAGCGCCTCGGCGCCGTCCTGTGCGGCCTTCAGCGAGGCGACGGCCGCCCGGGCGAGACCGGGATCCGGCGCCTGCGCGACGAACGTGTCGTCGACGACCGTGCCCTCGTCGCCCACGATCGTCGCGTGGTCCTTCGGGTACTCGGGGTAGAGCTCCTCGACCTGGTCGACCGTGAGCTTCGCGGTCGACAGGACCCGGTCGATCTCGTCCGTCATGTTGCTGCGCAGGTCCCAGGCCATGGCCTTGATCCAGGCCAGGGAGTCGACCGCCGTCCACGGCTCGGGCGTGTAGCTGGGCTTGGTGAGGCCCAGGACGGAGTACTCCAGCGACAGCTCCGAGCTCGACCGTCCCTCGATGTAGCGGTTGACGCCCCGCGCGTACGCGTTGACGAGGCGTCGGGTGTCGTCGTCGAGCAGCGACAGCTCCTGCTCCGCCACACGTCGCCACCCGAGGGTGCGGACGTACTTGTCGGTGTCGAGCGCCGAGTCGCCGACGAGCTCCGCGAGCCGGCCGGAGGTCACGTGGCGGCGGAAGTCCATCTCGTAGAACCGGTCCTGCGCGTGGACGTAGCCCTGCGCCAGGAACAGGTCCTCGGGGGTGTCGGCGTAGATCTGCGGGATGCCCTTGCCGTCGCGCTTGATCGTCACGTCGCCCTTCAGCGCGGCGATCTGGACCTCGCCGGTCGTGTCGGGGAACGACTTGCGCACCGTGACGAACGAGAACACCGCCACCCCGACGATCAGGACGGCGAGCAGCCCAGCAATGACCATCCCGATGCGACGCACCGGGTCATTGTGCCTCAGCCGCGTGGGCCCTCGGCCGCGGTGCCGCTGCGGATCTCGCCCACCAGCTCCTCGAGGACGTCCTCGAGCATGATGACGCCCAGCACCGCGCCGTCCTGGTCGGCGACCCGGGCCATGTGGGACCCGCGAGCCTGCATCGTGCGCAGCGCCTCGTACAGGCCCGATCCCGCGGCGACGGTCGCGAGCGGACGCACCCACTTGTCGGCGATCGTCTCGCGGCGGGACGCGTCGTCGGTCTCGAGGACGTCCTTGATGTGCAGGTAGCCCGTCAGGTCGCCGGCGGCATCGGTGACCGGGAACCGTGAGAAGCCCGTCTCGGCGCAGGCCTTCTCCACGTCGACCGGCGTGGCGGCCGGCGTGATGGTGATGAGCCCGTCGCGCGGCAGGAGCACCCGGTCGACGGTGCCCTCGGAGAAGTCGAGCGCGCCCGAGACGAGGCTGAACTCGTCCTCGTCGAGGAGTCCCTCGCGGCGCGACTCCTCGACCAGGCCGGCCACCTCGTCGTGCGTGTACGTCGACGAGACCTCGTCGACGGGCTGCACCCGGAACAGCCGGATGATGATGTTGGCGGCGCCGTTGAGCAGGAGCACGAAGGGCTTGAGCACCATGACGACGCCGAGCATGAACGGCCCGAGCACGAGGGCCGCACGGTCGGGGCCGACGAGCGCGAGGTTCTTCGGGACCATCTCGCCCAGGACGACGTGCGCGCCGACCACGATCGTCATGGCGATGACGAACGACACGGGGTGCACGAGGCCGTGGGGCAGGTGCACCGCCTCGAAGACGGGCTCCATCAGGTGCGCGATCGCGGGCTCGCCGACCGCGCCCAGCCCCAGCGAGCAGATCGTGATGCCCAGCTGGGCCGCCGCCATGACCTGCGTGATGTTCTCGATCGCGCGCATCGCCATGCGCGCGGGGCGCGACCCGGCCGCGATGCGTGGCTCCAGCTGCGTGCGGCGTGCCGAGATGAGCGCGAACTCCGCCGCGACGAACAGCGCGTTGAGCGCCAGCAGCACCACCGTCAGGACGACGCCCCACCAGTCGTTCATGACTGCTCCCCGACCGTCGTGACGGCATCGGCCGTGAGCGAGACACGGTCGATGCGGCGTCCCTCCATGCGCTCGACGGTCAACGAGACGACCAAGGGCTCCGGGTCGTCGTCATCGTCGTCCGGGGTGCGGTCGAGCGACAGCGTCACGACGTCGCCACGCACCGCGATGCGTCCGAGCTCGTCGTGGATCAGGCCGGCGATGGTCTCGTAGTTCTCGCTCTCGGGCAGGGCGACCCCCGTCTGCTCCTCGACCTCGTCGGGACGGAGCAGCCCCGACAGCGACCACGTGCCGTCGCGGCGGTGGCGGCTGCGCGACGACAACCGGTCGTGCTCGTCGGCGATGTCGCCCACGATCTCCTCGATGAGGTCCTCGAGCGTCACGACGCCGTCGGTGCCGCCGTACTCGTCGACGACGATCGCCATCTGCATGCCCTGCTCGCGCAGCAGCGACAGCAGGGGGTCGAGCTCGATGCTGTCGGGCACCGTCGTGGCCGGGTCGAGGATCTCGCTGATCCGCACGTTGCGGCGACGGTCGACGTCGACGCCGACCGCCTGCTTGACGTGCACGATGCCGAGGATGTCGTCGGGCGAGCGGCCGATGACCGGGAACCGGGAGTGGCCTGTCTGGCGGGCGGCCTCGATGACGTCCATCGCGGTGTTGCGCTCCTCGAGGAAGTGGACGCGGACGCGCGGGGTGCGGACGTCGGCCGCCGTGCGGTCACCGAACGCGATGCTGCGCGCGACGAGGTCGGCCGTCTCGTCGTCGATCGCGCCCTCGACCGCCGAGCGCAGCACCAGCGACCGCAGTTCGACGGGTGAGCGGGCGGAGCGCAGCTCCTCCTGCGGCTCGACGCCGAGTGCCCGCAGGATCGCGTTGGCCATGCCGTTGAGGACGCGGATGGGCCATGCCATGGCCTTCGTGAAGATGCGCTGCGGCAGCTGCGTGAGGGCCGCCGTGCGCTGCGGCAGGGCGAGGGCGAAGTTCTTGGGCACGAGCTCGCCGACCAGCATCGTGACGATCGTGCTGACGACCAGGGCTGTCGCGTACGAGATGCCGCTCAGCGCCCCGCCCTCGAGCCCGGCCGACGAGAGCGGATCCTCCAGGAGGTTGCCGATTGCCGGCTCCGCGAGGAAGCCGATCGCCAGGTTCGTGATCGTGATGCCCAGCTGGGCGCCGCTGAGCTGGGTCGACAGCGACCGCAGCGCGATCAACGTGCCCTCCGCGCCCTTGTCGCCGGCAGCGGCATCGCGCTCGATCGTGGCACGGTCGACCGTCACGAACGAGAACTCGGCGGCGACGAAGACGCCGCAGGCCAGCATCAGGAGCAGGGACGTGGCCAGCAGGAGCCATTCGGTCATCGGCAGTCACAGACGGGGACGGAGCTGGTCACGGTGCGGCAACTGTACCCTTGGGGAGCAATCTCGATCGAGCAGGAGCACGTCGTGCCGAAGTACCAGTATCAGTGCAAGGACTGCGGAGAAGCGCTGGAGGTCCAGCAGAGCTTCACCGACGATGCGCTGACCGTCTGCCCCAACTGCGGCGGCGACCTGCGCAAGGTCTTCAACGCCGTGGGGGTCGTCTTCAAGGGGTCCGGCTTCTACAAGACCGACAGCCGTTCGGCCTCGTCCGCCTCGTCGGCGCCGGCGAGCTCGTCGTCGTCCTCGAGCGACTCCACGTCCAGCTCGGGCGGCAGCACCGGCAAGCCGGCTGCCAAGACCGAGTCGGCTCCCGCCAAGAAGAGCGGCACCGACTCCGCCGCCTGATCGTCCTTGTGGACGGCGGCCTGCACCGTCGCGAGGGGCTTCCTAGAGTCCCGGCATGGAACGCCTCCACCTGCTCGTCGACGAGCACCGACGCCTGCTCGCCGCGGTGTTCGCCGGTCTGGCCGTCCTCGCCGCGCTCTCCGCGGTGCGTCAGGCGCCGCGGACCGACTCGATCCTGGTCGCCCGCCACGACCTGCGCAGCGGCCACGTCGTCACGGCGGCCGACGTCCGGTCGGCCGAGGTCCCGCCCGCATCCGCCCCGTCCCACGGACTGGCGCGCGACGACGCGATCGGACGTCGTGTGGCCGGTCCCATGCGCGAGGGCGAGGCCCTGACCGACTTCCGGCTCGTCGGACCCGGCTCGCTGGACGGATACGAGCCCGGGGCCGTGTTCACGACGATCCGGGTCGATCCGGGTGACCTCGCGGCGATCGAGGTCGGTGCCCGCGTGGACGTCGTGGCCGTCGATCCCGGCGGGGAGACCGAGGCGCAGGTCGTGGCGCGCGACGTCGAGGTCGTGACGGTGCCCGACGGCGACGAGGGGGAGGTGGCCTCGCTCGGCGTCGTCACGACCGAGGAGGGAGCGCTGGCCCTCGCCCAGTCAGGACTTTCGTCACGCCTCAGCGTCATCACGTCGTCTGGCTAGTTCTGGGACAGGGAGCCTCGCTAGGGTCGGAGGACCACACCAGACACCCACCCAGGGGGATGCATGATCAAGGGCTTCAAAGACTTCCTGCTCCGCGGCAACATCGTCGATCTCGCGGTCGCGGTCGTCATCGGCACCGCCTTCACCGCGCTCGTCGGGGCGTTCACGACCTCGTTCATCAACCCGCTGATCGGGCTGGTCGGCGGTGGTGGACCCAAGGGCATGACGGTCACCGTCAGGGACCAGGACTTCACCTTCGGCTTCTTCATCACGGCGATCATCACGTTCGCGATCACGGCCGCCGTGGTCTACTTCTTCGTCGTCGTCCCGATGAAGGCCGTCCAGGAGCGCCTGTCCGAGGGCAAGGTCGAGGCGCCGGTCGCCGTGCCCGAGGACATCCAGCTGCTCCGCGAGATCCGCGACTCGCTGGCCGCCCAGCAGCGTCCGGGCGGTCCGCCCACCCAGATCTAGCCGTGGTGGGGCGGCACGTCGCGCAGGAGCTCGTCGTCGCGCGACGTGCCGCCCTGCTCGTTCCAGCCCTCGTCGGTCTCGTCCGACGTGGTGCTGGGCAGCAGGTCACCCAACAGCTCGGCCGCCCGGCGGCGCCGCTCCTGCTCGGTCGGGTCAGGCCGGGACGAGGTCATCGAACCACTCGGGCGTCAGCTTGGGGTGCTGCGGGTGCCAGCCCGTCCGGTCGGCGAACAGCTGCGAGCTGATCCGCTGCGAGCGCACGAGGATCTCGAGCTTCTCGGCGCCCAGGCGCAGGATCCACGGCGGCAGGAAGTGGCCGCCGCTCTTGCGACCCGCGGCCGAGGCGATCATGTCGACGTAGTCGCGCCGCTGCACCGGCTCGGCACCGACGTTGTAGACGCCGCCCGGCGCCGTCAGGGCGTGGACCACGGCCGACCCGACGTCGTCCGGGTGGATGACGTGCATCCACGACGCCTCCTCGCCCAGGCCGATCGACCGGCCGGCGGCCGCCCGGCGGAACAGCCACCGCGTGTTGGGGTCGTCGCCGGTGATCAGGCCGAAGCGCAGGCTGACCGACGTGCCGCCCGCGGCCGCGAACGCCTTGAGGTTGTCCTCGGCGACGACGACCGGCTCGGTCGCCCGGGTCACGTCGACGGGGCTGTGCTCGTCGATCCAGTCGTCGTCCTGGTCGGCGTAGATGAAGCTGAGGCTCTGCTGGACGACGCGTCCGACCCCTGCCCGGTGGGCGGCGTCGGCGACGATCCGCGAGCCGTGCAGGCGGATCCGGTCGATCGCCTTCAGCGATCCCGGCCGCAGCGCGCCCTTGCCGACCGGCACCTTGGTCGCGAGGTTGGCGACGGCGTCGCACCCCCGCATGCCCCGGGTCATCGCGGGCCGGTCGTAGATGTCGCCCAGGCACGGCGTGGCGCCCGCGGCTGCGATCTGCTCCGCGGTCTCTCGGGTCCGCGCCAGTCCGACGACGTCGTGACCGGCTCGGTGCAAGGCATCGATGGACGATCGGCCCATCACTCCGCTTGCACCCGTGAGGAAAATCTTCACGATTCACTCCCTGGTGGGCTTCCCCGGCCTGAGCTGCCCGGGCGTCTCGGTCGGGGCCGGTGGGCCCGTCGGGAGACTACGAAACGATAACAAAGATCGCCCCAGGCGTGTTACCTGCGGGTAACTTTCAGGTCACCAGCGGAACGATGTCGGCGATCGACGAGAAGACCTCGGTGGGACGGAACGGGAACCGCTCGACCGCGCTCGCCGGTGTCGACCCGGTCAGCACGAGGAACGTCCGCAGACCCGCCTCCAGGCCCGACAGGACGTCGGTGTCCATGCGGTCGCCGATCATGACGGTCGTCTCGGAGTGTCCCTCGATCTGGTTGAGGGCGCTGCGCATCATGAGCGGGTTGGGCTTGCCGACGAAGTACGGCTCGACCCCGGTCGCCTTGGTGATCAGCGCGGCGACCGACCCCGTGGCCGGCAACGATCCCGCCGGCGAGGGGCCGGTCGCATCGGGGTTGGTGGCGATGAACCGGGCGCCGTTGTCGATCAGCTGGATCGCGCGGGTGATGGCCTCGAACGAGTACGTGCGGGTCTCCCCCAGGACGACGTAGTCGGGCTCGCTGCTCGTCATGATGTAGCCGACGTTGTGGAGCGCCGTCGTCATGCCGGCCTCGCCGATGACGTAGGCCGTGCCCTCAGGGCGCTGCTCGCTCAGGAACTTGGCCGTCGCCAGGGCGGACGTCCAGATCGCCGACTCCGGCACGTCGATGCCCGCCGCCCGGAGCCTGGCCCGCAGGTCTCGGGGCGTGAAGATCGAGTTGTTGGTCAGCACCAGGAACTTGCGGCCCGTGCCACGGAGGCGGGCGATGAACTCGGCGGCGCCGGGGATCGCCTTCTCCTCGTGGACCAGGACCCCGTCCATGTCCGTCAGCCAGGTCTCGATCGGCTTGGTCATCGGCGTGCGTCCGTCATGGTGCCATTATCCACCGGCGGGCACCGTGCGGGCCGGGTGACGCTGGAAGAAGTTCCAGAGCAGGCTCGTCGCGTCGACCGGGCTGTCCTCGGTCTGCGAGGTGCGTCCGGGCGACATGGGGCCGCCGCCGGGCCACCCGTGCACCCCGCCGACCACGGCGTAGATGTCGACGTCGGTGCCGCCCTTGCAGCTGCGCCAGGCGAAGTGGTGCACGGAGTCGTCGGCCGTCGTGAAGGCGTCCGCCGAGGGGCACCGGCCGCGGGTCGCCCACTTCGACATCGTGTCGTTGACCGGCGGGAGCTTGCCGATGACGGTCTCCGCCCCCCCGAACGGGACCGTCGTGTCGGACATCCCGTGGAAGTAGATGATCGACGCGGGCGGGGCGTCATCGCACCTCGCCTCGTAGAACGGGCCGGAGACGGCGGCGTAGGCGGCGAACTTCGTCGTGCCGTCGCACGCCAGCGCCAGCGTCAGCGCCGAGCCGTTCGAGAAGCCCGCGGCGAACAGCCGGGACGGGTCCGTGCACCCCGTCTGCTGGACGTGCCTCACCAGGTCGTTGACGAACGTGAGGTCGGAGCCGGGATCGCCGGCGGGCTTGCGGAACTTCCACTCCGCCGGCTCGCCACGTCCCAGCGGGACGACCAGGATCGTGCCGTCGGCGTCGGCCCGTTCGTCGAGGTCGGTCGCGTCGACGACGGTCTGCGGGTCGCCGCCGAGGCCGTGGAACATCATGACGACGGGTGCACGGCTGTTGCCGTCGTAGCCGGGCGGCACGTGCAGCAGGTACGTCCGGGTGTGTCCGCCGGACACGATCTGCTGCGTCGTCGTGCCCGCGGGCAGCGGCCTCGCGATCGAGCATCCAGCCGGCGCGGTGCGCACCGGCTCGGTGGCCCCGTTGGCCCCGTAGAGCACGATCCCGGCCGCCGCCATCACCAGCACCGCGACCCCCACGATGAGCCGCCTCATCGCACGCGCTCCGCGTGTGTGGGGCTCTGGGGAAGGCAAGACACAGGGGCGATCCTAAGCGCTCGGACCCGGAGCGGATAATCTGACACGGACACGCCCTCGTAGCTCAGTAGGATAGAGCGACCGCCTCCTAAGCGGTAGGTCACAGGTTCGATTCCTGTCGAGGGCACCTCAGGGCCGATCGGCCCCGGCGCGGCGGTCAGCACGCAGGACGGACAGTCGCCGGACCGAGCCGCGTCCCGTCCTTCGGGTAGACCAGCGAGTGCTCGGACGAACGGGCCACGGCGTCCGTCTCGACGTCGAGGCAGGTGCCCGTGTCGAGCAGGAACCGCAGGGTGAGCGCGTCGCCGACGTCGACCCCCTGCGGGACGACGAAGCCGCCGGCATCCGACGCATCGCCCACACGGGCGCTCGATCCGGGCAGGAGCGGCAGCCAGAACGGAGTCGCCGACACCGGAAGGGCCCTGTCACCCTTCTCGACGCGGACGTCGGCGAGGGCCGCCTCGGCGTCCGTGCCGTTGGTGATCTCCGCGCCGATCGTCGCCGATCCGTCACGGTTGACGATCACGGAGACCGCACCGACCTCGATCGACGCGGCCTGCGCGACGGCCGGCTCGACGGGTGGTGCGGGCGCCGCCGCCGCAGGGAGTGCCTGCGGGCTGGCGGCGAGAGCCGCCACGGCGACGAGAACGAGCACGGCAGATCGTGTGGCGCGTGTCCTGTGCATCGGTGTCCATGCCCCCCGGTGTCGGACGATGCGGTCGAAGGTGTGTCTCACACTACGTAATGTCCGTCGACCGACGAGATGTGACCGGCGGGGCTCACATCATCCGTGCCGCCCGTGTCACTGCCCGCGCTTGCGCCACTCGATCGCGGGACACGTGTCCATGACGATGGGCACACCGGCCGCCGTCGTGCGGTCGAACGCCGCCTCGTCGACGACGCCGAGCTGGAGCCAGATGCCTCTGGCCCCGATCGCGACGCCCTCGTCGGCGAACTGTCCCGCGTCCTGCGAGCGCCGGAAGACGTCGACGACGTCGACGGGGAACGGGACGTCGGCCAGCGTCGCGTACCCCTGCTCCCCCAGCACGTGCGGCGCGCTGGGATGGATCGGGACGATGCGCTTGCCGCGCTCCTGCAGCAGCTGCGCGATCTGGTACGCCGTGCGGCTCGGATCTCCCGACAGGCCGACGACCGCCCAGGTGACGCAGTCGTCCAGCATCAGGGAGACGGCAGCGGGGTCTTGCCACTCATGACTCATGGTGTCAACGGTAGCCGCGCGTGGTTGCCGAGCGTCGACAACGACCGAAGATCGGCCCGGTCGACGTAGAGGACGCCGCCCAGGTGGTCGGTCTCGTGCTGGGCGATGCGGGCCGGCCAGCCGCTGAGCTCGATCGACGACGGCGCGCCGTGACGGTCGAGGTGGTCGAGGCGCACACGACGGTGGCGGGCGACGACGGCCGTCCAGCCCTCGACGCTGAGACACCCCTCGTAGTGGCTCGCCAGCTCGTCGCCCAGCGGGGTGACGACGGGGTTGACCAGCTCGAGCAGCGGCTGCGGCGACCGCTCACGCGCCGCGGCGATGTCGGGCGGGACGTCGGCGGGGTCCTCGATCACGGCGAGGGCCAGCGGGATCCCGATCTGCGGGGCCGCGATCCCGACCCCGACACCGGGCAGGTGGGCGCGCATGGCGTCCAGCAGCTCGTGCAGGAGGTCGTCCCCGAGCTGGCCGTCGTACCGGTCGGCCGGGGCACGCAGCACCGGGTCGCCGGCCTGCACCACCGTGAGGGGGCGGGGGCCGGCGAGCAACTGCTCGACCCGTCTTCTGAGCTCGTCACTGGCGGTGGTCACGGCTCGATTCTGCACGACGTGCCGACCCCGCACGACGCCCTTACCGTGGACGGACCATGGTGCGCCTCCGTCGAACGTCCCCCAGCTCACCCGGGTGGTCCCGCGTCAAGCACGGCCGCGGCTTCCGCTACCTCGACGAGGACGGACTGCCGCTCGCGCCCGAGCAGGTCGAGCGCTGCAAGCTCCTGGTCATCCCGCCCGCCTGGACCGAGGTGTGGATCTGCTCCGTCCCCAACGGTCACCTGCAGGCCGTCGGCACCGATGACGCCGGGCGCCGTCAGTACGTCTACCACCCGTACTGGCGCGAACGCCGCGACCTGGAGAAGTTTGAGCGCATGGAGGACTTCGGCGCGGCGCTGCTGAAGCATCGCGCCGCCGCCCGGCGCGACCTCAGCGGCGACGAACTGACGCTCGAGCGCGTCGCCTCCACCGCGTTCAGCCTGCTCGACCTCGGCATGTTCCGGATCGGATCGGTCCGCTACGCCGAGGAGAACGGCAGCTTCGGCCTCACGACCCTCCTGAAGGAGCACGTGCGCCCCGCCGGCAAGGGCTTGGCGTTCGCCTACGCCGCCAAGTCGGGGCAGGAGGTGGACGTCACGATCCGCGACGCCCGCGTCCAGGAGGTGCTCGAGGCGCTTCGCCGGCGGCGGGGCGGCGGCGACCAGCTGCTCGCCTACAAGTCCGGGCGGCGGTGGAAGGGCCTCGACGCGAGCGACGTCAACGCGTACATCAAGGACCTGCTCGGCGACGACCACTCCGCCAAGGACTTCCGCACCTGGCGCGGGACCACGATCGCCGCGCTGGCCCTGGCCGGCAGCGACGGCTCGACCGTCACGCGGCGCAAGAAGTCCGTCGCCGCGGCGATGCGGGACGTCTCCGAGCACCTCGGCAACACGCCGACGGTCGCCCGCGCGTCGTACGTCGACCCGCGGATCATCGACCTGTTCCAGGTCGGCGTGACGGTGTCCCCCGATCACCGCCGCGTGGCTCCGGGGGCACCGACCAGCCGGACGCTGGAGCGCCAGGTGCTGCGGCTCCTGCGTCGCGCCTGACGGCGGGTCGCTACAGGGCGGACTCGATGGCCCGCCAGAACGTCGGGTAGGCGTAGATCGTGTTCGTGAGGGTCTCGACCGGGATCTCGGCCCGCACGGCGAACGCCAGGGCGGACAACGTCTCGCCGCCGGCGGTGCCCACGCTGTTGGCGCCGACGATGACGCCGCGGTTGTCGTCGATGACGAGCTTGAGCAGTCCCTCGTTGCCCGGACCGTGCACGAATCCGCGGCTGCTCGCCGACAGGTCGGTCGAGCCGATCCGGACGTTGACGCCCTTCTCACGCGCCTGGTGCTCGGTCAGGCCGACGCCGCCGACCTCCGGGTCGGTGAACGTGACCCGCGGGAAGCTCGTGTCGTACTCCCCCAGCGGCTCGCCGAGGATCGCCTTCGCCGCGCGTTCCGACTGGTACATCGACACGTGGGTGAACGCACCGCGTCCGACGATGTCACCGATCGCCCAGAGGCCACCGGACGCGTTCGTGCCGGTGACCTGCATGTCGTCGTCGACGTCGAGGTGCCGACCGGGCTCGACGCCGACGGTGTCGAGGCCGACGTCGTCGATGCGGGGCTTGCGTCCGGCGGCCACCAGCAGGCGCTCGGCCTCGAACGTGACGTCACCGCAGGTCACGTGGAAGACCTCGCCGTCGTGGGCCACGGCGTCGATCGTGATGCCGGCATGGACGCCGATGCCCTCCGCCTCGAAGACCCCGGCGATGAGCTCGGACGACTCCGGCTCCTCGACCGCCATGATGCGGTCGCCGACCTCGAGCACCGTGACCTCGGTGCCGAAGCGGGAGAACGCCTGCGCGAGCTCGAGGCCGATGGGGCCACCGCCGATGACGATCAGCGAGGCGGGGGCCGTCTCGGTCTCGAGGATGCCGCGGTTGGTCCAGAACGGCGTGTCGGCCAGCCCGTCGATCGGCGGGACCGCGGCGGACGTCCCGGTGTTCAGCACGACACCCTTCGACGCGACGTAGGTCGTGTCGCCGACGGCGACCCGGCGATCGCCGTCGAGGCGCCCGTGGCCCCGGACCAGCGTCGCCCCCGCGTCGGTGATGCGGTCGGCGGCGACCGTGTCGTCCCAGTTGTCGGTCGCCTCGTCACGGATGCGCCTGGCCACGAGCCCGAAGTCGGGCGTGACGGACGCGGTGCCGGCGATCTGGTCGACCCGACGGGTCTCGGCCAGTGCGTTGGCGGCGCGGATCAGCATCTTCGACGGGATGCAGCCCCAGTAGGGGCACTCCCCGCCGACGAGCTCCTTCTCGACCGCGACCACGTCGAGGCCCGCCTTCGCGAGTCGCGCGACGAGCGCCTCCCCACCAGGACCGAGACCGACGACGACGACATCACAGCTGACTTCAGGCATGCCGCCATCTTGTGGCATCCACCCAAGTTTGGCGACCCCGAGGTCAGCGCCCGATCAGGCTCCGGTTGACGTTCAGCACGCCGAAGCCGGACGTCGTGTCGAACCCGGGCGTCACGATGTCGTCGGCCCGCGACGTGATCAGGTCGCCGACCGCCGCGGCCGCGAGACGGTGCCTCGTGCGCGCGATGATGATCGCCGCGGCGGCCGCGACGTGCGGCGACGCCATCGACGTCCCGCTGAGCATGCAGTAGTCCTTGCCGTACCGGCACTGGAGGCTCGAGGACGACCGGCGGATCATGGTCGACCTGATCGAGGTGCCCGGCGCGACGACGTCGACGTACGCGCCGCAGTTGGAGTACGACGAGACCGAGCCGTAGTGGTTGATCGCACCGACGGCGATGACGCCCGGGTAGGCCGCCGGGTACGTCGTCGGTGCTGCGCAGCCGCGGTTGCCGGCGGCGGCGACCACCACGACGTTGCGGCCGACGGCGTACTTCACGGCCGCCTCCACCGAGGCGTCCGGCTGCTCGCCGGCCAGCGACAGGTTGATGACGTCGGCACCCTTGTTGACGGCCCAGACGATGCCCCGGGCGACCGTGACGGTGTTGCCCGAACCGGCCGAGTTCAGCACACGGACGGGCAGGATCCTCGACGACTTGGCAAGCCCGGCGATGCCGCGGCCGTTGTCGGCCCTGGCGGCGATGACGCCCGCCACGTGGGTGCCGTGACCGTTGCGGTCGTCGGCCGACCGGTCGCCCTCGACGAAGTCGCGGCCCTTCAGCACACGTCCCTTCAGGTCGGGGTGCTTGGCGTAGACGCCGGTGTCGACGACCGCCACCACGACACCCTTGCCCGACGACTTGTGCCACACCCGCTCGGCGTCGAGCCGGTCGAGCGACCACTGGCGGCGTCGGTAGGTGTCATTGGTCCGCTTGCCCTTCTTCGCCGCCGTGACGGTCGAGGCCGTCCCGGTGGTCGCCGTCGCGGTCGGCTCCGTCGCCGCGATCGACATGGTGTGCGAGACGTCCACGTCGGCGGTCGACGGCTTGTCGAGCTCGGCCGTGATCACGTCGAGTGCCTCGCCGCGCGAGTCGGCCACGGTGGTCGTGAACGTCGGACCGGTGGAGGTCTGCGTCGTCGTGACGACCGTGACGGGCTCGCCCGCGGTGGCCGTCGCGAGGATGCTCGCGGCCCTCGCGTCGACGCGGTCAGGTCCGGCGGACGCCATCGGCGCCCACCCGATCGTGAGGGCGACGCCCGTCGCCAGGGTCAGGATCGTGCGTCGGGCTGCCATCCGAGAACAGTACGTGCTCAGCCCACCGGTGCGTCGGTCGTGTCCTCGCGTGGGCGCGGCTCGCGCCACCTGACCACGCTGTACGCCAGCAGACCCCACGCCGCGACCGCCGACGCCCACAGACCCACCGCGGTGGCCCAGCCGCGCGCCGGCAGCTCGGGGCCGAAGCCGACACCCAGCACCGTGAACTCCGGGATGTCGGGGCCGATCCACCAGATGACGCCCAGGGCCGCGAGCCAGACCCCGCCGAGGAAGCTCACGAAGATGCGCGGCCAGGTCGCGACGCCGAACTTCGCCGCCTCGGTCGCCTTGTGCTCCAAGGGTCCGAGCAGGTTGCGCGCCCACACGTAGTGGCGCGAGAGGATCGCGAGCCCCGACACGGCGATGATCATGCCGGGACCCGGCAGAGGCATGAGGACCAGGCCCGTGAGCACGATGATCCAGCCCAGGATCTCGCTGCCCGTGCGGCGGAACCAGCCCTTGATCCTGGCGCCCGCGCTCATGGACACAGTCTGCCGCATCACAGAATTTCGGATGGCGCAACCCTCTGTCCAGCGGTTGACTTGGCGGCGTGAACATCGCATCCTCCCTCCTGTCTCTTGCCGAGGAGACTCTCGGACTGAAGCTCCCGATCCGCCTGCGCGCCTGGGACGGCAGCGAGGCCGGCGTGCCCGGCGCTCCCGTCGTCGTGATCCGCAGCAAGCGCGCCCTGCGCCACATCATCTGGAAGCCGGGCGAGCTCGGCGTCGCCCGTGCCTACGTCCAGGGCGATCTCGACGTCGAGGGCGACCTGGGCGACGGCCTGCGGGCCATGTGGGACGCCGTGCGCAACGCACGCATCGCCGACGGCACCGCCGGACGTCCGAGGATCGGCCCGAAGCAGGTCGCCAAGGCCGTCGCCCTCGCGGTGCGTCTGGGCGCGATCGGCAGGCGTCCCCCGGCCCCGGCGGCGGAGTCGAACCTGACGGGCGAGCTGCACAGCAAGGAGCGCGACCAGGCCGCGATCTCGCACCACTACGACCTGTCGAACGACTTCTACGAGCTGATCCTCGATCCCCACATGGCGTACTCGAGCGGCTTCCACGTCACGCCCGAGATGACGCTGGAGGAGGCGCAGACCGCCAAGCTCCACCTGATCTGCCGGAAGCTGAACCTGCAGCCCGGCATGAAGATGGTCGACATCGGCTCCGGCTGGGGCTCGCTGACGTTGTTCGCGGCCGAACACTACGGCGTCCACGTCACGGGCGTCACGCTGTCGGTCGAGCAGCGCGACTACGTCATGGGCAAGGCCGCCGAGCGCGGTCTGGCCGACCGGGTCGACGTCAGCCTGCGGCACTTCCGCGATCTCGAGGCGTCCGGCGTGCGGGACGGCGAGATCGACGCGATCGCCTCGATCGAGATGGGCGAGCACGTCGGCGACGCGGAGTACGTCGTCTTCGTCGACTCGATCTTCCGCTACCTCAAGCCGGGCGGGCGCGCACTGATCCAGCAGATGTCCCGCAGCAACGACGCTCCCGGCGACAGCCCCGGTGGCGGACCGTTCATCGAGACGTACATCGCCCCCGACATGCACATGAAGCCGCTGGCGAAGACGATCGGCCTCATCTCGGCATCGGGTCTGGAGATCCGCGACGTGCAGGCCATGCGCGAGCACTACCCGCAGACCGTGGCCGGCTGGGCGGCGAAGCTCGAGGACAGCTGGGACACCGCGGTCAAGCTCATCGGCGAGGAGAACGCCCGCGTGTGGCGGCTGTACCTCGTCGGCGGGTCGCTCGCGTTCGAGGAGAACCGCATGGGCGTCGACCAGATCCTCTCGGTCAAGCCGTCCCTGCGTGGCGTGAGCGGGATGCCGTCGTCGCCGCTGGCCTGGCTGAACGGTGATGCGACGGGTGAGCCCCGCCGGTGATCGACAACGACCTCTCCCAGACCGCCGTCACGATCGCGGCGGGCTTCGGTGCCCTGCTGGTGTTCATGGGCCTCGGCCTCGCCTACGCGCTGAAGAAGCCCCTGCTGTCGATCGTCGACACGCTCTGGGGCCTCGGCTTCGTCGTGGTCGCGGCCGTGTCGGCGCTCGTGTCCCTCGGCGGTGACGGCGGCGACGCGCAGCGGTGGATCGTCCTCGCGATGGTCGCGGTCTGGGGACTTCGCCTCGCCTGGCACATCGGCGGCCGCAACCACGGCAAGGGCGAGGACCCGCGGTACGCCGATCTGCTCGAGCAGGGCGAGAAGGCCGGACGGACGTTCACGCAGACCGCTCTCACGCGCGTCTTCATCCCCCAGGGCGTCGCGATGTTCATCGTCTCGGCACCGCTCATGGTCGGGCCCAACAACGAGAGCATGTCGGTGCCGCTCACGGTCGTCGGCGTCGTCGTCTGGGCGATCGGGATGTTCTTCGAGACCGTCGGCGACGCGCAGCTGAAGTCGTACAAGAGCGACCCCGACAACAAGGGCAAGATCATGGACACCGGGCTGTGGAGCCTGACTCGCCACCCGAACTACTTCGGCGACGCCGCCGTCTGGTGGGGCCTCGGCCTCGTCGGTGCGGCCTCGTGGCCGGGCATCGTGGCGCTGATCGGCCCGGCGATCATGACGTACTCGCTGGTCAACGTCACGGGCGCCAAGCTCAACGAGAAGAGCCAGCGCAAGAAGCCGGGCTGGGACGACTACGCCCGCCGTACCAGCTACTTCGTCCCCCTCCCCCCGAAGAAGTAACCCCTACCCGCGGCCCCGGGTGGGGACGTCATCAGGTGGACGTCGACGGTCTGCCGTGCACAGCAGAGGATCTCGGGCTCCGGCGTCGACGGCGCAGCGCCCATCGTCGTGACATGACCACTCGTCACCGACGTGCCGCCATCGTCCGAAAGCTCGCGAAGACCCAGGACGGTGTGTTGTCCCGGCGCCAGGTCCTCGCCCTCGGGCTGACCCGGTGGGACATCGCCGCCGAGCTCCGTGCTGGCCGTTGGCGGCAGCACCACCGCCAGACGATCTGCGTCCACACCGGTCCTCTCGGAGACCGTGCGCGGCTGTGGCACGCCGTCATCGAGGCGGGGACCCGGTCCGTCCTCGACGGCACCGGGTCGTTGCTGGCAGCGGGACTCAAGGGATTCGACGTCGAGCTGGTCCGCGTGTCAGTGCCTCGCGGCGGCAAGATCCTGTGGTCTCCCGGAGCGCTCGTCCGCCAGACCCGGCGGCTGAGGCCCTCGGACATAGCCGCCGCCGGCATCCCGCGCGTCCGCACGCCTGTCGCGGCGGTCAGAGCCGGGCTGTGGGCCGTGTCCGATCGTCAGGCGGCGCTGCTCCTCACGATGACTGTCCAGCAGGGTCTTGCGACGGCCGAGCAGGTGGCGAAGGAGCTGCTCGACGTCCGCCGCGACAAGCGTCGTCGGTTCCTCGAACGGGTCGTGCTCGATCTGTTAGGCGGCGCACAGTCGCTCGGAGAGCTCGACGTCGCCGCGATCTGCCGTCGACGCGAGCTGCCGGTCCCCGATCGCCAGGTCGTCCGCGAGGGCGCCAACGGCCGCTACTACCTGGACATCTTCTGGGAGCGGTACCGGCTGGTCGTCGAGGTCGACGGCATCCACCACTCCTGGGCCACGTCGATCGTCGGCGACGCGCTGCGCCAGAACGACCTCAGTCTTCAGCAGCTGACGGTGCTGCGCCTGCCGCTGCTCGGTCTCCGAGCCGCCGAGGATGCGTTCTTCGACCAGGTCGAGGCAGGGCTGACAGCGGCCGGCTGGACCCGCGACGTCGCTGCCTGAAACCGGGGGCGTCAGGCGGAGACGAAGATGTGGCCGGCGGCCTCGGTGTCGATCTCGGCCGTCTCACCCTGGCGGGCGACGACGACGCCGTCGTGACCGAGGGACACGAGCACGTCGTTGCCGGGCAGCGCACCCACCCGTCGCAGGACCGACATGACCTCGGTGTCCTTCTGCAGCTCCTCGGCGATGCGCCGGATGACCAGACGCGTCGGCTCGGTGGTCTGGGCGACGGCCTTGGTCATCGACACGACGCCGGTGAGGAACTGGGCCTCGTCGCCGAGCTCGCCGAGCTCGGCGAGGCCGGGGATCGGGTTGCCGTAGGGCGACTCGGTCGGGTGCTCGAGGATCTCCACGAGGCGACGCTCGACCTGCTCGGACATGACGTGCTCCCAGCGGCACGCCTCCTCGTGGACGAACTCGATCTCGAGCCCGATGACGTCGATCAGCAGGCGCTCGGCGAGACGGTGCTTGCGCATGACCCGGGTCGCCAGCTGGCGCCCCTTCTCCGAGAGCTCGAGGTGACGGTCGCCCTCGACCGCGAGCAGTCCGTCACGCTCCATGCGAGCCACGGTCTGGGAGACCGTCGGACCGCTCTGGTGGAGGCGCTCGGCGATACGCGCGCGCAACGGCACGATCCCCTCTTCCTCCAGCTCGAAGACGGTGCGAAGGTACATCTCGGTGGTGTCGATCAGCTCGCTCACGGGTCCATTGTTCCATGCCCTGCGAGTTCCTCCGCCACGACGCACAATGGACGACATGCCGACCTCCGTGATGTGGTTCCGCCGCGATCTCCGGCTGGGTGACCAGCCCGCCCTGCGCGAGGCCGTCACAGCCGGCCCCGACGGGGTCGTGCCCCTCTTCGTCCTCGACGACACCCTCTGGACGGAGGGTGCGTCGACCCGCGTCGCGTACCTGTCCCGCCTGCTGACGGACTTCGCGGACCGCATCGGCGGGCTCCACGTCGTGCACGGCGACCCGGTGGCGGAGGTCGTCCGGGTGGCCCGTCAGGTCGGCGCCGACACCGTCCACGTCTCGGCCGACTTCACCCCCTACGGCGCGCGCCGCGACACGGCCGTCGAGAAGGCCCTCGCCGAGCACGACATCGACCTCGTCCGGACGGGCTCGCCGTACGCCGTGGCACCGGGACGCATCGCCAAGGACGACGGGACGGGCTACCGGGTGTTCACGCCGTGGCACCGCGCCTGGCAGCAGCACGGCTGGCGGGCACCGGCCGCGAAGGTCGAGGACGCACCGTGGCTGCGCCCGGACGGCCGCACGCACCGCATCCCCGACGCCGCCGTCCCCGAGGGCCTCACGCTGCCGCCGCTCGGCGAGGAGGCGGCGCTCGAGCGCTGGCGCACGTTCCTCGCCGACGACGTCGCCGACTACGACGACACCCGCGATCTCCCCGGGCCCGACCGCACGTCCCGGATGTCCGTCCACCTGAAGTGGGGCACGATCCACCCGCGGACGCTGCTGGCCGACCTGGCCCCGCTGCGGTCGAAGGGGTCCGACGCGTACGCCCGGGAGCTCGGCTTCCGCGAGTTCTACGCCGACGTGCTGCACCAGCGTCCCGACTCCGCGTTCGGCTACTACAACAAGACGTTCGAGGCCATGGAGTACGACGAGCCCGGCGCCGACCTGGACGCCTGGAAGGCCGGCCGCACCGGCATCCCGATCGTCGACGCCGGCATGCGGCAGCTGCTGGGCGAGGGGTGGATGCACAACCGGGTGCGGATGATCGTCGCGAGCTTCCTCGTCAAGGACCTGCACCTGGAGTGGCAGCACGGGGCGCGCCACTTCCTCAAGCTCCTGGTCGACGCCGATCTCGCCTCCAACCAGCACGGCTGGCAGTGGGTCGCCGGATCGGGCACCGACGCGTCCCCGTACTTCCGCATCTTCAACCCCATGACGCAGGGCAAGAAGTTCGACCCGGACGGCAGGTACGTCCGCCGCTGGGTCCCCGAGCTGGCCGACGTGCCCGCCAAGCACGTCCACACGCCGTGGGAGATGGCCGAGCCGCCGGCGGACTACCCGGCGCCGATCATCGACCACGCGGAGGAACGCACCGAGTCGCTGCGGCGGTACGAGGCCATTCGCGCCGGTCGGTAGGGTCCCTGCATGGTCACGATCCCGGCGCAGTTCAACGGTCCCGAGCACTCCGGCAACGGCGGATGGGTGTCCGGCCTCATCGCCACGCAGCTCGGCCCCGGTCCCGTGACGTCCACGCTCCACGCCCCACCGCCCCTCGACGTGGCACTGAGCTGGGAACGGGACGGGGACAGCGTCCGACTGCTGACCGCAGGTGGCGCCGTCGTCGGTTCCGGGTCGCCCGGCGAGTTCGCGCGCGACGTGCCGTCCGCGCCGACCGCCGCCGAGGCCCGGGACGGCCTCGAGCACTACCCCGGGTTCACCCACCACCCGTTCGACCACTGCTTCACGTGCGGGACGGCCCGTGGCGACGGCGAGGGGCTCCGACTCTTCTCGGGCCCCATCGGCGACGACCGCACCGCCGCCCCGTGGACACCGCACCTCTCGTTCGGCGGGCCGGACGGGCTGCTCGACGTCCCGACGACCTGGGCCGCCCTCGACTGTCCCGGCGGGTGGGCGGCCGACTTCACGCAGCGGGTCATGGTGCTGGGCCGCATGACCGCCGAGGTCGTCCGGCCGCCCCGGGTCGGTGAGCCCCATCTGGCGACCGGGGTGCTCCGCCGGCAGGACGGCCGCAAGTTCACGACCGACACGGCCCTCTACACGGCGGAGGGCGAGCTCGTCGGCCGCGCCGAGCAGATCTGGATCGAGGTCGCGGCGGACACCTTCCGCTGACCCGACCGCCGCCGGGCAGGCGTATGTTCTCCTGTCGTGGCGCGCCCCTCCCTCTCCCACGTCCTGGCGGACACCAGACCGCTGCGGAACCGCGACTTCCGGCGGCTGTGGACGGCCAACATCATCACCGTCGTCGGCGCGCAGCTCACGGTCGTCGCCGTGCCCGCCCAGCTGTTCGCCGACACGGGCGAGTCGTTCTACGTCGGTCTCGCCGGCGTGTTCGGCCTGGTGCCGCTCATCGTCTTCGGCCTCTACGGCGGAGCGCTGGCGGACGTCTTCGACCGGCGCACCCTGCTGATCATCACGACCGTCGGCCTCATCGTGACGAGCGGGCTGTTCTGGCTGCAGGCCGCCGCCGGCAGCACCAACGTCTGGCTCCTGCTGTCGCTGTTCGCGGTGCAGCAGGCGTTCTTCGCGGTCAACCAGCCGACCCGCAGCGCGATCATCCCGCGGCTGGTCGAGCCCGAGCTGCTGCCCGCGGCCAACTCGCTCAACTCGACCGTCACGATGGCCGGCGCGATCGCCGGCCCGCTGGTGGCCGGCGTGCTGATCCCGGTCATCGGCTTCGAGTGGCTGTACCTGATCGACACCTTCACGCTGTTCGCGACGCTGGGAGCGGTGCTGCGGCTGCCGAGCCTCAAGGTCCTGGACGCGGCGGCGGGCGCACCCGGCATCCGTGCCGTGATCGACGGATTCGTCTACCTGCGGACGCAGCCCGTGCTGATGATGTCGTTCGTGGTCGACCTGATCGCGATGGTGTTCGGCATGCCACGGGCCCTGTTCCCGGAGATCGCGCACCTGTCGTTCGACGGTCCCCGTGACGGTGGCATCGTGTTCGCGCTGCTGTTCGCCGCGATCCCGGCAGGAGCGGTGATCGGCGGCGTCTTCAGCGGATGGGTCTCGCGGGTCGAGCGGCAGGGACGGGCCGTCGTCGTGGCGATCGGGATCTGGGGCGTCTCGATGGCGGGGTTCGGGATCGCCGTGGGCCTCGCCGACCACTGGGCAGGACCCATGCTCGCGATCGCGCTCGTGATGCTGGTGATCGGCGGCGCCGCCGACATGGCGTCGGCGGCGTTCCGGTCGAGCATGCTGCAGTCGGCGGCCGACGACGCGATGCGCGGACGCCTGCAGGGCGTGTTCATCGTCGTGGTCGCGGGCGGCCCCCGCATCGCCGACACCCTGCACGGCGCCACGGCCGCCGCCGTCGGGACGGCCGCGGCCGCGGCGGGTGGCGGCGTGCTGGTCGTCGTCGGCGTGGTCGTCGCGTCGCTCGCCGTCCCGTCGTTCGTGCGCTACCGGATCACGCGCACGGCCTCCTGATCGCGATCCGGCGTCCGCGCCGACATCCCGAGCGCCACGACGGCGGCGACCAGCAGCGCGCCGGCGGACACCCACCAGGTCGCCATGAACCCCTCCCGGGCGTCGAGGCCCCGGGAGCTGCCGACGATCGCGAACAGGATGCTGATGCCGATCACGAAACCGATCTGGCGCGACATCGTGACGATCGCGCTGCCGGTGGCCGACTGGTCGGGCGCGAGATCGCGGGTGCCACCCGCCATCAGGTTCGGCATGGCGAAGCCGACGCCGATGCCGCCGAGCACCCAGCCCGGCAGGTAGGCCGTGAGGTAGTCGGGGCTCGTCCCCATGCGCGAGACGAGGTAGACGTTTCCGAGCGCGCAGATGATCGACCCGATCGCCACGAGCCGGGCCGGCGTCACGTCCGGCAGGAACCGGTGCGTCAGTGCGGCGGTGACCGGCACCAGCACCGGCCCCGTGGCGATCGCCAACCCCGTGCGCAGGGCGGAGTAGTCCCAGATCTGCTGCAGCCAGAGGATGCCCACGAGCAGCTGCGCGGCGAACGCGATGTTGAACGTCAGCATCGCGAGGTTGGCGTACCGGAACGACCGCACGCGCAGCAGCTCCGGATGGATGACGGGCGACTCGTGTCGCCGCGACTGCAGGGTGAACACCACCGCGAGCGCCACCGCCCCGGCCAGGGAGCCGATCGTCCGCCCGCTGGTCCAGCCCCAGTCGTTGCTCTTGGTGAGGCCGAGCGCGAGCAGGCCGACCGAGCCGGCGAACACCACGGCACCCGCGAGGTCCGGGGTCACGGTGTCGTCGTCGGGACGCACGTCCTGCACGGCCGTGACCGCGAGCCAGAGCAGGACGACGCCGATCGGGATGTTGATCAGGAAGACCCAGTGCCACGAGACCTGCGTCAGGAGACCACCGACGGTCGGCCCGAACGCCGCGGCGAGGGCTGCGGTGACCGCCCACAGCCGCACCGCGCCGACCCGCTTCTCCGGCGGCAGCGCCCCCATCAGGATGCCCAGGCTCGTCGGCGTCATGGCGGCGGCGCCGGCGGCCTGCAGGACCCGGAAGACCACGAGGAGCAGGACGCTGTCGCTGAACGCGCACGCGGCGCTCGCGGCGACGAACAGCGCCAGGCCCGCCACGAACATCCGCTTGCGTCCGTACCGGTCGGCGAGCCGCCCGAAGGGCACGAGGAGCGCCGCGAAGGTCACGGCGTAGGCGTTGAGCACCCAGCTCAGGTCGGCGGCCGTCGGCCCGGACGGGGTGCCGACGCCGAGGCCGCGACCGATGTCGTCGAAGGCCACGTTGACCACGAACAGGTCGAGGCTGGACATGAACGCGGCACCGATCGTGGCAAGGACGACGAGCCGGGTCCTCTGGCTGGACTTCTGCATGGTCAGCACGGTAGAGGACTGACTATGGTCTTGCATAGCCAGAGCGCCTAGCATGATGTCATGCCCGCACGTCTCGAAGGCCGCCTCGCCCGTCCCGATCGCCCCGCGGCAGGCGATCGCTGCCCGATCGACCGCGCGATGCGGGTCGTCGGCACGCGGTCGGCGGTGCTGCTGATGCGCGAGGCCTGGTACGGCACGACCCGGTTCGACGAGTTCGCGGCGCGCGTCGGCCTCAGCGACGCGATCACGTCGTCACGCCTGCGCGAGCTCGTCGACGCCGGCCTGCTCGAGCGGAGGCCCTACCGGGAGCCGGGCCAGCGCACCCGGCACGAGTACGTGCTGACCGAGAGCGGCACCGATCTCGTGCCGGTGCTCCTCGGCCTGGCCGCGTGGGGGCGCAAGCACGCTCCCGAGGAGTGGAGCCCCTCCACGACGCACGCCGGCTGCGGAGCCGACGTCACGGTCGAGGTGCGCTGCGCCGCCGGCCACGAGGTCTCCCCCGACGACGTCGTCATCACGGGCTGACCGCGTCCCGTCAGGGCAGGACGAGCGAGACCCGCACCGGCGAGTGGTCGGACGGCACCGGCCGCAGGCTCTTGCCGCCGCGCACCTTCACGTCCATGGCCCATCTGCTCGCAGTGGCGCCCCGAGGCACGAAGACCCGGTCGATGTGGGAGCCGCCCACACGAGGCTTCTTGCCGTAGCCCGTCGCCGAGTTGTACTTCGCGCCCGAGCGTGACCTCGCCTTCGAGTAGGCGTCCGCGAGCCCTGCGCCCCGCATCCTCGCGCCGACCGTGTCCTTGCCCCGCTGGATGCTGGAGTTGAAGTCACCTGCGAAGACCCGTGGACGTCCCTCCGAGGCCGCGGCCGTCGCGGCCAGCAGCCGCGAGGTCTCGGCCGAACGCTTCCGGGCCACCTTGTCCTTGCCCGTCGACAGGTGCGCACTGACGAACAGGTAGGTCTTGTTCGTCCGCCTGACCCGCAGGAGCGCCCACGCCGCGCCCGCCTGTCCCGACCGGCTGCCGAGCGCCATCTGGCCGTTCTTCGCGGTCTCGACGACCTGGTCGACGCACGTCTCGACGAGCCGGTACCAGCCCGCCCTGCTGCCCCCGTAGGTCCAGACCAGACCGGAGGCGTCCGTGTACGGCCCCGGCTCAGGCCACCCGCTGGTGTCCACCTGCGGGAACACCCGATCGGTCGTGCAGTCGGGGACGATCGTCGTGGTCGTGACCGGGCTGATCTTCGACGACTTCGCGAACATGCCCTCGTTGCCGCTGGAGGCGACCAGGACGTAGCCGTGGGGCGCCAGCCGCTGCTCCAGCCTGGCGAGCACGCCCCAGACCTCCTGGACGTTCACGACATCGGCCCGGCCGGCGACAATCCGCTTCACGACCGCCGCCTCGCGCTTGGACCAGCTGCCACAGCCCCCCGCATGGCCGCACACGTTGAACGTCAGCACCGACACGGACGACGCCGCCCCGGCCGGCCGCACCGCGGGAGCGGCCTGGACGATCGCCGCGGACCCCAGCACGAGCGCCAGGCAGGCCACGAGGACGGACAACAGGGAAAGGGAGCGGGCAGCACGCATGGCCCACAAGATAGGGGCCGACCGGCGCCCGCACGGGCAGAACGCCGAGATCCGGTCGGATCAGCCGGTCTGCTCACCCGCGAGCATCAGCCTGGGCTGACGAGGCATGACCCCCGTGGCGAGCTCCAACGACGCCACGTCGGGCGCGGCGACGGCGGGACGGACACCGGTGACCGTCCGCACCAGCAGCAGCGGCACCGCCGCGAGCGCGACCAGCACGAGCACCAGCCACGAGGCGCGTCCCAGGACGTCCGAGGCGAGGGCCGTCAGGCCGGCGACGGCCGATCCGCCGCCGACGTACACCGTCGACCACAGCGCGGAGCCCGCCAGCGAGCCGACCACGAACCGCCGGTACGCCAGACCGGACGCCCCCGCAGCGGCCGGCGTCAGCGTCCGCACGACCGGCACCAGCCGCGTCATGAACACCGCCGCTGCGCCACGGCGCCGCAGCAGGTCCGTCGCGCGTTCGTAGTGGTGGCGACCCAGCCGGCTCACCGCCCTGGTGTCGGCGAGGGCGTCGCCGTAGCGGCGCCCGAGCAGGTAGCCGACGTGGTCACCGAGGCTCGCGCCCAGCATCACCACGACGCCCAGCGCGACCATCTGGCCGGCTCCGCCCATCGTGGCCGACAGCAGCACGACGGCCGTCTCGCCCGGCATCACCATGCCGAGACCCAGACCTGACTCCGCGAACGCCAGACCGAAGCCGGCACCGAGGGACATCAACAGTCCGTTCATGCCGTCACCTCCGTGAAAAAGGCACGATACGGAGGCGGCGGCATGAAGGGCCCGTCGATCACTCGCTGGCGCTCGTTCATGCCGTCACCTCCGTGAAAAAGGCACGATACGGAGGCGGCGGCATGAAGGGCCCGTCGATCACTCGCTGGCGCTCGTTCATGCCGTCACCTCCGTGAAAAAGGCACGATACGGAGGCGGCG
>Ga0247730_1000169_pt1 | contig 64418 bp, 65 predicted proteins | sample UWRJL073202C2_FD_180959 | JGI IMG/M metagenome (GOLD analysis project Ga0247730, IMG submission 180959) | Plant litter microbial communities from Arlington Agricultural Research Station in Wisconsin, United States - UWRJ-L073-202C-2 | ecosystem: Environmental > Terrestrial > Plant litter >...
CACCCTACAACCATCCGGCAGCATATCGGCTGGATTTTTGATTAAAAGACATTTTAAAACATTGATTCAGAAAGATGAATATTACACAGGAAAAAATTGACGACTTAAACGCAGTTGTAAAAATTAAAATTTCGCCTGAAGATTATACTGAAAAGGTCGACAAGTCTATAAAAGAACAAGCCAAGAAATCTAATCTTCCAGGTTTTCGTAAAGGAATGGTGCCAGCTGCCCACATCAAAAAAATGTATGGCAAAAGCATCCTTATCGAAACTATAAATGCATTGTTAAGTGAAAACCTTAACAAATTTTTAACAGACAGCAAAGTGGAGATCCTTGGTCAGCCTGTGCCGGTAATGGATGATTCAAAAGATTTTAAATGGGATGGTGCCGATGAGTTTGAGTTCGACTATGAAATTGGTCTTGCTCCTGCGGTTGATATCACCATCACATCAAAAGATAAATTCATTCAGTACAATGTCAAAGCAGACGAAGAAACCCTTGCTTCACGTATCAAAAATATCCGTCGCAGCTATGGCAAAATGTCAAACCCGGAAGTTTCGGCAGACGAAGATGTACTTTATGCCGAATTAGCACAACTTTCTCCTGATGGTTCAGTTTTTGAAGGTGGCATCAACAGTACTGGTTCTATCCGTTTAGATCTGGTTAAAGACAAGGCCATCCTGAAATCTTTGATCGGTAAGAAAAAAGACGACGTATTTGAATTGGACGTTCAGAAAGCCTTTGACAACAATGAAACAGTAATTGCTAAATTGTTGAACATCGGTGAAGAAGAAGCCAAAGATCTGAAGTCGAAATTCCAGGTGACGGTTAAAAATGTAAACCGTCTGGAAGAAGCGGATTTGAACCAGGAGTTCTTTGATAAAATATTTGGTGAAGGTGTAGTGACTGACGAAGCTGGTTTTACTGCAAAGATCACAGAAGAGATTGAAGGTATGTTCAAACAGGATGCAGACCGCAAATTGCAGAACGACATGTACACTCAATTGACTGAAAGTGTGAAAATGGACTTGCCTGATGAGTTTTTACGCAAGTGGCTGAAGGCTACGAATGAGAAATTATCTGATGCTGAACTGGCTGAAGGATATGACGATTTCGCGAAAAACTTAAAATGGACTTTGATTGAAAACAAGATCATTAAAGACAACAGCCTCGAGATTAAATACGAAGATGTATTCGCAACCGCCAAACAACGTTTGGACGCGCAATTCAAAATGTATAGTCCTGCTCCGCTTCCTGAAGACCAGCTGGCTGAATATACAGCTACTTTCCTCCAGGAAAAAGACAATGCTAACCGCATCTTTGAAGAAGTAAAAGCAATTAAGGTTTTTGAATACATTCAATCGGTTGCCACTTTAGACCAAAAAGATATAGCTTATAATAAATTTATAGAAATGAATTAATCTTTTAAGAAGATTACTCAAATTCTTAATCTTATGATAAGGCGGCTTTAATTTAGGGCCGCCTTATTTATATCCGCTAATTTAAATTTTACAATACCCAAATAAATTGCCAACTTAGTTTGATTACTTTGGCAATGATAAACGACAAATAAATTAATATATATTATTATAACAATGAATATAGATAAAGACGAATTTAGAAAGTACGCAGTTAAACATCACCGTATTAACGGCTTAAACGTTGATCGTTATATTGGCCAAACCAATATGTCTCCAAAAAGCATGACTCCTTACATCATTGAAGAACGTCAGCTGAATGTGGCTCAAATGGATGTGTTCTCCCGTTTAATGATGGACAGGATCATCTTCCTGGGTGATGCAATTCATGACGGCAATGCCAATATCATCCAGGCACAATTGCTGTTCCTTCAGTCTACCGATAACAACAGGGATATACAGATCTATATCAACTCACCAGGTGGTTCTGTATATGCAGGATTAGGTATTTATGATACAATGCAGTATATTACTCCTGATGTAGCTACAATCTGTACTGGTATGGCTGCTTCAATGGGTGCAGTATTGTTAGTTGCAGGAGCAAAAGGAAAACGCGCAGCGTTACCTCACTCCCGTGTAATGATCCACCAGCCTTCAGGAGGTTCTCAGGGTGTGGCTTCAGATATGGAGATCAACTTAAGAGAAATGCTGAAATTGAAAAAAGAATTATATGATATTATTTCTGATCATTCAGGCCAAACATACGAATGGGTGGAAAAAGCTTCAGACCGTGATTACTGGATGAAAGCTGATGAAGCCAAAAGCTTTGGAATGATTGACGAAGTATTAGGTTCCAATACGGATAAAAAATAGATAATGGCTAAACAAACAAAAGAATCCCGTTGCTCTTTTTGCGGTTCAAGTAAGCAGGATACTTTGATGCTTATTGAAGGGCTTGATGCATACATTTGTGATAAATGCGTCACTCAGGCTCATCAACTGGTGCTGCAGGAATTCGGCAATAAACAGTCGAAAGGCCTTGACGCATCAGTTACCCTGCTTAAACCAATGGAGATTAAGGCACATATTGATCAGTACGTTATCGGTCAGGATGATGCCAAAAAGGTGCTGTCAGTAGCTGTTTATAACCACTATAAAAGGTTAGGGCAGAAGGTAGACAAGGCTGATGAGGTGGAGATTGAAAAATCCAATATCATGCTGGTTGGCGAAACCGGTACCGGTAAAACATTACTGGCCAAAACCATAGCCAAAATATTGCATGTGCCTTTCTGTATCTGTGATGCTACGGTATTAACAGAAGCAGGGTACGTAGGTGAAGATGTAGAAAGTATCCTTACCCGTTTGCTTCAGGCTGCGGATTATGATGTAGCTTCTGCAGAACGTGGAATTGTTTATATTGATGAGGTAGATAAGGTAGCGCGCAAAAGTGACAACCCTTCAATCACCAGAGATGTATCCGGTGAAGGTGTACAACAGGCATTGTTAAAGATCCTGGAAGGTACAATTGTGAATGTTCCCCCTCAGGGAGGACGTAAACATCCTGACCAGAAAATGATTCCGGTAAACACCAATAACATCCTGTTTATCTGCGGTGGAGCATTTGATGGTATTGAACGTAAGATCGCCAACAGGTTACGTACACAGGCTGTAGGGTACAAAGTGAAAAAGGATGATACAGAACTTGACCTGGATAACCTTTACAAGTATATCACTCCGCAGGATCTGAAATCCTTTGGCCTTATACCTGAACTGATTGGCCGTGTGCCGGTACTCACACACCTGAACCCTCTGGATAAACAGGCACTGCGTAATATACTGACCGAACCAAAGAATTCTTTGTTCCGCCAGTATGTGAAGCTGTTTGAATTTGAAGGTGTAAAACTCGTGTTTGAAGACGAGGTTCTTGATTTTATCGTGGATAAAGCGATGGAGTATAAACTGGGTGCAAGGGGGTTACGATCCATTTGTGAAGCAATCATGCTGGACGCCATGTTTGATATCCCGTCCGACACGAGTATAAAGGAGCTGGTCATCTCGCTCGATTATGCGGTTGAGAAATTTGAAAAGGCCGACTTTAAAAAGTTAAAAGCTGCTTAAAAATTTAATCCCCGTTTAACGGGGATTTTTTTTTACCTTGTTATTTTACCCTATAACCGCTGTTATCCAATATGCCGTGCTAAGGCGGTGTTGCCCGGGGTAAAAATCTGTGAATTAAAATGAATACATATGAATGAAGAAAAAGAAGTAAAAAAAGATGAGATCGTCGTAGAAAAAGCAAAAAAGATCAAAGAAGTAGAATCACCGGTTAAATCCGGGCTGAAATCTAAGGGAGATATTGTAAAAAACTGGCTGCCGAGGTATACAGGAAGGCCTTTGGAAGAGTTCGGGCAGTATATTCTGCTGACCAACTTCAGCAAGTACGTGCAGATGTTCTCAGAATGGAATGATAATGCCCCGATCATGGGTCTGGATAAGCCCATGCAAAGCGTAACGGCCAATGGCATTACGATCATCAACTTTGGTATGGGAAGCCCGCTTGCAGCCACAATGATGGACCTGCTGAGCGCAATCAGTCCTAAGGCCGTTCTGTTCCTGGGAAAATGCGGCGGACTGAAAAAGAAGAACCAGCTGGGTGATCTGATCCTGCCGATCGCAGCGATCAGGGGTGAAGGTACTTCCAATGATTATATGCCTGCCGAAGTGCCCGCACTGCCTGCCTTCGCCTTGCAGAAAGCAATATCCACTACCATCCGTGACCATTCCCGTGATTACTGGACAGGAACCTGTTATACCACTAACCGCAGGGTCTGGGAGCATGACAAGGAATTTAAGAAGTACCTGAAAACGTTAAGGGCCATGGCTGTAGATATGGAAACGGCAACCATCTTCACCACTGGTTTTGCAAATAAAATACCTACCGGTGCATTATTACTGGTTTCGGATCAGCCAATGATCCCTGAGGGTGTTAAAACTGCGGAAAGCGATAGTACAGTGACTACCAATTATGTAGAGTCACACCTGAGAATAGGTATAGATTCCTTAAAACAGCTGATCAATAACGGCCTTACCGTAAAACACCTTCATTTTTAATCGTCGGCGTTTTTCGGAGAATCAAACAACAATAGACTTCCTGTATGCTGACTTACCATTGACCAGTCATCAAATGGGAAATCTATCACCACCACACCTGCCGTTGGCAAATTATAGATCTTTGCATCGGCCAGGTAATTCACCAGCTCTGTGATTCCGGGATTGTGGCCAAACAATGCAATGCGGTCATCATCATTATTCAGGCCGTTGATCACTTTTACCAGCGCAGTTGTGTTTGCTTCGTAAACTGTGGGTTCCAGCCGGATATCTTCGTAAGGTACCTTCAGCACATCTGCAAAGTGTTTGGCCGTGCTCAATGCCCTTTTCGCCGGGCTGCTGACAATCAATTCAGGAACAATCCCTTTCAGGGTTATCCTCTCGGCCATCTCATGTGCATTTTTATTTCCACGATGGTTCAGTGTTCTGTCAAAATCAGACATTCCATATTCGCCCTGATCAGACTTTCCGTGTCGTACGACTATTAGTTGTTTGGCCATGTGGTTAGTTTAGGTATTTGTGAAATTAACAATTTCCGCTGCAGGAATGTTTTTCATGCACTTAAAATGTCCGAGCGGGCATTGTTCCAGGCCAAATTTAGAGCAGGGCCTGCAGGACAGATCTATTCCTACCAGGACTGAGTCCTTCACCTTGTAAGGGTATACGCCCAGCAGCTCGGGGGTTGTTCCGCCCCATACCGAAGCGATAGGTATATCAAAGGCTTCCGCAATATGGGTAAGCCCGGTATCAAAACCGATGATCTTATAGGCTTGTGATACAATAAAGACAGACTGGTCAAGATTGGTTAACCCGCAGGTAGAATAAACGTTTGGGCCAGCGGCATTACAAATCTCCGTCGCATTGTCTTTCACATCGTTTCCGCCCAGCAATACTACAGGCAGCTTACTGCCCCGGCAAATCTCAATGATCTTTTCGTTGGGCATCCTTTTGGTAAAATGAGTGGCCCCGATAACGAAAGCAATAAACTGAGCCCGGTGAGAAGGAGGGAGGAATTCCGAGATCTGGTACTGGTTGCGTACATAATAATCGATCGGTTTATCATCGTTTTTTACGCCGAGGAATTTCACGGTTTCAAGATACCTGTCCACCAGATGGTCTTTCGAGAAGAGCGAGGTCCATTTGAATTTTAAGGCCAGCCATTTTTTGATACTGTCTTTTTTGTAGGTAGAAGAGGGGATCTGCGTGGCTATTTTGATGATCGAGGTACGCAGGTTATTGTGCAGGTCTATGATCAGGTCAAACTTTTCATTTTTGATATCCTGTATGGTATCCTTTAATTTTGGTTTCAGGAGATGCAGTTTGCTGAGATAGGGATTTTGCTCGTAGATATACCTGAATTGTTCCTTGGTCAGAAAGTGGACCTCGCAGCCGGGTATTTGCTGTTTCAGGCAGCGGACAACGGGTGTGGTATAAATAATATCGCCCATTGAACTGAACCTGATGACCAATATTTTCTTTGGCGCTTTCACTGGGTGTTCTTTATCTTTTCAATGATCGCCGTGGAGGAATATCCCGGCAGGAAATTCAGGACTTCCACTGTGCCTCCGTTTGCAATGGTTTCCGCGGCACCTACAATATCTTCCGCCTTATAGTCCCCTCCCTTTACAAGCACCGCAGGCAGTACTGTTTTAATCACTTCTAAGGGGGTATCCTCACTGAACAGCACCACGGCATCTATAAAGAACATGGATGCCAGCAGGGAAGCGCGTGTATGCTCGTTGTTAATGGGCCTTGCAGGCCCTTTGATGCATTGTACGGAGCTATCGCTGTTCAGCGCAACAATGAGTTTATCGCCCAGGTCGGCCGCTTCAGACAAATAGGCGATATGGCCGGCATGCAACAGATCAAAACAGCCGTTGGTAAAAACGATTCTCTTTCCTTCTGCTTTCCAGCCGGCAACGAGTGTTGCCAGGCGGGCAGAAGAAACTATTTTTTGGGTTAAAGTATCCTGACTGTTCATTGTAACGGGTTTAATAGTTCAGATCTACAGCATTGCAGAAAATATGGCCGATCAGGATATGCATTTCCTGGATTCTTGCCGTTGTTTCATCGGGTACCACGATATTGAGATCACACAGGCCGTTCATTTCCCCGCCGTCCCTTCCGGACAGGCCGATGGTTTTGCAGCCCAGTTCTTTGGCTGTATGTAAGGCGTGGATAATGTTCCTGCTGTTTCCACTGGTGGATATGGCTATGAAAAGATCATTTTCACGGGCCAGCGCCTGCAGTTGTCTTGAAAACACAAAATCGAAACCATAGTCGTTACTTATAGCTGTCATGGCCGATGTATCTACAGTGAGTGCAATGCCCGGGAGTGCTTTGCGCTCTTTCACATACCTGCCTGCCAGCTCGGCGGCAATGTGCTGTGCATCAGCGGCGCTTCCGCCATTTCCTGCAAGCAGGATCTTTCCTCCTGCCTGCAGCACAGAGGTAACCATTTCGCAGCCTTTTTCTATATCCGGTACGAGTGTGGCAATCACCCTGTTTGTAGTTTGCTGATGATGGTTGAGTTCTTCTAAAACCATTGATTTAGTTTATAGCTGTTAGTATTTCGTCAATCGTGGTGGTGGCACTGCCGATATGTTTGATCACAATTGAAGCCGCGTAATTTGCAATGGTACAGGCTTCTTCTATGGAAAAACCCAGTCCTACGCAATAGGCCAGCGTGGCGATCACGGTGTCACCGGCGCCGGTAACGTCATACACCTGGTTGGCCACTACGGGAATGATCTTGCAGGCATCAGGTGTAATGATAGCGATCCCGTTTTCTGAAAGGGTTACGATCAGGTAGGCCGTTTCGGTAACCCCAAATATGACTTTGGCTGCCGATTCCAGGTCTTCCTGGCGGTGGATCTTTTCTGTTTTGGCAGCTTCTGCCAGCTCCTTGCGGTTTGGCTTGATGATGAAGGCACCTTTGTATTTTGTATAATCCAGTCCTTTGGGGTCTACGATCACTTTTTTCTGCAGCTCATTACAAATCCCGATGATCTTGAGCGAAAGGCCTGGTGTAAGCAGCCCTTTATTATAGTCTGACAGGATCACGATATCGCTCTTGCGGATATACGGGAGCAATGAACTGTAAAATGTATCTTCAATATCTCCTGAGATATCATGGATATCTTCCTGGTCTATTCTCACGATCTGGTGATTTGAAGCAATCACCCGGGTTTTTACTGTAGTGGTACGGGAGCTGTCCTTCAGGATCAGGTCTGTGCCGATGTTTTTGGTCTGCAGGATAGCTCTGATCTCTTCGCCAAAGGCATCGTTGCCGGTGATGCCGGCAAGGAATACGGAGGCACCAAGATCTATCAGGTTACTGGCTACATTGGCTGCTCCGCCGATGATCTTATTTTCGTTTTTAACGTTTACAATGGGCACAGGTGCTTCAGGCGAAAGCCTGGAGGCGCTGCCAAAGATGTAGTGGTCCAGCATGAGGTCACCTATAACCAGGATATTCGGTTTTGGATGGTTATAATGCGCATTGTATAGTTTTTCTCCGAGCATGCTGTGGGATTAATTTTCAAATATAGGTATAATGAGCTTACAGTATCTAGAATTTTACTGTGTTGAAATACGCCGTGATCTGTGCCAGGCTGAAGGCATTGAGGCATTGGGCAGCTTCCAGTCCGCCTTTCCTGCCAATGTAAACCCCGTAGTGCATATCCCTGAATCCTTCCATGCGGTGGGCATCAGGGTTCACAGACAATAACACTCCTTTTTCCAGTGCATAGCGATGGTATCTCCAGTCGAGGTCAAGCCGCAGGGGGTTGGCATTGATCTCTATGACTACCTTATTGGCGGCACAGGCATCAATAACCTTATAATAATCTATAGGGTAACCTTTCCTGCTCAGTAGTAATCTCCCGGTGGGATGGCCCAATATGGTGGTATACGGATTTTCTATTGCCCTGATCAGGCGGGCAGTGGCTTTCTCCTCATCCATCCTTAAATTGCTGTGTACGGAGGCCACAACAAAATCGAAGGACTTTAGGATGTCTTCACTGTAATCCAGTGAGCCATCATTCAGGATATCGCTTTCTATGCCTTTGAAGATTTTGAAAGGGGATAGTTTTTCATTCAGGGCTTCAATTTCCTGATGCTGGGCATAAATGCGCTGCTCATTTAATCCATTGGCATAAAATGCCGATTTGGAGTGGTCGCATATCCCCAGATACTCCAGGTTCAAAGTGTCTTTGCAGTAAGTGGCCATCTGCTCCAGGGTATGGACCCCATCACTCCATGTAGAGTGGTTATGCAGGCTCCCCTTCAGGTCTTCATAAGTGATTAACTGCGGCAGGGTACCTGAGGCGGCAAGTTCAACTTCATTCAGCCCTTCGCGGAGTTCAGGTGTTACAAAGCTCAGCCCTGCTTTTGAATAGATCTCGTTTTCATCTGCAAAGGGCCCGTTACCTGCCAGCTGAAGTACCGAATTCACATGCGTTTCATTCCCTGTAAGTTTGAACAGCTGAAGATAAAAATCAGATTTATCATAGACATGCAGCTGTATCTTGAGGCCAAAGGGGCTCATTGCAGTAAAGAGGTTGCTGCTGGTTTGATCAAAAGGGAGCGGTGCAAATAAGTACAGTTTATCCATCACTGCCGCTGCATCATCGGCACCGACAACAAAATCCAGTTCTTCTATGATCTCGTTGTAACGGCGGTAGGCACCTGCTATGCTGAAAAGCGGCGCAGTCCCGGTTTGGGTTAACCACAGCAGCAGCTCAGCAGAGAGGTTCTCCACTAATGTTTCTGCCTGTGCGTACAGGAATTTTCCCTGTGCAGCCATTTTAAATTCAATAACCTTTTTGATCTCCTCCTGGGTTTTCAACCCGAAGCCTTTAGCTTCGATCAGGCGGTTTTCGTTACAGGCATAATAAAGCTCACCGGTATTTTCTATGCCCAGGTCCTTCCAGATCACTACGATCTTTTTTGGGCCTATTCCCTTAATAGACAGCATTTCTACGATACCTTCCGGGGTGTCTGCCAGGATATTCTGCAGATCGGTCATGGTTCCGGTTTGCAACAGTTCCCATACCTTTGAGGCTGTACTTTTACCGATCCCGTCAATCTTTTCAATCTCTTCCAGGTTTTTTGTACTGACAGCGAAAGGCAGCTTGTCTATCTTGAAAGCGGCATTTGCTACACTTTTGATCTTAAAAGGGTTCTCATTATGCAGCTCCATCAGTTGCGAAAGGAGCCGTAAACTGCGGGCTATGGTCTTGTTTTCCATTGGGCGCTAAAATAAATAAAAAGATGCGTTTTTCTCCCAACAATGTATTTATGGCATAGTTTTTTGGATCTGCAGCATATGAAATGTATAAATTATCTGGGAGCGGTACTCATTGGCTTAACGGCTGCATGCCACTCTTCCACTGATCAGAAAATACAACAGGACAGCACAGTGACGCGCAGCGATACTGTGATCACCGAAAAGAAAAAATCAAAACCAGACTCGTCTGCACTGGTCATTGCAGGAAAGCAGGTGGGCAATATCTATCTGGGGCAGGACATGCAGGATGTATTCAGGCTGCTGGGTACGCCGAACGACGGGGACGCGGCAATGGGCAGTGCCCTTGGCATCTGGTACGGCAAAGATCCGCTGAAAGGTAAAAGGAACCCACTGGTGATCTTCTCCTCCTATCGCGACAGCAATATGGTGGTAAAGGCAGTAAAACAGATATCAGTAGGGGCTGAGGAATTCCGGACTGCTGAAGGAATCCATACAGGAATTAGGTTGGCAGCGCTGCTGGCTGCATATCCTTCGCTCAAAAAGACGGAAACTTACCTGAACAGCAAAGACAAAACAGATACCCTGAATGTTTATGACAGCATTGCTGAGGGAATTGCATTTGACGTACAAAGAGATACCTGTACGGCGATCACAGTACATGTAAAAAACCGGGCAGCCAATGCTGTTTATCTGCCTGTACACCCGGACTGGAAGAGATTGTAATGATGATGCCTGAAGTATCCTGCCTGTGACTGAGATCTCCTGTCATGAAAAAGCTGCTGCTGTTTTCTTACTCAATGATGATCTGAGTGAGAAAACAGCAGCAGCTTTAATGTTGGTTTTACACTTCAGGGCATGTGTAATGGCAGTTCTGGTTACTGAATAACGCCCTGAAAAATGGGGTGGTTCAGTACAGTCTGCATAATGATATAATGGCCTTTGTTGTTTACATGGATACCATCGCCAAACGAAAGCGCAGGTTTAATCATGAAATCAGCTGTGCTGAGCAAATTGTAATAATCGTTAGTACGGCTGGTATAGATTGCTTTGATCTTATCATTAAGCGTTTTCAGCCTGAGCCTTTTTGCCGAATCTGAGGCTCCGAAATTTCGTGGCTGCGTTCCAAAGAGGATAAATGGTACTTTAGCCGAGTCAAGCAGGCTGACCATCTTTGCATAATTGTTAATGACCTCGTCATCAGCAAATCCGTTTGCAACATCATTACTGGGGAAGGTGATCATGACAAGGTTCGGGTGCAGGGATATTGCTTTGGTGATGTTCCTGGCCGTGTCAGGCAAAGGCCTGCCAGACACCGGAGGTTTAAACCCTGTGGGCATGCCCTGATAGGTAGTGTAGCCACCGAGGGCAAGATTGATGTAGGTTAGTGGTTTTGGGTTTTGTGCCGTTGTTAAACGTAACCTGTTCACCCATGAGGAGTCAATTGGCGTAGCTCCTGTACCTGCGGCGGTAGATGCACCAATGATCACAATCAGCGGAGAGTCGATAGAATGAACATGCTGTCCGCTTGTGATATCAGACAATCCGTTTGCTGAAGCTGAACCCGGCTTATCCTTCTTGCAGGATACGAAGATGAATGCAATGAACATTGCGCAAAAACATAAATTCTTTTTCATAGAGTAATTGATTAGGTGAACAAAATTAGTTAATCTAATCATCCGGTCTCACAGGAAGAATATGGCAGTTCTTTCCTGCCGGACCGGATAATTATCGAATAAAATTCAGGTTTTATGTGCTGGCATACCATCCCCAAATATGGGGACATTTGTCCTTAATCTATTGAACTGTAATATCAAAAGGAATGCGTGCCTGGATACCTGCATTTACGATGGCTTTTTTCATCTGCTGGTATAACATAAAATTCTCGCCGAATTCCTGTTTTGCATAATACATTTTTACATTATCAGCACCATCATCCAACAGGGATTTCAGTGTACTGATCTGCTCCGGATACTCCACTACACGGTACTCCTTTAACTTGGCCTTTTTACCGGCAGCGGCGATAGCATCGTTGAAGCTGCCGAGCCTGTCTGCCAGGCCGATCTTAATGGCGTCGGTACCGATCCACACATGACCGCCACCGATGGAGTCGATATAGGCTTTGGATTTCTTCCGTCCCTCTGCCACCCGCGTGATGAAGCTGTCATATACATGGTTCACATCAGTTTGAATGATCAGCCTTTCACCTGCGGTAAGCGGGCGGTTCACACTCATGATATCTGCATACTGCCCGGTTTTCACCCCATCGAAAGTAATGCCCAGTTTATTGTTGAACAGGTTTTGGAAGTTAGGTATAATTCCGAACACACCGATCGATCCGGTGATCGTATTTGGCTGTACAAAGATGGAGTCTGCCGCACAGGCTATGTAATAACCTCCCGAGGCTGCAACGTCTCCAAAAGAGGCGATCACAGGTTTAACTTTTTTACTCAGCACGATCTCTCTCCAGATCACGTCCGAAGCCAGGGCGCTGCCGCCACCGGAGTTAACGCGGAGCACGATAGCTTTTATCTTTTCATCCATCCTGGCTTTTCTGATGGCACGTGAGATCCTTTCAGAGCCGATAGACTCATCATTGCCTTCGCCGCCGGTAATCTCGCCGCCAGCATAAATTACTGCTATTTTATTTTTACTGTCGCTGTTTTCGGCTTTCTGGTTTGCTGCGTAATCATTGATGGTCACGGTGGAGAGCGTTTCCGTTTTTTCGGTACCGCTTAAGGATTTTAATTCATCCAGAACTTCATCCTTGTATTTAAGGCCGTCCACCATCTTATATTGCAGGGCATCCTGGGGCTGCCGGATCCTGTAGGTGTCTGCATAGGCAAAGAGGCTGTCTTTCGGGATTTTCCGGGAGGCAGAGATACCTTCGAGGAAAGTATCATACAGACCGCCCAGATAGGCCGTCACCTGTTTGCGGTTATAATCGCTCATTTTATCATTGATGAATGGTTCCACGGCACTTTTATAGTTTCCTACACGGATGATCTGCGCTTCAACCCCCAGTTTTTCCAGGGCACCTTTAAAAAAGGTAAGCTGTGAGCTGAAACCCTTAAACTCCAGCGCACCCTGCGGGTTCAGGTAAATCTTATCTGCTACGGAGGCCAGGTAATAGGCATCCTGGGTATAGACTTCGCTATAGGCAATGACCTGCTTTTTACTTTGCTTGAAGTCGATCAGGGCATCGCGGATCTCTTTCAGCGTGGCTTTACCGGCACCGGGAGAACTCACATTGAGGTAAATACATTTGATATTATCATCGGTTTTAGCTCTTCTTAGGGCTTTGATCAGCTCATTAAAGCCAATGCTTTTTCCTCCGCCGGAGCCCACTATCGGAAGGTTTTCCAGTGTTTTATTGGGAGTACGTTCTTTAATGCTTTGGTCCAGATTGAGATAAAGTACGCTGTTGCTGAGTACATTTACACTCTTATCCTCGTCTATAGAGGATAAGACGCCCACTACGAGAAGAATAAAGACGAGGAAAATAAGGAATGTAGAAATAATAATACCTACTACGGTAGCAAAAACATATTTGAAAAATTCTCTCATGTGGCTGATTAATTATTAATTTGTAAATATATATTAAATGAATCAAGGTTTATATGCACTTAGAGACCAAAACCGTTTATTTGTTACTTGGAAGTAATTTAGGGGACAGGCAGGCGATCATCAGACAGGCGATCAGCAAAATCGGAGATGAAATCGGAGAGATCATTGCAGTTTCATCGCTTTATGAAACTGCAGCCTGGGGAAATGAGGACCAGCCATCTTTCCTGAATGCTGCGGTGGGTGTCAGAACCGTAATGGGGCCTCATGACGTACTGGGCCATACCCTGAAGATCGAGGAAGAACTGGGCAGGCTGAGGGCTGAAAAGTGGGGCCCGAGGGTGATTGATATTGATATCATTTTATATGGGGAGGAGGTGGTCAGTGATGGTGAAACGCTTCAGGTACCCCATCCGAGAATGCAGGAAAGAAAGTTTGTACTGGTGCCTCTGGCTGAAATTGCCGGAGAAGTTTACCACCCGTTATTACAGCAAAATATTACAGGTTTATTGTCCTTATTAAAAGATAACTTAGCAGTCACAAAAGTTCCATAATTTTATATAGTTTTATCTCAAATGATTGACGCAGAAAAAAACAACAGCCCTCTTGATTTATCCTATCTACGTGATATGTCTGGCGACAGTGCAGAATTTATGATCGAAATGATCGACATGTTCAAATCACAAACACCTTTGTATATTTCCGACCTTGAGCAGTCAATTGCTGCGCAGGATTGGGAGAAAGCGGCTGGGTATGCGCACAAGATAAAACCTACGCTTTCGTACGTAGGCAGGGAAGATGCGCGCGGGCATCTTCAGCTCATAGAGAACACCGCACGTGATCAGCAAGACCTTTCAGTTATGCCGCAGGCATTGCGTGAATTTACTGATTTTGCACAAATCCTGTACAGGCAGCTGGACGAAGCTAAAGCTGAACTGGAGAAACGTCTCTAGTTCAGCGCTAAACAGATGCGTAAAGCTTTCTGTAAAAGGAGGCTTTTATATTTTTGGGATGCGCCTGAAATGCAGAACCGACATGCTGATGTACAACACCAGCACAAAAGGTATGGCCGCGAATTTCAGAAAGGCAATCAGTATGGCCGATAAGATTAAAAAGATAAATTTGATCTTGTTTTGTGCCCATTCCATCGAGCCAAATTTCAGGGAGAAGATCCTGATCTCACTGGTGAGCAGAAAACACATGACCACAGTGATGGATACCAGTAACAGCGTTGAATTGCCCAACGCGGGGTAATCACGCTGAATAAACGGGAGAGACACAATGAACAGCGTGTTCATAGGCGTGTTCAGCCCGATAAAATCTTCCGTCTGGCGGTCATCAATGTTAAATTTGGCCAGGCGCAATGCCGAGAACATCGTGATCAGGAAACCGGTGTAGGGAAGGTAAGGCGAAGCAAAGTCGCTTTGCGAAAGCAGCTGAAACATCACTACGCCGGGTAAAAAGCCAAAACTTACCATATCTGCCAGGGAATCCAGCTCCTTGCCGATAGCAGATTTTACGCCCAGAAAACGGGCGGCAAAACCATCAAAGAAATCAAATATTCCGGATAGCAGCACCATGTAGGCAGCTGCATCCAGATCACCTTTAAATGCAAAAACTACACCAATACATCCCGAAAGAAGGTTGGCGCAGGTTAATGCATTAGGAATGTGTTTCTTCATTTTAGATTAGCTGTTCATTGAAATTAAGAACTCCTCATTGGTTTTTGTGTTCTTGATTTGCGCCTGAACAAATTCCATGGCTTCCTGGGCATTCATATCAGCCAGGTGGTTACGCAGGATCCATACTCTTTGTAAAGTATCCCGGTCATGCAGCAGGTCATCACGGCGTGTACTTGATGCAGTGATGTCAATTGCAGGGAAGATACGTTTATTAGATAATTTACGGTCTAATTGCAGCTCCATGTTACCAGTACCTTTGAATTCTTCAAAGATGACCTCATCCATTTTAGATCCTGTATCTGTTAAGGCAGTAGCTAAGATGGTTAATGAACCGCCTCTTTCAATGTTACGTGCAGCACCGAAGAAACGTTTTGGTTTATGTAATGCATTTGCATCCACACCACCTGACAGGATTTTACCTGAAGCAGGGGCTGTTGTATTGTACGCACGGGCAAGACGGGTGATTGAATCCAGAAGGATCACTACATCATGGCCGCATTCTACCAGGCGTTTTGCTTTTTCAAGAACAATATTGGCAATTTTTACATGGCGTTCTGCAGGCTCATCAAATGTTGATGCAATTACCTCTGCACGTACGCTCCTTGCCATATCTGTCACCTCTTCCGGGCGCTCATCGATCAGCAGGATGATCAGGTATACTTCAGGGTGGTTCTTGGCGATCGCATTTGCAACTTCTTTCAGCAGGTTAGTTTTACCTGTTTTAGGCTGTGCAACGATCAGGCCACGCTGACCTTTACCAATTGGCGTAAACAAATCAATGATCCGTGTGGAGTAGTTATTTGTTTCCGTAAAAAGGTTTAATCTTTCAGTAGGGAAAAGCGGGGTAAGGTAGTCAAAAGGAACCCTGTCCCTTACATCGGCAGGAAGACGGCCGTTGATGGTCTCTACCCTTACCAGAGGGAAATATTTCTCGCCTTCTTTCGGAGGACGGATACTTCCTTTTACGGTATCGCCGGTTTTTAAACCGAATAACTTGATCTGGGATTGCGATACGTAGATATCATCAGGAGAAGAGAGGTAATTATAGTCGGCAGACCTCAGGAATCCGTAACCATCAGGCATGATCTCCAGTACACCTTCATTGGTGATCGTATTGTCGAAATCCAGGTTTGAATAACTGTTCTCGTTTTGTTTCTGGTTGCTGCTGTTACCGGTATTGTTGTTTTTTTGCCTGTTTTCTTCTCTCAAAGGCTTCACTTTTTTGTGATCGGCATTTGGATTGGCAGGTACCTGTGCTGGAGCGCTTTCTTTTGCCTGGGGAACAGCTGCTGTAATTTCAGTTTCTGCTTCTGGCTGGGCAACAGTTTCCTGTTGTTCTTCTGCTGAAGGACCGTCAAATAATGAGGCCCTGTTAAAGTTATGGTTTGCAGCTGCGCCTGTTTCAGGCTCATCTTTGGAGATGCGCGTTCTTTTTCTCAGGGGTTTTTCAGCTGTACTGCTCTTTGGAGCCTTCGCTTTTGCCTGTTTTACCGGAGCCTGGTTGACTGCATCGTTGGTAATGATTTCGGCTATGGTTGATTCAGTTGTTGGAATGGGGGCCGGTTCACCAGTTTGTTCGCTGATCTGGCGGATGACTTCAACCAGTTCGGCTTTGCGCATATCGTCGGCATTTAGGATCCCCTTAGATTTTGCTAGCTCACGCAATTCAGCCGTGAGCTTTTCATTTAATTCTGTTTTGTTAAACATTATGTGGGTGTAGAGAAATTTTTATAAACGTATTTATCGGCATATCAGAGCAAAAAATGCAACTAGGATTTGAAAAATAGAACAAAATTTTGTGAGATTTTCTGGACTGATCAGATAAACTTTAGAGAATTATGTTGCAATTGTATGTATTTGTAACTGAATCTCCAAGTAAAATTTGAAAATGTTGGAAATAATTTACTTAACAATTGTAATTCGCCATTTTAAAAACCTGTGGAAAATTTGGCATATTTGCGCATAATCTAAGCCCAAATGAATAAAAAGCAACTATTTGAACAGATAAAGTCTAAAAAATCATTTTTATGCGTAGGGCTTGACCCGGTGCTGGAAAATATTCCGCAACACCTGTTGAGTCATGAAGATCCGATATTTGAGTTCAACAGGCAAATTATTGATGCGACAAAAGACCTCTGTGTTGCCTATAAACCCAACACTGCATTTTACGAATCGGGTGGTTTGAAAGGCTGGGAAAGTTTGCTGAAAACCTGGGCTTATATTCCGAAAGATATTTTTAGCATTGCCGATGCAAAAAGAGGGGACATCGGGAATACTTCGGCCATGTATGCCGATGCTTTTTTCAATCAAGAAAAATCAGGAATGAGTTTCGACTCTATTACTGTAGCGCCCTATATGGGCAAGGATTCTGTAAGCCCTTTTCTGCAATACGAGGATAAATGGGTGATCCTGCTGGCCGCAACTTCAAATGAAGGCCATAATGATTTTCAACTGCTGCAGACCCCGAAGGGCAAATTATATGAGCAGGTCATCAGGATATCGTCTACCTGGGCAGACAGCGAACGCTTAATGTATGTTGTTGGCGCCACAAGGGGATCGGAATTTGCCAATATCAGGGGCCTGGCGCCTGACAGCTTCCTGCTGGTGCCCGGAGTTGGTGCCCAGGGCGGAAGTTTGGCAGAGGTTTGTGAATTTGGGTTAAATGACCACTGCGGATTGCTGGTAAATTCTGCCAGGGGCATTATATACGCCGGTAAAGGCGAAGACTTTGCAGAAAAAGCCAGGCAAGAAGCACTTAAATTGCAGCTGGAAATGCAGCAGATACTGGAAAAAGCTGGTCTGCTATAATTTATTTAATTTACAGGAAATAAATTCTTTGCATTAAGTTTGCAGATGCGGCTTAATGAAGATTTTTTACATTATATCTGGCAGTACAGGTTGCTGACCAGGCTCAATCTGTACTGTACCAATGGAGAAACCTTACAGATCATCCATCCGGGATTGCGGAATACAAATGCCGGCCCTGATTTCAGCACGGCGAAACTAAGGATCGGCGGGCAGTTATGGGTGGGCGATGTGGAGATCCATGTGAAGGCGTCTGACTGGCTATTGCATCATCACCAGAAAAATCCTTCGTATGATACGGTGATCCTGCATGCAGTTTGTGAAGATGATGCCCCGATCTGCCGGACAGACGGCAGCCTTGTTCCCGTACTTTTGCTGAAAGACCTTGTTCCTGAAGCCATGTTCGGTAAATACCGGGCGCTGATTGAAGGCCGGAGCTTTTTTCCCTGCGCACAGCAGGTAGGGCAGCTGGACGGCCTGGCCGTTAAAAAAATGCTGAACAGGATGGTTACCGAACGCTTCCGCGAGAAAACGGCCGAACTGGAGCATCACCTGGAACAGAACCATCATAACTGGAATGAAACTTTCCATATGCTGCTCATCCGGAATTTCGGTTTCCGGGTAAATAACCTTCCCTTTCAATTGCTGGCTGCCGGTTTACCTGCCACACTGCTGGCCAAACACAGGAACCAGCCGCTGCAGATCGAAGCCCTGCTTTTTGGACAGGCAGGCTTCCTGGAGGGTGATTTTAGGGACAGCTATCCCCGGCAGCTACAATCTGAGTACAGGTTCCTCAAAAAGAAATATCAGCTGCAGGCGGGTGATCAATCACTCTGGAAGTTTTTGAGGATGCATCCGCAGAATTTCCCGGTGTTGAGGATCGCACAGCTTGCCGGAATGCTAGCCGGCAGCAGCCAGCTCTTTGCGGAGGTCCTGGAGCTGTGTGATCTCAAAGAACTGCTGCGTTTGTTCTCTCCCGGCCAGGTACACCATTACTGGAAAGACCATGTTAACTTTGACAGCGCCCGCAGGGAAATGCCTGTGCAGTTGGGCAGGAAATCTGCCGAAAACCTGATCATCAACACCGTCTGCCTCATTTTATATTGTTATGGGACATATTTCAGCCAGCCGGAACTGAAACAACGCGCCATTGCCTTGTTGAAAAGGATACCTGCCGAGCGGAATGCCGTCACTGCACATTACCGGAAAGCGGGACTGAAATTGGCAACTGCCTATGATTCCCAGGCCGTTCTTCAGCTGCATAAACACTTCTGCTCTGCCAGGAAATGTTTAAATTGTGAGATAGGGAGAGAAATTATCACCAAATAAGGTGGAATTTAAGGTATGGTTTTTGTTTTAAAATAAATAATATCTAAATTGATCAATAATTGAATTCAATTGCGTACCCTGAAACCTGCATGCGACCGGGGCTGTATATACATAAAATCTAATATCATGTTTCAGAACATCGTCACCTATTTTGAGAAACAAAGTTTTGGGGTATGTACTTATATCGCAGAGCGCTTCAATATGTCTATCAGCAAGATCAGGCTTTTCTTTATCTACTCCTCATTTCTTGCAGTAGGGTTCCCTATTGTATTTTATATTATGGCAGCCCTGATACTGGATGTGCGCCATTATATCAAAAGGATCAGGCAGCGGATTTGGGATATGTAAAGCTAAAGCTGATGGCTTCTATATTTTATTATTCTTCTGCAGGTTCAGAATAAGATGACACATACAACTATATATTTTATATTTGTTGTTTATTAATAGAGTTAAAAAAAATGTCGGTAAGGGGAAACCAATTTAAATCTAATTCATTCAAAAACGAATACGGGGAGAAGCCAGGTTCAAGGGCGTCGGCCAAAGCACCCAGAGAGCTATTTGAACGAATGCCTTCACTGAACTTTCAGAATGAGCGGGTGTTGAAGATCGCAGGGTTATTTTTTCTGATCCTGGCCATCTACTTCCTTGTTGCTTTTACTTCTTACCTCTTTACCTGGCAGGAAGATTACAGCTATGTGATTGATGCCAACGGCGGATGGAGTAATCTTTTCAAAACGATGGAGGAGCTGCAGCAGAACAACATTCCTGTTGTAGTGCAGAACTGGCTTGGTAAATTTGGCGCACTGCTGTCACACCAGTTTATCTACGAATGGTTTGGTGTATCCTCTTTTATCTTTGTATTTGTATTCTTTGTGATCGGCTACCGCCTGTTATTTAAGGTCAAAATATTCGCATTGGAAAAAACGCTGGGCTACAGCCTGTTTTTCCTTCTCTTTTTATCAATGACCTTTGGGTTTTTCCATTCTTTCTTTCTGGATGCACCCCATTACCTGGAAGGTGAAGTAGGATACTGGACCAACAGGCTGCTGGTAGCGCAGATCGGTATTACCGGTGTGGGAGGCCTGATCGCCTTCCTCGGGCTTACCATTCTGATCATCGCCTATAATATTGACTTTAAACTTCCTGAACGCAAGCCGCGGGCAGAGGCTGAGGAAGAAGACGAAGAGATCATTGTTCCTGAAACCGGCAATCATTTCCCTGCTGCTGCTGCAGTACCCGTAAATGCTGAACGGGAAATTGATGTGCCCGAAAGAAACCCCGGACAGGTAGAATTTACACTGAATGACCGCCTGGCGGGACAGCGCAAAAAAGAACAGAATATTATACTGACCCCAAGCCGTTTTGAAGAGCCGCCGATGGAGGAGGAGATCATCCTGCCGAAATCACCGCTGCTGAATGTGATGAATGCGCCTATTATTCTCTCCCCGGTAGTGGAGCCGCTGTCAGAGATCGTCTATGAGGAGGTTAAGCCTGAGCCGCAACTGACGATAGAAAAGAGTGAGGACGAGAAAAAATCGGAAGAGCTGGTAGAACAATTTGGCAATTATGACCCAACGCTTGACCTGGCAAGTTATAAATACCCTAATCTTGACCTGCTTGAGAACTATGGCTCGAATAAGATCTCTGTAAACGCAGATGAGCTGGAAGCCAATAAAAACAAGATCGTTGAAACGCTTAACCATTACAATATAGAGATCGACAAGATCAAAGCGACAATAGGCCCCACGGTTACCCTTTACGAGATCATTCCCGCACCGGGAATCAGGATCTCCAAAATTAAGAACCTGGAAGACGATATCGCACTGAGCTTAGCGGCACTGGGTATCCGTATTATTGCGCCGATGCCAGGAAAAGGAACGATTGGTATAGAGGTGCCGAACATGCACCCGGAGATGGTTTCCATGAGGAGCATCCTGGCTACAGAGAAATTCCAGAAAACGGAAATGGACCTGCCGATAGCACTGGGTAAAACCATTTCCAATGAAGTATATATTGCTGACCTGGCAAAAATGCCCCATTTACTGGTGGCAGGTGCTACAGGGCAGGGTAAATCAGTAGGTATCAATGCCATCCTGGTTTCACTGCTGTATAAGAAACACCCGTCGCAACTTAAATTTGTACTGGTAGACCCGAAGAAGGTTGAGCTCACGCTGTTCAATAAAATTGAGCGCCACTTCCTGGCCAAACTTCCGGGCGAGGCAGATGCGATCATCACGGATACCAAAAAGGTGATCCACACGTTGAACTCTTTATGTATTGAGATGGATCAGCGTTATGACCTGCTGAAAGATGCACAGGTAAGGAACCTGAAAGAATACAATGATAAATTTATCAAACGGAAGCTGAACCCGAATAACTCACACCGCTTCCTGCCTTATATTGTGCTGATTGTGGATGAGTTTGCGGATCTGATGATGACGGCAGGTAAGGAAGTAGAAACGCCTATTGCGCGTCTGGCACAGCTGGCACGTGCGGTTGGTATTCACCTGGTGCTTGCTACGCAGCGTCCTTCTGTGAATATCATCACGGGTACCATCAAAGCCAACTTCCCGGCCAGGTTAGCGTTCAGGGTACTCTCCAAGATTGACTCCCGGACGATTCTTGACAGCGGTGGTGCAGACCAGTTAATTGGCCGCGGAGATATGCTGCTGTCCACAGGGAACGATCTGATCAGGTTACAGTGTGCCTTTGTGGACACTCCTGAGGTAGACCGCATATCTGAATTTATAGGTAACCAGAGGGGATATCCTGAGGCTTACCAGTTACCGGAATACCTGGATGAAGCGGCAGAATCTGCCAAGGCTGATTTTGATCCGGATGACAGGGACTCGATGTTCGAAGATGCTGCACGTTTGATCGTTATGCACCAGCAGGGCTCCACTTCGCTGATCCAGAGGAAGCTGAAGTTAGGCTATAACAGGGCCGGCAGGATCATTGACCAGCTGGAGGCTGCAGGGGTTGTAGGGCCGTTTGAAGGAAGCAAGGCCAGAGAGGTACTGCTGCCGGATGATTACGCTTTGGAACAGTTCTTGACTAACCTGAAGAAATAAAGAACAGCCAAATGAAGAAGATCCTATTGTTGTTGCTGATATTATCAGGAATAAGTTATGCAGGTTATACGCAGACCGACGCAAAAGCGAAAGCTATACTGGCAGAGGTGAGTAAAAAATATAAGACCTATGATGTAGTAAAAGCTACGTTTGCCTTCACCCTGGAAAGTCCGCAGAATAAAGAAAAGGATACACAGCAGGGAACGCTGATTGTGCAATCGGCAGCCAATAAATATAAGGTGGTCATGACTGATCAGGATATGATCAGTGATGGCAAGAGCCAGTGGACTTATCTGAAAAAAGATAAGGAAGTACAGGTTTCTGCAGTAGACAACAGCGGTGACGCCCTGAACCCTGCAGGAATATTTACGCTCTATGAAAAAGGCTTTAAATATCTGTATACAGGAGAGAAGAAGGAGGGAGCTAAAACTTACCAGATGATAGACCTTTCACCTCTGGATACAAAAAAATCTTATTTTAAGATCAGGCTGGGTATAGACAAAACAGCACATCAGATCGCAAACGTAATGATCTTCGATAAAAACGGGAATAAGTACACCTATGTGGTAAAGACCTTTGTCCCTAACGTAAAGGTCCCGGCAGGAACCTTCGGCTTTGACGGGAAAAAGTATCCTGGCGTAGAGGTGGTTGATTTACGCTAATGAAATAAAATTTATAAAAAAGGGTTAAGGCAAATTGTCTTCACCCTTTTTTTGTTAATTTTGAAATATGACCTTAACCTTCGCATTTTGAAAATTACATTTCTGGGTACTGGCACCTCACAGGGTATTCCTGTGATCACCTGCGGATGTGAGGTTTGCCAGTCAGACGATCCCAGGGATAACCGTCTGCGTGTCTCTGTTTTACTGGAAACAGCAGATAAAACTATTGTAATAGACAGTGGGCCTGATTTCAGGTACCAGATGCTCCGGGCAAAAGTAAAAGACCTGGATGCGATAGTGTATACCCATGAACATAAAGACCACGTTGCCGGGCTGGATGACATCAGGCCATTCAATTACCTGCTGCGGAAGAACATTGATATTTATGCTACAGTACGTGTACAGGAGGCTCTGAAAAAGGAATTCTCCTATATTTTTGCAGAAAAAGTATATCCCGGAGTGCCGCAGATCAACATGCATACCGTTACAGGAGAGAATTTTCATATCGGGCAGACCGAATTTATCCCACTGGATATCATGCATTATAAATTGCCAATCCTGGGATACAGGATAGGAGATTTTACTTATATCACCGATGCGAAGACGATTCCGCAGGTTTCAATGGATAAGATCAGGGGAACAAAAATCCTGGTTGTAAATGCCCTGCAGAAAGAGGAACACATCTCGCACTTTACATTATCAGAAGCAATAGCCTTTGCAGAAGATATTGGTGCAGAAACAACTTACTTTACACATATGAGCCATAATCTTGGTAAACACGCTGATATCGAGGCAGAACTCCCTCCAAATATCAGGCTGGCTTACGATGGATTGCAAATTGAATTGTAGTTTTTTCAAATTAGGTGTTAAAACTGTTCTGAATAAATATATATTTGCAGCACAGAACCTACCCGGGTGGCGAAATTGGTAGACGCGCCAGCTTGAGGGGCTGGTGCTGGCAACGGCGTGGCAGTTCGAATCTGCTCTCGGGTACTGGAATTTCGGTACTACCGAAGTTTTACCAAGTTAGACCCTCTTTACGATTAGTAGAGAGGGTTTTTTAGTTCTAGGAATCTCTTTGGCGCTGAGATTTCTTTCAAAAAAGCATTTATTGCCGAATATTTAAAAATAGGTACTACCGAAGATTTACTGTTATCTACCATAGAGTTAAGTTTTTGTTGAATTTGAAGTTTAATTTCTAGAATAAGTGCAAAAGACATGAGAAACCTGGGAACTTATGTATCAGGAAAATTTAAATCCTATTGGGCTATTATATAAAGTATCATTAATCTTGGCTGAAATTATTTTAAAATCGAAGTCATCGATGATTCGAATTTCTTGTAATGCTGATAAGTATTGTTTTTTTTGGCCGTAAGAAAGCGACTTGTCATACACATATTTCTTAAACAAAAATTCCTTACAAGTTTTTTTAAGTGAGATATGGAAATCAGTTACTGAAGATTCAGTAGGTTTTTTGTTGTAAATTTCAATAAATTCTGGATTTCCAACTTTAATCAGCATAACGTCTTTTTGACCAAGCCTTGCACCAGTATATGTGATAGCTAAAAGAGCTATAACGGCAAAATAAATTTCCAGATCGAAATCTGTATCAATAAACATATAATAAGTCTTACTCAGGAAAACGATAGAAAAGAATGCTGTAAAAAGCCATAGTATGGGCTTGGAGCTTTTTTGATAAATTACATGGTTAATGAGATTTTCGAAGGGGATTTCTAGTTCGAAAGAACTAAAAAGGGCTTTGTTTTTATAGTAAAGCCTATCTTAATAAAGTTTGAAGTGCTTCAGGTGAAAAAGATTACGCTGTTTTCATTCTTAATCATACATCCTAGTTGAACATGGTTATATCTCAGTTTTATGGATAAGTTCAGTAATTTCAAAAATAATAAAAGTTGGTATTGTTTTCCTACCGAGGTCAAAATCTTCTTGTAGGGGACCTTTTTTATTATACTTGTGTGCCCTTAATGCTTATATTTTCTTTGAAGATTCTGTTGTAGGTAATAATATAATCAAAAGAAATCAATACTTATATTTGTTAACCATTCTTTCTTTTAAATTATTAAAAAAAAGGGAATTTTATTGGATTATGTATTGAGGATATGACGATTAAAATTACATTTAAGGTATTACTTTTCTCGCCAATAAATACTCAATGAAAGCAAGCATACTTTCCGTACTCATTATAATCCTTAGTATTTTAAAATCTTTTGGACAGGAAAAGATATGGACAAAACAGTCGAAAATTTCAGAGGTAATAACTTTTGAAAAGAAAATTAATTCAAAGGCAGAATTTCTTCCGCAAGGAGTATTCTTAACCAAAGAATATTATCCACTCGCTAGTATACATGTGGTAACTGATCCTGTAATAATAAAAAGGAAACCAACTGCATACCTTCCGGTTTATACTCACTATTTCTATACCCCAGGTGATTCAGTTTTGCGGTTTGTATTATATGATTGGGAAAAGGGCCTATATGAGAATTCTCTTGATGAACAAAAGATATGGAAGGAAGAACTAGACAAACTTGAAGCTTATAAGAAAGAATATGTGCGGATTAAAAGAATCTTATTAGTCGAATTTGGACTAGCAAAATCTGCTGATGAATCACCAAAAATAATCGATTCTGAAAGCGGCAACTACCTTGATCAAACTACACTATGGGAAAACGATAATATCCACGCAGAACTTAACCTTATTTTTTCAGAAACAACACATAGAGTTAGGCTGACCCTATATTGGAAAAACTAACTCTGTCTCTGAGTTTTAGTAACACTGTGATCTCAAAATACTTATTACGACACGTGCCAACTTTTTAGTTCTAAATTGCAAGGACTAAGGGTTGGGGAGGACCAATGGTCAGATATTTCTTTCAGTAATTTATATGAACCTTTTACTCCTTAAATCTTCAATAATCGGTTCCAGCACTCTGCAAAAGCGTTCCAGGTGTTCAAAGTAACTAGGGTTAAGGGTACTGGAATTTCGGGAATACCGAAGAAAATTAAATCCTTCTTTACGATGAGTAGAGAGGGATTTTTTTGTTTCATCTTTAAATATAAGATGTCTCAGCTATATTAAATATAAGGTGGGTTTACATGGCATCTACATAAGTCAGACTATTTTTGAGCACGGCGCTAATAATTTCGCAATTAATAAATATCAGCTGATTAATGTCATATCCTGAACTAATCCGGGACATGAGAACCATAATTCTGGAAGCAAACTGGGGATCCTGTGTCACACTTTATTAATTACCGATACGTCTTAGGAGCATGTTTCTTATTTTTAAAAATGGCTTCTCAATTAGCATGTTCAATAAATAGGCGGCTGTTATTGAAGCAAGCACACAGATAACAAACATTTGCCAACTATCCTTTTGCGCCATAAAGTATACAGAGTGCTCTTGACACAAATGCAAAACTATTTTATGGCTGAGATAAATGGCAAATGAAAGATCCGCAATCTTTTGTGTAACAGCAGATTTTAAATTATACAAAATACTATCTCGGCTTATTGCTCCAAGCACCATCAAGCCATACCCCAGGCTTACCAGTGGAAAACCGAAAATAGATGCAGAAAACGACTGTTCATTATTACATGTATAATAAGCAGCAGCGAGAACCAGAAAGCTAACCGCCAATAAACGATTTCCATATGCCTCGATCTTGCTTCTGAATACTGGCTTGAATGAAAATATTGCAGCGATCATTACGCCGGTTATCAGCCCGTCTAACCTGCATACACTGAGATAATAAATCCATTTATACCAAGAGACTACAATATGGCCTGATTCTATGGAAGGGCTTAGAAACCGAAGGATGAGAAACGTTAAGTGATGAAACCAGGAACACTGAGTGGGACAACGTTAGTTTTACTTCCATGCTCGAAATGAAAAGGAGATCTGGATGTATGTTTTATTAGGAGTTGACCCATAGCACAGTCCCACAAATCCATAGTATCTATATGAAATTTCCTGTAAACATGCCGAATTAAATCACACAGTCACCTGGAACAAGTATGATTAATTAACCATGAAGGAGCTTTTCTTGTATTGAAATGGACATTGTCTGCATCGCTCATAAAAAATGCCCCAGGAAGGATGTAAGTCGCTTACTTATCAGGGGATTTTAAATCCTATTGGGCTATCACTTGAAGCATCATTAATCTTGGCAGTGATTAACTTAAGATCGAAATCGTCGATTATTCGAATTTCTTGTAATGCAGATAGGTGTTGTTTTTGTTGATGTGAAGAAAAAGATTTATCATACACATATTTGTTTAATAAAAATTCTTTGCTTGCTTTTTTGAGTAAAATATGAAACTCGGTGACTGAATTTTCATCAGGTTTTTTATTGTAGATTTCAATAAATTCTGGATTTCCAACTTTAATTAACATAACGTCTTTTTGACCAAGTGTGGCACCGGTATATGTTATTGCTAAAAGTGCTATGACGGCAAGATAAATTCCAAGATCGAAATCTGTATCTATAAATATATAGTAGGTCTTAGTCACGAAAACTATAAAAAAGAATCCTGTAAAAAGCCAGAGTATGGGCTTAGAGCTTTTTTGATAAATCACATGGTTGGTAAGATTTTCAAACGGGATTTCTAATTCGAAAGAACTAAAAAGTGCTTTGTTTTTATAATAAAGCCTATCTTCATAAAGTTTGAAGTGCTTCAAGTGAAAAAGATTACGCTGCTTTAATTCTTTAATCATAAACCTATGCTATAATGGTAATACCTCAGTTTTGCCTGGATAGGCCTCCCATTATAAAAATAACAAAAATGATATTGTTTTCAGTTGTACATTGCAAGAGTTGCTTATTTTTTATATTAATTCTTGCCGCAAGTGGCAAAGTACAGATAAACCTCTTAAGGAAAGCGTTCAGTTGAAATGTTAGCTAAAAGGATCTCCCTGGGTTGGCCATTTCCCACGTTTTACTCCGGTATCAATTTTTTTCGGCTCGGTTCCAGTTCCAGTTGCAATAGGACGGTTATTACTGTTCCCTTCACTGTTTACACCCTTACCCGCTTCTGTTCCAGGGGTTGCTGTAGTGGTATCGCTCACGCTTCCTTTCCCTATTTTGCGGTCGTAGTCTGCACCCGCTTCATTTAACTTTTCACGACTGGAATTTGATGAGTCTGCCGAATGTTCATCCTTGTCCGTAGTTGGTTTTTGGTTCCCGCTATTACAGGACAGCGCCAGCGCGCCGAACATGAGGATCATTGCTAAAGTATTTAAATTTTTCATAATGATAGATTTATTCAATGTCACCGCGTAACTGTAAGAAGATCACATTTGTTTTCTTTTTTTATCGTTTAAGTAACGTTAAATGAAAAAGCTACTCATTTTGGAATTTGTATGTAAAAAGTTGTACCTACATTTTCCTTACTATCAAACCATATTTTTCCATCATGCCATTCTACTATAGTCTTGATGATAGACATTCCCAGACCTATTGATTCTTCGCCTTTTAGTCCGACGCGCCGGGCTGAATTGAATTCGTCAAATAAATTATCTTGAAACTCTTCCGGAATACCTATGCCATCATCTGCCACAGCTATCAGTATGCTGGTGTCCTGATCTTCTATTGAAACTGATATTGTTCCGCCATCGTCTGTAAATTTCAGCGAATTGGAGATCAGGTTGTTCAATATTTGGAAGAACTTATCTTCATCAATTTCGGCATATATGATCTCTCTGTTGTTGTAAAGCTTAAACTGTTTTCTAAGGTCAGCCTGGCTACTGACGTATTCGTCTATGAGAACACGCATTTTTTCTACGAGCTCGATCCTTTTCTTCACTAAGTTTACACTGAAACTTTCCATGAATTCTTTATTAATGAAATTCCTGATTAAGTCAATACATTTTTTACTACTCCTGTTTATAAGAGTTAAGTATTGTTGTAATCTGCGTTCATCCCGAACTTTTTCAGGGTCACTTAGTAGACCTGAAAGCGATTTAATGATGCCAATAGGCCCCATTAAATCATGAGAGACGATGTTTAAAATCGAGTTTTTTTTCTTGTTGTGTTCGTTCAGTATATTCAGATAGTTCTTGAGATCAGTGATGTCTTCTGCACTGCAGCCGATAATATGCTGACCGGATGGAAATTCTAAAAGAACGGCGGATATCTTATAACATCGGCGTTCTCTGTCAATAACGATCCGGCACTCAAAATCATCTATTTTATCACCGGATTTGCAGGCTGAGTAATTATCTATTACGTATTGCCGGTCTTCAGGGTCAATGTATGTCAATAATACCGCAGGGTTGCCGCCATGTTTGAATATCCTATCAAAAGCCTGGTTGGAATATATGATAGTTTCATCGCTCATGTCGATTATAAAATGCGGATGCTTTGAACATTCACTTAGTAATCTTATACTTTCGTTAACCATAGGTGGGGTAGGTAAATAGTTTGGTAAGTTAAACTAAAGTATAAATCTTTCTTAGGGTATAAGTACCTGTTCACCTAAGTAATTGTTAGTCTTATTCGTTTGAAAGCGCTATATACGACAAAAATCTGGCCTTATACGTGTAATCAGATCCGGCCGGTGGTTATGAATCCGGAGGAAAAAAGATCGGCACTGATGATGCCGATCTGTTGTTTTACATTATACTGATGATCAATCCCGAAGTAATTCTACAATCAATTCATACGTTTTCAGCTTGCTTGTACGTTTTAAAATGTTATTACCTGGCCGGGATGTCAGCAGACTCGCCAATGAATTCCTTAATATACTGAAGGCACAGTTCATTTGTATTATAGCTCCCTAAGTCTGCTCCCATTTTTATCACATTATTTTTGTACAGAGGGTTGGTGAGCACTTCCTGAACAGCATCTTTTATTTGCCGGGATTCCGGCGTTTCAGTATTCAGGTTAATACCTAAATTAAAATGGCCAATTCTTGAACAGGTTTCATTTTTACCTTCATGAACACCTGCTGCGACCATAGGCAGCTTATGCTTAATGCTTAGCAGGGTGCCGCTATATCCCCCATTTGTAATATATACATTTACAAATGGCATTACTGCATCAAAGGAAATGTAATCTTCAATGATCAGATTTTTATGCGGGAACCTTTCTCTCAACGCTGCAGTATTGTGTCCGGCAGTAGTTGCAATAAGCAGCACATCTGTATCTTTGAAGGCTTCGAGCGCAGGCACTAAAAGTTTATCAGTATCGTCCTCTACCGTGCCCTGAGTAATTAAAACCACTTTTTTATATCGATGAAGCCGCTCATCAAACCATGGCTTTTCGCTGCTTTTGGAAACCGCCGGAAACAGCGCCCCTATAAACCGGATATTCTCTCCCATATCACTGCGTTCGAACTCAAATCCAGGCGAACCGATCTGCAGGTAAAGATCTGCCTGTTTAACGAGCAGATCGAAAATAAGGGATTTTTTATGAGGTATATCATACTGATCAAGTATTGCAGAAAATTTGTCAATCGACTTTTTACATACAGTGTTATTGATGTGCGCCCGTAATTTAGCATATTCATTGCGCTCTTCATCATTCTTAGGTGGCAGTAAACCCATACCATATGGCGCCAGGTCAACAGATTCCTCATAGAGAACGCTTATCCCTATGGCAATCACCGGCACTTTCAATTTGTGTTTTACGAATGGGATGACAGAAAAAGCACCATCTGTGATCATCATATCAAATTGAAATGTTTCATAAATATCACTTACATCTTCAAAGTACTCCGGTCCGCGGTCTCCAAGTAAATGGATCAGGTCAAATTCAACCTTCTCAGAGGGATCAGTGATCTCAACCCTTTCCGGAAAAAGTTCATTCAGATTACTACCTGTTACTTCCAATGCTTTTACTAGCGGGTACAATGGAATATCCAGGCGGTCTAATTTCTTTTTAAATATTGAAGACGTGTACCAGCGTACATCACAGCCTTGCTGTTTCAAATATACAGCTAATCCGGTAAGCGGATTAAAGTGACCGTCAGCAGGAACGGTACCAAACAGAATTTTTTTTCCTTTTAATTGCATAATATTCTTTACTAAGATAGATGCAAAAATCACTATAGCATAATAATCGACATATCACCAAATACGGGGTTTCCCCGGGAATTGTGCTTATGTCTGTTAAAGATATAGTCGCACGAAAGCAGGACGGGTAAAAAAAATAAATATGGAAGATTCTTTTAATGTTTAAGCCAGTAGATCAAAAAACTAATCATACCACTATGGTCCAGTACTTTCTAAGATGATTTAATGCGATCGTAAGCTGATTTTATACAGTTTGTCCGGATAAATTTATCTAACAAGGATTTTTGCGTATCGCTGATGATAACGCCTACAGCTTTCTCGCGGCCCTGTTTAAGGAGAAGTACTAACTGTTCATCATCTAAATCTGAAGTGGCCGGCATATGACGTTGACTAATATAGGCTAATGTGATGCAATATTCAAAGTCAATCCTATATTTGCTATGATTTATGTGACCTGTCACTACAACTGACTAAAAGCCTGATCTTATTACCGCCGCACTGTTTTGACGTTTCTCCTTTGGAGCAATACGGAAAAATTTATCCCTATGTGAATCGTAATTCCGTACTTGTATATAGCGAACCTACTACAGAGATTTGTACAAAGATCTATTGTAATGGAACAGAAATTTGATTTTAACGTAAAAATTATCAGGCAAAATTGCCCTGGTTCACCGAAGGTACATGAGGAACCGGTGCTGCAATCGCTAAAGTTCCTCAGTCAGCAGGTGATAGCACTGGTATTTTTGCTTTTTTAGTATTATCTACCCGTTTTATAGCCGCACCTCTTTGATAAATGGCCGCCCGAGGGAAAAATCTGCAAGACACTTAGCCTTTTATCCATTTTACAACACCTCAGATCTGCTTACTTTTGTATTGATAACCAACAACATAACAGAAGATAATCTTAATTAAATCAAACAATGAAAACACTTATCTCATCAATCAGTCTTTTAATGACTTTAATTTTAAGTCAGTCAATTTTTGCCCAGGAAAAAAGGGTACCTGCATCGGCAGGAAGAGAAGAATACATTGAAGTAGAAAAAAATGTCAGGCTTCATGTAACAGACCTTGGGGAGGGACAACCCATCGTGTTGATACATGGCTGGCCTCTAAGCGATGAAATGTATGAATACCAGTACCAATACCTGGTTAGGAAAGGTTTTAGGGTAATCGGCATCTCTCTTCGGGGCTTTGGCTTGTCAGACAAGCCATATGGAAAATACAACTTCGATGTTTTTTCAGACGATATTCATATCGTTTTGCAGAAGTTAAAAATCGAAAATGCTGTACTGGGTGGTTTCTCCATGGGGGGAGCAGTTACCATTCATTACGTAAACAAGTATAAGGCTGCCCACATCAGCAAACTGGCACTTTTTGCCGCTGCGGCGCCATCATGGAAACAACGTAATGGTTATCCTTATGGAATAACAGAAGAGGGCGCCACCGGCTTAATCAAACAAACTATGACCAGCAGAGAAGACCTGATAGCCGGATTTGGGGCTGCGTTTGCTGCCAAAGGCGGAGCTTTATCTAAAAATGCAGAAAGATGGTTGGAGAAAATCAATCTATCAGCTGGTCCATATGCAATTACTGAATCAATTAGCGCCCTTGGCGATCTTGACCTTCGTCCTGCACTGGGGAATATCACAATACCCGTGGCCATATTTCAGGGCGTAAAGGATCAATTGATTGATTTTGCACTGGCAGAAGAGCTCCATAAGGGGTTAAAGAATTCCTACATCGTTAAATTCGAAAATAGCGGTCATGCGCTGTTCATTGAGGAGATGGATAAGTTCAATACCGAACTGGAAAAATTTGCAAAACAATAAGGAATTAACTTTTAAATCGTAAACCGCTGCATTATACTTAATGTGGACTTTAGAAGCGAGTTATGAAGCAAAACATTTTTGAGGCAGGACTTAAAAAGATCGGATTGGTAAAGGTAAATAAAGAGGGCCTTGAAGAAATCAATTCCGATGCCTATAAATCATATATTAAAGTACTTTACCTTTCCAAAGGCTGTAGCATCAAAGTGGATTTCACTACCTATAGCACTGAAGGTCCCTCTCTCTTTTTCATTAGCCCCAATCAGATCTTCAGGATCGAGGGCTTATGTTCCGAAACAGGTCATCTTATCTTTTATAACCGTGATTTTTATTGTATCCAGATACACGACGAAGAAGTTGCATGTGATGGAATATTATTCAATAACATAAAAAACATGCCTATGACGTCTGTTCCGGACCACCTGGCACACTTCATCAACAATTTATTTGCCCATATTGAAGATGAGTTTGGTGATCAGGACTATTCACATGAAGAAATGATCCGTACTTATTTAAAGCAGATCCTCATCAAATCTACCCGTTTATGGAAACAGCAGCACCTTGGGGTTGCGCTGGAGGAGCCTAATAATGATCTGGAGTTTTTCAGACGATTCACGCAGTTAGTGGAAGCGCACTACAAGGAGAAACATAGCGTTGCGGATTATGCGGATATATTGCTGGTTGCCCGAAAAACTATCACCAATAAATTTAAACGGCTCAACCTGCCACAGCCCAACGAAGTGATCAAAAACCGTATTATACTGGAAGCTAAAAGGCTTCTGGTGCATACGGCACTTACGGCTAAGGAGATCTCTTACGAACTGGGATATGACGACCCTGCATACTTTAGCCGGCTGTTTTTGATAAAAACCGGTGAATCGCCTTCCGGATTCAAAATTAAGTATCTGATGAACAAGAAGGAAAAAACAGTAAGCTCCTAAGATTATATGCAATTAAATAAATCACAAGCTATACTGTCAGGGATCATATCATCCCTGTTTTTTTCGGTAACCTTTGTCGTCAACCGGCTGATGTCATTAAAAGGCGGAAGCTGGGTTTGGGGTTCATCCTTAAGATTTTACTGGATGCTTCCTTTTTTCCTGCTCATCGTATGGTATAAAGGAGGTCTCAGTAAAGTTATGCGCGAGATCAAAAGAAACTTATCGCAATGGATGATCTGGAGCACAGTAGGTTTTGGTCTTTTCTACGCACCACTAACTTTTGCTGCCTCCTATAGCCCCGCATGGCTTTTAGCAAGTACCTGGCAGTTTACGATAATCGCGGGCATAATTCTGTCACTGTTCATTTACAAAAATACAGATGGAATTAAGCACAATTACATTTATCCGGCCCTGTTTTCCGGGATCATCCTGCTGGGTATTGGCATTATGCAAATCAGGCAGGCGCAGTCTCTGTCCCCCGATAATGTTTTAAAAGGTGTCATTCCGGTACTTGTAGCAGCCTTTGCTTATCCGCTTGGAAACAGAAAAGTGATGCAACTTACCAATGGAAGGCTAAATGTTTATCAGCGCATACTTGGTATGATTATCTGCAGTATACCGTTTTGGTTAATCCTGTCTGTCTATGAAGGAATTAAGACACACAGTTTACCTGAACAGGGCCAATATCTTCAGACATTCGTTGTAGCTGTTTTCTCAGGGGTATTAGCTACAGTGTTGTTCTTTTCGGCTACGGACAGCGTTCATACTGATCAGCAACAACTGGCAGCAGTTGAGGCCACACAGGCTGCTGAAGTGCTGTTTTCACTCGCTGGAGAAGTACTTATATTGAGTAGTGCCCTGCCTGACTTCTATGCAGTTACCGGGATTACACTGGTCATGGCCGGTATGATATTACACAGTCTAAGAAAGACCGGTTCATAAATCCAGGTAGTAAAGTTTAATACAGAATAAAATCAAGTCATGGAACAAAAAAAAACCCTCATACTGGGTGCCACAGCCGCTCCTCATCGTTATGCTTATCTGGCAGCGCACCTTTTAACCGTTGATGGGCATCCCATTGTAAACGTAGGCAATAAAACAGGGCAGGTTGCCGGAGTACCTATTGAAAAACCTGAGGCCATCCATAAGGATATAGATACGATAACCTTATATGTGAGCCCACAGAATCAACAGTCGCTGTACGATTATATTTTGAAGACTAATCCCAAACGCATCATTTTTAATCCGGGTGCAGAAAATCAGGAACTTCAGCAACTGGCCAACGCACGTGGCATAATTACAGATTTTGCCTGCACGCTTGTTTTACTGGCCACAGATCAATATTAATGCGGAATATGCCAGAAGTATTTTAACGTTCCGGAAACGAAAGCAAGTTCTGTTGAATACAGGCCAATCAATTCGGTGTCATTCCTGCGCAACAATGTGCGGGATTTTTTTTATCTGTCTGTTTCTGATAAAGAAAAATTTCTGACATGTGTTTTCTTCTCAGGTAGTAGGGACATTTATCCAATATCCAGTGCCTTTTATCCATTGGTGAGGCGGTTTTCATTCATGAATTTTGTGGCGGAAAATTAGTGGCGATATCCTCAATGAGATATTTAATTATCGGTTAAAGATATTATAAAGACTGGTACTTAACGCCATAGATAGCAATTAAACAGTAAAATAAATGAAAAATTATCAAAACCGCACTTTAGGTGCATTCGAGAAAACATTTTGGCTGCTGGATCAGATAGATTCGAAAGATTTTGTACTTGCCGGAGAAATCAGGGGCAGAGAATCAGAGAGCGCATGGCAGCTGGCAATCAAAAAGGCGCAACAGCGCCACCCAAACCTTTCGGTAAAAATTGTTATGGACCCGTTCCACAGGCCTGTTCTTAAACATGTACCAGACATGGAGTTTCCTCTTCGGATAGTAAATGCAGACAATGACTACCGTTGGGAACAGGAAGTTGAAAAAGAACTGGCGATGAGGTTTAATACTGAAACGGGGCCACTTGTAAGAGGAGTGTTAATTCAGAAACCGGAAAGTACTATATTATTGGTAGCAGCGAGCCATACCATATCCGATGGTACTTCTGTCAGTTATTTAATCAGGGATATTCTGACTGCGGTTACAGGGCATGACCTTGAGCATATGCCACCTCAAAAATCAAATGACGAGCACCTGGGTTTTCCAGAGGATGTGGCCATTGCAGGTACGGAACACGCAACCTCTCCGGGGTATCATTTCAAAGCCGTCTCCCCAAAGGTTTCAACCGCCAGGTTTGGCCGGGAAATCACTCAGAAGATCATAGAAAGGGCCAGGCTTGAAGGAACTACTGTACATGGAGTTCTTTGTGCAGCCGTGTTGATTGCCAGCAGAAAAATGCGTCCTGAATGGGCTGACAGAAAGATCGAAATGATCTCTCCGATATGTTCCAGAAGAGCACTGAAACTCGATGACAACTACGGTCTCAATATCACAACGCACCCTGTATACTTTGAGGAGGAACAGCACCTGTCTTTCTGGGACGTTGCAAGATTGGCAAAAGCAGGGCTTGCAGGCACAGATACAGCAGAACATGTTAAAAATTACATCGGCTTTTTCAGGGGGCTTACCTTCAATAGCTCTGACCTCCAGCATATGATTGAGGTTTTAAAGGAGGCCTTTAACCATGAAATCATGGTTACTAATCTGGGAAGGGTTAAGTTTCATACTGACTTCGGTAATCTAAAATTAAACGCGCTTTACGGGCCAATGGTGCGCTCTGGCAAGGGCAAGGAACAAACAATCGGAGCTATTACATGTAATGGTTCACTTTGCCTTACCAATACGAGTGACACACCTATTGAAGGACTGCTGTCAGCAATTGAAGAAATTGTAACAGAAGCCTGTCAATAAGGGATTTAAAAGAGAATTTCCGTCCACAGATCAAAGGCAATATCTTCTGACACCTGGAGGCTGTATCACATGATCAGCCTCTTTTGTTGTAACTAATATGCCGGTTACGCCTTGCTGTATCTTCTTTACGCTATCAGTCAATTATTCCAATAATCCTGCCGGGATCTTTCCATCTACTTTTGGAAATGGAATACCAAGTAGTTTTACGATGATGGGCGTCATATCACGCAGGTTCATAGTTTCAATTACAGCGCCTTTGCGAATACCCGGGCCATGGGCTACCAGGCCGGTGCGGATATTCTTTGTGTCTGGGAAATGCCCGTGTGTACCTCCCTTGCCTGGCTTTACAGCATCGCCCGTGCTGGCAGTGCTAAATGCAGCGTCATGCTCTCCGGTAAGTGCGAAAGCAACATTCGGGTTATAGCCGCCTTTGTCCATTTGTTCCCTGCTGATGATGCGGTAATATTGCTTTACGCTGTCGGGCTGAGCTTCCAGTAATGCTTTTACTTTACTGATGGTAGCTTTATCAGCAGGGTCTTTCAGGTAAAGGTAGGCAGACCCGCCGGATGAATTGAATTGCGCTTTCCAGTCGCCCGTCTTCAGGTCATTGATCAGCCCGGCGTTCTTCAGCCATACATTGGGCGAGATCGTTTTCTTTACATCATAGAACCCGTGGTCGCCACCGATGAGGAACACTGTGCTTTCCCATATACCTGCTTCTTTCAGGGCGTCTATGATAATGCCTACCGCCGCATCTGCATCAGCCACTGCTTCCTGTACCTGTGTTCCGTAACGCCCCACTGCGTGTTGTGCGCCATCAGCAGAAAACAGGTGGATAGTCATCAGCTCAGGTTTGCTTTTGTTTATGACGTATGCGGCAATCTTAGCTACGTTTTGATTTTTACCTGCATCTATCTTGTCAACGCCGCCAAACACATCTTTTTTCACCTCAGCATAAAAACCCTTCGGCAGCGAACATTGCTCACGAACCGCGTCTCCGAGGCCGCCTATATCCGGGATGTTGTAGTCTACGGGAGCATTGGCAGATACAGGCCAGTAGAGCGAAGCAACGGTCATGCCTTTTTCTTTGGCCGCTTTCCAGAGGGTCTGAACATGGATAGAACTATCCTGCCAGTAAGGCTGTTGTGCTGGTCCGTCGGGGGTAAATATGTTGTTGTAAAATACGCCGTGTTTTGCGGGTTGCACACCCGTAACGATCGTGATATGCGAGGGATAGGTAACGGAAGGGAATACACTGTTTACCCCCTTCGCATAAGCCCCGTCTTTCATCAGGGCCTGCAGGTTAGGCGTTTTCCACTCGCTATCGAGGTAAAAATCCGGGCGGAAGCCATCAATGGTAAGAAAGATAACGTGTTTGGCCGTCTGTGCCATAAGCTGCCCCGTTATCACGAACAAGGCAAGGAGTGTGATTGAAAATTGTTTTTTCATAAGTATTGCCGTCCTGATTTTCCGGAGTTTAATGTTGACCGGTAAATCGGTGAATATAACACGGTAAAGGTGTTTGTTATATTGTTAACTTTATGTGAATTTATGATTAACGTAGTTCGTGATTCGGCGCGTGATTATATGTTATGCAGGTGTTTTAGGATTTCTGTTCACTAAATATAGCTATATTCAGAGAATGTATTCCCCAAATATAGCTATGAGCAGAAAGGAACTAATTATGTTCTGTGAGCCTGGAAGGCGAATAGCCGAAATGCTTTAGTGAGGCTACGGCTGGTCAGCGTGCTGAATTTCTCCGGTGATCAAGCCATGTTGTTGCAGTTTTTTAGTGATGACAATGTACCGGAAACAGGATTTATTACCTGGCAGGAGGTAAAAATTCCCTCATCAACCTTAAAAACTCTCCCGGTTGTTCTTCCGCAACATAATGGCCGCAGTCCGGAATACTTACTGCCGTTACAACATTTTGGCAGATCTTGTTCATGGTTGCACCCATATTCAAACCCTGGGCCTGTTCGCCTCCGATAGCCAGCACCGGTATCTTTAACTGGTGCTGGTGCCGTGTATTCTGGCTGGCACTTTCAGAAAAGGCACGGTAGTAAGCAAATCCATTGCTCAGCAGTTCCCTGCCCGTGTATGCATTGGAATACAGTTGAATATCGTCACTGGTAATAGCTGTTTTGACAGCCGATTTGTTGGTGAAATACCAGGTGAAATATTCCTTTTCCTTCCCCTGGATCAGGAACTCGGGAATATCGTGAACACCATGAAAGTAAAACTGCCAGATCTTTCCTGCATTTGCCGGTGAAAACAGCTCAGCCGGCATGAGGCCGGGTATACCTGCATCCATTACAGTAAGTGATTGGAGTGTTTCCTCATATTCGAGAGCAAAGGCCACGGCTACCCATGCGCCAATGTCGTGTCCCACTAAATTTACCCGTTCCAGCTGGCGCAGATCGAAAAATGATTTTAGAAGCCCTGCCACCGTTTGCGTGTCGGCACTTGCAGTTGGATGTGTATTTCCCATCCCAGGGAGATCAATTGCAAGAACATGATAGTCTCTGGCTAATTCGGGAAATACTTTTCTCCATATATGAGATGTCTGAGGCCATCCGTGCAGCAATACGATGGTCTGACCTGTACCTGCTTCATAATAGGTAACAGGAACTTCATTTACCAATAAGGTTTGAGCGGCAGGCAAGGATGTGGCTGTGGATATATCCATTGGGTAATATGTTTATATATCCTGTAAATATATTAGTTTCAAATCTATATTAAAGATGTTTTTATACCAAAAACCGAATCGGTATTGTACTTATTTATTCAATTGCATATCGTCACCGCTGCCGGGTACATACCCCAGGTCAGGCGTTAGCCAGTGTAGCAGCATTACCCTTGAATAACGGTAGTTAAAAGGGGAAAAGATGAGCACAGTGAGGAAAAGAAGGCCAACATAATACCACAGGTTATCATAGGTGAGGGCCAAACCCAGAATATAGGATGCTACACTTACAGTAATCATTTCTGCCACATTCATGGCATAACTGATAAACATAGATACATAAAAAAATCCGGGTTCCCTTTCAAAACGAAGGTCACAATATGGGCAATATTCGTTGGTGATCTGCCCTTTAAAAGATAGAGAGTACATTTTTCCGGTAAAAATATCGCCCTTTCTGCATCTTGGGCATTTGCATTGGATGACAGCCTGTAACTTTGAGATTGGTGGGTTCATAATTGTAATATTAGCTATTCGTCACCATTCGGATCTTAATTTTTCGTTGAAAACCGCTAGTTGCAGGTTGAACAGTGCAAACCAGGCGTTTGTTTTTAATTTTCATTCCAAAACTTACCTGCTTAATTTAGAGTAGGATAGCTCGATATCAAAACATAATTGCGGCTTTTGATCAATTTAAAGAAGGTTTTTTATTAAAAATTTTACATCATTTAAGAAATAATGCTACATTTGTCGCCACGACAGGATGCTCTAAGCGTTGTCAACTGCCCGGATGGCGAAATTGGTAAACGTTGCGGTCTCAGAAGCCGTTGGAGTAAGATCCTTGAGAGTTCGAGTCTCTCTTCGGGCACATTGAATAGATTTATTCTATTTTTTGGCAAAACAGAAACCTGCAGATCTTTGGTCTGCAGGTTTTTTTATGGCTTCAGCATGGGTACAGATTCCGGTCTCTATGTGATGGTCAAAGGTTTTAGCTTGATATATCTGCCGCATCTGTATGTAAAGTCAAATCTTCAGTTACAGTAAATGTTTACCATAGTTATTCTCTAATTTTATATTAATCGCGGTTCCGGCCGTGTGTTAAAAATTATAAAAATGGCAGATCAAAAACATAAAATAACAGGAATTCCTTACTCCGTATTAGATTTAGCCACGGTCGTGGCAGGAAAAACCCCTGAAGACACCTTTCGCAATAGCCTGGACCTGGCAAGGTTTGTGGAAAAATTAGGCTATACCAGGTACTGGCTGGCAGAACACCACAATATGATCAGCGTTGCCAGTTCGGCCACATCAATACTGATCGGATATATTGCAGGAGGTACAACCTCTATCAGGGTAGGTTCAGGCGGTATCATGCTGCCAAACCATTCGCCTTTAGTTATTGCAGAACAGTTCGGGACTTTGGCTTCCCTCTATCCCGGAAGGATAGACCTGGGGCTTGGACGGGCACCCGGTACGGACCAGATCACAGCAATGGCCATCAGGGGTACCCGTTTTAATGCTGCAAATGATTTTCCGGAGGATGTTCAGCAGCTGCAAACCTATTTTTCGGATGACAATGCAGACAGCCAGGTAAGGGCAGTACCGGGCGAAGGACTGGATATCCCAATATGGATATTGGGTTCCAGCACTGACAGCGCCAGGCTTGCCGCTGCCAAAGGGCTTCCTTATGCTTTCGCCAGTCATTTTGCACCGGCACAATTCTTAACTGCAATCAACATCTACCGCCAAAACTTCAAGCCTTCAGAACATTTGAAAGAGCCTTACGTGATCTCCTGTGTAAACGTGGTTGCTGCAGATACTGATGCTGAGGCAAACAGGCTGGCTACCTCTTTGCTGCAGTTCTTTATGGGTGTGATCACAGGGAAACGCAGGTTACTGCAGCCACCTATAGATAATATGGAGAGTATGTGGACAGCGCAGGAGGCAGAAGCAGTAGGGCAGATGCTCGGCTGTTCATTTATCGGCAGTCCTGAAACTATTCAGGAAGATTTGCAGTCCTTTATGGACCAGACAAAAGTTGATGAATTGATGGTTACTTCTCACATATTTGATCACCAGGCACGCCTTCATTCTTACGAGATATTTGCCGAAGTGATCAAAAAGGTGAATGTGCCGATCCTCAGCTAACCGGAAAAAACTGAACTTAAACTAAATTTATATATAGAATGGAATACAGACAATTGGGCGCATCGGGTCTTAAGGTACCCGTATTAAGTTTTGGTACCGCAACTTTTGGTGGCGGAAATGAATTTTTTAAAGCCTGGGGCGATACTCAGCTTGATGAAGCAAAACGTTTGGTAAATCTTAGTCTGGATGCGGGCGTAACACTTTTTGATACTTCAAACGTATATTCCAACGGTAAATCTGAGGAGATATTGGGCCTGGCACTGGAAGGAATCCGTCACCAGGTGCTGATCTCTACAAAAGCTACTTTTAAGATCGGTGATGGGCCGAACGACTATGGATCTTCACGCATACACCTGGTTAAACAATGTGAAGACAGCCTCAGAAGGTTGAAAACCGATCACATTGATATCTATCATATGCATGGTTTCGATGGAACTACTCCCGTGGAAGAAACCTTAAAAACCTTAGACAACCTGATTCAGAGTGGTAAGGTACGTTATATTGCCTGCTCAAATTTTTCAGGATGGCACCTGATGAAGTCGCTCTCTGCCTCCGAGCGGTACGGATGGTCAAAATACATTGCACACCAGGCCTATTATTCCCTGCTCGACAGGGAATTTGAATGGGAACTGATGCCTTTAGGAGTTGATCAGCATATCGGCACTATAGTGTGGAGCCCATTGTCATCGGGACGTTTATCCGGCAAATACAGACGCAACCAGCCCCGTCCGGCAGATAGCCGTGATCAGCAGGGAGGCCACCATGGGCCGGCGCTAAACGAAGAACGCTTGTACAGGATTGTTGACGCTTTAGACGAGGTTGCTGAAGAAACGGGAAAAAGCATTGCGCAGATCTCGATCAACTGGTTATTGCAGCGCCCAACAGTTTCAAATATCATCATTGGTGCCAGAAACGAGGAGCAGCTGAACCAGAACCTTGCAGCTGTGGGATGGAACCTGACTACCGAACAAGTTAAAAAACTGGATGAGGCAAGCAAGTCTGATCCGGTTTACCCTTACTGGCACCAGAGACAGGATACTGTACTGAACCCGATACCCAAATTTTATTAACAGCTTTAACGCTAAATATATTTTTAACAGACAGCGTGGCAATAAATGGTTGCCGCGCTGTCTGTTGTGTTTATGGCGGCTTCAGCCGGCAGCCTATGGTGAAGGAATAATTTATAAACAATTTAACCGTTTATCAAACATAAAATCGGGGCAATCTTTTTTTATGTAAATTAGCCTGAACTAAATATAAATTTATGAGATACATTTCAATGTTATTACTGTTTACGGTAATCTCTCTAACGGGCATGGCGCAGAATAAGGATGCTATTCTGGGACAGTGGATCAATTCAACTGGCGAGGCACATGTAGAAATTTTTAAAAAGGGTGCCAGGTATTACGGCAAGATCGTATGGCTAAAGACCGAAAAGGACGAAAAAGGAATTGTGAAAACGGATTTGAAGAACCCAAATGCTAGTTTGCGCAGCAAACCTATCCTTGGAATGGAGATCTTAAAGGATTTTGTTTACGAGGATGGTAAATGGACAGATGGAAAGATATATGATCCTAAATCGGGAAAAACCTATAGTTGTAATATGAATATCAAAGACAATGGGGATTTGAATATGAGAGGTTATGTCGGTATCTCATTAATTGGCAGAACTGAAGTTTGGAAAAGGGTTAAATAATGCGGATACTCCTTTATTTGATACTTCTGATCCCTTTTGCCGGATTTTCACAAACATATGAGCTGGGATCACTTACCCGGGAAAGTAATACCAGTATCAGGGGGATCTCCGTTATCTCTGACAGTATAGCCTGGGTGAGCGGAAGCAATGGCGCTATCGGTAAAACTACCGATGGGGGGAAGGTCTGGAAGTGGACAAAACCTAAAGGATATGAAAAGCTGGACTTTCGTGATATAGAAGCCTTTGATGAAAATCATGCAGTCATTGTTAATGCGGGTTCTCCGGCATATATCCTCCGTACCGAGGATGGCGGGAAGAGCTGGACGGAATGTTATAAAAACCTTGATTCAGCAATATTCCTCGATGGAATGGATTTCTGGGACGAAAAGAACGGGATCATCTTTGGTGATCCCATTCAAAAACACCTGCAGCTTTTAATCACAACTGATGGCGGAAAAACCTGGAAAGATTCCAGTGCCGCCTTGAAATTTGAGATGGCAACGGGCGAAGCAGGTTTTGCAGCCAGTGGCAGCACCATCAAAACCTTGCCCGGAGGCAAGGTATGGATCGTTACCGGCGGAACTAAATCAAATATCTACACTTCTGACGATTATGGCAAAGCCTGGCGGAAGTACGATTGCCCTATCCTGCAGGGACAGAGTAGTACAGGCGCCTTTTCCATGGATTTCTATGACGCAAACCAGGGTATAGTAGTTGGTGGCGACTATCAGAAAGATAAAGAAAATTCAAATAATATTTTGCTCAGCAGAGATGGCGGCAAGTCCTGGGGCAAACCTGGCAGGCCTGTCTTTGGCTACCGCTCCGGAGTGATTTGGTATGATGCTAAGAACTGTTTCGCCACAGGTACTTCAGGAACTGATGTTTCCAAAGACGGCGGACAGCGGTGGTACCATATCTCCGATGAGAGCTTCAATGCCATAAAAAGGGCAAAGAAAGGCAGCCTTGTATTGCTTGCGGGAAATAAGGGGATGATCTATTCGTTAAAAATGAAGTAGGATGACAGGCCTGCTCCTGACCCATACAAAAAATAGAAACACTTATAATTATGACAACGTTAAAACCAACGGTTAGTATAGAATATTGTCCGAAATGCGGATGGATGCTCAGGGCAGCTTACATGGGCCAGGAACTGCTCAGTACGTTTACAGATGAGCTGCATGGCGTATTGTTGCAGCCCAGTGAGATCGGCGGTTCCTATATCATCAGGATTGACGGTACGATAGTTTTCGACAGGAAAGAGAAAGGCCGCTTCCCTGAGATCAAGGAACTGAAGCAGATCGTTCGTGATGTAGTAAGCCCTGAAAAGAGCTTAGGCCATTCTGATAAAACGACCTAAGCAAAAGGATTTATTTGGTGCTGAAAATATCGCCGGTATTCCATACGGGCCTTGCTGTGTCCTGAGCAACGAAATAACCAATCAGGAAATTGAGCTGCGCATATTTTTTTCCCGCTTCAAAATCAAACATCCCATTGATATCATCCTGTGGTTTATGGTAGTATTTTGCCCTCCATTTGGCTACCAGTTCATTCAGATTGTTCCTGCCATCAGGAGTTTTGCTTCCATATTTGATATGAAGGGCCGGGATGCCCGCCAGTACAAAGCTGTACTGATCGCTTCTGGTGAACCTTGCCTGTTTAGGTTCAGGATCGGGTTCTACGGTCAAGCCGAGGCAGGCAGCAGCCTGATCTACCTGTTTGTTCAGGGAGGAATGTTCAGCCCCCAGTGCTGTTACGGATAATAGGGGAGCAATAATGGTAGGCATGTCTGTATTTACATCTGCAACCATACTTTTTACAGGAACTGTAGGGTGCAGGGCAAAGTATTCAGAACCCAGATCGCCCATCTCTTCGCCGGTAACCATTACAATCAGTATGGAGCGCCTGGGTTTTGCCTTAATATGGCTGTATATATTTGCAATTCCCAGTAAGCTGGCTACGCCAGAGGCATTGTCATGTGCGCCATTGTACAGTGAGTCGCCTTCGACAGGTTTAGCAATTCCTAAATGATCAAGATGGGCACTGTGTACCACATATTCATTTTTAAGGATAGGATCAGAACCTGAAATCTTTCCCACTACATTATAACTGACGATGTCCTTATAAGTACTTGTGAATGACACGTTGACTCCCTGCGGGATGACGAAGGATTGTGGTTGTCCTGCTTTGAGCAGTGCGGTCACCGGTTCAAAGGTTTTGCCTGAGGCCTCAAAAAAGGTATTCAGCAGATCATAGGTAACTGAAGCCAGAAAACTGATCTGCCCGGAATAATAACTTTGTGACACAACTACGTTGCCTTTATCATCTATCACACTGTAAACCCCATTGGCAGGGGCCGTTACAGTTTTGACAGTGGCGTCGGCATTGCCAATAATTACACCCACAGCGCCATGAGCTGCTGCTACCTTTAGCAGCATGCGCACATTCATTACATGGGCGGCTACCGATGAGGAGAATTTTTCCGGGGAGCCCCGGATGATGACCACCGTCTTACCTTTTACATCGATGTCTTTATAATCATCATACCCAAGTCCGGGTTCACTGATGCCATATCCCGCAAATACCAGCGAAGAGGATTGTTTAACGGCCGGCACAGCCGGGTTCGGATAAACGAAATAACTTCCGGTACTGCGTAAAGCGACATCGCTGGTCTGCCCGGGGTTGAAGGACAGCAGGACATCATTTGTAACCGCCCTTCGCAGGTTTACCTTTTGCAGCCAGGTACCATTTTCCCCTGCGGGTTTAACATTCATCGACTTTAGCCGGGCTGTTACATAATCAACTGCCATCTGGTAGCCTTCAGTACCAGGCATACGGCCTTTTAGCTTGTCGTCTGCCAGGTAAGTGATGTCTGCCCGGATCTGGTCCGGCTGAACCTGTTCAAGTGCTTCCCGGATATTTTTATCCAGTGTGATATTTTGTGCAAATGTAGTAGTGGCGGTTAGTGCGGTGCAAAAAGCCGACAATAGCGTTAATTTTTTCAGGTGCATTGGTAATGTTCGTTTATGGTTGTCTTATTTCGGGATCAGCTCAAGGTGGTATTCCTGTATCAGCGCCGGGTTTTCTGGCGTTAGGGTAAATGTTACGCGTAGATCTGCTTTTGTTCCTTCCATGATAAAATATCCCCTCAGCTGGTTTTCAGCTACCAGTTCATGGATTTTCCTGATCTCACCTGCCCGGGAATAGGCTGCCGCTGCATCAGCTTTTAGCCGGTCGATGAAATAATCCAGGAAGAAGTTCTCTGCAAAAAGGCCGGACTGCGCTGCATTTTCCCATTTGGGCAGGAGTTTAATCAATTCATTTTTTCGCTGGTCCAGTATAGCTGAAGCGGGTAACTGACGCGGGGAAATTCCTGAGAGCGACAGCAGGGTGTCCAGCACCTGCATATTGATTACGCCTGCCCTGGCATAAGTTGCATTTGCAAAGGCAACGATGCCGATCCCATACTCAGGCATGACTGTCCACTGGCTTCCGAATCCGGGAAGGCCGCCGGTATGGCCAACATAGACACGGTTATCACAGTCTTTGGTCCAGCGTAATCCGTATGCATAGGCATTTACTGTAGGGCAGGGCCTTCCGTTCACTGTTTTCTCTGCAGGGTTTAAGGCGTAGAGGTTCCATGGGTACTGCATTTCCCGGATGGAACTTCTTTTCAGCGGACCGCTTTCCCGGTCATCTTTTGGAGGCCATGCAGAGAGGTGGAGGGCCATGTATTTACTGAAATCTTCGATCGTGGTGATCAGCCCGCCCATTGCACCATAAGAACCGTCATGGAGCATTGGTTGTTCTACCCATTCCGAATTTACCCAGCGGTATCCGTGTGCGAGCTTGTCTTCCGGTACTTTGGTATATTCCCAATAAGTATGGTCCATGCCCAGCGGTTTCAGAATATTCTGTGTGATATACTCCTGGTAGGAGAGGCCTGAAACCTTTTTAATGAGATATCCAAGGGTTGCAAAACCCAGGTTACTGTACTCATAGCCCAGTCCGGGGTCGTTGGAGAATGATATACCTTTTTTGTAAATGTTCAGCAGGTCCTGTTCTGTAGCGGCCAACTGCCGGTCGCCCCATGGATTATCTTCAGGGTAACCAGCCGAATGCGTCAGCAAATGCCTGATGGTAACCGGCGATGCATCTGCCGTAGGATATTTTGCAGTTTTCATCTCAGGAATGTAAAGGCTCAGGGGGTCGTCAAGCCTTAGTTTTCCTTCATCGCGAAGTTTTAATATGGCCATAGCCGTAAAACTTTTGGTCATCGAGGCGATCCGGAAATCTGATTTTGTACCTGCTGCAGTTTTATGGTTGATATCTGTATACCCGATCTGACCTGTATGTATAAGTTTCCCATCCGCCAGAATTCCATAAACCATTCCCGGAATATGGTTTTTTTTAGCATAGGTTTTGTACAGCTGATCAATTACCGGGAAAGTTGCTGTTATTTTTTTTATCCTGTCCTGATCTTTAAAAACCGCCGGCTGATAAGATTGTGCAGATGTGATCATGCTGAAAGCAGAAAAAAGTAGGCTTATATAAATCTTAGGCATCATGACAGCTGAATTGAGATGTTACAATCTACAAAATTCTTTTGATTTGAAAATTGATTATTATCTGGTAAGAATGCTTCGGACGGATCTTATTTCTATTGTAAAATGTTAAATTTAGGCCTTATATCATTGAATGAACCGAAAAGTATTTATTTCTTCCTTAGTCACGGCAAGTGCAGCCCTGTCAGCTTTGAAGGGTTGGGCTGTTCCCTCATACGAACATGTGCGCGGGCATAAGATCCCTCCGTATTTGCATCCCGGCGATACCATAGGTATTACCAGCCCTGCAGGATATATCAGCCTGGAAGAGATCCGGCCGTCGGTTCAGCTGATGGAGAGCTGGGGGTTTAAAGTTGAGATTGGCGCAGCTGTCGGTAAAAAAGATTTTACTTATGGAGGTACAGATGCAGAGCGTACCGCTGATCTTCAGCGGATGTTAGATGATCCTCATATTCATGCGGTCATGTGTGCCAGGGGTGGATACGGACTGGTAAGGATCATTGATCAGATCGATTTTGAGCAATTTGTTCACCATCCTAAATGGGTAATCGGATTTAGTGATGTAACGGTACTGCATTGTCATATTTCCCGGAATTTTGGTATTGCTACTTTACATTCAAAAATGTGCAACAGTTTCCCGTCAGAATGGGCGCAGGCGGAGCCGATACAGATCTCTACCATTCTGTCCATCAGGCAGGCACTTTCGGGAGAGGATTTTAAATATACAGCTCCTTTTGCTGACGCGAACAGGGCAGGGAGAGGAGAGGGAGAATTGATAGGCGGCAATTTAAGTATTATCGAATCCGTTGCCGGTACACGCTCTGATCCGGATACCAAAGGCAGGATCCTGTTTCTGGAAGATACCGGGGAATATCTGTACACTATTGACCGGATGTTATGGAGCCTGAAGCGACGGGGAAAGCTTTCTCAGCTTGCCGGCTTAGTGATCGGGGGCTTTAAACTAAAACCGGATGATGCCGGAGAGGAGTTTGGCAAATCAGTTTATGAAATCGTAATGGAAAAGGTCGGGGAGTATGACTATCCGGTTTGTTTTGATTTCCCGGTAGGGCACCAGAAAAATAACTTTGCACTTAAATGTGGCGTGCGGCATATACTTGAAGTGGGGGCGGGGGGAAGCAGCGTGTGGTCAATATGAGCCGGATTTAGAGATGGATATATAATCTTTCATTCCCGGAATCATCGGACGCGCATGAAATCCATCCTCCGGGAAGCTTCAGAGTACTTATTGACAAAAAGATTTCTCAGCGTTCGACGTTTGAACTTTCCGCTGTCTTTAGATCAGACAAAGGTACCTTAGCCGCAAAGAGTAATACTTTTAAACGTTTACTTAGATAAGATTCAAAGTATTTATAGCTTATCAGTCCAAAAGCAGTAAACATACCAATTAAGAATATGGGTACGATGTATTGGAATGATCCAAGGTATTTTGTGGTGTTGTAAATGATAAGTAATCCTATATTTTGATGTATCAAATAAATTGAATAAGATGCTACACCGATTTTTGAAATCCATTTCTTACTTAAGAAAGCTATTGCATCTCTTTTATAGATGAAAAATATGAAGAAAATAAGGAACGAAGCAGTTATCGCTTTTGCGTATAGATCGTCCATCAGGATCAGTTGGACAGCGAAAATTAATAGCAATAAGTAGATCAATTTTTTGTTCTCCCCTGTATACATTTTGTAAACCACTATCCCGGCCAAAAACCAGAGATTATTTTTAACTAAACTGAAAGTGTCTATGAGATAGCCAATTTTATACCTTAATGCAACAGGTTCGATATTGATGCTATATTTCGATTGCACCAGGATATACACAGAGAATGTGATCAATGTAAAAAATCCATAGTTTCGCAAATAATTTTTTGGGGATAAAAAAAATATTATGCCACTTACAATATAGAACTGGATTTCTACCCATAATGACCAGTAGGGGGGATCAATGTATCTTAGGTTTGATGAAAGTAATTTATTTACTAAAGCTGGAGGTAAAAATGTGTTTGATAAAATGAGGTTATAGACGTTTTTCGAACTGGGAATTAAATTATTCGTATCAAATAATAAGAATATTGTGAAAGTGATACAAGAACAAATCAGCATGCCGGGAAATAGCCTGATCAATCTTTTCTTCATAAACTGAATGAAATTCAGTGACGATGTCAGTGTCATTGAAATCACAAACCCTGATATAATAAAAAATAGCTGAACACCTAAAGAGCCATAATGGAGTATTCTTGGCGCGTTATAATGATAATATGTACCTTCAAAATAGGAATAATAATGAAAGAGCATCACCATTAATATTGCTATTACTCTAAGACCGTCGAGTACTTCTATCCTTTTTGAATGCCCCATAAATTACGCATAATTCAGGCGCAAAAGTAATCCTTTATTATGATAAGAAACGATATTAAAGCTGATCATAAAATAAATATGATTTTGGTTCGCAGTCTGTACTTATCAAATGCTAAAAAAAGCCTCTCCTTTCAAATGGATAATCCTGACGGCACCGAAGTATTTTTGGGTAGCTGAACGGTGTGTACATTCTATGTCGCTTTCAGGTACAGGGTTGCATGGCGCATTGGGTGGTTTATCAGGGGAACAGCAAACCCTACCAGGGCCAATGTTATAGCGGAGATCTTCAGCAGGATCCTGTTTAAGATAGTTCTATTGTTTTTTTATACGGTAACTTATTCCTGCATTCACAAACAGGTTTGCCTTCAGCATATGGGCAGGAGGGCTTTGATAAATATTTTTGATCCCCCGTTCCCCAAACTGAAAGCTCCTTAGGGTCATTACACCTGCCGACACCATAAAATCTATCCTTTTTCCTTTCCATTTATTCTCCAGTCCAACAGGCAATTCCCAGTAATTGAGCATAGTTTTCTTGGGATCAACTTCGTTTTCTACATCATAACTCAGGTTTTTGGGTCTGAGCGCCAGCTTAAGCTCTGTTTTTTCTGAAGTATGATAGGCTACACTCATCTCAGAAGAAAGATCGATATTCAGCCGGAACTTGCCCGTGGTTTGCCATTGCAGCAGAAATCCAGGCAGCAAAAGGGGAGTACTAAGTGCATTATATATGGAACCGCCAAAACCCATAGAGAAGGTAGGGCTGTAGGTCCTGATAAAAAGGACGGCTCCGTTGATAAACAGGTCATGTGAACTTAGTTTTTCAAGATCAGAATTTATTCCTGCTGAAAACATGCTGACTACAGACCATCTGGCATTGATGGAACGGTAATGGATTGCTCCGAGGTCTGATGATAATAACCTGTTGGGGATGAGGTTGTTTGCGTCATCTTTATGTGTCAGTCTGGAATATCCCCCGCTGATGGTTCCTGTCCAGCTGCTAACCTTTCCTGTCAGTGAATCTTTTTGAGAAGAAATCGGAAAGCTGTACCCCAGATTTGTACTTTGCTGGGTAGTCTTTAATTTTGTATCCGCTCTATTTTTTGAACGAATGTAACGGCTGGCCGGAACATTCATGCCAGTGACGGTTATCGTATTTTGAGGAATAAACTGAGAAAAAGCCTGCTGACTTCCCGTGGCGAATACGATGGTCAGCAGCGTCTTTAAGAGGGCTGTACCAGACAGATTATTTTTTTGATTTGGGAGGTTAAATCCCGGAAATAGACCAGCTGCCATTTGAGTTTGTTTATTCCTGAAACACGCCTGGCGGCACTTACCCTTATTTAAAGAGCGTTAATGAGTGAAAATAAGATCCTATAAACAAAAAAAGCCTCTCTACATGATGTAAAGAGGCTTGTACTCAGAGCGGGAATCGAACCCGCACGACTTTTAAGGTCACAGGATTTTAAGTCCTGCGTGTCTACCAGTTCCACCATCTGAGCAGGTGCAAAACCTTATAAAAATAAAAGCCTTCAATAAAGAAGGCTTTAGAGCGAAAGACGAGATTCGAACTCGCGACCCCGACCTTGGCAAGGTCGTGCTCTACCAACTGAGCTACTTTCGCATTGGTATGTAAATACTGTATACTAAGGATACAGGTAATGTTTGTACTCAGAGCGGGAATCGAACCCGCACGACTTTTAAGGTCACAGGATTTTAAGTCCTGCGTGTCTACCAGTTCCACCATCTGAGCAGGTGTTAACCTTTTAAATTAAATGCCTTCCGGTATAGAAAAACACTTAGAGCGAAAGACGAGATTCGAACTCGCGACCCCGACCTTGGCAAGGTCGTGCTCTACCAACTGAGCTACTTTCGCATTGGTTGTATGCACATCATCCGATGTTTCCCCGCTGAATACAAGTTAAAAACTGATTACCTTGTTTCCGTTTGGGTTTGCAAATATAAATACTTTTAGATTACTGTCAAGTTATTTTTCATAATAAATGGGGGTTCTAGCTTAAGTTATTGGCCTTCAGTACCTCAGAAATCAAATTACTTTCAAACCCCTTTCCCATCAGGTAGGTTATCAGTTTATATTTCTTTTTATAGGGGTCTTTTTCTGCAATAAAGGGGGCTTTTTTTTCTGCTGCAGCCAGAATAGCACCCAGATAATCATCATAATTGATCGTATTTAACGCTTTGATGATCATTTTCTCGGGAACCCGTTTCAGCTTCAGCCCCTGTTTGATCTTTATCTTTCCCCATCTTTTGATATTGAACTTTCCCGATACATAGGCCAGTGCAAAACGCTCCTCATTGAGGAAATTATTCAGGATAAGTTCTGTGATCACCTCTTCTACTTCGTCATGGTGCAGGCCCCAGTCGTACAGTTTGTCCCTCACCTCCTGTTGTGAACGTTCCTGGTAAGCGCAATAGTTTTCCGCCTTAGCGGATGCCGCTCTTTTATCGTATACAGGTTTTGATTTTTCCAATGGTTATACAGATCAGAACGCAAATATCTGCATTTACTTATTAACTTTACCCAAACCTTTTATCCTGATCAATGAGTGAGAGCAGCTACACAATTCAGCAGATCGCTGAACGCTTAAATGCCGAATCTTTCGAAGTAAAACATGATACTTTGATCAATACACTTTTAATCGACAGCAGGAGTGTGGTCGGTCCGGAAACGTCCCTGTTCTTTGCTATAGCGGCACAGCGTGACGGACATGAGTTCATCAGCGATGCCTATAACAACGGTGTGAGGAGTTTTGTGATCAGCAATGCCGCTTACTGTGGCGTTTTCCAGGATGCCAACTTTATCCTCGTGCCGGACGTGCTGCAGGCCTTGCAAAAGCTCGCTGCGGATCACCGCGGTAAATTTACCCTGGATGTAGTGGCAATTACCGGAAGCAACGGTAAAACTGTAGTCAAAGAATGGCTGTATCAGTTGCTGGCGGCTGATTTTAACATCGTGCGCAGCCCTAAAAGTTTCAATTCCCAGATTGGCGTGCCACTGTCCGTCTGGCAGATCAATGCAGATCATACGCTGGGGATCTTCGAAGCGGGGATCTCCAAAAGTGATGAAATGGCACAGCTGGCCACAATTATTCAGCCTACCATAGGTATACTTACAAATATCGGGGAAGCACATGCTGAAGGTTTTTCCTCAGCCAAAGAAAAGCTGTCAGAAAAGCTGAAGCTGTTTACCGGGGTTAAACTTTTTGTTTATTCCCCGGATTACACAGGAAACATTGCTCAGAAAGATCTTCCCGGGGAGCGCAGGTTTTCCTGGAGCACAACAATGAAAGCTGATCTTGAAATTCTGTTCGTAGAGCCGATCAAAGGCAGAAGTTATATCAGGGCACGCTACAAAGACGAAGAAATAGAATGCCTTATCCCCTTTAGTGACAGGGCATCAGTAGAAAACGGGATCATCTGCTGGGCCACCCTGCTGGCCCTGGATTATACGCCGCAGGAGGCTGATCTGAGGCTGGAAAAGCTGACTTCGGTTAACATGCGGCTAACGTTAAAAAACGGGATCAACCAATGTTCGGTTATTGATGATTCCTATAGTGCAGATATCTCTTCACTGGCGATAGCGCTGGATTTCCTGAGGCTGCAGAACCAGCATGTAATGAGGACCCTGATCCTTTCTGATCTGTATGAAACAGGGAAGAATGATAAAGACCTGTATGCCGAAATTGCATCCCTGCTCAAGCAGAAACAGGTGAGCCGCCTGATTGGCATCGGACCGCATATTTCTGAGGCCGCAGGGCTCTTCGAGTTAGAAAGTACGTTTTATGAGAGCACACAGGCCTTTCTTGAAAACTTCCCGGCAATGCATTTTAACAATGAGACCATCCTGGTGAAGGGAGCAAGGCGTTTTGAGTTTGAGCGCATCAGTAAATTGCTCACCCAAAAGATCCATGATACGGTGATGGAGATCGATCTAAATGCGCTGGCGAATAACCTGAAGTTCTATAAGTCGAAATTAAAACCCGGTGTAAAGGTAATGGCAATGGTGAAGGCTTTTTCTTATGGCAGCGGAAGTTTTGAAATTGCCAACCTGCTGCAGTACCATAAGGCAGATTACCTGGCCGTAGCCTATGCCGATGAAGGGATCTCCCTGAGGAAAGCTGGTATTACCATGCCGATCATGGTGATGAGCCCCGAGCCTTCTGCATTTGAAGCCATTGTAAAGCACAAGCTGGAACCCGAACTGTACAATATGGATATCCTGAAGGCCTTTGTCGATTTTCTGCCTGATACACAGTTTTCTTATCCTGTGCACCTTAAAATAGATACAGGCATGCATCGCCTTGGGTTTGAAGAGCCCGACCTGCCCGATTTGCTGCCGGTACTCCGGCTGGAAGAAAAGATTAAAGTGGTTTCGGCCTTTTCCCATCTGGCGGCCAGTGAGGATGCGCAGCATGATGAGTTCACTACCTACCAGGTAGACCGTTTCCTGGCGATCATCAAACAGATCCGTGCAGAATTGGGCTACGATTTTATCCGTCATATTTCCAATACCTCAGCAATTACCCGCCACCCCGAAGCACAGCTGGACATGGTAAGGATTGGGATAGGCCTTTACGGTTTTGATTCCGGTTTGAAAGGTAATGCCGGGCTGCATACCGTTGGTGTGCTCAAAACTACCATTACCCAGATTAAAACCATAGGCCCTTTGGAGACTGTAGGTTATGGCCGCAGGGGAGTTCTGCCCGAAGGTGGAACAATTGCTACCGTGAAGATCGGTTATGCTGATGGCTACCGCCGTTCATTTGGAAATGGGGTGGGCAGGATGCTGGTCAGCGGCAAACCCGCACCGACGATCGGTTCCATTGCAATGGATATGTGCATGCTGGATATTACGGGGATTGAAGCAAAAACAGGAGATGAGGTGGTTGTTTTCAACGAAAAGTTGACTATTGGCGATTTAGCAGATCAGATAGGGACCATTCCGTATGAGATTTTAACAAATATTTCCCAAAGGGTTAAACGGGTGTATTTTTATGAGTAATTTTGTGTTATGAACAAGATCGGAGGGGCTTTATTAAATTATCTAATTAAGGGATTATTGATTGTTCTGCCTATCGCGCTGAGTATTTACATCGTGATCTGGGCTGTAACTACGGTAGACAGCTGGCTGAATGTCAATAATATTCTGGGAGTTGATCCACGGACAGGGGCAAGCAGGAATATTCCCGGCCTGGGGCTGGCACTGGTAGTTACGCTGATCCTGGTAGCAGGAATATTTGTTACCAACTTTGTGACCGAACCGATGTACAACTGGTTTACCCGCTGGATGAACAGGCTGCCCGGACTGAACTTTATCTATTCGTCCATCAAGGACCTCACCGAAGCATTTGTTGGCGATGAAAAGAAATTTAACCACCCGGTGCTGGTAGAAATGAACGGTGATATCAAAAGGATAGGTTTTCTGACACAGAACGATCTGGCATCTATCGGTTTGCCGGGAGAATGCGTGGTGTATTTTCCTTTCTCCTACTCCTTTGCAGGCCAGGTATGCGTAGTCACAAAAGATAAAGTGAAGGAGCTGAACATGAGTGCTGCCGAAGCGATGAAGCTGGTAGTATCAGGAGGGGTTAGCCATATCACTACCCCGCCTGTGATTTAGAAATTCGGTTTCAGTACATATTTGTCATAGAACCTGAAGATATGCTCTGCTGCGTCTTCAGCTGTGTCTACCACGCGGAAGAGGTTCAGGTCTTCTGCATGAATATTGTGTTCTTTCTCCAGCATCGTATTCTTTATCCAGTCTACCAGTCCTCCCCAGTAATCTTTGCCTACCAGTACGATAGGGAAACGGGCGATCTTACCGGTCTGGATCAGGGTGATCGCTTCAAAAAGCTCATCCATCGTACCCATTCCGCCCGGCAGGACAATAAATCCCTGTGAATATTTCATGAACATCACCTTCCTGATAAAGAAATAATCAAATTCCAGTAGTTTGTTATGATCGATGTATTTGTTGTGGAACTGCTCAAAAGGGAGGTCTATATTTAAACCAACGGATTTACCGCCATTCATATGTGCACCTTTATTGCCCGCCTCCATAATACCTGGCCCGCCACCGGTGATCACACCATAACCGCGATCGGTAAGCAGTCTGCCGCATTCTACCGCGATCTCATAGTATTTACTGGTTTCTGCTGTTCTTGCCGAACCAAAGATGGATACACAGGGGCCAATTTTAGCCAGCTTCTCAAAGCCGTCTACAAATTCGGCCATTATTTTAAAGATCTGCCAGGAGTCGGTCACTTTAATCTCCTGCCAGTTTTTATTTTCAAAAGCGCTTCTTATTTTCTCTTCACTTGTCATGCTGTAAGCTCGTTATTAATAGTTAAAATCTGGTTTGGGTAACAGCTGTTCTTCCCGTTATCCAAAGTAATATAAATGTAATGAGGGCATTCAAGATAATCAATTCAAACCCTATTTCATAACCAAACCAGTGAAGACTGTTACTTTTGATAAAGAAAGATAACAAAGGTGACGCCACACAGATATAAGGCACCAGTTTATCTGCTACCGCCCGGTTGGTGAACATACCGAAGGTAAATAGTCCCAGTAAGGGCCCGTAAGTATAGGTTGCAGCGATGAACATGGAATTGACAACAGAATCATCATTGATAACCTTAAAGATCAGGATCACTACTACCATCAGGACGGAGAACCCGATATGTACCAGGTGCCTTTTCCTTACCAGTTCAGGTGTGTTTTGGTCTTCCTTTTTATCGAAGTGTAAAAAATCCATGCAGAAGGAGGTGGTCAGTGCCGTTAAGGCTGAATCTGTTGTTGCAAAAGTAGCGGCGGTTAAGCCCAGCATGAAGATGATTCCGGGAATAATGTTCAGGTGGTTCAGGGCAATTTCCGGATAAAGGTTATCGGGTGTTTTCAACGCGGCAACATCAATGCCGTTCTTTGCAGCAAAAATATAGAGCAGTGCGCCCACGCTCAGGAAAAAGATGTTCATGATAACAAAAACACCGGTAAAGGTGAACATGTTTTTCTGTGCTTCGCCGATGGTCTTCATGCTCAGGTTTTTCTGCATCAGGTCCTGGTCAAGGCCCGTCATGGCAATAGTGACGAAGATCCCGCCGAGGAACTGCTTCAGGAAGTGTGACTTGGTTCCCATAAAGTCTTCCCAGAAGAACATCTTTGAATAACTGCTGTTCTTCACTGCCTCAAATGTTCCGGCAACGTCAAGATGTAATGACCGGGATATAAAGATGATGGACAGAATAACGGAGAGCAGCAGGAACACGGTTTGCAAAGTGTCAGTAATAATGATAGTTTTCAGTCCGCCTTTGTGCGTATATAACCAGATGAGCACCAGGCAGAGCACAATCGTAAGCCAGAAAGGCACATTCCAGGCATCAAATATAAACCGCTGCAGTACAATGGCTACCAGGAACAGGCGCAGAGAGGAGCCGATCGTTCTGGAAAGGAGGAAAATCACAGCCCCGGTTTTATAGCTGTGCGGCCCCAGGCGCCTTTCCAGGTAGGTGTAGATCGAGATCAGGTTCATCCTGTAATAAAGGGGAAGCAGCACTGTTGCGATGATGATAAACCCCACTGCATTTCCCAGAACAAACTGGAAATAGCCGAATTCACTTTTACCAACGGCCCCCGGTACCGAGATGAAAGTCACGCCGGAAAGTGCAGTGCCGATCATTCCAAAAGCTACCAGGTACCATTTTGAGTTCCTGTTGGCGATAAAAAATGAGGCATTGTCTGATGAGTTCCTTGAGGTAAAATAAGCTACTCCTACTAACAGGGCAAAATATCCTAAGAGGAAAGATAAAAGTATGGCTGGGGTCATGATTCGGGTTAGGCTTGAAAGCGAATGTAAGAAAAATCATATTTTAAAAATCAAAATAACAGAAGATAAATCTAAATTTGTAAAATGAACTTTTCTTCCAAGCTTCTCGAAGATGCTGTTAATGAATTTTCTAAATTACCGGGGGTAGGGCAAAAAACTGCGTTGCGGCTGGTATTACACCTGCTGGGCAAAGAGCAGGAGGAAGTAGATACTTTCGGCAATTCCATGATCAGGCTGAAAAGGGATATCAAACACTGTAATATCTGCCATAACATTTCAGACCTTCCTGTATGCAGTATCTGTTCGTCGCCCAAACGCGAAAAGGAAGTGATCTGCGTAGTAGAAGATACCCGTGATGTAATGGCGATAGAGAACACTTCCCAGTATTTTGGCGCCTACCACGTGCTCGGTGGTTTGATCTCACCTATGGATGGTATTGGCCCTTCAGACCTTTTTATTGATTCGCTGGTGCAGCGTGTGGCTACAACACCTGTAAAGGAGATCATCCTGGCACTCAGCGCAACTATGGAAGGAGATACCACACTCTTCTATCTCTACAAAAGACTTAAAGACTTCCAGGTTCCCATTACAACCATTGCCCGCGGAATAGCCTTTGGGGGTGAGCTGGAATATGCAGATGAGATCACCCTTGGCCGGTCTATTGTAACAAGAGTACCCTATGTCAATTCAATTATAAAATAATAACCATGGATTTTAAAGATAAAGTGGTCATCGTAACCGGGGCCTCTTCAGGTATAGGGAAATCATGCGCAGAAGAATTTGCGAAACGCGGGGCAAAAGTGGTTCTTGGCGCAAGACAATTTGTAACGTTATGTGAAATCACAGCCGGCCTTGAACAAAAATATGGTATCAAAGCACTGGCGGTGCAGGTAGATGTTACCAAAGAGGAAGAATGTGAACAGCTGATCAAACAGGCGGTATTAACTTTTGGCAGGGTAGACATCCTGGTGAACAGCGCTGGTATATCTATGCGCGCACTGTTTGTTGAAATGGATCTGTCTGTGATTAGAACGGTAATGGAAGTGAACTTCTATGGCACTGTTTATTGTACAAAATTCGCTTTACCGGAGATCTTAAAAAACAAAGGGGCTATTGTTGGCGTATCTTCTTCCGCAGGTTATCGGGGATTGCCCGGAAGGACGGCATATACGGCCTCTAAGTTTGCTTTGAATGGTTTTATGGAAGCATTGCGGACAGAGTTATTACGGAAAGGGGTGCTGGTGATGGTGGCCGCCCCGGGTTTCACCTCTTCTAATATCCGTGCCACGGCATTGGATAAAAACGGAGAAATGCATGGCGATACAAATATGGATGAAGGCAAAATGATGTCTTCTGAAGAAGTTGCCGAAAGGATTGCTAATGGAATAGCAGGCCGCAGGCGTGATTTAATTATGACTGCCCAGGGAAAACTGGCCGTCTGGATGAATAAACTGTTTCCCGCACTAACTGATAAGCTGGTGTATAAACATTATCAAAAAGAAGGAACATTGAAAGAATAAGAATGGCCTTATGCTCAAATTCTGTTTTAATAATGCCATAACTCCCTGAAATTTTAGAAATGTTTTGCAAATATTAAAAAACTATTACATATTTGTTTCAATGATACTTACAAACGGACATAACAACTGGTGGTGGCACAGCGCTTAGCGTGTGTAACCCCATTCTGTACGTTTTATTTTATATAAAAATATTTTGAGGGTTGCTTTATAGCAACCTTTTTTGTTTTACGACCATGAAAAAAATACTGAACCACTTATTTGAAAACAAATCTTTTAGTCGCTCGGAATCCCAGCGGATCCTGACGGCAATTGCATCAGGTGAATTTAACAATTCGCAGATTGCGGCATTCATCACCGCTTTTGGCATGCGCAATATTACCGTTGCCGAACTGCAGGGCTTCCGCGATGCAATGCTGGACCTCTGTGTAAAAGTAAACTTATCAGATTATGAACTGATAGATCTCTGCGGAACCGGTGGGGACGGAAAAGATACTTTTAATATTTCTACGCTGGCCTCCTTTATTGTGGCCGGAGCGGGATATAAAGTTGCCAAACACGGTAACTACGGGGTTTCTTCAGGTTGTGGTTCTTCGAACGTGATGGAGTACCTGGGCTACCAGTTTACAGCCGATGAGGATGAACTGAAACGCAGTCTGGACCGCGCAGGCATCTGTTTTATACATGCGCCTTTGTTCAATCCGGCAATGAAAATAGTTGCCCCGATACGTAAAGACCTGGGGGTTAAAACCTTTTTTAATATGCTTGGGCCAATGGCCAATCCAGCACAGCCCAAAAATCAGATTGTTGGTGTATTTAGCCTGGAGCTTGCCCGACTTTATGCTTACCTGTACCAGGAAACGGATAAGAACTATACTATTATACACGCCGTAGACGGCTTTGATGAGATATCTCTTACCTGTGACGTGAAGACCTTTAGCAAAAGCGGCGAAGCGCTGCTGAAGGTAAGCGATCTGGGGTTTGAGGAGATCAATGAAAATGAGATCGTGGGCGGTGATAACGTCCGTTCATCTGCTGATATCTTTATGCATGTATTAGAGGGGGTAGGGACAGACCCTCAGCAAAATGTAGTGCTCTGTAATGCAGCCATGGCCATCAAAACAATCAAGCCGGACCAATCCTTTGCAGATTGTTATTATGAGGCTGAAACCTCACTGGTGGGTGGAATGGCACTGAAAAGTTTTAGAAACCTTGTAGGATGAAAGCTCAGCTGAAAATTTGCGGAATGAGGGAACCGGCCAATATAGCCCAGGCCGTTGCGTTGCAGCCGGCATATATGGGTTTTCTGATGTATCCCGGCTCAAAAAGATTTATTGCGGATCTTGATGCAGTGACAATCAGTACGATTCCTGCGGATATTAAAACCACTGGTGTGTTCGTTAATGAAGAGCTGGAAGCAGTGAAAAAAGCAATTGACCTGTACCACTTTAAAGCCGTTCAGTTACATGGAAATGAAAGCCCGGATTACTGTATGGCACTGCAGGGCAAAGCCGAAGTGATTAAAGCATTCGGAATCGATGATACATTCGATTTCAGTACACTGGAAGCATACGGGGATGTAGTGGACTATTTTTTGTTTGATACACAAACGCCGGAGCATGGCGGTTCAGGTAAGGCCTTCAACTGGCGCCTGCTTGAAAACTATACCTTGCAAAAGCCCTATTTCCTGAGTGGTGGAATAGGCCTGACGAATGCTCCCGAATTGCTGAAGATCAGTGATGAACGTTTTTATGCTATAGATGTAAACAGCCGGTTTGAGCAGTCTCCGGGGTTAAAGGACATTGCCCTGCTTACCCAATTTAAAAAAATATTAGGCTGCTGACAGATACAGCGGCAGATTAAATGATAACACTATGAACCCGACATGATTAAAATAATCATTAAGCACAACAGGCAATGATTATTTAATCATCAAAGGCTCCATCTAACAATTGAAATAAATAGATAAACAGATGAACTATTTTGTAAACGAAAAAGGATATTACGGAGATTTTGGGGGAGCATATATTCCTGAAATGTTATACCCGAATGTTGAAGAGCTGAGACAAAACTATCTTAAGATTATCAACGATGCGGATTTTCAAAAGGAATTTCATGCATTGCTGAAGGATTATGTTGGAAGGCCCTCGCCGCTTTACCTGGCTAAACGCTTATCAAAAAAATATAATGCCAACATCTTCCTGAAAAGAGAGGACCTGAACCATACGGGAGCGCATAAGATTAACAATACGATCGGTCAGATCCTGCTGGCTGAAAAACTGGGAAAAAAAAGGATCATTGCTGAAACCGGAGCCGGACAACATGGAGTGGCAACTGCCACAGTTTGTGCCCTGCGCGGCCTGGAATGTGTGATTTATATGGGTGAAGTGGATATTAAACGCCAGGCGCCCAATGTGGCCAGGATGAAAATGCTGGGCGCTACGGTTATTTCGGCAGTATCAGGAAGTAAAACACTGAAGGATGCAACGAATGAGGCTATGCGCGACTGGATCAATAACCCTGTTGACACACATTATATCATTGGCTCCGTTGTTGGCCCGCATCCCTATCCTGATATGGTATCCATCTTTCAGTCAATCATTTCTGAGGAAACGAAGAAACAACTGATGGAACAAACCGGAAGCGACCAGCCGGACTATGTACTGGCTTGTGTAGGCGGCGGCAGCAACGCCATGGGAATGTTCTATCATTTCATTGGTGATGAAAACGTAAAGCTGATTGCTATTGAGGCTGCAGGGAAGGGCGTAAGCAGCGGATTTTCTGCCGCTACCACATTCCTGGGCAAAGAAGGAGTTTTACATGGCAGCAGGAGCATCCTGATGCAAACGGCAGACGGACAGGTAGTGGAACCACATTCTGTTTCTGCCGGACTGGATTACCCCGGAATTGGCCCGCAACATGCACATTTGTTTAAAACTACAAGAGCACAATACGTTTCCATTACAGATGAGGAATCGCTGGAAGCGGGACTGTTGTGTACCCAAATGGAAGGGATCATTCCCGCCATTGAAAGTGCCCACGCCCTTGCCTACCTGGAGAAAATGGAATTTACAGGAAATGAAAATGTTGTAGTTTGCCTGTCCGGAAGGGGAGATAAGGATATGCAGACTTATATGGACTATTTCGGATTTTAACGCAGCAATTTTTTGACAACAAAGCACAAATGAACAGAATTAATCAATTATTCAAAGAGAAAAAGAACAATATACTTTCTATATATTATACCGCAGGTTATCCGGGTTTGGGAGATACCGTTGCGACTGCAGAGGCCCTGCAGGAATCGGGAGCCGATATGCTGGAAATAGGATTTCCCTATTCAGATCCTGTGGCAGACGGGCCGGTCATACAGGCTACCAGCAAACAGGCGCTGGACAATGGAATGGATCTGAACCTGTTATTTGAACAACTAAAGGAGCTGCGTAAAAAAGTAACTATTCCTGTACTGCTGATGGGTTACGTCAACCCGGTATTGCAATACGGAGTTGAAAATTTCTGCAAGGCCTGTGCAGATGCAGGAATTGATGGCTGCATCGTACCCGATCTGCCAATGTATGAGTACGAGGAGTTATATAAGGATGTTTTCCTCAAATATGGCTTGTGTAACATCTTTCTGGTTACTCCCCAGACTTCTGATGAACGCATCCGGAAAATAGACGCATTAAGCAACGGATTCATCTATTTGCTTTCTGCATCAGCCACCACAGGGAAAAATCTGAATGTTTCTGATGTCACCACAACTTATTTCTCCCGGGTTGCCGCAATGGAACTGAACAATCCTACCATGATAGGATTTGGGATCAGCAGCAAGGAGACTTTCGAAAAAGCATGCAAATATGCCAATGGAGGAATCATCGGTACTGCATTTGTAAAAGCTGTTGAGAAAGGCGACCTGAAAGAGAACATCAGTTCATTTATGAAGATGTTCAGGTAGTACCTGGTTTACAAGTTTGCTGAAAAATGAACTGCTGTTTTCTGGGTGAGTATTTACAAGCTTCGCTGAAAAAACTGAACTACTCTTTTGCTGCTGCCTGCTGCTGAAGGGCAGCAGGCAGCAGCAAAAGAGTAGTTCAGTTTTTTTTGAGCTTCGTCTGTAGCAGGGTGGCATACATGATCCCTGAGAAGATCTTTAAAAAATATGGTTGTTTGTATAATTCCGGCCTTGTCGTTCTTTTGCGCGAGCAAATTAATGCAGCCGGAATTATACAACAACCATATTTTTAATCAGAAGATCTCTTGTTAAAGGATATAATCCACCAAAAAAGATAGCGTACAAATTACCTGAATACAGCGGATGACGTCAGTAAACGAAGCTTAAAGCATTACAGGTAATTCTCCAGTATACCCTTTCCTTCACGGATGATTTCAAAGTCGCCCATGGTGCAGTCTACTACTGTAGAAGGCTCATTGTCACCATACCCGCCGTCGATGACAAGGTCTACCAGGTCTTCATACTTCTCATGTATCAGTTCGGGATCGGTAGAATATTCAACGAGTTCATCATCATCTTTGATGGAGGTAGAGAGGATCGGATTTCCCAGCACCCTTACAATTTCCCTTGCAATGTTATTGTCAGGCACCCTGATACCCACAGTTTTTTTATTTGAACTGAGTAATTTGGGCACATTGTTATTGGCATTAAAGATGAAAGTAAAGGGACCGGGCAGTGCTTTCTTCAATAATCGAAATACCGTTGTGTCAATAGGTTTTACATAATCTGAGATGTGGCTCAGGTCTGAGCAGATAAACGAGAAATTTGCTTTTTCAGGCTTAATTCCCCGAATCTGGCAGATCCTTTCTATAGCCCTTTGATTGGTGATATCACAGCCCAGTCCATATACTGTATCGGTGGGATAAATGATAATTCCTCCTTTTTTAAGCACCTCGACAACCTGTTCGATGGCCTTGGGATTAGGATTCTCCGGATATATTTTGATAAGCATATGTAAATTTACAAAAAACTTTGCTGAGCAATAGCAATATCTTT